>WLWD01001299.1_pt1 | contig 83812 bp, 56 predicted proteins | sample 6712731 | NCBI WGS metagenome assembly WLWD01 (sample SAMN12718690, study PRJNA576275) | sponge metagenome | isolation source: marine sponge | host: Mycale hentscheli | place: New Zealand: South Island, Marlborough, Capsize Point | collected 2014-11-01
AATACCGATTCTCAAGCAGATTCTATCAGAGTAGTATGAACGAAAGAAGTCTAAAGACCATATGCCATAAAATGAAGAAATTATTTTTACTAATTCTGTCAATATTATATTCTTTTCTACATACATAAGAGCAATTCTCACAATGTGAGACATGGATATAGCTTGCGCATAAAAGATAAAACTGTATACATACGGTGAAGTAATCCTTATCTTCAGAGTTAATACAACAATGTAGAACACTGTCATAGGACCTAATGTAGCCAACACATACTCGGGCCATTTGCTATGTTTACACTCAATGCATGTCAAATTATAGGAGTACACAGAAGGCCAGTATTTATTGATACATTTCGCACACAGAGTTCCATTTCTTCTGTGTTTTCTGCACATAGTAGTTGTGAAATTTTCAATGTGATTTGGAATTTGAATATCATTAAATGGGTTAGAACTGTGCAAATCACAGCAGAAAATGCTTCCTCCGAGTGCAAAGGTGTTGTTTTCTTTGTTGTATGTAAGGCACATACATGATGCTATTTCAGTGTAGCTTCTTGCACAATGAATATGTATATTCCAGGATAAAGTAGCACAAGAGCAGGAGTTGTTCTTGCAAGTAGACCAAGGAGGACAGGACCCCCAGCTGGATGTATTGCTGTCATTGGCGACACAATATGGCAGATATTGTCCATCTTGAGAGTAATCTATCTCGTCATAAAGAGAATCAGAAGAGGAATTAGCTTTCAGTAAGAACTGTAAACACACCAAGATTATGAATAATCTAACAATCATGTTACACTTTGAATGATAAGAAGATAGTTTAATAAAATTATCAATTTCAACTTATCTCTTCATGGCTGGTTACAAAAAATGTAAAAAAACGCAAAACTTCGAACTTGACTGAAATGTGAAACTGAACAAGTGAAGAGGTGTTGACTATTATAAACAATCTACTGCAAAAAAAATTTTTTTTTAGTTTGTAACTAATATTTTGAAACTGAAAGTGGACGGAATGTTTATACTATGAAAATGTATTTTCATGTTTAGAATACCATATTATTATTATTATTATTATTATTATTATTATTATTATTATTATTATTATTATTATTATTATTATTATTATTATTATTATTATTATTATTATTATTATTATTATTATTATTATTATTAATATTATTATTATTATATACTTAATTATTTAACAAAGGAATGATTTTCTTAATACATAATATATTATGTAAATTAGAGATATATGTACACTTGCTTGTGTTTTTGGTATCTCTAAGTACCAGGTAGAGTGATACTGTTGTTCCTTCATGTTCATAAATTTCTTAGATATAATGTATTCACTTCAAACTAAAACAATAACTACTGAAAAGAGAAAAACACTTTTTCAGCATCTTTTAAGACATAAACACTTCATAGACTGTGCTATACTAAAAATCATAACATTTTTTTCATGGTGTTGTTTCAATAAAAGAATTGAATTGCACTTGTGGTATATGTCTATAAACTTGTTCATTTCAGTTAATGAATAATACAGGCATTCACTCGTGAGAAATTGAGAGTACACATTTATATACCTTGTCATGGCTGTGGTCATAAAATGAAAGTGATTCTCAAGCAAATACCATCCGACTAGTAAGAATGAAAGAAACCTAATGACCAAATGCCATAGGATGAGGAAAGTGTTTTTTACTAACTCTTTTAATGATACTTTCTTCTGCTTACATTAATACAATTCTCACCATGTGTGGTGTAGATATAGCTTGTGCATAAAGACATAACTATATACATACGGTGAAGTAATCCTAATCTCTAGAGTTATTACAACCATGTAGAATACTGTGATAGGACCTAATGTAGCCAACACATACTCAAACCATTTGCTGTGTTTACACTCGATGCATGTCAAACTATAGGAGTACACAGAAGGCCAGTAGTTATGGATGCATTTCACACACAGAGTTCCATTTTTTCTGTGGTTGCTGCACATGGTAGTGGTAAAGACAAATCATCAATTTAATTAGTAATTTGAAATACGATTGAATGGTTCAGACATGTGTAAATGACAGCTGAAAGTACTCCATTTGGACACAAAGGAGTTGTTTACTTGTCTTGTGTAAGGCACATACATGAAACTAATTTGGAAGCTAACTTCTTCTTGCACAATGGATCAGAAATCCACGTACTTGCTTTCCAATATTATTTCTGTGTAACAGTTTTTAGTAACTTTGGTATCTCCAAGTACCTGGTAGAATGATATAGTGTTTCTTTCGTATTCATAAGTTTTGTTAGATTAATGTATTCACTCTAACTATTGAGAGATAAAAACACTTCTATAGTTTCAGTTAAAGCATAAACACTATAGGTTGTGCAATATTAAAAATATTGCAATATTCTCGATAACGAATTATACTCTGAATTGATTCAATATTGTTGAATGACCAGAGGTAGGGCTGATCACCAATTAGTTAGCTATCAACCAGCCTCTTGTATGAGGGACTCCACTAACAAAGGGTTAGGAATTTTAATTTAAGTAGAATAGATTAGTTTTTGAACTAACTGAACTGAAAACTGAATTTGAAGAGTTTATATAGATGACACAAAGTAGAATGAAAGCAGAAAAACTCACAAGTGATTAACACCACTATAAACACAATTAGCAGTTTTCAAAAGTTAATGGACTAAGTTCTGGGTCCTGCCCTGCTAGGTTGCATGCATTGGTGGGCAGGGCTAGTATTCTGTGGTAGACAATACGTTCAGTCCCGAAGAAGCATAAAAGAATGTAAAATGACATAATGAACATGTGTTCTATAATCCTGCTCATTTCAGTACTTTTTCAAATGTGCTTGAAAAATGAAGTTATATACTTGTGCCTGCTACTCCTTTTGTGGTCAGTACAGACATGGCTAAATCTGCAGTCACTTGTGGTGTTTGAAAATCAGTATTAGACAAAGTTTAGTGCTTTTAAAAGAAGTCTGCAGACTGGTGGGGCTATGACATCAAGAACATTCTGTTTTTTTTTTTATTTAAATAAAATTGTTAATTTTATTAAGCAAAAGACAACGGCTAGAGTTCTTCTGTTGTCAGAGTGCATCAGTTTGCAGACCAGAGACTTTCACTTCTTTTCAGCCTTCCATATTGTTTTGTCAGCTACCCCAAGAACTCTTTACTTATTACACATTAATTAACGTTTACTGTTATTTCTAGTAACTTATGTATTTGTTTGTGATTTCCGTTTACCCATTATTTTTAATAACTTGTGTAATTGCTTGTGTGAACTCTTTACCCATCTTCTAGAACATTCTATCCATGTCACTTCTACTTGCACACACATTGTATTGGGATTATCGATATGTTGATAAAGACTTAACACTAAGTCCGTTACACTTGTCAGGGTATGTAGGATCGCCAGTGTAGTAACACTAGCTAGAGAGTGCTAGGCATAGATACCTGCCCACTTGCCTAAAGTTACTGTAGTGGCAGTAGTTGCCACACCTCTAACCAAGGGTCTGCACAACAAGAACTTTTATCAGTATTCTGAAACTTTTAATGCTAATAAGCTTTAAATAAATTTGTATTGAGTAGTATTATCAAAGTAGTTCAATGCTATATATTGTTGGCTAGCGACACATTAGTGAGTTTTGTATGTTAATGATACTAAGGATATAAAAGGTTACAACAAACAGCGCTGTTTGAGTGTGTGTGTGTGTGTGAGGATGTGTTTGTGTGTGCATGTGTACTCCTTGGCACTGGCTGGTGCGTTATTACAAGATAGCTAGTAAACAAGTACTGCTTATGTGATACATTTTAGACACATCATGAATGCTGAATACTAGCATGTCATATGAAAGTAACAGTCCACATGATCATAGCACCAGATAGACATTGCAACAGGTATAATTAATTTTTTATACCCAACATAAAAGTAACACCGGGTATTAATAAGTTGCAGTCATAGAGTCATACAAGTATCAATCACTTAGCCATTGTTATCATTAGGTATGAAATTCTTGGCCAGTTTTATCTTCACCCACTGACTTTGTAGTTATGCAGTCCCCAAGATGAACTTGCCACTAAGAACATAGGCACCCCATGGTTTCAGAGGTGAATGCTAGTCTGGAACACCCTTGTGTGAAAGATACCACTGTCTACAAGAAAACTATATCTATAATTGGTAGTATTTGTGCCTGTGAAAAAGAATTATGTAATTTTTATAGCCATTGTACCCAGGGAAGAAAGATAATCAAGTGTCCTGTAAGAAAGCACTAAAAGACGTCAGACAAAAGAAGAACTAAGTTGTGTGACATGTCTACATTTTAAACGCATGTGTAATTCATCAGCTAGCTAGGACATATCATATTTTTTATACATTCCAAGGAAATGATTGGAAAATATCCATCTTCCTGTACTATTATGCACTATAACTTAAGTAGTATACCCTTTATTGTTATTTAATCTAGCCAGTGTCAAAGACACTAATCATGCACACACATACACTATCACACCGAGCCATTACTGTAAATATTGCTGAATCAGCTTCTCTGTAAAGCTATAGTGTACCATTCATATGTGTATTATTTTTTTAATAGAAGTATCATAATTACCAAGTACCCTGCCACACAGTGGCACTTGATGTTGTACTCTTTTGCAGGTTAGGAATGCAGAAGCATAAGGTATTTCTATCCATTGTTATCATTCTCTGCCACTTGTGATAAAGGTTTCCCTTTAATTAATTTTTCTTTCTGAGTCATCTCTGTTCTTCTTATTCTCTTTCTTTCCTATCTTCATCTCTTGAATCCTTGTCTCTCAGTTTCTCTGTATTATATCTTCATGGTTGTGTATTCATGGTTGTATACTGAGGCCTTTTGAAACTTTAGCTATCCTTTAACCTTTACTTGCTGACTTCAATTTGTAAAGCTTAGTACACTCAGTACACTGCTAGTGGCAACATGAAATGCACACAATATACGTTTCTTATTGATCAGTTAGTAGTTACACATACAATGCCTTAAGATGTTGAATCTGTTAGTTTGTTGCACATGATGGCATCTATGTCTACAATATGTAGTGATCATTTTCCCACAGTCCGCGTGTTCTTGAAGATTTGATAGAAAACGAGAACAATTAAATAAATAATTGGGAGAAGAGCCATCAATGCAGCCAAAAACTGAAGATTTTTGCTCGCATGGTTGTCAAATACCATAAACCTGGAGGCATGGATGGTTAGATATTGTAGAGAAAGAAGAAACAAGAAGAAACATAATATTAGGTTAGCTAGTAGGTCTTTGTATGGCTGAATAGAATAGAACATAAATGTGGCAATCATTAGAAAACCGCTTCCAAGAAGAAAGAAGTCACTATTATTTGCTGCATACCAGACAAACAAGAAGCAACTTAAGACAATATAGAACACTGAGAAAGAACGACAGTCATCTGTTCTTTTTACCTCCTAAAGCTAATAACCAATTAAATGGCTTCCATGCATACACAAAACATTTGTATCCTCTATTGTATCCTAGGATTAATAAATATGAGATTATTACAAGAAGTATTGGGTAAAGTACAAGAACAAGTTATAAAGCGTAAACTTCAAGAATACCAATTCTCAAGCAGATGCTATCAGAGTAGTATGAACAAAAGAAGTTTAAAGACCATATGCCATAAAATGAGGAAATTATGCATACTAACTCTTTTAATAATTTTCTATTCTACTCGTGAAGAAGTACATTATTCACCATGTCAGGCATGGATATAGTTTGAGCATAAAACACAAAGCTATATACATACGGTAAAGTAATCCTTACCTATACATGTAGGAGGGTTGACATGTCACCCTATTCATCCCCTGGATCAGAACCTGTATCATCACAACTTGAAGTAAATCAGTTCACATTGCGATTTGAAGGGTTTCATCATGTATCTACTCTTTGAGTTGTACTAAAGTTTGTAGATGTGAACTTTACAGGCAAAGTTTACAGACTTGTTACAACAGAGACACATGCTCATGGATTCTTTTATAAATGATTCTTTTATTAAACATGTTTTTGTTGCATGTCATGTTTGCTGTATATTCTTGTTTGTTTTGGCCATAATCTAAGATGAGATATTGAGATAATCCAAATTGTGTTTTATTCCTAATGATATTTGTATTAACAGTTCTTCTAGTAATGTAATATTTAGTATATGTTTTTATTTATTGCCTAAAGGTTTCCAATCACCAAAGGTTAAACCGAGAATTTCATTTGGAGTGCAGCATAAAAAGCAGTATTATATGTGCAAAGTTTCATACTTTAATCATAAAAAGCATACACAATTTTTTTAGCAGATCCACTATATCATTACAATTATCACAAAACACACACACACACACACAAGAGTAGTATGATTCACATATAAATTAATTATGATAAACACAAGTAAATAATAATAAATTATTTTTAAATAGCAACAAAACAAAAGTGTATTTAAAACAGCAAACATAGTTAGTATACTACTATTTTGAGTAACTCTAGAAGCTTTGCACACAGTATCTTAAAATATTAAATCTGTTCTAGTTGACTGCACACAGTAACATCAATGTCTACAATATATAGCAATCTTTTTCCCACAGTTTGTACTCTTCAAAATATGGTAGAAAACAAGAATGATAAAGTAAATAATTGGGAGAAGAGCCATCAATGCCGCCAAAAACTGAAGACATGTTCTCTTAGGTTGATCAAATACCATAAACATGGAGGCATGGATGATTATATATTGTAGGGAAGGTAGAAACAAGAAGAAACATGCTACTACGTTAGCAAGTTGGTCTTTGTATGGCTGAATAGAGTAGAACATAAATGTGGCAATCATTAGAAAACCGCTTCCAAGAAGAAAGGACTCACTATAATTTGTAGCATACCAGACAAACAAGAAGCAACTTAAGACAATATAGAACACAGAGAAAGAACGACAGTCACGACTTGTGCCAGTTCCGTCTTTATAGTGTCCTTGGAACTTCTCTACATAGTGATGTAGTATTATTCGGATTCTAACTGGTAGCTTATTTAGGAGAACTTGAAAGATGCGAAACTGATAGAAAAACAACACAATTATAGGTGTAGTGATGAAAACAGTCACAAAAATACAGGCCAATATAGCGTATGGTAAGTGTTGTATACTCATGTATTTTATATTGCCATCCCAATATAACACAAATTTGTGTGTTTTCTCTCCTTCTGTATTTAACACTGTAACTTCAGAAGGAATTAACAAATCAATGGCTACATAAAGCACTTTAAACATTGATACATTTAGAAATACAGTGTAAGCATCTATAAGAGACCTCCTGTTTCTTCCTTTACCTTCCCAAGCTAATAACCAATTAAATGGCTTCCACGCATACACAAAGCATTTGTATCCTCTATTGTGTCCTTTGATTATTAAATATGAGATTATTACAAGAAGTATTGGATAAAGTACAAGAACAAACTCTAGAGCGTAAGCTTCAAGAATGCTGATTCTCAAGCAGATACTATCGGAATAGTATGAACGAAAGAAGTCTAAAGACCATATGCCATAAAATGAAGAAATTATTCTTACTAACTTCTTCAACCATCTATTATTATCTACATGCATAAGAGCAATCCTCACAATGTGTGGTGTGGATATAGCTTGTGCATAGAATACAAAACTGTATACATACGGTGAAGTAATACTGATCTTTAGAGTTATTACAACCATGTAGAATACTGTGATAGGACCTAATATAGCCAGCACATACTGAAACCATTTGCTATGTTTACACTCGATGCATGTCAAACTATAGGAGTACACAGAAGGCCAGTAGTTATTGATACATTTCCCACACAGAGTTCCATTTCTTCTGTATTTTCTGCACATGGTAGTTGTTCAATTTTCAATCTGATTAGGAATTTGAATGTAATTGTATAGATTAGAACTGTGAAAATTACAACAGAAAATGCTTCTTCCAAGTGCAAAGGTGTTGTTTACCTTGTCATAAGTAAGGCACAAACATGAGGAAAGTTCAGTGTGATTCACAAAACATTGTTTACTTTAGCTTTCAGTAGAAACATTAGTCAGAGATTCTAAACAGAAGGTAGTTTAGCAGGAGACAGTTTATAATAGGCAATACTGTTGCGTATTGCTAAGTTTCACTTTTCTGTCCTGGAACTTCAATAAGTTTTGCGATTTTTTTCTGCTGAAGTTTTAAGTTGAATCATACTGTAACATGATTATTAGATTATTCATAATCTTTGTGTGTTTCCAGTTCTTACTGAAAGCTAATTCCTCTTCTGAATCTCTTCATGACGAGATTGATTACTCTCAAGATGGACAACATCTGCCATATTGTGTTGCCAGTGACAGCAATACATCCAACTGGGGGTCCTGTCCTCCTTGGTCTACTTGCAGGAACAACTCCTGCTCTTGTGCCCCGTATTCATGGAATGTACATATTCGTTGTGCAAGAAGCTACACTGAACTTTCCTCGTGTTGGTGCCTTACCTATGACAAGGTAAACAACACCTTTGCACTTGGGGGAAGTATTTTCTGCTGTAATTTTCACAGTTCTAACTCATTCAATTATATTCAAATTCCTAATCGGATTGAAAATTTAACAACTACCATGTGCAGCATCCACAGAAGAAATGGAACTCTGTGTGGGAAATGTATCTATAACTACTGGCCTTCTGTGTACTCCTATAGTTTGGCTTGCATCGAGTGTAAACATAGTAAATGGTTTCTGTATGTGTTGACTACTTTAGGTCCTATCACAGTATTCTACATAATTGTATTAACTCTCAAGATAAGGATTACTTCACCGTATATATATAGTTTTGTCTTTTATGCACAAGTTATATCTACACCACACATTGTGAGGATTGCTCTTATGCATGTAGATAATAATAGATGGTTGAAGAAGTTAGTAAGAATAATTTCTTCATTTTATGGCATATGGTCTTTAGACTTCTTTCGTTCATACTATTCCGATAGTATCTGCTTGAGAATCAGCATTCTTGAAGCTTACGCTCTAGAGTTTGTTCTTGTACTTTATCCAATACTTCTTGTAATAATCTCATATTTAATAATCAAAGGACACAATAGAGGATACAAATGCTTTGTGTATGCGTGGAAGCCATTTAATTGGTTATTAGCTTGGGAAGGTAAAGGAAGAAACAGGAGGTCTCTTATAGATGCTTACACTGTATTTCTAAATGTATCAATGTTTAAAGTGCTTTATGTAGCCATTGATTTGTTAATTCCTTCTGAAGTTACAGTGTTAAATACAGAAGGAGAGAAAACACACAGATTTGTGTTATATTGGGATGGCAATATAAAATACATGAGTATACAACACTTACCATATGCTATATTGGCCTGTATTTTTGTGACTGTTTTCATCACTACACCTATAATTGTGTTGTTTTTCTATCAGTTTCGCATCTTTCAAGTTCTCCTAAATAAGCTACCAGTTAGAATACGAATAATACTACATCATTATGTAGAGAAGTTCCAAGGACACTATAAAGACGGAACTGGCACAAGTCGTGACTGTCGTTCTTTCTCTGTGTTCTATATTGTCTTAAGTTGCTTCTTGTTCGTCGGGTATGCTGCAAATACTAGTGACTTCTTTCTTCTTGGAAGCAGTTTTCTAATGATTGCCACATTTATGTTCTATTCTATTCAGCCTTACAAAGACCAACTTGCTAACATTATAGCATGCTTCTTCTTGTTTCTCCTTTCCCTACAATGTATAACCATCCATGCCTCAAAGTTTATGGTATTTGATCGACGTAAGAGAACATGTCTTGAGTTTTTAGCTGCATTGATGGCTCTTCTCCCAGTTATTTATTTGATCATTCTTGTTTTCTACCAAATTTTAAAGAGTACAGACTATGGGAAAAAGATTGCTATATATTGTAGACATTGATGTTAGTATGTGCAGTCAACTAGAACAAATTTAATATTTTAAGATACTGTGTGCTAAGCTTCAAGAGTTACTCAAAATAGTAATATACTAACTATGTTTGCTGTTTTAAATACACTTTTGCTTTGTTGCTATTTAAAGATAATGTATTATTATTTACTTGTGTTTATGTTTTGAAGTTATATTTTATTGAATCAATTATTATTTGCAAAATATTTTATATTTGGAAACCGTTAAGTGGTGTGCTCGAGCACAAATGGCGAGCGAGCCTAAAGACTATACTATTTTTTATATGAATGACTTCTAACACGACAACCGAACTAACACAAAAATGCGAGGGTCAAAGTACAAAAATGCCTTACGTACGTCCATACATATATACAAATAAACTAGTGGTGTGCTTGAGCACAAATGGCGAGCGAGCCTGATAGTTAGGTAACATAAAATGTCACTATGTTTTAGTTTACTTCATGCAAACTCTATAATAGCAGTTATGTCATTTTATTTCAGCAAACAAATGCACAATCACTCTCTTACCTGATTAATGGTAACTTTTGTAGTATCAAACATCAACCATTCTGATAATCTCAATCACCAGTAACTCTTGAACAAGCTCTCAGCTACGATAAAAAATAAACCAGTGTTATTATTTGTAATTTTAGCCAACAATATGGAATTACTACTTACATCATTCTTGAGTATTGATAACTTCTGTAGTATCAAATTGAAGTTACTTTGACCATCTGAATTACCTTGAATTCTTGACAACAAGCTCTCAGCTACATAAACAAAAGACAATCAATTTTAGCACACAAATACAAAATTACTTTCTTACCTCATTTTCTTGAGCAGTAGTAACTTCCTAGTACCAAATTTGAGTCATTCTGACTATTTGAATTTACCAGTGAGTCACTGATGACAACAAGCTCTTAGCTCAGTTAACAACAGAATTACCTGAATAAACTTAGAAAGCAGTGGCAAAGAAGTGCAGTTTAACAAAGACTTCACAATTATTTCGAGAAGAGAGTAGCTATAAACGTTTTGGTTGAAACAGAGTTGCGTAAGGCAGTGCAGCAGAATTCTTCGCGCTCGTTAATTGAAAAATACTGGAACTGTGAACGCTTTACCTAACTTACGTAATTAGAAGCGCGGGCGAAAACAGAGGTCTCACGTACCCCATAAACAGATAAATAAATAAATATACATAGCGAAATCTCGATTTAGTTACCCCTGATAGTGTCTCGCTCGCCAATAAATAAACTAGTGGTGCGCTCGAATAGCGCAAATGCATGGCGAGCGAGCAGACTCTTTTTTACAGAAAAATAGGACAGAAATTACATCTAACTGTAGTGCATAGTGTAACCCTTTCCATTCTCAGTTAGCATCAGAGAATCTAAAGTCTCTGATCCCAGACTAAACTAACAATTACCTGAATAAACTTCGAAAGCAGTGGCAAAGAAGCCCAGCTTGACAAAGACTTCACAATTGTTTCAAGAAGAGAGTAGCTGTAAACTTTTTGGTTGAAACAATGTTGCGTCTGCAGCAGGATACTCCGCGCTCGTTAATTGAAAAAACTGGAACTGTGAACGCTTTACCTAACTTACGTAATTAGAAGCGCGCGCATTTAAAGAGCATACGTACCATCCATACATACATACATATATATATATATACTAGTGGTGTGCTTGAGCACAAATGGCGAGCGAGCCTTAAACTACACTATTGTTAAATGATTGATTTTAACAAGTAACACTCAAGCTACTAAAATAAAGTAGAGTTTTTAATTTAAGTATATGCCGTAAATGGGTTTCAATGCCATAGTAACCGCTCCCGCAACTGTTTGAATTGAAAAAGAAGCAACAAAATCCAGTCACGTTATTTAAATTTTTCTTTGTGATATTCTTAATAGTAGTTGTAACGCACAATATTTTCACACAACTGAACATACCTACGCAAGATTTACCTTCGTGGTTCGTCTAGTGGACAATGAATTTTCAAGTAAATACTGTTGAGTAGGGCTTATAACTGTGACAAATAGCATATTAACTTACCACCGCCACTAACTCGAATAGAAATGGAGCTCCCATACGTTTATACGTTTTAACTGCACCCGCAAAACAATTCAAAGCGGTAAACAATTCAATTTCTAAGGTGATACGGGTAATGGTCGCTAAACCAGAGAATTCTGTTTAGTGAAGTTTGGGACGGGGTCGAACGCGGAGCGAACACAAAAATACGGAGGGTCAAAGTACAAAATGACATACATACGTCCAAACATATATATAAATAAACAAACATCCCCGATTTTCGATTGTGTTACCCCTGTAAGTGTCTCGCTCGCTACGCTCGCTCGCCAATAACATATACCCGATTTTGCATTATCCACCCCTAATACTGTCTCGCTCGCTACGCTCGCTCGCCAATAAACTGACATCCCCGATTTTCGATTGTGTTACCCCTGTAAGTGTCTCGCTCGCTACGCTCGCTCGCCAATGAAGTCCTAGCTATTATGTACTTTAAACACATCAATGCTTTGTTGCCATTATACACTTACTGATAATTGTTGTGGCTTATGCTGAAATTTAAAAGTTAATTCTACTTAGTATTAGTATTTTTTGCATCTCACATCATACTTTTAATACACTTTTGTGAATAACTGCTACCATTATGTTACTATTTGCTGTACTTTTTGAAATGATAATAAGCATTTTCATAACATTGCTGCCATAAAGATTGTTGAATTCATACTATGGTACTAAGATACTATTGACTAGTGGTGTGCTTGAGCACAATAGGCGAGCGAGCCTTAAACCACACTATTGTTAAATGATTGATTTTAACAACTAACACTCAAGCTACTAAAATAAAGTTGAGGTTTTAAATTAAGTTAATGCGGTAAAGGGGTTTCAATTCCATAGTAACTGCTCCCCGAAACTGTTTGAATTGAAAAAGAAGCAACAAAATCAAGTCACGTTATTTAAAATTTTCTTTGTGATATTCTTAATAGTAGTTGTAACGCACAATACTTTCACACAACTGAACATACCTACTCAAGACTTACCTTCGTAGTTCGTCTAGTGGACAATGAATTTTCAAGTAAATGCTGTTGAGTAGGGCTTATATAACTGTGACAAATAGCGTATTAACTTACCACCGCCACTAACTCGAATAGAAATGGAGCTCCCATAAGTTTTTGCGTTTTAACTGCACCCGCAAAACAATTCAAAGCGGTAAACAATTCAATTTCTAAGGTGATAGGGGTAATGGTCGCTAAACCAGAGGATTCTGTTTAGTAAAGTTTGGGACGGGGTCGAACGCCGAGCGAACACAAAAATACGGAGGGTCAAAGTACAAAATGACATACATACGTCCAAACATAATATCTAAATAAATAAACAAACATCCCCGATTTTCGATTGTGTTACCCCTGTAAGTGTCTCGCTCGCTACGCTCGCTCGCCAATAACACAGCAGTAATGATACATACAGATTACCTGCAACTTCTAAATGTACTATCATAAGTTGATACTAATCCTCTGTCAAATGGGAAAATGAGCATAGACATAGCTATTCTATTTTAAACTTATTTGTAGTCACATAATAATAGTTAATGCCGGGCAGAGTCCAAACTGTTGGAAAAGGTGGGAGTCGTGAACTTGCATAGGCATAATGGGAGAATCCTGTCCACAGTTGCTGAGGCTAGACACAGAACTTAAAATATATTATCTTTCTTTAATTAGTGGGAGTTGGCCATTTATTAGGATGGATAAGTCTAGGAAAAAAATGGTGACAAGCTCTAGTGCCAATATGACTCCAGCTCAGACAGCTATCATCAGGAACAATAAAGACAGTTTTACTTTTGTGCATAAACCATAGGGATCCCAGAGCTTGACAGGTGATGCTAGCCAGAAATCTGAATCTATAACTTAAATTTATGCACAATTTGTGTGTGTTCACTTTTATATTTAAATATATCGTGTGTGTATTATTTTTAAATTTATGCACATCATGTGTGTGTGTTCACTTTTGCTTTGTTCCAGAAGTGGCCGATGATTGATTAAGTGCTACTTGCTGTACACTGATTTGATGGCAGAATTAATGCACACACATAGAGCCTTAGGTGTGTGTGTGGGCAGGGGGGGGGGGGGGGGGGGGGGGGAATGGCCACAGACTTGCTCAAATCAGCGACAGTCCATATAGCTGGTGGTAAACTGGACCCATGGCACTCTCTTGGTGCATTGTGGTACTATGCTCATGATGGGCAGGGTTAGTGGTCAGTTCTGCTCTGGCTGTCAGTAGTAGTGTAGAACAAGGTGGTTAATAATAATAATAATAAGCATGAATCAGTACATAAGACACTATGAGTAAGGAGCCTTGGTGGCAAGTATGTAGTGAGTTTGCTGGTAAATCCTTTGAGTTGTAATTAGTACGATAGTATATACAACTGCAGGTGCTAGCCTTGAAGCTGTGCAAAGAGAGGCTACCAGCGATAGACCTGCCAGCTTTTGCGGCAGAGTAATCTAGTTCTGAGAGCATCAGTGTAGCTGATGTCAAAGAAAGAAAAGAGAGTGTCTAGAACAGATTCCAGTTTGCATCATTGAAGACAAAAAAATTTGGAGAGTAGACGTAACAATATTTGCCGCAACTATTCTCTCTTACTGATGATGTACGTACAGCTGTGGAGGATTCCTGCCAGTGTGGCAAGACAATGACGAGTTTGAAGATGGGAGGAGGCTTGCAATGAGTGCTAGGGCCCACCGAGAGATAGGCAGAGTGGTCAGATTACAAATGAAGAAGAAGAGGTGGCTTGTTATGCCTGGAATGATGGCAGCTATAATGCGGTGCAGATATGAGTATATCTTTCCAAGTGTCAAGGGGACCATAAGTGGCAGACATACAGCAGTATTGGAGAGCCACTAAAAGATAGTGGCAGGAGTGGGAGACACTACCGGAAGATGCACTGATGTGCCAGAGACTCCTATACTTTGGCTTGTTCATTTGATGTCGTCTGTAGATGTATTCTGTGTTATTGTTTATCCAGTCGACTCTGTTGTGTGACTGTACAATATTGGCAAAAGTGTGGCCCGGTTGGCACTGGTAATCATAAGCATAGTTGCCAACTTTACTGAATTTGGTGTGGGTGACAGTCACGATTTTCAGTCCATTATGTCACTCTGCCATGCTTACCTCGTCTTTGTGATAATTTTTTTCACTGCTCAGATACCACTGTGTCGAAAATATCTTATCTAGTTATTCTTCTGGCATGCAATGTTGTTGGCCCTTCACCTGTGGCCATTCATAGCTAAGAAAAGGTAAATGGTCAGTGAACATTGGTTTAGTCAGGTATTGCCAACTCTTACCTTTCTATAATTGAGCGGATAAATTGTCACTCATTTTTTTACACAAAATCAAATATTTTTCCCCCGATTTGTTTCACTTAATCTGTATGGCAGGTTGACAACTATGCATAAGTAATATCCTAGTGGGTAATTGTCGGCAACAACATTGAAGCTTATAGAGTGAGTCGGTGATAGAGTGCTAGTGCTGGGAGGGTATGAAGGTGTGATTTATAAAGTGCACAGGGAGGTAGTGCTTACATACACATTACACTTATTGAAGTTCAACCAAAGTTGGATCAGAGTTCTTCTCACATGAGCAGAGTGGAGTGAAGTAGTATGCCCAATGATGCATAAGTTGAGGCATCTGAGAGGGCATCCTGATGATCATTTAGAGACTACTTACTGCGAGGCCTGCAAGAAGAGTTCTGGGTAAATGGAGTTGTGTCTGTATATTATACACCTCCACCAACATGCAAATCGGTTGTGGTGCAGCACAAAGTGATTCATGGGCCCTTTGTAGGTGGAGAACTATCAGAATGTACAGAACAGGTTTATGTTGGCATCTCACCCTGGTAGATAGCACTCAATAGTGGATTCTTCTTACCCATGATGTTCAAGTGTAGAAAGGTGGTGGCATTGGGCCAAAGGACATGATCAGTAATGTGATAAGGAGTTTATCGTAGATGTTGTTAACCGAAGCTCACGAGATTGTGATGTTAATGGAGTGCTTCCAGATGGAACTTCTTAATAGTTGGGATGATGCACATATTATCTGTGAAGAGCTGCTGTCAATAGTCATTCGTGCAGCAGTGGGCCAGTCAGTGGAGCCGAATGCAATCTCATGTCACTGTGACAATGCAGCGGTAGTCGCTATTGTCCATTCTCGGAGGAGTAAAGTGGAATGAGCCATTTGAGGAGTCTGTTTTTCTTTTTGGCACACTGGGATGCCAACACATACTTGAGGGAGATAATATGGTGGCAGATTCATTGTCGTGCAATAATTTACCTACTTTTGAAGCAGAAACACCACACCTGCCAAGCCCCACTGAAAGAGTTCTGCTAGCTCTTGTGTTGGATCAGCCGGACTTGACAGTGATGAGCTAAGTTAGTTTACTCACCACCAGTTATTGAAAGGATTGGCTGAGTCAACTCATCGAGTATATTGGAGAGCATAATAGTGGCAATACAAATAGTTGCGCTAAAGATGGTCGTCAAGCAGTCCAAAATGGACTCTGCAGGTTTGCGGCCAGTGGGCAGGGAGGATTTGAAGAGTAAGATTATCCAGGAATAGGATACATGCACTTGAAGAGGGTTTTCTGGATACTTTTGTGCAGCGGTTAGAGAGACTTAACTACATTTTAAGAAAAATAGAATGGTTAGAGGGTGAGAGAAGGGCCAGTAATTGAGAATGGCTACCCATCAACCAAGACCTTGTTTTGACAAATTAGAACAATATGGGACTTATGGACACCTGGCCAGGATGAAGACATATTGTGGACTGTGTTCTGACTAGCATTTTTCGGCATCCTAAGCTGACAGTCCGTAATGATGGTGGATTTGATAATATGTACTGCCCAATTGATGATGAAAAACCTGGCAGTGGATAATCCAAGTAACCCAAGTAACTTATACCAGCCTTTCCCAGAGCATCTCTTGCTGCTGTCGCAAACCTCTGTCTCATCTGTTGGCAAAGAAAAACAGAGGGCCTTGCTCCTTGCCTCACGCAACCAGGTAGCTTACCATTGCTGTGACTGGGCACTAATCTGACCCATTTCTCCCAATCAGCAGAAATGTGCTGCTGCTAGCATATGAGATGCAAGACTGACCTTTATCAACCACACGAATGCACTTGCACACACAAAACACAGTGGAAAGAGGTTAACACAACATTACAGAGAAAGTGGCTAGCTACTGTCTGGGTATCTTAACGTACTCCACATAAGACAGGTTCTCTTCCATCTCCCCAGAGTCCTAGCAGCTGCAGTAGTGGCCACTCCAATCCAGATTCTGTCACCAAATTACCAGGAATACTCAATATCTTGCCCAGGGAATCTCTCACTGCTATTACAAACCTCTGTCTCATCTTTTGGCAAAGAGAAACAATGGGCCTTGCTCCTTGACTCACACAACCAGATAGCTTACTATTGCTGAATTTGACCGTTTCTCCCAATTAGCAGAAATTATGCCGCTACTTAATTTGGTGACAGATTCTAGATTGGAACATCCACCACTGCAGCTGCCAGGGGAATGGAGGATTCCATTCAAGACACTAAGGCAATGGAAGAAAGCCTGGCAGTTGGGGGTAGTTCTTTGTTGGGTCCCACATTTGTGGTTTTTCTTTGGTCTATAAGCCCAAGCACCATCACTATCTGTGAGGGGATAATGTTTTCAGACCACACCTCCACCAAACTATACTGTAGCCAGTCCTGTAAAAGGAAACGATGAAAGATAAGAAACCACATTAAACTATAGAGGTTACTATTGGTATTTAACAGGACGAATGCCCATGGACTTAAGTACGGTTAACAGAAGTTATAGGCTTGGTTAATACTGGGCAGAGCCAAATATGATGCTAATGGGTTCACTTTCAGATGGGATCGGTGTGGGTTCTACATTTGGGGTTTTCCCCTGCTCCTCAAAGCTCAAGCAGTATCACGAGCTGTGAGAGGGTGGAGCTTCCTTCCCACACCTCTTCTAAACTATAAAGCTAATACTGTGCCTAGTCCCAGAGAAGAACTGAAAACCACACTGGAGTGTAGAGGTAAGTATTGGTATTGGTGAGTAACGAGACAGATGCCTGAGGATTAATTGTTTTGAAGAAATGAGCATATATCAGAAAGTTTATGAATGGCATTCAAATTCACAAAAATAAAGTAATATTAAAGCCTAATAAACTTAGTTTGACATAACTTGACGAAGTCACTGTAACTGAAGTTGTGATCAGTGTGGTTCTACATTTGGGGTTATGGCAGATGCTGTCCATCTTCAAAGAAATCTATCACATCATAAAGAGATTCAGAATGCACTCTTGAAATACACTGAACCTTACATCCCAAGACTAGCAATGACCTGATGTACATGATGAAGTTACAATATTTCTATTTGTCACAAGTATTTAGTAGCGATAATTCTAGTAATACATGTTCACTTCAAAATATTCTATTAGACTCTAACTTCCAACTGAAGACATAATATATTAGCTAATAATGTAACAAGTTTGAGCAAGTTTACCTTTCAATGAAAACTGGATATGAAACATTTACTTATATTATGTTTACTTTCACTATTTTATAAAACATTTGAGAAGGCAAATGTGACCTGGCTGATGTTAAAGTGTGACAGAAATTGCATAATAAAGCCAAGTTGAACTAAAAATAGGAACTCTTTGTGCAAGGTAGATCATTATTTATGCTTCCAAATGTTTTCAATATTTGTCAACTTAATTCATGTTCTATTGATATATATCGTGGCATATTTATTATGAACTTGGAGAAAGCCTTAGAAAAAGTTCATGTTTTTATACATAATTTAAGTAGTGCTTCCATCTTATAACAATGTACCAGACCATGCCAAAGAGTACTCAAAATTATGCACACTCACAAATACACACACACATGCACATTCGCACAAACTCTATTGTAAATACAGGTGTCTTTGAGTATCAGTATTGAGTTCCTTGACAATTCATAAATACAGGAGTCTTTGAGTATCAGTATTGAGTGACCTGACAAATCATAAATACAGGTGTCTTTGAGCATCAGTATTGAGTGACCTGACAATTTATAAATACAGGTGTCTTTGAGTATCAGTATTGAGTTACCTGACAATTCATAAATACAGGTGTCTTTGAGTATCAGAATTGAGTTACCTGACAATTCATTAATACAGGTGTCTTTGAGTATCAGTATTGAGTGACCTGACAATTTATAAATACAGGTGTCTTTGAGTATCAGTATGAGTTACCTGACAATTCATAAATACAGGTGTCTTTGAGTACCAGTATTGAGTTCCCTGACAATTCATAAATACAGGCGTCTTTATACTTGTATAGGTTAGAACTGTAAAATTTACAGCAGAAAATGCTTCTTCCAAGTGCAAAGGTGTTGTTTATTTTGTCATAAGTAAGACACAAACACTAGGAAAGTTCAGTGTAGTTTCTTGCACAACGAATATGTACATTCCATGAATATGGGGCACAAGAGCAGGAGTTGTAATTTTGTAAACTTATTGAAGTTCCAGGACAGAAAAGTGAAACTTAGCAAAATGCAACAGTATAACCTATTATAAACTGTCTCCTGCTAAACTAACTTCCGTTTAGAATCTCTAACTAATGTTTCTACTGAAAGCTAAAGTAAAAAAATGTTTTCTTTTCATCTTTCATAAAGTATAACATTTTCTTGACGGGTAGTAAATTAATGGGCATTGATTGTAAATGACTGTAGAGCCCTGTTCATTTCAGTTACTAGTTTAAAAATGAATACATAAACCTGTGTGCCCCACCTCCCTTTACATCTAGTTTAGCTATGGCCAACCAAACTGCCCTGAAATTCTAGAATAGCTGTGTGTTAACAAAAACTGCACATCTTTATCCTGTTTATAATCCTAAACTATATCACCCTGCTTTGTATTAGATGCAGCCAGTTAACATTAGTCAACATAGTTAAGTTGTTGTTTCACAGAAAAATTTGCAAGGTAAATAAGAAGAAAATAAGATATCCAACAGTTGGAATTCAAATACATTTCATAACAAAGTTTTATTCTAATAAATTTATTGAAGTACAAAATAAAAAAATGTAAAATTGTGTAGTACAATAATTCTATATACTTGTAATACATATACTTACAGTATAATTATGAAAATGAATACATAATAAAAAGTTGTTCACTCGATGTCTGTCACTCGTGATGTTTGAATATCGGTATTAGACAATGGATTCATCAGACGGTCTCTCCTACTACCCAACACAGTATTCCAATATTTCATTGGATTTATGTACAAATAGAACAGTGCCAGGAAACAGTGTACTAATGGAATCCATGAAAATATAAACAAGAAACACCAAACAGCAATAACTTGCTTAGCAGTCAGAGTTCCATTGTCCACCTCAAACAAAAGGATGTGTTGAAGTGCAAGTGTGAGAAACAGACCAAATGTGACTTTAGTGTGGCAGTTGTTTTTGTAAGGCTTACACATAGCAAATAAGAATGCTGCTAGGAAGAGCACTCCGCTCCCCAATAGAAACATCATAGGTGAAGAAACAATGCCATAAATTAGCTGCATGGAGGTGACCAAGACTATGTGGAAGGTTGCAAAGAAGCCACAGTCTCTGGTCTCGCCAGCTCCATCTTTGTAGTGCTTGTAGAAGCGGTCTGCAAACTGGTGGGCTACGACAGTGAGAGAATTCTCGTGCCTTCTGCATTTGAAGAAGTGAACAAGAATTGTCAGAGTTGGTAAGACTAATAAAATAAATGTTATCAATAAAGCCATTGCTCCAGGTACATAATGGTCTTCACCGAAGTATTCCTGGCTGCCATCTAAGTATAGTGCAGTGCTGACTGGATTGCCTTTTATAGAGTGTATCTTCACTGGTAGTAAAAGGTTGATGGAAGCAGACAAAACTTTTGTGAATGACAAAACAAAAAATGTAATGAATTGATCAATGAAGTCACAGAAAGGCATCTGTTCTTCTTTCTTCTTATTGAGGCATGAAATACTGGAAGCTGAAGTCTTTGAACAGCTGTAGAAGATATACTGGCAAGTTTTCTGTAATATGTAAGTAAGAAAGATCAGATAAAGAGGAAATATGACAACTAGGTACTCCAACATCTGAATTTGTACTGTATTCAGATTTAAGTGTATGCTATAGCATTCTCGGCAGAAATCCAGTGACAAGATTCCATAAATAGACGATGTCATAGTGAAATACACATCTGACAACTTCTTGTGGAAGGTAGAAGAGAACATTACAAGAGAGCGCTGCATGAACACAGGAGCAGTCAGTATCTGGGAGTACGTGATGAAGGCATAGATATGGGGTTTAGTGATGTCTAATTTAGTTAAACTAATTACAGCATACAGAACAGTGATGGGAGCAAAGGCTAAGAATACGACTTTCACCCAGTTTTGTGTGTTCTTTTTGCAATATACACAATCCAGTCTATATGAGAGAGCTAAAGGGCAATGTTCATCTCTGCATACTCCACACAGATTTCCAGTCCTGTTGAATTTCTTGCAAACTTTGTTTTCAAAGCCGTCGAAACGATTTTGAAACACTGTGAGTGTTATATTGGAATGACAGCTGAAGAGACACTTCCCCACGAGGAACTGCTGATTGAAACTGAGACATGCACATGACTGCAGACGTGTTTTATGTTTGCCACACTTCATGTACACTTCATTTGATTTTAAACACTTACACTTGCTCTCTTTACAAACACTCCACGGTGGACAAGAATCACAGGAAGTGATGGAGGCATTGGAGACATAGCTGTCCAGTTCACTTCCATTTATTTGTCCTGAAGAGCACGTCTGATGGATCAAGTTGACCATCACTAAAGATGGCACAATATAAGTCAAATATAGCTTCATTCTGCCTAAGAATGTGAATGTGAGATTAAAAAATTCAGTTTTGTGTTTTTAAAGTTAGGTTCTGTTATGCCTTCTAACTATTGTTGAAACAGAAAGGTAGATGTATAAACAAAATCATTATGAAAGTGTTTCCCACTTGATTGTAAACACCATTCTATAGCTCTAAAAATATCACCATTATCCCAGAAACCATCTGAGTATATTGCCAAATTAAACATATATGTCTACTTCAAGTAAAAAAAAAAGATTGAAGAGAAAATTATTAGATGTATTCTCTCTCTTACAATACAGAATTAAAAAATATTTGGTCGCCACCGGGAATCGAACCCAGGACCGCTTGCTTAACGCACAAGTGCTCTGCCATTGAGCTATGACAACCAGCCAGCAAACAAACACTGGTGGCAACCAAATATTTTTAATTCTTTATTGTTGTAAAAAGCCTTTGAAAGAGAGAGAATACATCTGATGAGTAAAGCAAGGCTGAGAAAGAAATTGTGTAAGTGAAAAGAAATTATGATGATAAAAGTTATAGAATATACACATAAAGCCAAGTAGCAGTGTAGAACAATGAAGTATTTTTACAGGCAATTACACTGGTGGGTTGTACTCTTAAAAATCACATTTTAAGCTCAATGCTAACTGACATGAGTAAGTACATTCTCCTTGTCAAAACTTTTTGTTGTTTTTTAAACAAACCAATACGTAGTGCCAACCTGTGTCACGTTGTACCAAAATACACACACATATACACTTACGTGCACACACATGTTTATACACTCTTACACTCACGTAGAGGAAACTAATGATATAAGATTGTGGGGGAATGGTTTACATCTACTGAGACTTCACCAGAGACTATATGCTGATTTAGCTGTTTGCACTGGTCAATGTATAGGATTCAAGCCCGAGGCAAGCAATTTTTGGGGTGGTGAGGCCCAGAAAAAAGTGTAGTCACAATTTATATGGGGGTGCCTGAGACTTGCTCCCTTAAGTTACTCTTTAAGTTTAATTATTATGTGGTTTTAATTTATCCCTCTGTTCTTAGTTTTGTTTGCTGTCTTACACACTTTCTGTTATTTAGTTATATTCAACTCCTTCAACAGTACCCAGTCTATCAACACCTTCTTCGTTCCTTACTCTATACACAGTCTATCAACACCTTCTTTGTTCCTTACTACTTACCACCCCTGAACAACTTCTCACACTTTGGATCCTTTTCTTAAATATATTTCCTGTAATGTAATAGATGTATATATTCACTGCATCCTCTGGCTTACTGTCATTCAAATCACTAGCACTAGAAGGCCCACAAGGCCAAGAATTTATGCTATTAAAAAATGATATATCTCTGATAAAGTCTGTACACCTGCGGGTCTTCTGCCTTGCATAGCTTGGCAATCTTTAAACAAGTTTATCATAAATTAGCAGGAGGCATGGGAAACAAGAAAAACCAACGGAACCACAGGAACAACCATCATAGGTCCATGCAGCGAAGGTGGCATGCTTCCAAGTATCAGAAGAAGACTATAGTGAGCATATGAAACCGAGGCAGTCATTTAGTGGTTGCTGATCCAGAATTGTAAATTTAGACAACCTGCAAGAGTTCATTGATCAACTGATGGCTCATGCTTCGCAGTGCGACAGCCAGAATATTTTAAGTGGTGAGAAAAAGGCTGGGCTTGCATCCATCGTGTCTAGTCGATGTTCCAGATGCAACTATAATGTTCCTTTGATAACATCTAAGAAAGTAATTGGTCCCAATGGTAAATTACTGTGGGAAGCCAATCTTGCAGCAGTTTGGGGTCAAATGTCGACAGGTGGGGGGTATTCCAAATTGCATGAAACATGACCACACTGGGTGTTCCAGTAATGACTCCAAAGAACTTCATAAATACTGAACGTAGCATAGGTCGATGGTGGGAAGAACAGCTGATGGATGTGATGGCAGAGGCTGGTAAAGAGGAAAAACGACTTGCTGAGGAACGAGGTGACTACCATCAAGGAGTCCCTGCCATCACGGTCATAGTCGATGGAGGATGGAGCAAACGTTCTCATCGCCATAGCTACAATGCTAAATCTGGAGTTGGTATTATTATTGGACAGATTACTGGAAAACTCCTTCATATTGAAGTTCGTAATAAGTATTGTACAGCTTGCACCCAAGGTGTGCCCCAAGAGAAACATGAATGTTTTAAAAATTGGAGTGAGTCATATTCCCGAATGAAAAGCAACATCATATTAGAAGGCTTTCAACAAGCAGAAGCAGCTCATGGGGTCAGGTACATGCGTTTTATTGGAGACGGCGATAGCAGTGTTCATTCCACGTTAATTCAGTGTGTGCCAGTGTGGGGACATTTTATAGAAAAGATGAAATGTGCAAATCATGCTTGCAAATTTTATCGGTCCTCTCTTGAAAAGCTTGTTTCAGAGAAACCAGAGTACAAAGGATAGGGAGCCCTAACTGAGAAGATGCGTCGTCGATCACTAGTGCTGCTCGCTGTGCTATAAAAGAGGAGCCAGGAGCCTGATGTAGCTAAGGCAGTGAAGAAGTTAGCGAGTGATCTAATCAATGGCCCGTTTCATTGCTTTGGTCAGCATGAGAAATGCAGCTCTGACTTTTGTCAGACTGCTAAGGAGAAGGAGCAAGAGTCCTTTACGTCAGATGATGATGGAAGTCAGTGTGAACAGTCTATTGGAAGTGAAGACCTCCTAAGTAAGTGCCTGCAATCAATGACATAGTAGTAATATAACAATTGTGATTATTGTCAACATCATTATCAAACATCATCACTGTATATTATTGCTACTATTTTTATTATTATCGTCAACATCATTATTATTTATTATTTTATGTTATTATCATCATCAACATTTATTATTATTTATATATTATTATTATTATTGTTGTTATCAATGTAATAGTGACAGTAATTTATAACACATTGTCGTTTCTTAGGTTCTATTGACATCATTGTAGAGCAAGAACAGATATGAGAGCAAACCATCAATGACCATCTAGTACAAGACATGCAAGTACAGGCACCTAGTCAACTACTCATGCACGACATACAGAATTTAGTTGGTCGACTTGTATCCAAAGCCAAGCAACTGATTCAAAATTCCACCACAAATCTTGCAGAAAATTGGATGCAAATTAGGTGCAAATTTGATGGTGGGAAGGTGGTCAACAGGATTCAGAGTGGTTCATTTCAGTTTAGGTGTTGTGGTGCTGGACTACAGAAGAATCTTGGCAAAACCTGGGGAGTTTCTGTGTGGGAAAGAATGGCTGGCAGCTCAGCAAATGAAGTTTTTGTCAATGCTGCAAATTCTTCTGAGAAGAGAGTCGAAAAAGATGGGAAGCGAAAATCATCAGAAAAAGCTAAGGAATGCAGAAGGAGTAAGTATTCTCAAAATGATGATTCAATTGCAGCTCGCGAAGCGTACAATAGACGTGATGGTGTCATTGAGCCTGATGAGGTTGTGGATGATATTTCACCCGAGTGTCTACAGGAACTGATGAGAACTTTTTACTCCACTCAAGTAGCAGTGTCGACTCGAGACAGAACAAGTATTGAACACACAACACGTGAGCAAAATAGATGTGCAGTGTGGGTACAAGAAAGAGCCGAGATTGACAGCATCACAAGTTGGTGGCATTGCCAAAATGAGAAGAAATACAAAGAGAAGTAACAAGGTGAAAGAGTTACTGTACAGCACTTTCAAAGGGAGCAAGGCCACAATGTATGGTACTCTCAGAGAAGATAAGGCTCGAGAAGAGTATGTGGCACATCAACAACGGAATGGTCATTTGGCATTAACTGTTCTATTGTCTGGGCTTGTAATTAGTGTGGATACTCCATGGTTGGTCCTGATGGGATAGTGCATGACCCAACTGCGGTCTCACCAAAGGGCCTTGTAGAATTTTTTAAAAACCCTTTCTCTGTGAGAGAGAAAACAATTGCCGAAGCTAGTGAAAGCAAAACATTTTGCTTGGAGAACTCTGGTTCGTCTGTGTATTCGCTCAAGAAACAGCATGATTACTATTATCAGGTACAATGCCAAATGTACTGCTGTGATGTAGAATGGTGCGATTTTATAGTGTGTACGGAGAAAGATATACATATTGAGCGAATATACCGAGATGTGATGTGGTGGAAAGAACAGATTCCTAAACTGAAGGACTTCTATTTTGGTGCTTTACACCCAGAGCTTGCAAGTCCAAGACAGGGGATAGGCTGTATCAGGGAGCCTGAAGTAGCAACCATAACTTATATTAATTAAATACTCTTACCATAATTTATTCATTTCTTTTAATTGACTTGTATTTGTTTCTTTATTACTATTCATTTTATTTTTATTTTATTGTTGTTGTTATATTTTTGATTCTTTCAGTCTCATCCCCTTGGAATTGAACTTTTATCAATCAGCTAAGTACCTCTATTGCCACTAAACCAATAGTACAACCAAAGTACAACCACAAGTTCAGCCACCAGGGTAGCACCTTGATAGTGAGGATTGGGGTAACCGTTAGAATTTCAGGGCAGTTTGGTTGGTCACAGCTAAACTAGATGTAAAGGTAGGTGGGGCACACAGGTTGATGTATTCATTTATAAACTAGTAACTGAAATGAACAGGGCTCTACAGTCATTTACAATCAATGCCCATAAATTTTTTATTACCCGTCAAGAAAATGTTATACTTTATTAATATCGCACAGTTTAAAAAGTGTTTATGCTCCAACAGATACAGAAAAGGTGTTTTTATCTCTCAGTATTTATTGTTTAGTATTATGTGAATGCTTTAGCCTAACAAAAACTTATGAATATGAAGGATAAACTGTATGCTCAGAGGTACCAAAGTTACTAAAACAGTTATACAGAAACAATAATACAGGACAAACAAATATGTGAATCTCTGGTCAACATAATGTATGCATTGATGAAATTTTTCATTATTTTATAAAAGTAAAATAATACTAATACTAAATATATAATAATAATAATAATACAACAACTAATGATAATAATTAATAATAATAATGATAATAGGTAATAATGTTATACTCACGATAAAATTGTGTCAAAATATTGTAGTACACAATTTTAAATAATTTTTTTCTGTACTCCATTAATTTTTTTGGAATAAAACTTTCTTATGAAATGTATTTGAATTCCAACTGTTGGCTATCTTATTTTTTTCTTATTTACCTTGGAAATTTTACAACAACTTCCCCATGTTGACTAATGTTAACTGGTTGCTACAAAGCAGGGTGATAGTTAAACTGGATAAAGAGGTGCAGTTTTGGTTAACACACAGCTATTCTAGAATTTCAGGGCAGCTTGGTTGGTCACAGCTTAACTAGATGTAAAGGGAGGAGGGATACACAGGTTTATGTACTCACTTATAAGCTATAGTAACTGAAATGAACAGGGCTCTACAGTCATTTAAAATCAATGCCCAATTTTTTATTACCCGTCAAGAAAATGCTATACTTTATTAATATCGCACAGTTTAAAATGTGTTTATGCTCCAACAGATACAGAAAAGGTGTTTTTATCTCTCAGTAGTTATTGTTTAGTATTATGTGAATGCTTTAGCCTAACAAAAACTTATGAATATGAAGGATAAACTGTATGATTCTGCCAGGTGCTCAGAGGTACCAAAGTTACTAAAACAGTTATACAGAAACAATAATACAGGACAAACAAATATGTGAATCTCTGGTCAACATAATGTATGCATTGATGAAATTTTTCATTATTTTATAAAAGTAAAATAATACTAATACTAAATATATAATAATAATAATAATACAACAACTAATGATAATAATTAATAATAATAATGATAATAGGTAATAATGTTATACTCACGATAAAATTGTGTCAAAATATTGTAGTACACAATTTTAAATAATTTTTTTCTGTACTCCATTAATTTTTTTGGAATAAAACTTTCTAATGAAATGTATTTGAATTCCAACTGTTGGCTATCTTATTTTTTTCTTATTTACCTTGGAAATTTTACAACAACTTCCCCATGTTGACTAATGTTAACTGGTTGCTACAAAGCAGGGTGATAGTTAAACTGGATAAAGAGGTGCAGTTTTGGTTAACACACAGCTATTCTAGAATTTCAGGGCAGCTTGGTTGGTCACAGCTTAACTAGATGTAAAGGGAGGAGGGATACACAGGTTTATGTACTCACTTATAAGCTATAGTAACTGAAATGAACAGGGCTCTACAGTCATTTAAAATCAATGCCCAATTTTTTATTACCCGTCAAGAAAATGCTATACTTTATTAATATCGCACAGTTTAAAATGTGTTTATGCTCCAACAGATACAGAAAAGGTGTTTTTATCTCTCAGTAGTTATTGTTTAGTTTTATGTGAATGCTTTAGCCTAACAAAAACGTATGAATATGAAGGATAAACTGTATGATTCTGCCAGGTGCTCAGAGGTACCAAAGTTACTAAAACCATTATACAGAAACAATAATACAGGACAAAAAAATATGTCAATCTCTAGTCAACATAATGTATGCATTTTCATTATTTTATAATAGTACAATAATAATAATGCAACAACTAATGATAATAATTAATAATAATAATGATGACAGGTAATAATGTTATACTCATGATAAAATTGTGTCAAATTGCAAAGATGAAAAAAAACATTTTTTTACTTTAGCTTTCAGTAGAAACATTAGTTAGAGATTCTAAACGGAAGGTAGTTTAGCAGGAGACAGTTTATAATAGGTTATACTGTTGCGTATTGCTAAGTTTCACTTTTCTGTCCTGGAACTTCAACAAATTTTGCAATTTTTTTCTGCTGAAGTTTTAAGTTGAAACATACTGTAACATGATTATTAGATTATTCATAATCTTTGTGTGTTTCCAGTTCTTACTGAAAGCTAATTCCTCTTCTGAATCTCTTTATGACGAGATAGATTACTCTCAAGATGGACAACATCTGCCATATTGTGTTGCCAATGACAGCAATACATCCAGCTGGGGGTCCTGTCCTCCTTGGTCTACTTGTAGGAACAACTCCTGCTCTTGTGCCCCGTATTCATGGAATGTACATATTCGTTGTGAGAGAAGCTACACTGAACTTTCGTCGTGTTTGTGCCTTACTTATGACAAGGTAAACAACACCTTTGCACTTGGGGGAAGTATTTTCTGCTGTAATTTTCACAGTTCTAACTCATTCAATTATATTCAAATTCCTAATCAGATTGAAAATTTAACAACTACCATGTGCAGAAAACACAGAAGAAATGGAACTCTGTGTGGGAAATGTATCAATAACTACTGGCCTTCTGTGTACTCCTATAGTTTGACATGCATCGAGTGTAAACATAGCAAATGGCTTCAGTATGTGCTGGCTACATTAGGTCCTATCACAGTATTCTACATGGTTGTAATAACTCTAAAGATCAGTATTACTTCACCGTATGTATACAGTTTTGTATTCTATGCACAAACTATATCCACACCACACATTGTGAGGATTGCTCTTATGCATGTAGATAATAATAGATGGTTGAAGAAGTTAGTAAGAATAATTTCTTCATTTTATGGCATATGGTCTTTAGACTTCTTTCGTTCATACTATTCCGATAGTTTCTGCTTGAGAATCAGCATTCTTGAAGCTTACGCTCTAGAGTTTGTTCTTGTACTTTATCCAATACTTCTTGTAATAATCTCATATTTAATAATCCAAGGATACAATAGAGGATACAAATGCTTTGTGTATGTGTGGAAGCCATTTAAATTGGTTATTAGCTTGGGAAGGTAAAGGAAGAAACAGGAGGTCTCTTATAGATGCTTACACTGTATTTCTAAATGTATCTGTGTTTAAAGTACTTTATGTAGCCATTGATTTGTTATTTCCTTCTGAAGTTACTGTGTTAAATACAGAAGGAGAGAAAACACACAAATTTGTGTTATATTGGGATGGCAATATAAAATACATGAGTATACAACACTTACCATATGTTGTATTGGCCTGTATTTTTGTGACTGTTTTCATCACTACACCTAAAATTGTGTTGTTTTTCTATCAGTTTCGCATCTTTCAAGTTCTCCTAAATAAGTTACCAGTTAGAATCCGAATAATACTACATCACTATGTAGAGAAGTTCCAAGGACACTATAAAGACGGAACTGGCACAAGTCGTGACTGTCGTTCTTTCTCTGTGTTCTATATTGTCTTAAGTTGCTTCTTGTTCGTCTGGTATGCTACAAATAATAGTGACTTCTTTCTTCTTGGAAGCTTTTTTCTAATGATTGCCACATTTATGTTCTATTCTATTCAGCCTTACAAAGACCAACTAGCTAACATAGTAGCATGCTTCTTCTTGTTTCTACCTTCCCTACAATATATAATCATCCATGCCTCCATGTTTATGGTATTTGATCCACCTAAGAGAACATGTCTTCAGTTTTTGGCGGCATTGATGGCTCTTCTCCCAATTATTTACTTGATCATTCTTGTTTTCTACCATATTTTGAAGAGTACAAACTGTGGGAAAAAGATTGCTATATATTGTAGACATTGATGTTACTGTGTGCAGTCAACTAAGAACAGGTTTAATGTTTTAAGATACTGTGTGCAAATCTTCTCGCTATTACAAGGAATAGTGGCATACTAATTATGTTTGCTGTTTTAAATACACTTTTGTTTTGTTGCTATTTAAAAATAATTTATAATTATTTTTTACTTGTGTTTATCATAATTAATTTATATGAGAATCATACTACTCTTGTGTGTGTGTGTGTTTTGTGATAATTGTAATGATATAGTGGATCTGCTAAAAAAAATTGTGTATGCTTTTTGTGATTAAAGTATGAAACTTTGCACATATAATACTACTTTTTATGTTGCGCTCCAGATAACATTTAAGATTAGAATGGGACCAATTCTCGGTTAAACCTTTGGTTATTGGAAACCTTTAGGCAATAAATAAAATTATATATTAAATATTACATTACTAGAAGAACTGTTAATACAAATATTATTAGGAATAAAACACAATTTGAACTATCTCAATATCTCATCTTAGATTATGGCCAAAACAAACAAGAATATACAGCAAACATGACATGCAACTGGAAACATGTTTAATAAAAGAATCATTTATGAAAGAATCCATGAGCATGTGTCTCTGTTGTAACAAGTCTGTAAACTTTGCCTGTAAAGTTCACATCTACAAACTTTAGTACAACTCAATGAGTAGATACATGATGAAACCCTTCAAATCGCAATGTGAACTGATTTACTTCAAGTTGTGTGATACAGGGGCTGATCCAGGGGATGAATAGGGTGACATGTCAACCCTCCACTAAATTTTAATGATATTCAATTCATTTAAATTAAAACTTTATTTCATTCTGCATGTAATCAAAAGCTCTTATTAGTCTGTAAGATATACGATTTATTTCAAACTCTAGAGTCAAGACTTGTACACAAGCACCCACTTCATTTCAAGCTATATTGTCTCCAATCTACTTTAAGGTACTTCCTGAGGCATAGTCTACTTCTAGATACATTGGGGTAATAGGGTCACAAGCAGAAGAAAATTCACAAGCACATTCTTGTGAACGTGGAGATCAAACTCAGCTGTATAGTTACGTATTTTCAGGAAAAATGTAAGTATGGTTGCAATGATTGTTAATATAGGTAATTAAAAGATCCCCCTGTAAATGTGTTCAGCTACTGTAAAATACCATGGGAGACTTGGACAGAGAACTAATATGTTATTACCTACTTACCTATACTCTTTGAGCATGCTTGCGATTCTTTGGAAAAATTGCCCATTACGATTCCCAACCTGCAGATCATTAATCGGTTGTGAAGTGTGTACGCTATCTGCAGCAGCTATGCCAACTCAGGTCACTTTGGCGAGCGAGCGTAGCCAGCGAGACACTTACAGGGGTAACACAATTGAAAATCGGGGATGTTTATTGGCGAGCGAGCGTATAGCGAGCGAAACAGTATTAGACGTGTATGGATGGTACGTATGCCCTTTAAACGCGCGCGCGGGGAACGTTTTTCTTCTAAAAGCACGGCTATTTAGGCTTGACTCCAATTTATTCTGAAACTACAGCATTAAGCAAACCTTACTTTATACTTAAGCTCCAAAGTTTGAGAAAATTCCTGCTAAAACGCTTGTTTTCAAGACACAAAAAGTTGATTCGACAGGTTACTATGGCATTGAAGACCCTTTTCCAGACTTAATTTCAAAACTTCGCCGTTTTATGGGGGGATACGAGAGTGCTGGTTGTTGGTTGTCAAGAGCCGTTGGTAGTCAGAATGCCGTAGTATTAATGCTATGGAAGCTACTACATCTCGAGGGAAGCTGATAAGTACGCAATTCCATATTTGTTAGCTAAATATGCAATTTGTAGCTAAGAGCTAGTCAACAGTGACTGGTAAATTCAAATAGTCAGATTGGCTCAAATTATGTACTACAAGTTACCACTGCTCAAGAAAATGAGGTAAGAAAGTAATTTTGTATTTGTGTGCTAAAATTGATTGTCTTTTGTTTTTGTAGGTGAGAGCTTGTCAAGAATTCAAGGTAATTCAGTTGGTCAAAGTAACTTCAATTTGATACTACAGAAGTTATCAATACTCAAGAATGATGTAAGTAGTAATTCCATATTTGTTGGCTAAAATTACAAAAAATAACACTGGTTTATTTTTTATCGTAGCTGAGAGCTTGTTCAAGAGTTACTGGTGATTGAGATTATCAGAATGGTTGATGTTTGATACTACAAAAGTTACCATTAATAAGGTAAGAGAGTGACTTTGTATTTGTTTGCTGAAATCTTTGTATTTGTTTGCTGAAATCAAATGTCATAACTGCTATTATAGTGTTTGCATGAAGTAAGCTAAAACATAGTAACATTTTATGTTACCTAACTATCAGGCTCGCTCGCCATTTGTGCTCAAGCACACCACTAGTATATATATATGTATGTATGTATGTATGGATTGTACGTATGCCCTTTAAACGCGCGCGCGGGGAACATTTTTTCTTAAAAAAACACGGCTTTTTAGGCTTGACCCCAGTTTATTCTGAAACTACAGCATTAAGCATGTCTTACTTTATACTTAAGCTCCAAAGTGTGAGAAAATTCATGCGAAAACGCTTGCTTTTCAAGAAACAAAAAGTTGATTCGATCGGTTACTAAGACATTGAAGACCCTTTACCAGATTTAAATTCAAAACTTCGCCATTTTTTCGGCTAAGTGCGGCTTGTTACTAGTTGTCAAGAGCCACCTGTAGAGTCAGTACTAAGAGAGCTATCAGTACTTCTGAAAAGTGTATGTAAGCACATAAAGTATTAATGCAAAGGAAGCTACTACTACTCGAGGGATGCCGAGGTAAGTACGCAATTCCATATTTGTTAGCTTAATATGCAAAATAACTCTAGCCTTTCTTTTTTATAGCTAAGAGCTTGTTGTCAACAGTGACTGGTAAATTCAAATAGTCAGAAGGACTCAAATTTTGTACAACAAAAAAGTTACCACTGCTCAAGAAAATGAGGTAAGAAAGTAATTTGTATTTGTGTGCTAAAATTGATTGTCTTTTGTTTTTGTAGGTGAGAGCTTGTTGTCAAGAATTCAAGGTAATTCAGATGGTCAAAGTAACTTCAATTTGATACTGCAGAAGTTATCAATACTCAAGAATGAGGTAAGTAGTAATTCCATATTTGTTGGCTAAAATAACAAATAATAACACTGGTTTATTTTTTATCATAGCTGAAAGCTTGTTCAAGAGTTACTGGTGATTGAGATTATCAGAATGGCAGATGTTTGATACTACAAAGTTACCATTAATCAGGTAAGAGAGTGATTTTGTACTTGCGTTTTGTGTTAGTTATGTGGTCGACCCCGTCCCAAATTGCACTAAACAGAATCCTCTGGTTTATCGATCAGTACCCGTATCACCCTAGAAATTGAATTGTTTACCTACCGTTTTGAATTCTTTTGCGGGTGCAGTTAAACTTGAAAACTTAAAGGACTTCCATTTCTATTCGAGTTAGTGGCGGTGGTAAGTCAATGCGCTCTTTGTCATGGTTATAAGCCGTGCACAACAGTATTTACTTGAAAATACATTCCACTAGACTATCGCGAAGGTAAGTCTGTGTAGGTGCATCTCCAGTTGTGTCAAGGCATTGTGTGTTACAACCACTACTTAGCTAAAGAATATCACAAAGAAAATTTTTAAATAACGTGTATTGTTTTGCTGTTGTTTTTTTCCTTCAATTTAAGCAGTTGCAGAGAGTTGTTACTATGGCACTGAAATCCCTTCACCGTGTATGCGAAATTTAAAAACTGGACCTTATTTTCAGTAGCTTCAGTGTTAGAAGTCAAAATCATTCATATAAAAATAGTATAGTCTTTAGGCTCGCTCGCCATTTGTGCTCAAGCACATCACTAGTTTATTTGCATATATGTTTGGACGTACGTATGTCATTTTGTACTTTGACCCTCGCGTTTTTGTGTTAGATCAGTACCCGTATCACCCTAGAAATTGAATTGTTTACCGTTTTGAATTCTTTTGCGGGTGCAGTTCAAACTTGAAAACTTAAGAGACTTCCATTTCTATTCGAGTTAGTGGCGGTGGTAAGTCAATGCGCTCTTTGTCATGGTTGTAAGCCGTGCGCAACAGTATTCACTTGAAAATACATTGTCCACTAGACTACCGCGAAGGTAAGTCTGTGTAGGTGCATGTCCAGTTGTGTCAAGGCATTGTGTGTTACAACCACTACTTAGCTAAAGAATATCACAAAGAAAACTTTTAAATAACGTGTATTGTTTTGTTGTTGTTTTTTTCCTTCCAAGCAGTTGCAGAGAGTTGTTACTATGGCACTGAAATCCCTTTACCCTGTATGCTAAATTAAAAAACTGGACCTTATTTTCAGTAGCTTCAGTGTTAGAAGTCAAAATCATTCATATAAAAATAGTATAGTCTTTAGGCTCGCCCGCCATTTGTGCTCAAGCACATCACTAGTTATTGCATTTATGTTTAATTCATCCGTGTATGTGCGTGTGCTGGCCTATAAAGCTCTTGGCCGCACATGCGTCAAGCAGTCTGTTCTGTGATAACTAGTTTGGATAAAACCCAACTTTGGTGTCTCTTGCCTGCGTGTCTGTACGGGCCCAGTGACCTCCGCATAAAGGTGCTGGTGAGCTCAAACGACCTTAGGCGAACGGTGGGGGACAGATTCTGGTGGCGACGTACCTTCAGGTTGCCAGTTGGGGAGACCTCAAAGCCCTCCGACGACTGCGGACCTACAGACACTATAAAGACGGAACTGGCACAAGTCGTGACTGTCGTTCTTTCTCTGTGTTCTATAATTGTCTTAAGTTGCTTCTTGTTTGTCTGGTATGCTACAAATAAGAGTGACTTCTTTCTTGGAACCTACTTTCTAATGATTGCCACATTTATGTTCTATTCTATTCAGCCTTACAAAGATCAACTTGCTAACATAATAGCATGCTTCTTCTTGTTTCTCCTTTCTCTACAATATCTAACCGTCCAGGCCTCCATGTTTATGGTATTTGATCAACATAAGAGAACATGTCTTCAGTTTTAGCTGCATTGATGGCAATTATTTATTTGATCATTCTTGTTTTCTACCATATTTTGAGAGTACAAACTGTGGGGAAAAGATTTCTATATATTGTAGACATTGATTACTGTGTGCAGTCAACTAGAACAGACTTAATGTTTTAAGATACTGTGTGCAACGCTTCTAGTTATTACTCAGAATAGTGGTCAACTATGTTTGCTGTATTAAATACACTTTTGCTTTGTTGCTATAATAAAGATATGTATTATTATTTTTAGTTTAGCCAAGTTCTCCTAAATAAGTTACCCTGTGAATCCAAATTATACTACATCACTATGTAGAGAAGTTCCAAGGACACTATAAAGACGGAACTGGCACAAGTCATGACTGTCGTTCTTTCTCTGTGTTCTATATTGTCTTAAGTTGCTTCTTGTTCGTCTGGTATGCTACAAATAATAATGACTTCTTTCTTCTTGGAAGCGGATTTCTAATGATTACCACATTTATGTTCCATTATATTCAGCCTTACAAAGACCAACTTGCTAACATAGTAGCATGTTTCTTCTTGTTTCTTCTTTCTCTACAATGCCTGATTTTTCACGCCTCTAGGTTAATGGTATTTGGATATATGGGAGCAAAAATCTTCAGTTTTTGGTGGCATTGATGGCTCTTCTCCCAATTATTTACTTGATTATTCTTGTTTTTTACCAAATGTTGAAGAGTACAGACTGTGGGAAAAGATTGTTATGTGTTGTAGCCATTGATGTTACTGTGTGCAGTGAACTAGAACGGGTATGCAATAATGAAGCCCTTTTTTCAATACTAGTGGTGTGCTTGAGCACAAATAGCGATTGGGCCATAAACATCACTATTGTTAAAAAATGTATTTAACTTCTAGCACTAAAGCTACTTTACGGTAAAGGCGATTCAATGCCATAGCACCCACTCCCTGCAACTCTTTGAATTGAATAAAAGCAACAAAAAATCACATTATTTAAACATTTTCTTAGCTAAAGTAGTAGTTCTAACACACAATACTTTCATATTACTGAACATATCTACACAAGACTTAACTTCGTAGTTAGTCTAGTGGACAATGAATTTTCACGTAAATGCTGTTGCGTAGGGCTTAACTGTAACAAATAGTGTATTAACTTACCACCACCACTAAATCGAATAGATATAGAGCTCCCGTAAGTTTTTAAGTTTTAACTGCACCCACTAAAGAATTCAAAGTGGTAAACAATTCAATTTCTAGGGTGATACGGGTAAAGAGCGATAAACCAGAGGATTCTGTTTAGTGAAGTTTGGGACAGGGTTGAACACAAAGCTAGCACAAAAATATTCGAGGGTCAAATATCAAGCGACCCTACACAGATAGGTTACATAAAACTACAATATTGTTTGTTGTATGTACTCTCTCTTTCACAGGATTTTTTAAAACATACAGAAAAAAAAAATTTTGGTCACCACCAGGAATTGAACCCAGGACCGCTTGCTCAACGCACAAGCGCTCTGCCACTGAGCTACGACAACCAGCCGGCTAACAAAAACTTCAAAGGTACATATTATGGGATGTATTTTACCTGAAGGAGCTTCTATTTCCGTGATGACAAAAGTCCAGTGGCGTAGGGAGGGGGCTCCCCCCTATATTTTTGGTACACAATGTAACGAGGTGATTTCTCACATGAACACTGCTAAACCACAAAAACATGCCCTTGGAGTCCCCCTACACCAAAGCATCTTTCTACCCCACTGAAGTAGATTTCATGTAGCAGTGGACCACTAATTTTAGCAAACAAATGCAACATTACTTTCTTACCTCAATTTATTGAGTAGTGGTATCTTCTGTAAGCCTTTCTGACTATCTGAATTTACCAGTCACTCCTGAAAACAAGCTCTCAACTACAAAAAAGAAAGGCTACAAGTTATTTTTGTAATTTTAGCTGAAAAATATGGAACTAAGTACTTAAAGCTTCCCCCAAGTAGTGGTAGCTTCCTTAACATTAATATTAAGGCACTTTGACAACCAGTGGCTCTTGACAACCACTTAAACAAGAAGTTGAACTGTCAGGTAATAATTCTAATTGCATATGTTTATTTGTTAAAGGCAATATGCCAGTATTACGTACTCATTACAGGTCCATTCCTTTTAATATGGTAATACTGTGAATGACATCCCTTTAGTGCAATTCTTGCTTTAACGGCAGTTCTAGGGATATATATTGGAGATCCATACATTTTCCACAAATGATTTTTGGAGCACTATGTTTTGTTTCAGTTTAATGATTTTTGCATGTTCATCATATTTGCTAATGAAAGAATATTGAAAAGCAGTGGTAGTAACCAGTTGAGTTATGTCCATTCATGGTTAGTTAGTTTAACGAAGGCTGGAATTTAAGATTTTGCTGAAACGTGTGCAAGAACTTAGGGCTCACTTCAGCGACTAACAAAGCTAGATCTATGGACAAAAGGAAAAATTAAATCAAAAAGTTATCCTAAAAGTTTGTAAAATTTTGAAAACTCAAATAATTTGCTTTATAATATTTAATGAAAAACAATTCTGTAGAGTGGTTATTATATATGAGAAATTTGTTAGCTATACTTTGCAAAGTTCAACTGCAATTTGATTCGTGTGCATTGCTGTTTATCACTATCTTCTGGAGCTGTATTAGAACAATCAACTTTAATTAGTCTTATTTAAACTAGCTGTATTTTAATTATTCATATTTTTGTGCTATTAATCGCAAGTCCCTTTTATGAGAATAATTAAATGTATTCTGCCATCAAAAGGAATAAATATATGATTTCTAACTATATCATAATTATTGTATTGAGAATGCCAGTAATTTAATATAGTAATATGCTTCTATGAATTCTTCTAATCAAGAATGTCAATTGATTCTTATAATACTACTTGGATTTATCCACTAACTCTATTGGAAATTATTCAAAAAACAATAAAATGCGATCACACATTCAGATAAAACAAATAATTGTAACAGTACCATGATACAAACTGATAGCAGCCCATAATACATTCACTAAATACTAGTAATACACTATTTGATTATAGCCACAAAAACAAAAGCTAACACTGTTTACAATTGTAGGCTCATAAGTGTCCTATCAGTTCATAATCACCTTCTGTTTTATTCTCATTGGATGTAAATGTAGTAGTAGCATATGCTGGACATGCAGAAGTCACCAAGTCACCTGAAACATCTTCATCATTAGTGGCTAAGGGTGCCTTGCTGTACTTTTGTATATCTTCATAATTATGGGTGTCAATTGCATTAGTATCCAGTGGAACCTCTGTAATCGTTTGTCTGAATGAATATGAAGAAGAGTAGAGTAACATTAATATATATATATATTAATATATATATATATAATAATATAATAATTATATATTATATATATTAATATAATACTTATAGCACGAGTCAGAGTACAATATGGGAAAATATTTTACGAGCACGCAAAATATTTTCACGAGCCAAAGGCGAGTGAAAATGTGGCGTGAGAGTAAAATATCATTCCCATATTGTACGATGAGTGTGATAAGTGATTTATTGCTTCTTTGAAATTTTTCTCAACCGGTTACAATACAATTTTCATTGATTTTACTCGCTACGCGCGCGCTACAAGTAGCGTACAATATAAACCGTACAATATGGGAGAATACAGAACGCTCGCGTGATGCGGAAATATTCAAGTAAAAATATCAAAGCTGCAATAAATATATATATATATATATATTAAAGATTTGTTCTTGTTTTTGCTGCATTACATTCTTGTAAGAGCTAATGCTGTTTTACTGTTTGAGTCTAGTTGTTTACTTCAATATGGATTGGAAATGCTGTGGTAGTAGCCAGTTGTAGTCATTTCTCCTTAGGTTAGTTAGTTTAATGAAAAGTTAGAATCTAAGTTTAACCGGTGAGTATGCACACAGCTGGTTCATTTCAGAGACAAACAGGACAAAAGGGCAAATTATATGAAAATATAAAATTTTGTTTGCATTGTCTATCATTATCTTCTGGGTTATTTCAATATGAATTATATAAAAGGCATATTCTTATTGATGTTCTTAAGCTTTCATATTCTATGCTTATGAATCTCACAGATCTAATCAATTTATGCTTATTGTAAGAAAAATGCATATTTAGGCCAAAGATTTAAGTTTTTGTTTCCATAATAATAATTGTACTATAATAATATAACTTTGGCAATGTTCGAAGCTTTGTATTCAACTTCAGATTGTTCAATATACTTTTTAATTGGCAGGAGAATGGATGAATAATGATTCTCAAAATTACAATGGGGAATTCCTTGTGTATATTATAATTGTGTAGTTTAGTACACCACAAGAAGATACAAAAACAGTTAACTTACTTGGCATGTTTACCATGATTATGTCTTCTGACAAAGTATGTCATAATTATACCAGCAATAACCACGATTAAAACAATTACTATAATAACTACAACAATAGCTATTATAATATTCACTGATAGAGCACTTCTCTCATCATTTTGACTACATGGTGATAAACTAGTCGATGATACTATGCAGAATCTTTGAATGGTTAGTAGAGAAAGCTGCACAGGAATAGATGTTGTCTCCTGAGACAAGCCTTGAATTATACTAGCAAGTTGGGAGACATTAGCATGTCTTGTGCCATGTAGTTGTGCTTGATAAGTTACAGCATTGGGATAAGATGGATCACATTATGCTTATTGTAAGAAAAATGCATATTTAGGCCAAAGATTTAAGTTTTTGTTTCCATAATAATAATTGTACTATAATAATATAACTTTGGCAATGTTCGAAGCTTTGTATTCAACTTCAGATTGTTCAATATACTTTTTAATTGGCAGGAGAATGGATGAATAATGATTCTCAAAATTACAATGGGGAATTCCTTGTGTATATTATAATTGTGTAGTTTAGTACACCACAAGAAGATACAAAAACAGTTAACTTACTTGGCATGTTTACCATGATTATGTCTTCTGACAAAGTATGTCATAATTATACCAGCAATAACCACGATTAAAACAATTACTATAATAACTACAACAATAGCTATTATAATATTCACTGATAGAGCACTTCTCTCATCATTTTGACTACATGGTGATAAACTAGTCGATGATACTATGCAGAATCTTTGAATGGTTAGTAGAGAAAGCTGCACAGGAATAGATGTTGTCTCCTGAGACAAGCCTTGAATTATACTAGCAAGTTGGGAGACATTAGCATGTCTTGTGCCATGTAGTTGTGCTTGATAAGTTACAGCATTGGGATAAGATGGATCACAAAGGAACACTCTGTCTGTGAGTTGAGAGGTAGTGAAGTCACACCCACATTGAAGTGACACTAGATTCACTAGTGCATTTACGATATCAATGTCCTTCAAATTTGCCTCACTGGACTGCAACATTATATCAATAGTCATACACAGAGTAACACCTCATTCAGATAACACACTTACCCTCCAAACGTTACAATCAGAAATGCTACCAAACATGAGCTGGAAGTATATAGCTGTGCACAATATTAAGTCACAAGGTTACGTTACTTAATATTATAATAACAAATGAATATATATATATTTATATTGTATATTAATATATACATGCAGACTTGGCAATACTACATGTAAATATTGGCATGCTTGTTGTGTTTTTTTGTCTGCACAATTCTTTATCTAAAGCAAGTTGTTGGCAGCTACAATGAACACACACATACACACATCCTGCACATACATGTACATGTGGCATTGCTTGGGTTAAAAAAGTTACAAATAACCATTCCAAATACTGCAGGAAATACAGCAAAATTTATATGAATTTTTAAATAAGATGTGCCAAACATATTAATAAAAGTAAAGTAAAGGCTAAAAGTGCAAAAAACAACAACAATATTCTAACAAAATCCAAGTAATCCAAGTAAAAAACAGTCAAGCTTGTCCAAACTCAATCAGTGGAATAATTTGTGGTTAGCAAGGGTGGATCAATTCTTGTAGTATATACCAACATAATATTATGTAAATGTATTATAGATCCTAATTAAATATTGTTTGCATAAACAATTTCAGAGGATAATTGGTCTGTAGCTAAAGGCACTTTTCCAAGAGAAAGCGATTAGATAATAATCTTTTGATCATTTTGAAATACACTGTGAAAGTACATGCTTAAAAGCAGATACTGACAGGAGATTCTGAACAACAAACAAAATAGTAACTAATAATTATACATTATGCATCAAAAACTAGTATAAGCTCATTTTATCCCCGTCTAACTGTCTTTATGACTGTCAATAAAGTACGTTGAAGCAGTATTAACACATTACAGAGCATAGATGAATGTATTTACTAATGACAGACTAAATTAGCATGCTATTACATGCAAAACCAAATACCAGATGTAGTCATGCCTCTAAAAATGTGCATAATTGCTAAATAGTTATATATGTAAAACTATTTAGTACTTACATGCAATTAAAACTATAAAATCCTTTAATGAAACACTAAAAAATGCTATAAAAATATACTATCATCCCAAATAATAAGTACTGAAAGTATTAGATAGAATTAATAGAATACAAAATCAGATCAATAAACTGAATTTGAACTTACTAGGAACTACTATTACAGTATTTGAAGAATTCGATATTGTTAATTTCTGGTCTTCTCTAGCAAAGATGACATCAACACTGCATTTATAATCTCCTTCATCTCTGTTCTTGTCTAGAGAATTGAATATAATACTGGTATGATATAACATAGGCCCCACTTCTTGTGGCATTGTAATAGTTCTTCTACTGTCTTGAGTGAGTGCTGTGTTATATCTCCTCCATTGTGACATCACTCTGATTTGTTGGATGTTGTCTATGACAGAAACTGAAATATCTATAGCACATGTTAGGTTGAGTTCAAGTCCGGAATAAAAGTTTGAATTGATAGGGTAGCCTCTGATAGTGACGGAAACTACTGGAACTGGAACTAAAATGAGAAATTGTCACTATTCAGAAATGCTCATTAATGTAAATAAATATTTTACCTTCAAATCTAATACTAATTGTAGTACTTGAACAATGACTGTATATGCCACTTCTTATTATTTGAAGACAAACAGTGACGTTGTAGTCCCCCAAATTCGTACCAGTTAAAGGACATAATTTTAATGATGCTGATTCTAAATATTGACCACTATTTGTACTGACTGTGTTATTTTCTCTGGTCCATGTGTATGATACTGTAGCATTCAAGTCAATACCTGTTAATAGAGTAGTAGTAGTAGATAGAATGAGTCCATCATCTTGTCCACACAATGATTTTTGTGTTTGTGTTGTAATATTGAGTTGAGGATACTCTTCCACATTAACAAATATAGTTTTGTTAGCAGCGACTGGTAAGATATAGGTATTCTGAGAGTTCAGAGAAACAGAGAATATATAGAGTCCTCCATCTGAATAGTTATTTCTCAATGTAGAGAATAGTAGAGTATTGGAGTAAATATTCTGTTGAGTTACTGAGTCAGATACTGAGGTGACTTCCTCAAATTCTGTACTGCCATCATGTCTTGTCCATCTCCCAGTGAATTGAATTGGAGTATTCACAAAATGTGAGTTTACAGTAGAAGTACTGACAAGACTAGCACTAGTGCCTTGTATAACACTTCCTACAGTTTCTATGGTAATTGAAGCTGGAGGATCTATAGTAACATTGTAAATTAATGACATGCTACATTTAGTATTACATGGAAATGTTTCAACCACAATGGCAAAATAAATATAGTGTAAAATGAATAAAACTGACTGTCATAGGAACAGAACAAAACTTAGTGTGCCATATATGAACTATTTATATTATAGGAATGCCAGTTATAAAGGTGCATGCCAGAAATACATTATATCAAAAAGTTTATTATTCAATATAACTCCACTAATACAGTGTCATACTAATATACCAGCTCGCAATTATGTGCACTCATTATAGGGTACTCGCATTATCTGTGCATGTTCATTTTATGATAGAACTTACTTGTAACATATAATGAAGTAGTTATGTTATTGAACACTACTGGAACATCAGAAATGGTAACACTAGCTCTGCATTGATACTGTCCAGCATGAGATGTCAGTAGAGGATCAAAGGAAACATTTAGTGTAGAAATAGTTCCTGACACTACTGTATTTATTACAGAGGTGTTTTGATCCATAATAAATGCTAATCGTGTATCATACAATATTATTAACATTATAATTTGTATATTAAAATAGCACACTACCTGGAATGAACACAGTTAAGCTATTGAGTCATTGACCTGAGCTGCCAGTATGCTGCTAACTCAATTCCATTACATGTATGAGAAAGTTAATGCATGTATGGGATTCAAATAACTATGTAGATAGATAAATGCACATTGTGCATTTGTTCCAAGACTATAGAATTCCTTTAGTGCTAAATTCAATATTACAAATGGTTTTCTTCATGACATATATTATGGCGAACAAAGATAGGATTGTTTTGACATTTAGTACTGTCATCATTTACATTACCATCTACTACTCAACATCGTAGTTTAATTATGTACAATGTGTAATAGGTAATCAATTAAAAGGACAGTCATTATGAGCTACAGCTTGTATTTCAAAAAAGTTAGATAGTTTCTCATCTAGTCTAGCTTTCTTGAAGCATATCGGCATACTAAAATTGCAGTATTTGGAAGCACACTAAAATATTATAATGTACTTTTTTTAATGGCGCTGTAAAAAAAACCTTTCTATAGTTTTTCCATTCATTAGTAAGTGGTTATTAACAAAGTAATTAAAAGTTCAAGCATTAGGTCTGCCACAAGGTTAACCTGCTTTGCAGCCCATAAAAATTATTATAAAAGGCCTCCTTATCACATGAGTTAACAATTGAAATGACACATACACATTTACACATTGATTAATGTAGCGAACAAATATATTCACTCCTCATGTTGTCTGGCTCTTTACCAACTAAACTCACTGGCAAATTATACAATAAATGTGGAAATAAAATAGAATATAATAATAAAATATTCTAATTCTTTTTCCAACATATTCAAAAGTATGACCATTTAGAAATCCAAAAAGAGACACAGCGTGAAAAGAGTCCATTTACAACTATAACAAAACCTGTGAACTAGAGTTATCAAAATCTTTACAAGGCTGTAGAAGTTAACAAACTAGTTATCAACAAATTATATGCTAATTCACGATTTTGTTATGGTTGTCAATAGACCCTTTTCAGGCAGCCATACAACAATACCTACCTTCTACAATAACAATTCTTGTCTTGTTTGTATAAACACCAATAATATACACTGTTGATAGCACATTAAATTCTACTGAATAAGATTCTGGAACACTTTGTGTGTCTTGCAGATAAACTGTTAAAGTAGTAGAATACGCCATTGGATTAGTGCCACTATGTGTGACTTCAGTTGTAGTCACATTTCTCTGACTTGTCCAGGAATTGAGTATTGTAAGATTAGTGTCAACTGCACTGTTGAAAGTAGCTGAGGCTGTGAATGTGAGAGTGAGACCAACATGGAAGCCTTCATTCACAGGACTGCCAGTAATAGCTATAGTAGGAGCTGGAACTAAACCAGAATAAAAATTGTTAAACTATAATATTGTACTACGTATTTACAGCTTTCACCTACCTTCAATTATAATAATTGAAGTGTTATTACTACTAATTTGTAAATTAGCATCGGTGTCCATGACAATAGCTCTACAAACATAGCTTCCTCCATGACTGGTGTGAAGTGGAGTAAATGATAGAGTCAGTGAAGTAAATGGAGAAGAACTACTCAATAGCATATCCTCTAAAGAACTATTATTTATCACAAGTCCGCTTTGTCCCATCCACTGAATAACTGGAGCCTGTCTGAGGTTTTGATTGAGACTAACATCACATGTGACAGCATACATTTCACCAGCTGTAGTAGAACCAGAACTACTGATCCTAACTTGTGGAGGATCCGGAACTAAAATAAACAGACAGAGAAAATCAGTCAAATTTTTTTAATCTAATAGAATGATCCAATCTTAATGAACATTTATTTAAATGAGCTTCAAGCACTTACATTGTGAATTAATGGAAATCGATGTAGTTCCAGCATTACTTCTCTGAAGAGAGTTTTGAGCTTCTGAGATAGTGACATTACACCTAAAGAAAGTGTCCACACTACTCAGTGGAGAGAGAGTGAGAGTAGATGAATTACTTGTAGAAGATGAAGTTATAATACTTCTACCACCATTTCTCACTTCAGAACCATCTCTATCAATCCATATGAAAAAGTATCTTAAATTGCCAGTATCCACATTTTCACGATTGATGTTGGCTGAACATGTTAAAGTGATATCATCTACTCCACCCACTAGCAGCAAGTCAGGTGATATTGTAACAGAAACATCAGGAGCAGGAACTGCCATACAAATATTATAGACAAATAAAATTGCTAAAAATTAATGGCTGTAGTCAGTAATCTAATATTTATGCTCTACTAGTGGTGGATTCAGTAGTCTATTGATGACCAGAGCTCAACAAGCACATTTAACTGAGAAATTTATTTGTTATGGGTCATGCACCCATTAATTGTGATGCAATATTTCATTGAGTATAACTTATTATCTAATAATGTATGACATTATGTGGAGTAATAAATTTCATGAGTCGATCAAGTACCTTAGGATTTATTCTATTCTTGACTTGGTGATACAATTAATAAACATTTACATGGCAACAATGAATAATACAAAACACTAAATATGAATTTTCCTAGCTTGTATGAGATCTTATACATAATGATATCACTATTTAAAAATGTATAAATCATACATTCTACAATTGTGAGCAAAGAATCAACTAAACATTGAGTTACTATGTGGTTCACCAAATCTCAAGAATACAGTGAGATTATCAGATGGCTATGCTATAAACAAACATTGCAGTAGATTGTTACATCAGATATATGAAACCAAAAGAAAAAATATATTGTAATATACGGAGTATATAATTCTTGTGCTGGTTCAATATTTTAAAGTCAAACTATGAAATTCTCATTTGACAAAAAGACATGCTATGAGAGATATGGAAAATATATGCCAAAACAGTTCATAATTTTGAGCAATAATAATTATACATAATGCTATCCATGCTTCAAACCTAAAATTATTTAATATTTAATAAATAAAGAAAAGTTAACAGATAAAACTATCTCAACTGCACTAACTTTGAGGTCTAATCCCAATCGTTTCCTGAATCATTTGTGTCCTGCTTCTTACTGGAGTAAATATTGATCCTAGGCAAGTGTAAGTCACTGGATGAGATGCTCTCAATGGATTAATATTTAACACAGCAACTGTCCTATCAGTAGTAGTAGTAGTTTCAATAGATCCTGGAATACTTGTAGTAGTAGTCCATGTAGCCATAGGAGATTGAGTTAGTCCAGAGAACAACTCAAATACTACACATGTCAAGTTCAGTTCTGATCCTATTATCACACTTCCTGAAGTACTCACATTGGCTCCAATAGATGGAGATGGAACTACAGAATAATAAATACTGTGAATACAACCATTTACAGCATTAATACTAAAACAATAATGTTTTGCTTCTGTGAGATTCGTTGTGCTTTCTAGATATATAAATAACTTGTCATTACACAATACAATATACACAATAGCTGTAGTGATAAGTTAAAAATGTTAAACTATTTTGCAAAATATTTTATATTTCCCTTTAAACTGCCTCACAGTGTCTAATTCAAACTAAATAGTGAAGAGAAAATTTGTATTGTTTTGTTATGCATGCTTATTTGTGTCTATGATGAAAAGGTGGTCCACTGCAGACTGAGATTGCAAGACAAGTTACAATTCATGACACTCGCTACTTACCAAATACAGTCAATGAAAGGGTTTGGTTAAACACTCCAGAGTTTGCTCTAGTGACATAGCAAGTGAATTCATTACCATGAAGAGATACACTATCATTAACCAGAGGGATATAATACTCTGACATGGCTACTGATGTGGCTCTAGATAATACAACTCCATCTCTAGTCCTCCATTCTATGAGTTCAGCCACACCAGGAACATTCACACACGTGAGAGTAGCAGGTTGTCCCATACTTAGTGGAATAGGAGAAGAAACACTAACATCAACACCTAAAAATATAATAAATTATTACATTATAAAAAGCTATGACTACAAGATTTTAAAATAAGGGAAAAATTAAGGAAAACAACACCTAAAAATAATTATAAATAAAAGATTAATTGAAATAAAATAATGCAAAAAAATGTAATTCCTTAGAGTCACTAGACAGTGATGATAACTGAAATTAAATTACTACAAGTTATGATGAGCTGCAATAAAATGGAAAATTAAAGATAATTTTTTCTACTATAATGTCTAAGTACACGGTAACATAAAACGTACAGAAGAGGCAGAACTAGAATGTCTGCAGAGTATTCCAAACACCAGTATGTAACAATTTAACTAAAACTCTTAGTAAATTATATTGCACAGCTTATTGACTGGTTTTGGACCTATTTATTGATATAACCATATTCATTGAGTTAAAACATAAGTTTGAACCTGCAATTTAATGTGAGCAGTATAACTACATTTTTGGTTTCATTCGTTAAGTACAATTTTAGCTTCATTTCTAATTAATACCTACAGTAGGACTTTATAGACACAGCCTTCAGAGTTTGTAAAAATAATGGTGACTTTGAAAATGTCACTGAAAGTTCCAAGCCCCAGTATATATTATATTGGCATTGTTGTATCCAGATCATAAACTTGTATTATTTTAATCACCTCATATGGTACTTTGTGCTGGCAGCAATAAACAATTTACTATTTGACTGTGCCCTACTGTCCTCAAGAAATATTCAACATCTATTTCAGACTAAATTTAGTATTAAAAGCAATAAAAACTAGGTAATTATATTATATAAATGTTTTCGTTAATTTTGAAGACGAACAAGCCGAAAATAATGTGCTGTGTGACTAAATATAAATGTGAATTGCTGGAAAGTCAGTCACTAAACATATATTATAAGACAAAATACATATTCTGTGATTTCAAATGTGTAAATCTATTTTAATATTATTTTAAACAAATAACAGGCTCCTGAACTCACAGTTACACGTACAACCGCCATTACCAGAAGTTTCATAAACATATCTACCAAATAAGACTTAATTCATTCTAATTTAATAAGCAGGTTTATTGCTATGCAATATTCTATCTGAACAGCATGGTGTTAGTTAAGAGCAATTCTAGTACAGTATGCATACGGAATGTTTTGGTTCGAGTTTTAGTGTGTAAGTGAAGAAGACTCAAACCCAAACACACTTTAAAATTGTATATTTTAAGCAATGTTCATTGCTCCTAACCTCAATCTGAATGCCAATTTATAGGTTACCCTAAGAAGTTTGTTAACTAATTGCTTACCATTAATTAGAAGTGGTCCACTATTAGAAGTTCGTCCATTGCCATCAGTAACTGAACATTCAAATGTTCCAACAAAGTTAGAGGCATAACTACCAGAGAGAACATTTATTGTAGAAACTGCCAATCTGTCGATCACAGGATCTGCTTCTATAAAAGTAGTGCCAGTAATTATTGGTATATTGTTTTTAGTCCACTGAACTGATGATACTAATCCTCCACGAACGATGCATGTTAACTGCAGGGACTGACGAGAATAGTTAAGATTAGCTGCTGTTATATCTACATATAAATGTGGAATACAATCTGACAATAAACTGAATCCTGTACAAAACAAGGCTAAAATATAAAGTTTTCCAGTAAGAGGGGAAGGTAGGAGACAAAAGAAAACTCATCATTGTTAAAAATTAAGACAGCTTTACACACAAACATACAACATTGTGTGAACTGAATTTTTATTCTAGATTAGAATAATTAAAATATAATAATTTTTTGTCATATTTTGCACACATTTAGCATATTATTCAGTCATTCTTGGCTGAAATAATTGTAGCAAAATTTTCTCGTTCTAACAGCCAACTTCATTTTTTTGCAATATAGCTAGATGTCATAGCATAGGCTAAATATAGAATGCTATAGGAGGATGAGCTTGTTTAGTTCTTCTGAAGTTACACACTAACATCAAATAAATGAACATAAAAATAAACTGCAGTTAAAAATTAATATAATATGAGCAGCTTCGACACTTACTGCAGTAGCTGTCACTAAAGAACTGACCTGGTAATTGTCCCACATATAAGTAGACATTCAGTTGTTTTATAGTTCCATTAGTATCAGGTATTTCACATGTATATACTCCAGTAGGAGACATAGCATTGTTAGTACGATGAAGAATAACTGAACTAGGTCCTTTAGTCCTGGATATACTGTCACCATCACTTCTGCTTAGAACTAAAGATCTATCTGGATATCTCCAGCTACCAAGAGAACTAGTACCTGTATCACTACTCCTACAACATAATGTAAGAGGAGTGAGACACATCAGAGCATTTTTATCTACTCCTATACTAGCAAGATTAATAGCCGAATTAATAGAATACTGGGAGCCGGTTAAGAGAAAGCCAAGTCCTAAAGAATGGGACAAAAATGAATATCTTAGCAACAACACACAAAGTGCACTAACCTGGAGGTGCAGCAGTTTCTACAGAAATAGGTGTTGAGAATGACCCCACAAATATGGTAAATGTACTATCTTGTGAATCAGCTCTAATACTAATATTATATAAAGTTCTTGGAATAAGTTGTGTAAAAGTATACATCCTGTTAGTTCCAGCATTAGCAATGAATGAGTCAACACAATGAGAACCAGTAACCTGACAAATAAACACAATATATCTTGCTATCACTCCATTTCTCTGAACACAAGGAATCTCATCCCATGTTATGCTAGTGGATATTGGAGAAGAAGATTGGGTAATTAAAGAAGGTGTAGTAGGTGGAGCTATATAGATAAGATGAGAAAAGATGTTAGAAAAGAATAAATGGTTTAAAAATTTTAACTTTGAAAAGTTGGTTCTATATACTATAGCTGTTTGTTGTTGGACTACACACATGTATGGAGCTATAATTTCTAGTTCTAACCAAGTTTGCTGGTCTTCTTCAGGTACACAAAATATCATATAGTACACTGCTAAAAATGAGGAGTTCAGATAACCCCAAAAGTGGGATTCCAGTACCTGGGAAAATTAAACTCTTCTTGGATGGTCACAGCAACTCTTCTGGGGAGTAAAAAAAAATTCTATGTGAAGCATAGTCTGATGAAGAAATATAAAAATCACTGAAGGTTAGCAATTCTACTGCAAACTAAAGTAAAAAAGAAGGATGATTCTTCATCCCATGCTCAACATCCATCTTTCTTGTGGTACTTACCATTAGCTTTTCTGTTAACTTATGTGTACCAGTGTTCACCCATCACAGAGTGAAAACTGGCTTTATATTAGGTATAGCATTTTAACTTTTGAGTTGGGATTTAATAGACTCAAGAATATCATCAAAATATCTTGACCACTCTCCATGGAGTTCAAACAAGGAGATACTCTAACTCCTCATTTTTAACAGTGTAGTTCTTAGCTAAAGCTGTTTCTTAGCAGCATTAGGAAATGTTGAATTAAACTTGTCATATCTTCTTCATAGTGGAAAATTGAGCCTGACTCAGAATTGGGTAATATTTATTATAATTTTTTTAACTAGAATTGAAAAACCACTCTGCACATGCTTTACTAGCAGATGATATCTGTCCTGCATGAGTAATTTAGTCCTTGGTAGAGAAAATACAGGTAAGTTTATCATAATAGTTTCACCTTACAACATGGAGGTTGGTGTCCTACATTTTATATTATATTTCTGGTTGTTGCTAGTGGAATTTTGTGTTTCTTTGATCCAGTTCAGCACCACTATTGCACCTTTTCAATACCAGGCATTTTTATCACTGCTCCCCAAACTTTTCTTTGATTGAATTTATTACTTGCATCATTTCCATACACCGTTTCTCTCAGTTCTGCTTTATATTGCTAGAAGGGAACAGCATGTCCAGATATTACAGCTAAATATTAGACTTGAGAAGTGAGGGTTACCCTTGAGGCATCTGACTGGTTCCATATGGAGGAACCATTCTAGGTCCTTTTTTCAGCAACCCAAGCACAACTGGTGAATTGTATTGTTTTCAAGGTTTCTATCAACATTAGTCCCATCTTCTATTTTAAAAACTAAGGAGAGTAGTTGGAGTACTAACAAGGCCGGTTATACAATGAAACATACTATACCTGGAGATGTAGTGCATCATGAGTGTCGCTGCAAACAAAGTCACCACTTTCAAATTACAAATGACTAACCAAGACGATTTAACACCAAATACAAGTAAAGACATAACTGTGCTGCTTCAATCCTCTCAGGAGAATTTTTCATTTAGAACAGATTGCCTTTACTGTGGAATTAAATATCTAACTTGGAAGGAAAAAGAAAGTACGATGTTCTTCTAGTGAAAGCCACCAGAATAGCCTGGATGCTGCTGATACAATCTACAATCAGACTTGCAGTGTCAATTATACGAAGAAGATGCCATATCTCAATCAAAGGGATAGGAACTAAATAATAATATGGGGACGAGATCGCTGCAGATTATATCTACTATGCATATAAATAATATAAACACTAAATGTTTTGTTCTTTGGGAATATTTTTGTTTAAGTGAAGTGGTAGAAACAAAAAAAAAATGTTAAAGGAGCCATCCTCCCCCACTCAAATTTTTGTGAAACACTTATTTGTTATATTAATACTAAGCTGTTGTAATGCTATTCTTTTTTTTATATTTAACTATATCCCAAGGCAAATTCACAATTTTTTAGCTGCTTAAATTTATCATTGTTATTTTCATTGGTACTTACTACTGACAACAGAAAATTGAGGAGGCTAAGCTCCCACTACTTCTAAGTTGGATAGATTCAGTCGCCCTTCCTCCTGCCCCCTATTCCTACTCCACTTGTCTCAATGCATTGCAAAAGGATTCTACAAGGTCAAGGCTTCGAATAGAAGCATTTTGGAAGTTGCCAAATACCAGGGGGGAAAAGCTAGCTTAAGTATCTTGTAGCCACATGAAAGCTTGAAATAAATAAAACTATTGAAATAGCCCATGAAGTTTACACCCACTGCTGACCTGACTTCAAGAAGCTGGCTAACATGGAGTACTTTTAATAAAGCCTAAAAAATGGTGTGAATGGAAGTAATATAATATGTATTAGTAGAGTATATGATGGGGTCAAACTACTAATGAACACAAAAATGTGAGGTTCAAGTACATAATGACATATGTACAGCCACACACACATATACAAAAACTAGTAGTGTGCTTGAGGACAAATAGTGAGTGAGCCTGCCTAGTTAGGTTACTTAATTTTATATGATGTATTGAAGAACCCACAGCAGATCCAATTCAAACTTAATTGTTGTTGTCACTGAACACTGACATAATTAATTGTTTACTATTTACACATCTATATGTTTGTGTGTTTGAACTGATTCCTATATAAAGACCTGACTACTTTGACAGTGGCACCAAGTGTCACGCAGCTCCTATTGGGAAGGCAATCCCGACTCTACAGACATGGATCGAACAACTATGTAAAAGCAGTTGACCATCGATCACTCCTACCTAGACTCACTGCAGTTCAGTCTAGTGATTGTTAGAATGGCTTCACTGATTGATTTGTGTGAATTATTTGAACCATTTGAATTAATATTAATCATATTACCGAGAACTCAGACTGCTAGACCCTCTGCGACTGGCAAAGAACCTGTGTGACAGCCGACCACCGTCACATCATTCAATCAACCAAAAGGACTCAATTTCTATTAACCCTTTGTGAAGTTCATAAGGACTGCTACTGTTTTTCATCAAATTTGTGATTTTCAAATTTGATTTCATAAATCTGAATTATATATTATAAATAATATATATTATATATTATATATAATACTTATAGCACGAGTCTGAGTACAATATGGGAAAATATTTTACGAGCACGCAAAATATTTTCACGAGCCAAAGGCGAGTGAAAATGTGGCGTGAGAGTAAAATATCATTCCCATATTGTACGACGAGTGTGATAAGTGATTTATTGCTTCTTTGAAATTTTTCTCAAGTGGTTACAATACAATTTTCATTGATTTTACTCGCTACGCGCGCTACAAGGAGCGTACAATATAAACCGTACAATATGGGAGAATACAGAACGCTCGCGTGATGCGGAAATATTCAAGTAAAAATATCAAAGCTGCAATAAATATATATATTTATTAGGTACTGAACAGAGCCTGATAACTGTTGCCACATAGAAAATGCATTAAAGTAAACAGGATGTGGCTTAGGGCAATATTTTTCCATATCACCTGTGTTCATAGTTATTACGTTGGGTTATTACGTCCCCCTAGGTAAATTTCTTGTTACCAAGGTATTGTGCATGAGCAGTACCTAATAAATTTATTATCCATTGGATACCCGAGAATATCACTCGTCTGATTGGCAGTATTTACACTCGTGCCTGCGGCACTCGCGTAAATACTAAGCCAACAGACTCGTGATATTCTCCTGTATCAAATTAATAATATATATATATAATTATATTATATATTATATATAATACTTATTACATGAGTCAAAGTGTGATAAAAAAGTATTTCAAGAGCAGGCTAATATATTTTCATGAGCCAAAGGCTAACCTTACTACAACTACTGCAGTGAAGACATCTAGTGCAGAATAAACCACATATTGCTCTCAGTCAGAATAATATGGCAAGATATTTCACTCTCAGATATCTTCACTGCATTAGTAACTCATGGTGTAAATTTTAGCAGCTGTTCTAAGTTGATTGGGTATAGAGTTAGTTCTAGAGTTCACCTTAGCTTTCTGCTGCACCATAAGGACGAGCTGATTTTTTATTATCCATTTCTACCATTACAATTGTTTAAACTCACAAGGTTTTACCTGTGGATGCACAGTAAATATATTTTCTGCGTTTAGGTTGATTTTCCCCAAACAACACATCATGCCCTAAGTATGTAGTTACCTGCCTCAGTGCGAGCTATTCTACGGACTGATGATGTACTTCCAGCTCCATTCACTGCTGTTAAGGTAATCGTGAACTCAGTGAACTCTTCCAAACCAGCTAAAGTGTACATTCTAGTAGATCCATTTATTCCCATGATATTATTATTACCAACACTACCAGAGACACCATCACATCCAATAACAGTGAAGGAGTATGATATAGTATAAGAATCCACTACATCTCCAATAGTTTGATTCCATGTGATAGTAATAGAAGTAGAGGTGGCTTGTAGTGTTGAAATTAATGGCGAAGAAGGAATTTCAACTGAATCACAACCACAAATAGCTTTTATTAGTAAAGTATTTGCATATTAAAAAATTTATATAATTACCTTTTAATAAGTATGTATTTTAATTTTCATGAGCCACTGGTGAGTTAAAATAAAGCCTGAGGGTATAATATCTTGCCATATCATTCTGACAGAGTATAATAAGAGGTTTATTCAACACTAGATATCTTCACTGCTGTAGTTTGTACTAGGACTGGTAACTTACATAGTGTAATACTGGCTGTAGTGGCTTCCCAAACTTCCAGCTGTTATTTTAGCAGCTGCTCTAACCCAGTTGGGTAGGCTACACCAGAAGAAGGTAGCTGTAAAACCTGGAAAAGTGGTGAACTTGGCAGGTCACTAGATGAGTTTGCCAAATACAGGTGAAATAACAATCATGAAATATAATGTTGTGGTCACATACCTAAATGTATCATTGTGATATCTTCAAAATGTTTATTTTAGGTATGTGACCCTTGAGATAACTCATGAAATCACACTGTGATATCTCATGGCTGTATTGCAGCAAGCTCATTACCCTATAGTATGTCCAAGTTGAGTTGGCCACAAGAAAAACTTGAATAACTTTAGAACGGAAGCAGCTACGCATCCGGGGTTTGCACCATCAGAAAGCTCGCGCCGAAGTGGTTAAAAATAGTTCCTCATTATACTCCATAACCTGAGAGAAAATGCTATTCCAAATTTCAATACAAAAGTCTATGGGAATAGAAATAACCACAGATTTCCCGCTCAAAACGCGCCCGCTTTTAGTCACTCGGTATGGCTCAATTGCTCATGCGGACTGTCTTTATTAAGAATTTTGTAAACAATGAGTGGCTTCTTCTCAGATTGCTGCGTTTCTAGTGTGGAAACAGGATAAACGGAGTGTTCGTTGTCGCAGATGGCACGGGACCACCTGATAGGATGTTGGTAAGGTTATTTGTCTACCTGTTCAATAACAAATGCCGTATAGCCAACATATTTCAGTGATTTAGCTATCATTTAGCTAGCAACTTGTAATACAGCCACACTTAAGCTGTTTGCCGTTAAATTGTGTGCTTGTCAAAGCCGTGTTTATGCCAATTCCTTTTCTTCACTATTATAGATGCCGTTTATTGTAAGGATTAGGACCAACTCAGGCAGCACTCCACCTTCAACTCGGATCACAACTATTTTTGTATGTGTACTACTTAAATTCTATCATGTCATCAATTTTCATAATAATATAAATAAATGAAACAATTGATAATTTTATTTAACCAGAAAGTCTAGTAACTTAGCTACAAGTTAACAGTGCTGTACTGCTGAATCCTGTGAATATCAGAATATTTATCGGGACACAGTAGGTAAAATCGACTGATTTTAATCCTGTCTCTCAAGAAGAACGCCCCACCAGTTTGCTTTTTCAATCTGCTGTACATTATCTGAGAGTAAGAAACAAATATAATTGAAAACAGACGAGATGAGCTGTACAGCGCCCGAAAAACTCTATCAACTTCACTAAATTTCTTTTTTTCAATAGTTACAGTATTAATGCGCACCTGTGCTACCGCCCCTTTTTCATGTGTAACGTTGACGTTGCACGCTTAATTGACTTGGATTCACATGACTAAATTGCTTCCAGTAAAGTACCAAATGCATTCCTCAATTACCGCGCTTGCGGTCGTGCCAACTCAACTTGGACATACTATAGTAGTTATAGCAACTGGCCTGGCTTACCATGTTTTCTGGGTTTTTACAGCTACCAGTGGAGCCTACCCAACAATGTCAGAGAAGCTGCTACAATATAAGCTGGATTGTGTGGGAGTCCCCTGGGTGTTCTACAGCCATGTGATATGGCTAGATATTTCACTCTGAGGCTTTATTTTCATTCGCCTCTGGCTCTTGAAAAATAAATTAGCCTAGTCATGAAACATTTCATCGAATTACATGATTTCCTATAGATGATAATGGATGAAGGGGCTTGTGTTATGCGGAGGATAGATGGGATGCTGGTATGTCATAGCAATGAGGCATATAATAGGCCTAGATAATATTGTTTGAATATAGTATTCACATTAATCCATTTTATATAATTTTATAGAAGGTCTTACAGAGTTTAAATGGTCCAACAAATTTTTTTCACTTCCTTTCTTAACTATGCCAAAGGTGTCATCTACATATCTCTTCCATAAAGGTTTAACTGGAGCTTCTTCCTCAAAGAATTCCATGTACAAGTTGGCCACAACTGCGGAAACAGGAGAACCCGAACTGTTATGAACAAGTAGATGGAGCAGCCATGCGTTCTTGTTATTATTGTTTAGGAATATTTTTTAGAAAGTGAACTAAAAATTATTAATTATCTACACTGCTGCTTCTGCCCTACAGTACTGGTAGTCCTTTGAGGTGAGAGCTCTTTGTGGTAAATTGTCTGCTACAATTAATTGGTACGTGTTCAAATTGTGCGCGAGTCGTGTACAATGGCAAAGGAAAGCAATGGAGCAATTGATATTTCAAGTAATGAAGAATCTGGTACTGACAGAGATGATTCAAAAGAAAGCATAAATAAAATTGATCAATCCACGTCATAGTCGCTACAATCTCCAATTCCTTAGATTTAACTAGAAAGAAACATCTGAGGCAAAATCCTCTTTCTAAGATGGGTAAGAAAAGAAACTTACTTTGACATGTATAGAATATTTTAGACATCAGAAAGGTCTATATAATGTACGACAATTTGGTGATGGTGGTTACCTCACTCTACTTGAAAGTACCGAGTAAAACATGTGGCTGCAATAATGAAAGCAGGAACACCTCTCAGCAAGGTCGATCTGTTGTGAAACTTGTTCTAAGACTTGGTTGTGCCCATATGAAATGGTTCACATGAGTAACAGCAAAGGCATCAATTACTTCAAAAATATAACAATGATCTTAAACCGGCTTTGGATGCCTTCAGAGAAGCTCGCCTATTTTCATTTTTCCAATTGCATGAGTTGAAGCTAAGTACCACAGGTATTGATTGCAAGCATTTCCATTTCTGCATTCTAAATCACAAGTAACTATTGATACTGAAAATGAAAGCACCACTGTATATGGCCGCTTGTGAAGATGTTTCTACAGAAACTGATTTAATTGCTTGATGTAAGAAAATGTTATTGAGCTTCTGTATTAAGCTATGCTTTTAAAAAGGAACTGTTGGTCCAGCCATTGCCAGCTGCAGCAAAGAGAGTATTTTCTGTGCAATACCAGTCATCATTGGAAGACTACATAGAATTCTTTGTAATGCTACAATTTTACTTTGTAAAACCATAATAAAATATATTACTTTTCAGCTATTCATGACTAATTATATTTGTTGGCAAAAGCAGTGTATTCTCATTTCAGATAAAGAAGATGGGAAATAGCAAAAGATCAGATGAAACAGAAAACAAAATAATGGGCTGACAAGGGGAAAATGGGTTAATAAGAACAAATTTGGTGGGGAAAAAGGTGAAAGAATAAAAAAAATAAGCATATTTGGGACTTTTCGATCATAAAAGCAAAGCAAAATAATAGAAAAATATCAATTTGATGAAGACCTAAACAACCACTGGCCCTATTCCACCTCACCTGTCAATGCCTACCCTGCTAATTTAGCAACATTACAATAAAATAAAGCACATACTGGACATCAATGTGAAGTTTTTCTAATCTGTAACAAATTGAGGCACATTAATGTGGAATTAATTACTTCCATTGTACACATGCAACATTGAAATAACTACACATCATTTCCATGAGATTCACATGCTTCTGGTTCTCTTACCATGCTTGCAGTCTTACTACATTAAATTTAATAGACTATAGATGATCATTCAAATCAAGTTCTATATACAAGCTTATCACTGTACCTGTAATTGTAATAATAGCAGACACATCCACTCCATTCATACTAGGTACCACACATGTGTACACTCCCAGAGGTCCTGATGGAGTACCACCTACTATGGCTAGTCTCACTTGTTCAGTGAAGCGGACACGATAAAATACATTAGTAGCAGTACCAAGTGCATTAGCAGCAGGAATTAAGGTGTTATTAGGATCTGACCAGCCACCAATACCTTCTCCATTAGGATTATCACTACCTCTGCAACACTGAGTATTGACATTAGTAGTGACACAAACTAATGTAGATCCAGCATCTGAACGATCTGATGGTTGTTCTCCAATATCAGTAATGTTAATAGAGGACCCAGGATTGTAGATAACACCATTCAGTGAGAAGTACAGGCCAGTGGAAGGAGGAACTAGTAACACACAAGATATCTCAATAATAATGTTCAGTAAACCTTCCATTAATTTTTTTGCTAGTTTATCATAATTCTACTGCCACTTGTTTAGGAATCAGTGTCATACTTAAAAAATACAATTTTGCATTCAAATTAATAATTTTTATAACACAGTGGGCATTTTCACAATTTCTTTCTCAGCCTTTTATCATTCATTAGATGCACTCTCTCTCTTTCACAGGCTTTTGTAGAAGCAATACACTAATAAAAAATAGTTGGTCACCACTGGGGATCTAATCCAGTACCGCTTACTTAATGTACAAGTACTCTGCCACTGAGCTACGACTATCAGCTGGCAAGCAAACACTTCAATTCCATATATTTATACTGTTAAGCAGTACTGCTATGGTATAATCTCACTCTCAACAGACCAATGGAAATTATCTTTTTCTAAGATTATTTTTATCTGTGTTTTTTTTTCTCCACTAATTTATCATTTCACAATTTCTTTTATTGCCAACCTTCTTGTGCTCATTCAAAAAAAAAAATTTTTTACTCAGCAAATAACTATACTAGTGACTCTAAATAATGTCCAATTACAAGAAAATATTAAATACAAAGATTCTTACCTTGTGCAAATACAGGATAATATTGTGATGACAAGATTGCAACCATTAGCACATGAACAATCCAGACGCCCATCACCGCTGCCCTTACTAGCTCCTCTACTGGCTTGCTTCAGAAGTTGGTATTTTATACAGATAAACACAAGTTATCATAATAATACAAACCTATCTCATAGTGAAAATTTTAATTATATTTTTTAATACCTTACATAAAACTCTTTATGATCCATGTTAATTTCATTTTTGGCTAAACTAATAAATACTTAAAAAACATATTTGCAATTCTTGTTTTATTATCTAAATAAATTCTCCTTTAATCCAGCATTTCAAATGAGGCTTGAGTGCTATATCTAGGCAGTGTTAAACATCCAGAAATGTAGGAAATATTAAATCATTTTTTCTTCTTTCGGAGAGTGGGGTGTACACTACCCCATGCATTAGATCGTTATTATACTCACTGTGTCAGAAAACGGGTTAGAATAATTTACACATAAATTAGAACTGTGGCAGTTAAATAGAAATCATTACATACAGATAACTCTATATCACACATGTCAAGAAAATTGCTCAAGTACCCAACTCCAATAAATTAGATGACCCATTGACATCATGAAAAGTGTACACTCATTAATATGCTATAACACATTGTATTTTCATTTACCCACCACAACTAGCTAATGTAATTTCAGATTGCTCATTAAGTAGGCAGAGATGCCTTAGGGACCCCAACATTTTGCCATAATATATTAGTACCCCCTCAAATTCGGTGGAAGTGTTACCCAAGCAGCAGAGGTGGATCCAAATATTATTTAGGTCAAAACTCACAAAATTTCTAAAATATTTCAGATTGACTGCACACGATTTTAATATTAATTTATGAATGAAGAACATAAGTTAGTTAACCTGTAAATCTTATTGACGCGTATTGGTACATTCATCCTTAAATTTCTCAAAATCTACATAGGTTGGGGTTGGAGAGCCTGGCATTGTCAGCCCTACCCCCCACCCCCCCCCCCCCCCCCCCCCAACTCCTCCCCTGCTCAGGAGTGCAATTCAACAAGCCCAAAATTTTATAGAATTTTTAGAATTATCACTGACTGTGTTATATAATAGAATTGATTATAGCATGATGTAAAATCTATATAATACTGTACACATCAATAGCAGTTGGATGGAAATATAAGTGGTACAAGTTGTGTACAAGTTAATGTTAATGTATGTGTTTGCACAGATCTAGAATTCAGCTCTAACTGTTGGAAGATAATAAATAAAAGCTAATTTAGATAAATTTTAAATTTCTGACAAAAATATTAGGTGTGGCATGTTTATATACAAATGAGTGAGGGGCTTTGATTTAAAGATTATATAAAGAGTACTAGAATCTAGATTCTCCTGTGTCACATAAATTAATGTGACAAAGTGGTGGACATGATGAACTACATGTTTCCATGATGAGTACATGACTGCTGCTAAACTCACACTCATACATACAAAACTCACCCACACAAAGAAATATCAAAAATAAAAGTATGGTTTGCAATTTAATTAGCACCTTCATAACTCAGTCCATAATTAAAGCAGATACAGGAAGTACTACAACTCGTACATTCAATTGTACAATTTTTGATCTGGGCACTATATGAGGCTTTATATTCATGTCTGGATAGAATAACTCTACTTTTTTTCTAGCAATACAAGTCTGGTGTCTATTTTGTGGAACATTCTTGGTGCTACAGAATGGTAGAAATATAATAGAAGTCTGCACTGGCAAAACAAATTCTGGCCAAATTTATGATAGCCATTATTCCAAAGCCACTTTAGAAGACCTCAAGAAACACTTCCACCATAAGCTTCAAGGAAAGATTCTTAAACACAGATACAATGTTAGAAAGAGTTAGAAAAGAGAAGAATTTATATTGTCTATCCAGACAATTTCAACACAAAGCCTCAAAGTGCTCATAAGACTTCATTTCCCGTGAAGTATTGCTTGGTTCATTCAATTTAAAACTTCCAGTCGCCAATACACAGTTGAACTCTCCCAAGGAACTGTGACCAGGCATAGTTTTATCCTCATTGCCAGATGTAATTACTACACTAGATTAAATTTAATTCTTGTTAAAGGCTGAATCAGTATAGTTATAATTGTTCTTGCACCTTAAGATTGAATAATAAAAGTCAACAAATAGAATATAAGCCATGGCTGGGCCTCACGTAGCACAAACAAAACAAAAAACTGGCCAATAAAAATGTATGAGCATGTTCAAACAACAGCTGTGAATGCTATAAAGACAACTGTAAATGCCAACTGAGTTCTGTAGTTGTTTACACTGTTAAAAATGGGGATCTTGGAGAACTTACTTTTGGTGTTAAATAGGAGGAACTGCATGGACACCCCAGTTTAAAGCCTAATATTGTCTCCATAGTTAGTCATTACCAAAAGATATTGTAAATGAAGAAACTAGAGGACATAAGCTAGTAAAATCTATGCTCATTTGGTACGAAATGTATTGGTATGGAAGTTATAAGGGCACAAAGTGGTCAAGACAGAGCCACCTGGTAAACACCTAGTGAGGTGTTACCAAAACACTCCATATTAACAGAGTACTTATTCTTATTGGTTTGCAAAAATTGCCACGAGTCTAATGCCTAAAATGGTGATGTATATCTAAAGGATATGTGCCCTCCTGTACCCCCAAAGCCATGAATCTGGGGACAGTACTCCCCTGGCCCCCATTTCATTATCTCTGCACACTGGCAAGTAGCTATTACAGCAACCCTATTAGGTAACTATTTGTCCAACACTAGCAAATATTACTACTATCCTACTAGAAACTGCTCATTAGATGTATTCTCTCCTTCTCACAGGCTTTTTGTTTAAACAATACAGGACTAAAAAATATTTGGTCGCTACCAAGAATGAACCCAGGCTTACTTAACTCACAAGCGCTCTACCACTGAGCTACATAGCTAATCAGCCCCACAAATAAAAACTCCAATTCTGTATTGATACTGTAAGGGTTACTGCTATGTTACAGTCTCACTCCCAGTATAAATACAAAATTGTAGTGTTTGTTTGCAGGCTGGTTGTCGCAGCTCAGTGGCTGAGCGCCTGTGCGTTAAGCAAGCAAGCAGTCCTCGGTTCGAATCCTATTGACGACCAATTTAAAAAAATTCTGTATTGTTTAAAAAAAAAAAAGAGAATATATCTAACCAGTAAAAGAAGGCTGAGAAAGAAATTATGTAGAAACAGCAGCTCATAGGTCATTATAATTCTAACACAAACAAGTACATACTAAAAACAGCTCCTAACCAATCTGACTTACTTCAAAGAGTATGAAGAAAGGAAATACTTTCCACAACTTCTTATAAAGTGTGCAGTTGCCACTGAAGTTCATACACCGTTGTGCCCAATTTAGGGTGTGGTATATTTGGTCAATATGCATTATGTCATTCCTGTGGTTTTATGTTACTTCCTGTTTCGTGTGGTTTGTACACGTGTTTTATGTACGGTAATTGTCAGTTGTTGAGTTCTCATGCGTCTTTGCTTTTTTATTAAACCTTTGAAAAACTAGCGATGTGGTTACGCCGGCTGAGGTGGCGAATAAGGCTTGCCACTGTCGAAATGGTACACTGCCACCAGAATCCTGCAATTGGCGCTTGTGGTCACGGAGTCCGCCAGTCCCTTTATGCGGAGGGTCGCTGGGGCTCGTCCGACGTACAGGCGCGAGGTTCCAAGAATAGATTCTACTCTAAACTGAATTATTGGCGAGCGAGCATAGCGAGCGAGACACTTACAGGGGTAAAAATGAAAAAATCGGGGATGTTTGTTTATTGGCGAGCGAGCGAAGCGAGCGAGACAGTATTAGGGGTGGATAATGCAAAATCGGGTATATGTTATTGGCGAGCCAGCGTAGCGAGCGAGACACTTACAGGGGTAACACAATCGAAAATCGGGGATGTCAGTTTATTTATCGGCGAGCGAGCGAAGCGAGCGAGACACTATCAGGGGTAACTCAATCGAAATTTCGCTATAATTGGCGAGCGAGCGAAGCGAGCGAGACAGTATTAGGGGTGGATAATGCAAAATCGGGTATATGTTATATGTATATAATATGTATGTGGGATGGTACGTATGCCCTTTAAACGCGCACGCAGGGAACTCTTTTCTCCAAAAAACACGGCTTTGTAGGCTTGACCCCAGTTTATTCTGAAACTACAGCATTAAGCAAGCTTTACTTTATACTTAAGCTCCAAAGTGTGAGAAAATTCCTGCGAAAATGCTTGCTTTTCAAGAAACAAAAAGTTGATTCGACTGGTTACTATGGCATTGGAGACCCTTTTCCAGACTTATTTTCAAAACTTCGCCGTTTTATGGGGGAATACGGGGTTGGTTGTCAAAAGCCGTTGGTAGTCAGAATGCAGTAGTATTAATGCTAAGGAAGCTACTACTTCTCGAGGGAAGCTGAGGTAAGTACGTAATTCCATATTTGTTAGCTAAATATGCAAAATTAACTCTGGCCTTTCTTTTTTGTAGCTAAGAGCTGCTCAAGAAAATGAGGTAAGAAAGTAATTTTGTATTTGTGTGCTAAAATTAATTGTCTGTTGTTTTTGTAGGTGAGAGCTTGTCAAGAATTCAAGGTAATTCAGATGGTCAAAGTAACTTCAATTTGATACTACAGAAGTTATCAAATTCCATATTTGTTGGCTAAAATTACAAATAATAACACTGGTTTATTTTTTATCGTAGCTGAGAGCTTGTTCAAGAGTTACTGGAGATTGAGATTATCAGAATGGTTGATGTTTGATACCACAAAAGTTACCATTAATCAGGTAAGAGAGTGATTTTGTATTTGTTTGCTGAAATCAAATATCATAACTGCTATTATAGTGTTTGCATGACGTACGCTTAAAATAGTAACATTTTATGTTACCTAACTATCAGGTTCGCTCGCCATTTGTGCTCAAGCACACCACTAGTTTATTTATTTATTTATCTGTTTATGGGGTACGTGAGACCTAGTCTGGCGTAGCCAGACCCTTTACCCACTGATCGCTGCGCGGAGGGAAAGGGTCTGGAATCATGCAATACAGCGAGTTGTTCCTATCCGTTACAAAATTTCAGTAATGATGAATATCATTAATGACGCTTTGTGCCGTATAATGACGTTATATGACGCAATAATGGCTATTTCGCTCAGAGAAGCTGCCAATGAAGCTGTTGCGAGGCGAGGCTATGATAGAGGGATGAAGGAGGAACAATTGGAAATTACGACTAAGTTTTTATCTGGAAGAGATGTTTTTGCTATTTTACCTACAGGTTTTGGTAAGAGCCTGTGCTATGCTTGCCTTCCTCTTGCTTTCCAACTGTTGGAGGGCAATCAAGGGAAACAGATAGTGATTGTAGTTACACCACTAACAGCAATCATGAAGGATCAGGTAATTTATTGTATTTTTTAGGTTTATTGTAACTTTACCATAATACAATTTTATTAAGGCGGCAACTTTCAGCAAGAAAGGTTTAAAAGCAGCTTATGTTACTGGAGAAACTGGCAACGAAGAAGTAAAAAGTGCTGTTATGGCTGGACACTATCAACTAGTGTTTTTTACTCCAGAACTAATTATTGATACAAAAAAGTGGCGTAAGATGTTGTCAAGTACTATATATAGTGAAAGATTAAGAGGATTTGTGGTCGATGAAGCTCACTGTGTGGCAAAATGGTAAGAGACAGTGTGTTTAAGAATGTATCTGATTTATAAATCTTTCATGATGCATTACCATTTGTTTAGGGGAAGTACCTTTCGGTCAAGTCTTCGCCGCATAGGAGACATAAGAAGCTTACTTCCACCAGGTGTAAATGTAATGGCATTGACAGCCACGGCATCCAAAACCTTAAGATGTGATGTATCCAAAATGATCGGCATGCATCACCCATTCACTTTATCAATGAATCCATGCAAAAGAAATTTAGCATTTTGTGTACGAAGATGCTCTGATTTATTAGAAAGAATCAAGCCGATTATTCAGAGGCTAACTGAATTATGATCTGAAATGCCTAGAATGATAATATATTGCAGACGATTTGAGGATTGCTCAAATATTTACTTATATTTTAGATCATCATTAGGTGTTAATTTTACTGAGCCTCCAAATTCTCATGATATTACATCATTCAGATTAGTCGAGATTTTTACCAGTGTCACTGATGACTATATTAAGGAACAAATAATTGATTTGGTTACGAAGCAGTCTCAGCTAAGAATTGTGATAGCAACAATTGCTTTTGGAATGGGGATTGACTGCCATGATGTGAGACAAGTAGTACATGTGGGTGTACCTGATGATGTGGAGTCATATATCCAGGAAACTGGTAGAGCTGGACGTGATTCTCATCCTTCCCTAGCCATGCTGATGGTGACTACTTTAAGAAGACATGCAATGGATGAAGCCATGATAGATTATTGTGAGAACATTTCAGAGTGCCGTCGTGACAAGTTATTCAGAAATATGGAGTCTTATGAACATATTGATATGGGAAGTAAATGTTTGTGTTGTGACATTTGTTCAAAGTTTTGTGAATGTGGTAGGTGTGAAAGTAAAACTAAGCTTTTCATATATGTATAAAAAGTTATTGAATATTACTTAATTGCAGTTTCATTTTTATTTTACTGATCATCCAATCATCAAAGTCTTTTCTGGGCCAACCGTGTAAAATATTGTGAGGATGAGGGAATCTGATATGTCGTCGTGATGAAATCTGCTTGAATACTTGGTATTTTTTTAGCTCGTTCACTATTATTTCAATGTCTTTTTCCATACTTTTGCACTTGTGAATACCAGATACCTCAGCAACTTTGTTAACTGAGTCAAACTTGTTTAGAATTGTTACTAAGTTGCCCAAAGCACGACTAACTTTAACAATAGTTCTGCCAGTCTGATTTGACCCTAATGACTTTATACAATCTTTAACCACACGATTTAAGTGTTCCATATAAAGATCCGATGGAATGTTTTTTCCCTGATTGCCATGAACATTAATGCATCTTCCCCACAATAGTTGCTCTTTCAATGCAGGTGAAAGTTCATAGTCATGCTGATAAAGCATTCTGAAGACTTCATTAGCGTAATTAGTTCTGCTACTATTCCAAAACATTGGAAGCAGGTAACGCCAACATCTCAATATTCTTTCTCCATCCCCTTCCTTGATGGAGTTGATGACTAAAATTTCATTTATTGTTAAGGGCAATTAAGCTATCTGAAAGTGTGAACAAGAAAAAAGAATGTTTTATTGAATGTGGCTATAATTGCATCTTACAGGGACAGAGGGAGAAGTGACTGTACTGATGCCGAGGCAGATGGAACAAAAACCTTACAATATAAATATAAGTTACAGCTGTAGCTAGTTATTTAATTACTTACAGGTAGAGAAGTAGATGAACATGATGTAACCTATAACGTAATAAAAATAACAATATTTGATAGTTATCATTGTACTTTGTATTCGCCACAAAAGCAATGGGTAGTGAAATAATATAAGGGTGTAATTTTTACAACTGGAAATGACTTCTTTTTCTTTTTCTCAACTATCTAGCAAGCTAGCTAGTAATTATTTCATATTGGTCTACGTACAGTAACTGGTGTGCAGGGCAAATCTTCAAATTCAGATTCCAATCTGATTCTTTTAGGATTAGCTGCAATTGCCTTCTCAAGGTTTTCTTCAATTTCTTTCTTATGCTTTAGGAATCTGTCATAACTAGAAAAACAACTTCTACACAAAAATCCAGCTGTTGTGTGTCCGAAACCGGTTTCATACTTGACTACCAAATTTTTCCACAATGTGTATATGTCAATGGACTTCTCAGAAAACAGCAACCTCCTCCCAGCCTTCCATTTCAAAACATCACGGCCACAACCACGGCACTGCTGTTCGGAAGCCATATTGCTAACTATACGCGTAAGATGACGTAACCGGACATACACTTGACGAAGTCTCATTACATCCTGTTGGAACAACTCGCTGTATTGCATGATTCCAGACCCTTTCCCTCCGCGCAGCGATCAGTGGGTAAAGGGTCTGGCTACGCCAGGCTACGTGAGACCTCTGTTTTCGCCCGCGCTTTTAATTACGTTAACGAGGTCTGAGAATCCTTAGTGGCGGTGGTAAGTCAATGCGCTCTTTGTCATGGCTATAAGCCTTGCGCAACAGTATTTACTTGAAAATACATTGTCCACTAGACTACTGCGAAGGTAAGTCAGTGTAGGTGCATGTCCAGTTGTGAGCATTGTGTGTTACAACCACTAGCTACTTAGCTAAAGAATATCACAAAGAAAACTTTTAAATAACGTGTATTGTTTTGTTGTTGTTGTTTTCCTTCCAAGCAGTTGCAGAGAGTTGTTACTATGGCACTGAAATCCCTTTACCCTGTATGCTAAATAAAAAAACTGGACCTAATTTTCAGTAGCTTCAGTGTTAGAAGTCAAAATCATTCATATAAAAATAATATAGTCTTTAGGCTCGCTCGCCATTTGTGCTCAAGCACACCACTAGTTTATTTGTATATAATTATGTATGGACGTACGTATGTCATTTTGTACTTTGACCCTCGCGTTTTTGTGTTTGTTCGGTTGTCGACCCCGTCCCAAATTGCACTAAACAGATGGTTTATCGATCAGTACCCGTATCACCCTAGAAATTGAATTGTTTACCGTTTTGAATTCTTTTGCCGGTGCAGTTCAAACTTGACAACTTAAGGGACTTCCATTTCTATTCGAGTTAGTGGCGGTGGGTAAGTCAATGCGCTCTTTGTCATGGTTATAAGCCGTGCGCACAGATTTACCTGAAAATTACATTGTCCACTAGACTACTGGGAAGGTAAGTGTGTAGGTGCATGTCCAGCTGTGTCAAAGCATTGTGTGTACAACCACTATCTTAGCTAAAGAATATCACAAAGAAAGAAACTTAAATAACGTTGTATTGTTTTGGTGTTGTTTGTTTTTTCCTTCAATTCAAGCAGTTGCAGAGAGTGTTACTCTAAATTAAAAAACTGGGACCTTATTTCAGTAGCTTCAGTGTTAGAAGTCAATAAAAATAGTATAGTCTTTAGGCTTCTCTCGCCATTTGTGCTCAAGCACGCCACTAGTATGTTAATATGTATGTGGGATGGTACGTATGCCCTTTAAACGCGCGCGCGGCGGGGGGGGGGGAGGGGGGAACTCTTTTCTCCTAAAAACACGGCTTTTTAGGCTTGACCCCAGTTTATTCTGAAACTACAGCATTAAGCAAGCCTTACTTTTTACTTAAGCTCCAAAGTGTGAGAAAATTCCAGCGAAAATACTTGCTTTTCAAGAAACAAAAAGTTGATTCGACCGGTTACTATGGCATTGAAGACCCTTTTCCAGACTCAATTTCAAAACTTCGCCGTTTTATGGGGGGGGGGGAGGGATACAGAGTGCCGGTTGTTGTCAGAATGCCATAGTATTAATGCTAAGGAAGCTACTACTTCTCGAGGGAAGCTGAGGTAAGTACGTAATTCCATATTTGTTAGCTAAATATGCAAAATTAACTCTGGCCTTTCTTTTTTGTAGTTAACCTAAGAGCTTGTCAACAGTGACTAGTAAATTCAAATAGTCAGATTGGCTTAAATTTGGTACTACAAAAGTTACCACTGCTCAAGAAAATGAGGTGAAGTAAGCTAAAAATAGTAACATTTTATGTTACCTAACTATCAGGCTCGCTCGCCATTTGTGCTCAAGCACACCACTAGTATATATATGTATGTATGTATGGATGGTATGTATGCTCTATACACACGCGCGCGGGAAACTTTTTTCTCTTAAAAACACGGCTATTTAGGCTTGACTCCAGTTTATTTTGAAACTACAGCATTAAGCAAACCTTACTTTATACTTAAGCTCCAAAGTATGAGAAAATTCCTGCTAAAACGCTTGTTTTCAAGACACAAAAAGTTGATTCGACAGGTTACCATGGCATTGAAGACCCTTTTCCAGACTTAATTTCAAAACTTCGCCGTTTTATGGGGGGATACGGAGTGCCGGTTTTTGGTTGTCAAGAGCCGTTGGTAGTCAGAATGCCGTAGTATTAATGCTATGGAAGCTACTACTTCTCGAGGGAAGCTGAGATAAGTACGCAATTCCATATTTGTTAGCTAAATATGCAAAATTAACTCTTGCCTTTCTTTTTTGTAGCTAAGAGCTAGTCAACAGTGACTGGTAAATTCAAATAGTCAGATTGGCTCAAATTTGGTACTACAAAAGTTACCACTGCTCAAGAAAATGAGGTAAGAAAGTAATTTTGTATTTGTTTGCTGAAATTAAATGTCATAACTGCTATTTGCATGAAGTAAGCTAAAACATAGTAACATTTTATGTTACCTAACTGTCAGGCTCGCTCGCCATTTGTGCTCAAGCACACCACTAGTTTGTATATATATGTTTGGACGTAGTATGTCATTTTGTACTTTGACCCTCGCGTTTTTGTGTTAGTTATGTGGTCGACCCCATCCCAAATTGCACTAAACAGAATCCTCTGGTTTATCGATCAGTACCCGTATCACCCTAGAAATTGAATTGTTTACCGTTTCGAATTCTTTTGCGGGTGCAGTTAAAACTTGAAAACGTAAGGGACTTCCATTTCTATTCCAGTTAGTGGCGGTGGTAAGTCAATGCGCTGCTCTTTGTCATGGTTATAAGCCGTACGCAACAACTTGAAAATACATTGTCCACTAGACTACCACGAAGGTAAGTCTGTAGGTGCATGTCCAGTTGTGTCAAAGCATTGTGTGTTACAACCACTTATCACAAAGAAAACGTTTAAATAACGTGTATTGTTTTGTTGTTGTTTTTTTCCTTCAATTCAAGCAGTTGCAGAGAGTTGTTACTATGGCACTGAAATCCCTTTACCGTGTAAGCGAAATTTTAAAACTGGACCTTATTTCAGTAGCTTCAGTGTTAAATCATTCATATAAAAATAGTATAGTCTTTAGGCTCGCTCGCCATTTGTGCTCAAGCACATCACTAGTTTATTTGTATATGGACGTACGCAAGGCATTTTTGTACTTTGACCCTCGCGTTTTTGTGTTAGTTCGGTTGTCGACCCCGTCCCAAACTTCACTAAACAGAATCCTCTGTTTATCGATCAGTACCCGTATCACCCTAGAAATTGAATTGTTTACCTTTTTTAATTCTTTTACTGGTGCAGTTAAAACGTGAAAACTTACAGGACTTCCATTTCTATTTTTTTCCTTCAATTCAAGCAGTTGCAGAGAGTTGTTACTATGGCACTGAAATCCCTTTACCGTGTATGCTAAATTTAAAAACTGGACCTTATTTTCAGTAGCTTCAGTGTTAGAAGTCAAAATCATTCATATAAAAATAGTATAGTCTTTAGGCTCGCTCGCCATTTGTGCTCAAGCACATCACTAGTTAACGGGACTTAGGAACACGTGGGCACAGGGTCGTTAAATACTCGTCCCACGAGTTCACACGATGAAATGATGCATACATCCGGACAAGCCCGGGGCACAACTCATACAAACACACAAATCATCAGTTCAGTTCAGTTCTTGGTCCTCTTCTTTCTTTCTTCTTCCTTGTCTTCTCTTTCTTCCTCCCGTCTTTCCTTTCCGGAGACCAGACCCACAAGCGACTAGTTACAGGACGTACACTGTCTTTAAGTTGTACAGCAACACACCTCATGCAAGTAAAAGAATTTGATGCTAGCGAATAAGACTGGCGCGACTTCATTGAGCAAGTAGAACAGTACTTCATTGCTCACTGACTAGATGGTGAAGACAAAGAACCTATTTCTTTCGAGGTAGGATCGACTACTTACCGGACGCTGAAGAGCTTACTTGCCCCTGTGAAGCCTGCTTCCAAGAAGTTTTCCGAGTGCGTTGAGGTGCTTACGAAGCACTACAGCCCGCCGCCTTCAGAGGAAGTGCATATTCTATACTCGAGTACGGCAACCTGGAGGAACGGTGTCCTCTTTTGTGGCAGAGCTAGGGAGGATTGCAGAGAATTAAAATTTTGGAGACTCATTGGGACGCAACTTGAGGAACTGCATCATCGTAGCTGGCAAAAACAACGCCATTGATCAGAACAAGCTGCTAGAGAATGTTTATACTCAGTTGTGGCCTGGAAGGAGCTTAGATACCACCCTGAGGTTAAACTCCAGATGACCTGCAATACCTCGAGTTGTGAGAGTGTTAAAGTGTGTGTACAGTATCAAGGCCAGTCAGCAGAGTTGGAGCTAATTGTTGTCAAAGGGAATGAACTTCTGTTATTTTGGTAGGAGCTGGTTAATAGAAATCAAGGTGAACTGGGGACAAGTAAATAGTGTGCACAAACCACAACTAATAAAAATACAGTGAAGTGTTTAATGACGATTATACTGCTACCAAAGACATACTTCCTGATTCAAGACCTCGTTTCCATAAAGCCCGTATGCGTACTGTACCATATGCATATTGGGACAATGCTTATTATGATACTGTAGCATTCAAGTCAGTACCTGTTAATAGAGTAGTACCAGTACCTGTTAATAGAGTAGTACCAGCAGATAGAGAATGAGTCCATCATCTTGTCCACACAATGTTTTTGTGTTTGTGTTGTAATATTGAGTTGAGGATACTCTTCCACAATAACAAATACAGTTTTGTTAGTAGCGACTGGTAAGATATATGTATTCTGAGAGTTCAGAGAAATAGAGAATATATGAAGTCCTCCATCTGTTGAGTTATTTCTCAATGTAGAGAATAGTAGAGTATTGGAGTAAATATTCTGTTGAGTGATGGAGTCAGATGCTGAGGTGACTTCCTCAAAATCAGTACTGCCATCTTATCTTGTCCATCTCCCAGTGAATTGAATTGGAGTATTCACAAAATGTGAGTCTACAGTAGAAGTACTGACAAGACTAGCACTAGTGCCTTGTATAACACTTCCTACAGTTTCTATGGTAATTGATGGTGTAGGTGCTATAAAGTATATAATATATAATATATATATATATATATATATTATATAAATTAAAGATGAGCTACCTAAATATTAATTGAAAACATGCACCATGTTTTTTCTAGTTCAGTTAATTGATGTTCCAAAATTTGAAATTTTGATAATTGAGGTTGTATTATGTCAGACTAAAATGCACAAAAAGAGAGTTTCTATATACATATTATATTGTTTATATATGTAACAATTCTCAAAGTTCTCACTTTTCATTCAAATGCAGTGTTGCAGTAATTTCAAGGTAAATTGTGTCATTAAAAGTGGCATGGTAAAATTGCAGAGAACTAGCATTTTGATAAACCGAAGTAAAGTGTCCTCATGCACTAGCATTCGCAGTTAGTTATATAGTTATGAAGTAAACAGTATTTAGTGTGCTACCTTGATATCACGCAAATTTCCATGGTACTGCATTCTAATGTTTTTAGAACAGAAGAATATGCTAAAACTGTACTACAGTGATGGAACTGAAGTAACTAAGATGTATATGGAATATTGTGACCACTCATCTTGCCTTAATGAACCTTGGTGTGCAGCTTGGGGAATTTGTGAGAAAGAAGGTGAACGAGAATTATTGATGTCATTTTGGTGGTGCAATTTGGTTACGGATATTGTAAATAACTTGATTGCTAGCACTTCTTCATGTAAGGAGAATCCCATAATAGTCATGGTCGAGATCATAGTTTTTACTATATTCTTTCTCCATTGTCATTGTTAATTCTTGTTCACCTTCTTCCTTACAAATCCCGCAAGCTGTACACCAAGGTTCACTAAGGCAACATGAGCGGTCAAAATATTCGGTGTACTCATTAGTTACTTCAATTTCATTTGTAGTACAGTATTTGCATATTTTTCTCTTCTAAAAAAGTTAGTGTATTCTATAGAAATCTGCGGAATTTAGTAATCCTCATGCTGTGTACTTAAATCCCGCAGATTTCAAACTACCACACTCGAACTATTGTATATTTATTCAGTTTACATATTTCAAGTAATAGACCAATCAAATTGAGGTATCCAGTCCTGTTCTGTTCTAAATATATGAGCACCAGTTCCATTTTCAAGACACAAAGCTATGTGTAATTATTTATGTTGCGGCTGTTAATGTCATATAAACTAATTGTTCATGAAGTATTTTACACAGCTTCATTTTTTTGTTATCCCCTAATATAATATGGTCGTGCGAATACTACTAGCTCTCTATAAAATTTGTGTAATATACTGTCTTGCTTCACGTGCATGATCACTTTCAATAGAAACTTACTTGCAACATGAAGTAGTTATGTTATTGAACACTACTGGAACATCAGAAATATTAACACTAGCTCTGCATTGATACTGTCCAGCATGAGATGTCAGTAGAGGATCAAAGGAAACATTTAGTGTAGAAACTGTTCCTAAGACTATTGCATTCATCTCAGTAGAATTTTGATCATTAATTGTCGAGCTACCTACCTTCATCCATTCAATATGAGGATTAACAATGAGGTTCTCTACTACAGTTACTATACAGGAAAGCGAGACTGACCTCCCAGCCTCAGAAATAGGAGCTAATAGAACTGATATTTCAGGAGATGGTAATTCTAACACATAACATAATAACTTTGTAACAATACTTTAAAGCTGTACTAATGTTACCTGTTAACCGTAGAAAAAGGAACTCGATATACTTTTTCTGCTAGGAGAAAAAATGAAGAGTCTATTAGATACAATAATTGATATACAGGTATATGTTCCATTATGGATTGGTAGCAAAGGTCTAAATAAGACATATAATTGATTGGTATTTATTATATTAACTGCGTTGGTGTCTGGTCCAGTTATACTGATGTTGAAGGAGACTGGAGTGTCCACTAGTTGAGTGTCATAAGTAACTACACATGTTAGAGTGAGTGTAGTGGTGCCCCAATAAAATGGTGGATCTCTACTTTGAGTCAGGACAACAGAAGTAGCTGGTGGTACTATCAATAATACATTAACATTATAATAATAAGAATTGTAATTAAGACATACAATTACTCACATTGAACAATGAGAGTCACACTCCTAGCGACCTGATGATCTACTACTACTCCAGGAATAGTCATATTCACTACACAAATGTATGTACTTTCCTGGGAAGTTCTGACACGAGTGAAAGTCATGACTAGATTAGTGGTGCTAATTATATCTCCAGCTAGGATCATATCTGAAGTTGTAGATATAAACTCATTTCTGCTGCTTAACCAAAATAAGTTCATCGTAGTGGAAGGTGGTAGAGTACTTTGCCTAGAAGCATTACAAGAAATGATTGAAGTGTCTCCTGCAAGAACTTCAGTTACTTGTGGCTGTACTTGAATATTTGGTGGAGGAAAAGCTGACAAATATGCAAAAATAAAGTTTATAATAAAATACATCATTTACAGTTAAAAGCAAACACATATCACAACAAAATGTTTGATTCAAATATATATTGACAATTGGAAATCATTTCAAGCAAACTTGTTCTGTTTGTGGCATCTAGCTACTTTTCATCATTGATTGTCAGTATTTGTGTTGTTATAGCTATTGCAGTCTTCAAATAAATGGTGCCAAATTAAATTTACATTTATTTTAGGCTAGAATGTCATCCATAATAAATGCTGATCGTGTATCATACAATATTATTAACATTATAATTTGTATATTAAAATAGCACACTACCTGGAATGAACACAGTTAAGCTATTGAGTCATTGACCTGAGCTGCCAATATGCTGCTAACTCAATTCCATTACATGTATGAGAAAGTTAATGCATGTATGGGATTCAAATAACTATGTAGATAGATAATAGTCCAGTCATTTTATGATTTGACCTTAAACAAATTGCAACACAAACAATTCCAACTGTTTCTAATACAGAAAAATGTACTCTATAACATACTAAAAGTCCTAAGGAATCCCATGGGGGGAAAGTATTATTTTTTCTATTTTTAGTAACGTGCATGATATTTATAGCCATTAGCTATTTTTAAAATAGTTATAGCTTTCTAGCTCTGTAATATACCTACAACAGCCATTTTATTTCTCACTATGAATATACGTCACCATAATCAACTTTACAGGAGGTGCTGGAATTGATATATGCCTCCAATGCAGTAGTACACATGCTTAGTGGAAAAGCAATTTCTCAGGCAGTACGAGGACACTTTATTGTTGATGCAGCACTCAACACTCTTGTCTTGGCACATGCACTCAGAATACCAGTACCTGGATGTCCAAATGCTGAAAATGAAGATACAGATGAAGCTATGGGTGTTCCTGAACTGCATGAACATTCTACTGACCTAGATGAAGCTGGTGTTTTATTTGAAGATCTAATGCAGGGTTTAGTGTCTGTGGACCAAGTTTGTTGCTCTGAGGCAATAATCAGGATTGGCAATGCCCTTGAAGCAACCAAAGAATCTCTGATATCTTCCAGAACAGCAAGGCTATGGATGCAGTATATGGACATGGTAGATGTTCTTCGCAAGTTTATCCGAGCTGAGCGCACCGGCAACTGGAATCTGCATTTGCAAGCTGTTTCAGAAATGCTTCCATACTTGGCAGCCTCTGGGCACAATAATTACACAAAATCTGCCCTTATATATTTGCAGCGGATGTCTCACCTTCAGGATTAACAACCAGAAGTGTACCATCATTTCCAAGCAGGTTTGCATGTGGTCAGAAGAACTGATCGTTACTGGGCTGGTCTTTCTTCAGACCTTGTTATAGAGCAGGTACTAATGAGGAGCATGAAAACAAGTGGTGGTCTCACAAGAGGACGAGAAATGACTGAACAACAGCAATTGATTTGGTTACCTATGCCAGCTTGTGCTGAAATCAACAGAGTCATGCTTGAGTTGACTGGAGTATCATACAGTACAAGTGAGCAGAACAAGGACATGACCAAAGCAAGGCAAGATACTCAGACACTTCTGAAGTATTACATGAGAGAAACCCATTCACTTCTGAGGACCATCTGCATAGCATTTCCACTGGGGTACATGCCAGCAGCTCAGTCAATGTTGACACAGCTAAAGACGTGGGTAACACAATTCTAGCTAGCATGGAAGGGATATCTGCAGCAGACTACACTTTCAAGAGGAAAAACCAGGTTGTCACGCTGGACACAAAGTGTGTAGTGAGAATTGATGGTGCTGCTGTTCAGATAGACCCTCAACTCCTTTTCCAGCGACTAACAATTGCTGCCAAGGTAACTGAAAGTCAGCAGGATATCTTCAAGTATGAGCTTTGTGGTCACCCACCAGCTCTCTTTGATGCATCACTTTTGCTCTGGGAGCCTCAGAAGCCAGTGTTAGCCAATGCCATTTGGGACCTTGTATCACCAACTACTCCTGCAGTTCTCGATGATGTCCAGTATGTGCTAGATGGTGGTGCCCTCATTCAGCACATTCCATGGACGCGTGGAGCCACTTATCATGATATATGCACAGTGTACTCAGATTATGTGGCAAAGAAGTATGGGAGTTCCATTATTGTCTTTGATGGCTATGGTGAACCATCTACAAAGGACATAATGCATTTGAGACAAACCAAAGGCCAAGTTGGTGTGAATGTGGCATTCACTGAAGAAATGCAACTCACCATGAAAAAAGAAACTTTTCTTGCAAATAGTACCAACAAGCAACAGTTCATCAACATGCTCAGTGGCTACTTAGAGAAGATGTGTGCTGTGTATCATGCATCAGGGGATGCTGACTTGCTTATAGTGCAGAAAGCTGTGGAGTCATCTTCAACTACTGACACAGTACTTGTTGGCGATGATACAGATCTTCTGATTTTACTATGCTATCATGCTAGCCTAGACTCACATGACATACTTTTCCGACCAGAGCCTAAGAAAACTACCAAAAATCCCAGGGTGTGGGATATCAAGGCTGTGAAGCAGGCATTGGGGTCTGAAATCTGCACTAATGTCCTTTTTCTTCATGTAATACTTGGGTGTGACACTACTTCCCATTTATACGGCATCAGTAAGGGTGCATCCCTCAAGAAGTTCAAGTCAAGCCGTCATTTCCGAGAAAAGGCCAAGGTATTTAATGCTGAGTCATCTACCCACATGGACATAGCTGCAGCAGGAGAGGAAGTGCTTGTTAGTTTGTACAATGGAAAGCAAAATGAACGACTAGATGTTCTACGCTACAAGCGTTTTTGTGAAAAGGTAGCTACAAGTGTTTCCCATGTCCATCCTCAAACTTTGCCACCATCTTCAGCTGCTGCAAAGTACCACAGTTTTCGTGTTTACCTTCAGGTACAGCAGTGGAAAGGTTTTGACCTTGATCCGGTAGAATGGGGCTGGGAAAAGCGAGATGAAGGACTGATGCCAGTACACACTGATTTACCCCCAGCTCCGGACGAGCTCTTAAAAATCATCCGATGCAACTGCCACACAGACTGCAGCACTTTACGATGCACATGTCGGAAACATAATGTGAAATACTCTCCTGCATGTGGCAACTGCATGGGATCTGGGTGCACAAATGCTGACAAGTGTTATTTCGATGAAACTGATGATGATGATGATACTGATTAAGAAATTTTGCATTACTGTTGTTTTATCTTGTTGTTTTTGCCTTGCCTTGCATCATTAATATTTATTGCCAATCAGCTGCTTTTCAATTAAAATTATGAACTAATAAAATGAAGTATAATAGAAATGTGTACGCGAATACTACTTTCTATTGTCATCATAATTATTAATAGCCAATAATAGTTGGTTTTGGTTTAAAAAAGTGCTTTCGGTTGATTGAATTTTTTCATACTTTCCCCCCGTGGGATTCCTTAGGACTTTTAGTATGTTAAAGAGCACATTTTTCTGTACTAGAAACAGTTGGAATCATTTGTGTTGCAATTTGTTTAAGGTTGACTCCTTTTCTTCGTAGAATGACTGGACTAAAAAGGGCGAGTAGAGGTATAGTTTATCGAGAATATAATTATCAAATATAGGGACAGCCGCATGGCGGCGTGGGCAGTACACTGCCCCAGCATAGAGTTAGTTAGCATAGAATATATATGTTTATATAAAAAAAAATAAAACTAATAATAATAATAATAATAATAAATAAAAAATTAATAAAAAAATTAATAAAAAGAGTTTGTAATTAAGCAGTTAGATAATGACAAGGATTAGCGGGCAGGCAGTTACGATTACCACCCTCTCTCTCTCTCCCCCTTTCTATATTCCTCTATCTCTCAATCCAGTCTCGCATAGCTGCAGGTGGAGAGCAGCAGGGGGAGGAGCTGGCAAGGCTGGGGCTCCACACATTTTCGCCAGAGAGCGAGTCGCTAGGAAGCAGCTGTGGAGCAATGGTGGGTGGTGCAGGTGGCGGCAAGACAGGGCCAAACGTGGAGGGAGAGGCGAGCCAGAGTGAGCACTCAGCAGCAACAGCAAAGCCAGGCACCTGCCTGGTATCAATCGGACCCGGCCTCCCATCTCTCCCCAAGCGGCTGGTTGAACGCATTGGCACGGGAGAATATGTGGACTTCGGGGAACTCCCACCGGCCAAGGGAAAAAGTCGCCCCCTTCCGCAGGCAGGAGAGGGACAGGTGGTGGTGGTTCAAGCCACTGACTTGATGGCCGGCCACCCGGAAGATGATTCTGGACTTGGCTACTTGGCTGCAGTGCTTCGGCATATTTACGGCAGTGGTGGAAAAGTAAAGCACTTGTTTATAAAAACAATTAATCCACAATTTAATCCCGGTGACAGGCATTTTATTCTTTTTGTTCCTGTTTTGTTTCTTGAAAGACAGAATATATTAAATGATGTCACAATAAAATAGATTAATGAGTACTAACTGACATTCAAAGTCATTAACTTCACTATTATATGTTTGAAGTGTATTAAATTTCTTCGTAGTGGCTGATCTAGAAAAAATTAAAGGAGGTGACTGTTAATTTTTGCAGTGTACAATTTTGTGGATTGTAGCAACCACATCCACTTTTGGCACTTTACTGACAATGGCTGAACAGTGTGTTTTTACTAGTAATTCCATTTTGTGTACATCACTTTTGATAACATTTATGAATATAATGTATATATTTACAAGAATTAATTTATATAATGTATTCATTAGAATAACAATCAATATCATTAAAATTGGGGGGGGGGGCATGTCACCCCTTGAATCCATCCCCTGTTTTTACCGTACACTAAAGAGAATCAGATGGTCTTGCTGCTACTTAACACACGTAGTCTGCTCTGATGGATTATGTTCAGCATTAATAGTATATAACAATTCACATGATTTGATTGATTTGATCTAGCAAGTCTTATTAAACCTGAAAGCCATTCAAACTGTCTTCAATTCTATACTACACCACATGAACTTCCAATAGTCCTTATGTATGTCCATGTTATATATACATATATAATGTATATATCATGTACATAATTAAATGCTGGTTATGAGTGAACTACCGCCGATAGGATCCTAAAGGCGTGAGGTTGCAGTGTCCCAAGCACAGCAAAAATGCTATTTCTAGCTTAAGAGCCTCTAACCACATAGTTCACGATAGCTGCACAGCACATCACTCATTTAGAACATAGCAACGGTCCTAAATAAATTTGAACGACCGGTATCTCTGCCCTCAATATGTATAGTCCCTCCCCTGAAAGGCCTAGGAATGTAAAGTCCCTCTGTCATAATACTAAGACTATACCACCTTTCATTTTTCTCACTCACTAATAAAATTAAAAAAACTGGTGGGGAAATAACTCAGTTGCTTATACATAGCAACTAAGCACCAAATGTCAAAAAGTGATACTACACAGGAAAAAAAAATACCTGAAAATACCAATAATGTATACCACACATATACTTTAAATTGAAAACTTGTGCTAATTATAATACTGTCATCATCATAATGATAATGGTAATAGTGATAACATAAGTAAGAAACAGTCTCTAAGTTCACACCAGAATATGCTACATAGCTATTTGATGAAGATAACTCCAGTCATTAAGACATGATATGATCACAATAGCGTAAACACTTTATGAAAAGAATAAATGGAAACTAAAAAAAAAAAATGAACAAAAATAAGTTCACAACTTCAAGGAATAAACTATGCATTATACAATCAAAGGAAACTTATTTTGAAACTGGAAGTAATAACTACCTTCTATTTTACCATTTGTTGCTTTGCGCTTGTAGATAAAGAGGATCAAAGACACAAGGATAACAGTCACAAATATGACGCTAGAAAAGCTCAACCTGATTCCACTAATCTTAGTACTACAATCACCAGCAGGAAAGGAAAGGTTGCCGTAGCAATTAAAGGCACAATTAAGGGGGTAGATGTTATCTGTAACCATGTACATAGTAAAAAAAACTGATAACAAAACTAAGAATGTGACTTGCTCAAATAACTTCCATCCTCTCCAGTTATTATTGCTTTTTTTGAACATTCTCAAAGCTTCTATGAAGTTTACCCAAGTCACTCCATGTCCAAGAATGATGCAAAGAGCCATGAAAATGCTTAACAACGTGGTAGCGGAGCAGGCATCTCTGTACGTTCTCATGGTCAAGCTAATGGTGTTGAACAGAGCATCGATCTTGACATAAACTGTGATCATGTGACCCACGGAAAACTCTGCTGCATTTTGCAAATTATAATCAAACATCTTGGCTATCTTCACGCAGCACGATGGAACAATTTGAAAGTAAGCTAAAGCTCCCCCGAGAGATAGCGCAGCGATGACTTGAAAGAGGTCAAAACATCTGGAGTCGCAATCCAGTTCATGACGATATTTTCTGATGAGTATTAAAGAATTGTTTCCGAAGTAGTAAAGTATTACTCCTGCACTTTGGATGGTCACAAACATTATGTGAATACGACAATCACCTGATGTTTTCCATTGTGCAGTACGTCTAACATGGATGATTACAAGTGGGCCAAAGAATAGAAGTGGTATGAGCACAAAGAGCACAGCAGAGGCAACCGCGCCCACCTTTTTATCTTCTTTGTCTTCAATGAAAAGATTTATAGTTTCTCGACAAATCGAGTTCAGTATATCAGATAGCAAAATATAAGTGAAAATTGTTTCAGTCTCTGGAATTCGCTTCTGCAAATAAGAACAAGACATAAATTCAAATTTACAACCTGGCTCTATCACCTACCATTATTCAACTTCAAGGAAGGCAGTACTGAAAATATTGTCAAGCAGTGTACGTTTCCTTTAAATGAAAATCTGTCAGTGATGTTATTATGCAAGTATTTTAGAACCTTTATTCCAAGAGATGTTGTATTATTGTATAGCATCCACACCAGCCGGTTGTATGAAGGTGAACAATAGTGGATGAAGGGAATTTAAATATTAGATGAAGACTCCTAGATACAGCATTCTTGTGACTTACAGTGATAGCATAATGTAGATGTTGTTTCTTGTTGTCATAATATCATTTCTGAGCATAAGACAATCAAGTGAAAACTTTTCACGTTAACTTTTCACGTTTTTCTATAAGTTGCTGAAAGCCACTCCTATAGTATGTAATTGGAGCAATAAACTCATACAAAGAAGCTAGCTATGGATGACTAACTAAAGATGACGTTATCTACAGTAGAACACCAACATTGATCAACACATAAGAAACAGTTCACATCACAAATTCGCACTACATGAGTGGTTGCTTAGGTGTCACTATTCTTGGCAGCTAATAAATTCATTTTTAACTTCCTTGGAAATGTTTTTTCAGTCATTTTTGTCTAAAACTATTCAACCATAACAAGCTTATCTCAGTTTGAAACACAAATAACACACATTGACCCAAAAGAGTAAACTGTGCAGAATGTAGAGATAGTTTTCAATTGAATATGAAAGAGAAATCAGCAAGAATGTTGTTAAAAATATAGTGAATGTCTCACCATGGACAAGTTGACAACTAGAACAGTTTACTTCTTGGATTTCATAACTGAGACAGTGAGAGTTTACCCCGGCCTGTGTTTAGTACACACATGTGTGTAGTTTTAAAATGGCTGTGTTTGTTCTTTAATTTGTTGCTGAGAGAAGTGTTTAGTGTTTAAGGATTCAGTTTACTCTCCTAGCCACTAAATCTATTCTGTATACGACTGGCTTACCACTTCTTTCACAAAGGATGCCATGACTAGCTCTTGGCAACAATTCACATATTAAATTGGCCACTCACTGAAGCCCAGCACAACAGAGTGATATCAACCCCAGCAACCGTCACTTCCTGAAACATACTGTTTCTATGATACTTAACCATATCTATCACCAACATAGTTAATAATAGCACAAAGAGGCTACCATACAAGTGTTTAACTCACTAATTGTTTTGTATTTCTGACATGACATTTGAGCTAAATATATAAGAATATAATTTGCAGTTCAATCTCTCTAAGGGTAAAACAACAACTTGTTACACTGGGTAGAGGAGGGGGGGGTTTCACTTAAACCCCGCCCCCTTTAAAGAAAAGCCATGAAAGGAATTCACAGTTATTACAAATATACTATATAGCAATAGCAAACATACATAGACTAATTACACCACTTCCCTGAAACTAATTAGAGCAATTTACACTAGGAAAAGCACACTGAACAAAGAATAGTACAATAAACATTCTCTTAGCTATCTGAACTTCAATTATCTGAACACTCCAGTTAACTGAACACCCAAAATATAAAGCACAGACATGACAAATTGCTTGAACACGCCCCTTCCCTTCATAGTGCTTTATTATACAATTCTTATGGTGTTCAGAACACTTCAGTTATCCCAACACATCTCAGTCCCAATGTGTGCAAATAACTGAAGACCTACTGTACAACTTTCTTAATTCCAAATAATGGGTGTGGCTTTTGTGGAATAGGCATGGTTTTGTAAATGGGTGTGGTTTTACTTTTGGCAATACTGAACCCCCTTTTAAAATCCTGCCTGTGCCCCTGGGTACATACTCAGTCATAAATGATAACCATAGCACTTTCCTTTTCATCATTTCTCTTCAATTTTGTTAAGTTTCTGTCTTTCTCTCTCTCTCTTTTTTTTTTTTTT
>WLWD01003480.1_pt1 | contig 83812 bp, 69 predicted proteins | sample 6712731 | NCBI WGS metagenome assembly WLWD01 (sample SAMN12718690, study PRJNA576275) | sponge metagenome | isolation source: marine sponge | host: Mycale hentscheli | place: New Zealand: South Island, Marlborough, Capsize Point | collected 2014-11-01
GTACGCACGTGTGGTGTGTGTGTGTGCTTGTGTTAGATTACTAGTCAGCTTGGTAAGAAAAAGAACAGAGAGTCACTGAGTCAGGAGTTGGAGGAGAAGAAGAAGAGAGACTGTGCCTCAGACTCAGTGCCACCAGCAAATGAAGGCAGTGGTTGGACATATTTGAGTAAGTCAAGTTGTGTATTCAGTGAGCACTTAGGAGGGAAAGTCTAAGGTCCCCACACTAGCTGACTTTTCTAGTCTATCCCCTTTACCGATTATACCTGAAGTGAAAGTGGTCAGGTGAAATGTACATATCCAGTTCTGCACAGTCAGCATTTTTATCCCGTCTTTTGATTATGCTGGGAGTGGAGGTTTATATCTGTTACCTGAACACTCTAGAGCCAGATAATGATGATAATTAAAAAAATTAGCATCACGTAGCAGTTACATAGGCTACAGCCACGAAAATTTAATCCTTAAAATCGTGTGCAGTGTATGAGAATGCCCACTATTTGATTTTCAGTGAATTTTTGGTAAAGGGTCGGGCTCACAAGACTACTTTCAACTCATGTATCAGACATAGGAGTATTAAGAAAAAAACTATCCGACCAGTCATGTGAAAAGTCTCTCCAAATTGATGAATTTAATACGTATGTATTATAACCCATGAGCTTGTTGTAAAGAGAAAAACACTTTCAAGGTTCACTATTTGTCATTTTAATAATAGCAGATTTTTTTCTGTTTTACTAGAATATGTATAATATGTATATATATAATTTAAAATTCAATGTTTTGACTTTTATATTATACTATATATTGGCTGTTAAATCAGAAGAAAACTGCTGTTATTGTAATTATTTCAGCCGAGAGTGACTGAAGCTACAATATTATAATTTAATAGGTATTTTCCTGTATTCTGCCACCACTCTGGGAGTCGTAGCTGCCATCGGTCTGCTGAGTAAGTGAGCGACTGCAGTATTGTTCCTATACATGAACACATCCAGTGTATATTGTGTGCATGCCAACTATTGTCTGGTCTCTGATATAATCTTAGGCACAATGGAGGACAGTGGTTTGTCATGAATATTATATGAAGGTGTATTAGCATAGTGTGATCTTTTGGGTTGAAAGGAGACTTCCATTCAGAGTCTTGCACTCGAAGTGTGTGCAGTTGAAATCATCCTTCCTTCCCTTCCCCCGTACTTTTAAAGTTAATATAACACAACAGCTGAAGCGGAATTCTATGAGTAGTTAAGATCATAAAATCTTGCATGTGACCAAACACTGATCAGTGTGAAGTGTATACACTTTTATAATAACCATATGCATCAAAGTGGTGTGGGTTTTAAATAGGTGTGGCTAAGTGCAGCAGTGTTTCTCATCCTCAGCGAAGAATCCTGCATGACACCTTGCATGCCAAGTAATTGTATGTGTACATTACATGTAACTGAACATACATATTGCATTTATGTGTGACTGTACCAGTTGCAGGGCTAGTGTCTGTGTACATCACCTTCCTGCTTGCAGTCTTGCTGGTCCACATCTTTGTCCACATACTCACAGGTGGTAGGGCGAAGCTGGAATTCTCCAGCAGTGCTGTCACTGTAGGCTTCTTCAGTTTCTTGGGCGCCTTATTGGTGGGAGCCTGTCAAGCTGTGTGGAGAGGGATACAGCAGATGGTCGCCAACATAGCTAACAGTAATACCAGGGCTTCTGCCAGGAGGAGGAGGGGCTCATCTCGGGATAATAGTGCCACTCCCACAGCTACTGCTACCGCTGCTGGTATGTATGTGTGTGTGTGCACATGTGTGTGTGTGTGCACTTGGCGCCAGTCCCTGTGTTACATCTGCCCAACTATCATATCATATGCCATAGTCACTTTCGTTTATTTCATCTGTGTGTGTGTGTGTATGTGTGTGTGTGTGTGTTGTCAGATTAGGAAATTCCTCATCCCTTATTTGTAGTTTGTATTCTACAAATGAAGAAGGGAATAAAAAAGAAGTACTTTGTGTGTGTGTGTGTGTGTGTGTGTGTGTTTGTGTGTGTGTGTGTGTTTGTGTGTGTGTGTGTGTGTTTGTGTGTGTGTGTGTGTTTGTGTGTGTGTTTGTGTGTGTGTTTGTGTGTGTGTGTGTGTGTGTGTGTGTGTGTGTGTTTGTGTACACATGCTAGTATAGAGCATTGCATATAGTTTCATTACTTTATTATAGTTACTGTTTGATTGCCATCTTTCTTTATTATTATTATTATTATTATTACTATTATTATTATTATCATCATCATCATCATCTTGTTGTTTATTCCTTTTCAGAATTTTCTCTCAACTTGTATGAGCGGTTTAGAGGGACTTACATTGATCTGGAGAAGTCGATACTGGAATGGAACCATGAGGACTCGGCCAAAGTGGGCGGGTCCTCTGTGCTTACGGTGAAGGTAAGAATGCACAAACTGGAGCACTAGGAGTGCAAACTCAGCGCTATTTTTTTTTTTTTTTTTAAACAATAATTGGCAAATTAAGTCATTACTGTTGAACAAAAAAGTTGTTAAATTGTCAGCTTGTAACAATAATGGTTTTGTTCTATTTATGAATATAAATTGAACATAGCTAGCGGTATAATTACGTTAGCTATGGCTTAGTGTGGACAACTTTAGTCCTACATTGTAGAGAAATTTACCCCACAAGTTGATGTGGCTATTCAGCAACCTATAAAGTCCATAATGCGGTAACGACAGGAACATTTGGACTTTCTGACATGCACTTTGTGCACGTTATTTTAAGAGCAGTACTTACAGTTGGTGAAAGAATCACACCTCCAAATGAAAGAGACTTCGTAGCATAAAATACACTAGAGGAAAAGATCAGCAGTGGAACTATGAACTGGGCAAGGTAAGAATTGTATGCTCACGTTAGTGCCTGTGATTCTAAATGGCAGGTTAACGAATGAATGGGCGTGGCCATATAGCAGCACTCACCGTAGAGCCTGCCTTTTCTCTCATTTTCTCAAAAATAAAGCGATAATTAAAAAAAAAAGTGGCAAATTAAAGGGGCTTAAATCATCGTCTACAAGTCTGAGTGTCTCTTCTCTCAAGGGATAAAATCTGCCATCTTAGAGAGCTGCTGTTGACTGAATGACAAAGAGACTACTGTAACCCTCACACACATGAGTGCTGAGGGTTATTGTATAAAATACAAGTACACTGTAGTGTATAAGAACCGATGGATAAAGACTAGCTTCTTTTCTTTTCTTTTTCTTTTATTTATTTATTTATTTATTTTTTTGGTTACAAGAAAAGCTTGTGCATGACTTAGAGTTGCATGCGCTTGCACATTCACACATGTGTATTAAAGCTTGACTGCATACTTGCTTATAGTCTAGAACATGCTACCACCTGGGGACGCAGAGTTTTATACAGGGGGGGGGGGGGGGGGGGGGGGGGGGGGGGGGGGGGGGGGGGGGGGGGGGGGGGGGGGGGGGGGGGGGGGGGGGGGGGGGGGGGGGGGGGGGGGGGGGGGGGGGGGGGGGGGGGGGGGCTCCTCCAGAATTTTAGGAAGTTATAGTTGCTTAGAAAGACTTGAATTCTATGAGTAGTAAGATCATGTAGGTACATCACATAGTACGAGTTTTAAAAATGGGTGTGGCTAAGCACACACAGTGTCTCCCACCCTCATTGAAGTCCTGTATGAAACCCTAGCTGCATGCATGTCGGGACTACTGCACCAAGTGATGTGAAAACTACATCCATTTTCACCTTTTTTACCTAACATACGCCCGCCATCTTAGTATTTATATTATTTACAATGGCAATACATTATTATTATAATATACTGGAGTTTTATGCGTATGACTACACTTTTCCAGATGGTGTGTAGAAACGGCACTCCCTACGAATTCAAGCCATCGGACAAATTAATGTGTAAGATAGTGTCAACTAGTGGCCAGGTGGCGAACATCCCACACGTGGTGGAGCCCACGCCTCTCAACGGGCAGCACACGTTCAAGGTGTCCTTCACCACCAAGGTGGCCGGGAGATATATCATCAATATTAAGATCAACAATAAACCTCTTGGCGGTGGGGAGATCCACAGGAAATATCTGCCAGGTATGGGGGTGGGGTGGGGGAGGAGGGGAGGGTGTGGGATCTATGTACGTGTAACGTCTTGGTGTAATGTCAGGTTACATGTTGCATGCATGCAATCTTAGCATTTTATCGTTAGCAAGTCCCAGCCACACAGTGGCACTTGGTGTGCTTCAATTAGGAATGCAGTTGCATACGACTTTTTTTTTATCCATTCTTATTATCCTCTACCACATGGTTTAGTTACACCAGTTTCCCTCTCCTGCTCTCTTTCTTCCTGAGGTCTTTCCCTCTCTTCAGTTCTTTCTTTTTGAGTCGTGGATTCCCTTCTCCTTCTCTCAGTCTCTCTGTACTTCTGTCCATAGTGGTCATTTCCCACCTTGCCTGAATTGTGATGATGCTTTACCCATTCATTTTGTGGTGTCGTTTTACCCATTCATTTATGGCGACACTTTACCAACCTGGCTCAGCTAGTCAACTATTACTCATGAATACACACACTGTCGTTGTTACTGACACACAAGCATATTATAGTAGTGGTGGTAATATGTAAATTTTCTTGTCGAAATTCTGTTTACTCAGCGTGTGTTTGTTAATGAAAATAAGAATCCAGTATCTTGATTCATGTGTTTTGCTGATGACAAATTCCGACCTTTTTTCTGACCTTTAGTTTGGATGAGGCATTTTTCAGTTAGGTGGGTGAGAATCCTCTAGATACACATAGCTAAGCGAACTTGTCTACGGTAAATTTTTCTAATATTTGTTGGAACATACACCCTTTCTCTGATCCAAATGCATTCACATACTCACTGCTGTAACCCTCTTTCATACACACACACATACATTCACACACACATTCACACACACACACACACATTCACACACACACACACACAGGTATGGTGGACTCCAACAAGACGGTGTTTCTAGACAACACAGCGGTGCTGCTGGTGACCACTGGAGTGTACACTACCATGAAGATCATTCCCAAGGACTCATTTGGCAACCAGGCAGAGATTGAGGAGAACCTAGTGCACATTGAGATAAAGAAGGTCAGTCACTTAAACTTAAAACTCTTATGCAAGTATTTTAAAAATCCATTGGAAGACAATAATCAACGTGAAATATAATGCTAATATTTGGATTGAATTTAAGATTATTTCCAGTATACTAGTGGTGTGCTTGAGCACAAATGGCGAGCAAGCCTCCTAGTTACAGGTTATATAAGATTACAATATGGTGATTGTTTTTAATTTCTAGCACTCCAGCAACTAACAACAGTCGAGTTTTTAAATTACGTACATTTGGAAAAGGGATTTCAATGCCATAGTAGCCACTCACCGCAACTGTTTGACTTGTAAACAAAACAAGACAAAAACAATAGGCATTTCTTAGAAGTTACTGCACAAGTTTGAAGCTAACGTATTAAGACATGTTTACTGCCGTATAGCCGACAAAGCTGTGTAAAGGCAGCTAATATGTTCATTTGCTACTACAATGTTTAGTTGTGCTATTCTTAAGCTACAACACTTTCACACATACATGTTTACTGAACATACCAACACAAGACTTACCTTCGTGCTTTGACTATTGGACAATGGATATTCAGGTAAGGAACAACACTGTTGCGTATGGTGTAATACTGTACATAACTTACCACCATTCATCTATTCCACCCGCTTTTAATCACACTTTCAATTGAAGGTGACAAAACTTTACCTATTCTTTAAAGTAGGTGCTTCCATATAAAACTAGCTTAGTTGAAATAACAAGTTTCAGCAATCGAGCAGTAGGTTAGATCAGTGTCTTCAGAGAGTCCTTTAGAGGAGTGGTCTCAAAGTGTTTGTCATCTATGCCAGTGTGGCTCGGCTAAATCCCTTAGCGTGCTCAAATACTACTTCGCATCTCTTCACTACATCTTTATGTGGCTGGCAATAGTGTCTGTCATTGGGCTGGCATTCACAGCCATCTCTTTCTACACCGTGGATGGTGCTGTCAACCCTGCCATAGATATATGCAACGAGCACAGCTCTAATTTCTACATGTGTCCCACATGCAATGGAGATTGTGATTTCTGGTACCTCAAGATAGCGCCTTTGAACCAATGCCTTCGTCGGTTTCGCTTACTAATAGACAACCCAGTAATGTGGTTCTACTGCATTGTGGTCATTGCCTCTGCTTTGGTCTTGAGCTACTTAATGGTGACTTTGTATTCTCGAAATGAAGAAACGTCTGATGAGAAATCTGTCACTACGAGTACCTCCAAGTGCTGTGGTTCTTTCTGGATATCGGTGGGAGCCATTTTTTTTTTCATCACGTTTTTCTTTTTGTATTTTCTTCTGACCGTGTATCTTGAAAGGAAAGTTCGTATTCACCTCCATGATAAGAACATATCCAACATTGTAAAGGTCATTTTGTCCCTAGATATTGGATTGGCTATAGTTCAAGCAGCAATGAATTACTTCGCTAGAAATTTGTATGAAAATACTATCCATTATTTACTAAAAGATTCTAGCCACACCCACCGATTCCTTTTCTCCTGGACTTACAACAGCTTCATCTCGTACTTTCCTATCCTATACCGAATCTACTTTTACGGTCAGATTGTCGGCGACCCCATGAAGGGATATAGCAACATATGGAATCTCCGCCTACAGCACTGTCCTTCGTTTGGCTGCATAGAAGTGGTAATATACATTGTAGTTAGCTTGGCCTCCATTGGTGGCAGTTCATTCCTCTGCTGCATCATGACTCTGTGTAAAGAATGTAGTTCCTGTGGTGATAAAAGTGGATCCGAGAGTGGCTGTATCAAATGCACGCTTTTGTTTCCTTTTCGCAAGAAAGACGTCAATTGGGTAGATCACTATGTTGAATTGAACATAATTTATGGCTTCACTGTGTTTTTTCTTGCTTCTACTGGGTTTGCTCCGTTGGTAGTTGCTTTCATAACTATAGCAATTGTTGCTCGCTACAGAGCAATTTGCTATAGGAAAGCAGACAACGATGAAGAGGCCACTAGTTTTCACAAAGTGTGGCTGTGGAGCTTCCTCTGCATGACGTTGTTTTCTATGTTCACCAACATAGCCATTGTCATCCCCAATTCTAGGTTTATTCAGCATATAGCTTATTCTACCAGAGACGGCTACCACACAACTCTCTACTTTGATGGATACCTCGACAAAGTGTTACCGCAACACAATCTTACTCGACTGATGGAGATTCGTGGATTCCCCAACTTTAACGCCATGTATTTGACGGTGAGAGATAACGATGAAAATGTTGTGAAGAATGCTCTAGGAGAGGATATCTTATATCTGCCCTTTGTAGACTTTGACTGTCTCAACAAAGGAGGGTATTATCTTGGCAGGAACTTCACTAGAAGGACGTACATAGACTTCATAAAGGCTAACCCTGAGGGCAATCCCATCATACGATATAGGAACAGCCAAGCCATAGCGCCGAGGCAGTGTTTCAACTTATCCTCCCAGTGTCAATCTCGGGGATTCTTAGAGAACACTGAAGACGCTAAGCACCTTCACATCGTCAGGAGTGCATTTGTAGCCACATTTGCTCTACCTGTAATAATATCGATCGTATTTATAGCTGTGGTTTATTGCATTTTTACATGATTCGTGGAAAACTCACACACTATGTACATGTAGCTCTTTCTTTCCCACACTAGAATCTTATAGTACTTTGAAAGTTCATATTTCAAACCTTTTATTGTGTAGAGAAGTGTTTATCTTTCTTTCTTTTTTTTTTTCTTTTTTTTTTTGAAAGTAAATTGTCCCCCACAGTTTGAATGTTTACATAATTTATGACTAGTGGTGTGCTTGAGCACAAATGGCGAGCGAGCCTGATAGTTAGGTAACATAAAAATGTTACTATATTTTAGCTTACTTCATGCAAACACTATAATAGCAGTTATGACATTTGATTTCAGCAAACAAATACAAGATCACTCTCTTACCTTATTAATGGTAGCTTTTGTAGTATCAAACATCAACCATTCTGATAATCTCAATCACCAGTAACTCTTGAACAAGCTCTCAGCTACGATAAAATATAAACCAGTGTTATTATTTGTAATTTTATCCAACATATGGAATTACTACTTACCTCATTCTTGAGTATTGATAACTTCTGTAGTATCAAGTTGAAGTTACTTTGACTATCTGAATTACCTTGAATTCTTGACAACAAGCTCTCACCTACAAAAAAAAAAGACAATCAATTTTAGCACACAAATACAAAAATTACTTTCTTACCTCATTTTCTTGAGCTGTGGTAACTTTTTTAGTACCAAATTTGAGTCATTCTGACTATTTGAATTTACCAGTCACTGTTGAAAACAAGCTCTTAGCTACAAAAAAGAAAGGCCAGAGTTATTTTTGCATATTTAGCTAACAAATATGGAATTACGTACTTACCTCAGCTTCCCTCGAGTAGTAGTAGGTTCCTTAGCATTAATACTACGGCATTCTGACTACCAACAGCTCTTGACAACCAACAACTGGCACTCCATATCCTTTTTTTACTGTTTTACACAAACTAAACTTTGTTTCGATATGTGGCAGTGATATAAAGATTGTTAATTTTGATGTTAGTAAGTTGTTATGTTTGTAGTAATGCTACTTATGCTGTACAGCATACACCGTCAATGTTTGCCTTATCTTATATATTTACTGTGGGAAAAAAAAGAAAATTGGGGATTGTTTCTCTAAATACTAGTATCTTCTAACTTATAAGTGTATTTACAATTTTAGCATTAAGATGTGTTCCTCTTCTATTGTATTGGATATATTTGGGGGGAAGAATTGCCCAAAATTTACCCAATGTTTCTCATGTTATTAAAGATTTGTGGCTGAGGAGCTGGTAGATAGGTGTGTGTGCATTATTTAGGGTTGTGCGGCTGGGGATCTGGTGGAACATGAATTTGTGGCATACAAGAACGACAATAGCTGTTATGAGCTTCTGCTCAAGCTAGACGAGGAGGGTCACTATGTCGGTTGTGTCAAGTACGCTGGGAACCGACTAGGTCCGCCATACTTCACTATCCTCAGTCTGTCAGGTGAGGGAGAGACACGCCCACCACAGTCACAGCGGCCAGCAAGAGTACATACCTCTAATATTATCAAGTTCTAACCCTTCATAAAAACTAGATTGAAACTTTCTCACTTAAGGCAAAAACTAACTTGTTCAGAGTGCTAATTAGTGACAAATTGTGTAATTTCAGTCAAGTAGTACCATTCTGAGACTCTGGTTCGGTAAAGTGTCTTCACTTGTGAACAGAAACTGTTAAAAAAATTTAATACTGCACATTATAAACAACAAAAAACAGGTCAGAAGAGAGGCAGATAAAATGACCACTGGAGTATCATTTCAGGAATTTGGTGTGCTTCAAATAGCCAAATGATTTTTTAATTAAAGCTCATTTTTATTTAATGAAACGTTTTTTGGAGCATCAGAATTTTACTATTTTACTGTAATCACAGACTTTGTCATACTAATTTGCTCCCTAAATAGTCCACACTCCATTTACTTTACATCAACTTTGCTGACTTGTAATTTCACGAGTGATGTACAGACTTAGTAGTCCCAGAGGTACTGTTGTTGGCCATTGTGTAGACTGGTGTAGAGTTTGCTAATATTCAAATGGAATAGTCTGACTGCTTTTTTTTCTACTGTTTGTTTGTTTGTTTGCTTGCTTTGTTTTTGCATTACCATCCTTTATGTTGTTGTTTTGTTGTTGTTTTTGTTGTTTTTTAATTATTTTGCTTTTGTGTGTGTCTGTTGCATTTCATTGTATTACGAATGTGTCGAAATAAATAATTATGGCATTAAAAAAAGTTCTACATTAATGCTGACAACTAGTAGCTCGAGTGATTTATATTCTTCTAATTTTGCATGCCTCACACACACACACACACACACGTGTCCTGCCCATCTGGGGGTGTGTCCTGCCCATCTGGGGGTGTGTCCTGCTAGATGAAGACATGAAGACAGTGGAGAAGAATGTGAGTAAGAAGAACCTCAACTCTTACTACGAGGCGACTGTCATATCTGACAAACTCAAGAAGGTCTACTGCTACATCTCTCCACGGGTCAGTAACACCACACAACTCACTCACTGCTACAACTGCAGATTATTGTTATTATTATTATTATTATTATTACTATTATTATTATCATTATCATATTATCGTTGTTGTTATTATCATCATAATTCATTTATTATTATTAGTATTATTGTTGTTGTTGTTGTTATCATCATTATGAGGATTATGATTGTGATTACAGATGATCTGTATATAATTTATAGTTCACTTATTATGTGTGGAGTCATTTGGTGAACTTTTTCCTCTCCTCCTGTAGCAACTTCAAGTCAGAGAGTATTTTTTACGGTTATTCCCCACAAGAACATTTACATGTAAAGTATCTCCGTCAACTCAGGTAAGCACACATGTACATGTATGTGAATGTATGTACATGAATGGATGTATTGCAATGTTTCGTAGATTTTCAGTTGACCTTGCAAAGGTGAATACATTTCAACCTAATGCTTGCTCTAACTCGTATTTTAGCTATTGGTTTGTCTCTAGCCTATTATAGTTCTATAGACTCTCTCTCTCTCTGCTTTAGCTGATTACTTGTATAAACTATAAGGACAAAGGTGAAACTTGTATATTGGTACATGGCCAAAAAAAATTTCGTAGTATTGTATTATTTTAGTACAAGATGTTTCAACCCCAAAAGGTCTTCACTAGAATGTGTTTACAAAACTTATTAAGACTTTCAGGGTTAAAACATCTCTTATTGAACTAATACTATGAAAAAAAATTTTTTAAAATAAATATTTATCAAGCGCTGTTGGTTGCTATTATTAGTAGATTAGCAGTCATTAGAACACACGGAGAGTAATGAGTTAATTTCCAATGCCGCCACTGTCATGCAAGTCCAGCTGATATGTGCAGAATTTTACTGGAATTGTGCCTTTAATGATTAAAACATGAAATTTAGCTCACAGTTAGAAAATGTCCTTGAAAATATTTTTGGCTATAGGCACATTGCATGTTCATTTCGTGGGGGGTGTAGCATGTAGTTTCACAATTAACACTATTGAGATGGAGAAATTGTTGATTATAAGTTGCATTTTGGGTACTGCAAATTTAACGCTAAGTTATACAAAATAGTGATCAATGATTTTTAGTGGATGTACCTGAAGGTTGTGGGAAGGTGCTAAGTTTCATATATTAACGCTCATATGATCCTGGTATGTATAAGTGCCCACTCCTAGAAGTTGTGTATCATTATGTGTAGATCACCTATCACCCTGACCCCAAGCTCTTCACTCTGGACGATGGCTTCCAAGATCCCATTACCCTCATGTCCCCCCAAAGGAACGTCCTGGGAGCAACCTTCCACAAATTCATGCTCAAAAACATCGGCGGCTCAGAAAAGTTCAAGGACAAGCAAATCTTCTTCTTTAACCAACTTAGAGAGCATCACAAGAAGATGAACAGAGGGGAAAAGAGATTTTGTGTGTCCAGATTCAACCTGGTGGCGAGTGTAAGTGTTGTGTGTGTGTGATTATTAATAGAGCTGGGCAATATACCGATATTATCGTTGCACTGAGATAAAAACCCGACATCGCGAAGCAATATTTCAATTGTATTTGCACGATATTATCGTTTTCTCACAAAATCGTTGGTACAGGTCATTAAATTAATGTGGGAACTTCACGCTCATGACAGGCAGAAACAACAACTGGGAAAAGAAGTCCCAGGCCTCTAATCCATGTGTCCAAGTGATAGACTGAGCATGCTCAGAAAAAATGGCTATAACACAGTACAAGCGCCAAGTAGTTAGCAATGGCTACAAGTTCTAATTCTGGTTTAAGGAAGGCAACACAGTCTTGTCCCGTGGACTAACTTTGGAATGGAAGTGGATGAACACTGCAAGCTCAGTTTTTTTAAATATTATTTATGAAATGTGATATATATATCGCTTTATCGCGATAATGCAAATACGTATCGTATCACCTGTGATTATCCAATATCGCCCAGCTCTATTTAATTAATCCTGTGGCTCTCACTGAACTGCAAGTGTCTCCTGCCTATAAGACCCCCTATAGCGACATATCTGATTGCATACATGCTGATGCTACGTAAGTATGAACCCTTGCAAACTACAGTGTCCCTCCTCCTACTCTGCAGCTCTAATAGCCAAGTTGAACAATGGACCAGGATTTGTACCCCTGACCTCTAAGTGGCAAGCATGACTATGACTAGGCATAAGATAGAGTTAACTCTCCTACCTGATCCTTACAAAAACTTGCATAGATTCTTGCAAGTATTTGATATGATTCTTACGGAAATTTTTGCATGAACCTTGCAAGGATCTATGGATTTTAGGGAATCTCACAGATGGGTTTGTGTGATACTTTTAACTAATGAAAGTAAAGCAGAATTCTGTCACATTTTCACAAATATATTCTTCACTCTAAACACTCATGATACAGCAGAGCAAGAGTTGTTCCATAATCAAACATGTATCCCATAAATATCAAAAACTTGATATAATATTAGTTTGAATATGCAATAAACTAGCAACAAATCCTTACTTAAGATCTTTAAAAAAAAAAAAAAATTTTTATTAGGATCTTATTAAGATCTTGAACAAGATTAATTAAGTTTTATTAAGATAGTAAGATACTGTCAAGGTCTTATTATGATTGAGTAGGGAAAAAATTATCGGGACTTTCCCGGACTCCAAATAATAAACTTATATATTTAGGCACCAAATAATATTGATAAATTACTTTAGGTGTGAGTGGATCTTTCAAAATCAGATAACATCGTTCAAGTCAGTCTTCTTTTTTTTTTTCTTTTTTTTTTAATTATTATTAATGGATGAAACTGGAGAGATTTCTTGTCTACTACTATTGTGACATTTCCTAGCTACATTTGCATTAATTTATATTAGATATTGTTTGTACCATGTGCTCGAAGGATTTCCACTTCATAAGGAGCTCCATGCTATTCCCACAAAGACTGTTAGTATAACGTGAATGTTGTTGTGGTGTTGTTGTTTATTATTATTGTTGATGTCTTTGTTATTATTATTATTATTATTATTATTGTTTCAGACAAGACAAGCCACAAAGAGTTTCTCTACTAATGACTGGTGTAAGAAGTTCTGCATTGAGTTCCAGGGAGAGGAAGGTGAGCTCTATCCTAACTTCTTTATCTGGGCGGGAGAAATTTTTAAATCTATTTATTTTAAATTTCGCTAAGTTGTGTAGCTTGCTTACCATTTTGCATTGTTATATTTGAGCCGCAATTGTTGTTGTTGTTGTTGTTGTTGCTATTGTTGTTGTTTGTCTGTGTTTCAGGGTTGGATTGGGGAGGACTGACTCGCGAGTTCTTTGAACTGACGAGTGTGGAGCTGTTTGATGCCTCCAACCAGCTCTTCACCAGGTTCAATAAAGATGACCACCAAGCCTTGGTGAGGGCTTGGAAATGGGAGGAGTTTGCTATGTGGGAGAGATGTGTATAAGTTAGATTGGGATATCGTGATGTGCTGCATTTAGGAACTGGAGGCCTAGAGCTGAGGCCAAACACTGTAGATTCACGATTACCGAATCTAACTGTTATAGAAATGTAGTAAGAAATAAACAAAAAGTTTGTTGCAGTAAAGACTAGAGTGTAGCGACAAGTGTCTGATCTACTCGATTTATAAATGCCACAGAAAATGAATCACTTGAAGAGATTAAATATGAAACAGACCAATCAGGTTGCTAGCATGTGACTAGCAACATTCTAAATGTGTGTGTGTGTGTGTGTGTGTGTGTCTGATGCATGGTATGCTGCATCTCATTTTGTCTTAGTACGGTAACAATGTAGTCAGGTAAGGTGTCGTTTGGTAGCTGTGGTCTGGTAAGGTGTCGTTTTGTTAGTCGTGGTCCATTCAAGGAAGTCTGGTAAGGTGTGGTTTTTAGTGACAGTCTGGTAAGGTGGTGTTTGGTTGATAGAGGCAGTATGGTAAGGTGTAGTAAATGCAATTTGGTATATGAGTGACAGGTAAGGTGTTCTTTAGTAGAGGCAGTTAGGTATGGTAGTAAGAGACAGTATCTGATTATGGGTAGTCTGGTATAATTATAGTTTCACTTTGCACAGGCTCATTGAAATGCATGACTAGTTGTTCTTTGTGCCTGGCATATCCACCTCACACAGAGCTAAGGACTTTGACAGTGCATTGTATTCTCAGGTTCACCCAAACCACTCTAGCTCCAGACCAGATCGATGGAAGCTGAAGCACTTCTGTTTCGCTGGCAAAATAGTGGGGAAATGCCTGTACGAGAGTGCCATGGGGAACCCCCTACTCATTAAGGCACGGTTTACACGCTCGTTCTTGGCACAACTGATAGGGCTACGAATCAATTATAAGGTAAGAAAAAGTGTAGATATGTGTGTGTGTATGTATGAATTGGTACTGAATGGTAATTAGGAAATTTAATTTTTTTAATGCTAGGATAGTTTAAAAATACAACTTACCTGAGTGGTTTCGAATACGTAAGTATGAATACAAACTGAAGTGATACTGAGATACAGCAGATAGTATACTGGGAGAGTTGTCTGGACTGTCCCAGTACAGGCAGTATCAGGTCATATCATGAGACATAGTGCCTGGTGACCAATTAATACCATCTAGTACAGAGAATGTGTTAAAGAGTGTTCCTGTGTATCTCTAGAGGTCACCTTGTGAGGTTAGAGAGTAGAAATAACTCAATTAAAGATACAGAAGGGAAAAAATAAACTCCACAGTCCAAAATGATGTAAATTTTACCAGCATGTTTATCTTGTTTTTAGTACTAGATAGTAGCTGATGTTGAAAGGTTGAAATTAGAGGAGCTAAATATTTTCAATATATTTCTTGAGGCCAAGCGTTATCCACTTAAAGATGCTTTTTACGTATGCTCTTTCACTAGCTGACTAAATTGGTTCCAGTTTACCCTTGTTAAGGGAGGGGGGGAGGTTGGGCTAGGCGTGGCCAATGAAAATCATGAGTGTGTTTTCTGCCCAGTTTCAAGGATGAATAATTTTGTGTTAAATAATAATAAAAGCATCACATGCATTGAGCAATCCTGTTGTAATGAATTGGTCAAGTAAAATCAAACGAGCTGTTCACTTTACATGCTTCATGCATATCTCCCCCCCCCCCCCCCCCCCCCCCCCCCCCCCCCCCACCCCCAAGACTGTGTGGAAAGATTGTCAGCATGTCACTCTGTGACCTACGTAGAGGCCCCGTGGTAAGCATGAGGATGTACCTATACCTACCCTGGTATGGGAATGGGACAGTGAGGTATGGGAATCAAATGGTGGGGTGTGTACCAGTGACACACATAGGAACTGCTAAATGTCTAGATTCTTTAGGGAGTACTTCTATTACAGACACATCTCGTTATTAATATAAAGATTGCTCTCCTTGTTTCAGATGGAAGATGTGAGAGCAGGCTCAGTAATAATCAGCTTTTGCATTATCTTAAACTTAAAGGCAACTATTACATACTTGGCTTTAATCTGCTAGCCCAACACAGATGCTGTGTTGTCAGTAGGAACACAGTTCCCAGTAAGGATGTGGCATTAATAGATCACATCCTTGGGAAATCCCAAGTACATTGCTGGCATTATCAAAGGACAGCACCATGCTGGTGGTGGTTGTGTTGCCCAGAGTAACCACCTCTCCATATATGGCAAATGAGCCGCCTTGTTATCAACCTTGATCTCTCTTGATTCAATTGTGTGTTCGTAATTTCTTTTTTAGTGTGCACCTATAAAATTTGTTTGAAATCAGCAGGTTGAACTATCCATGCAGCTGTCCAGCGGTGGCTGTGTTTTGGGTTTTTAACAACCACTGCCTTACCAATTACCTCAAAGTAGTTGTATGATTTCTTCTTTCTCTCTGGAAAAAGAACTCTTTCCTCACCTCACCAGTCTTCATCTTGTTCATGTTATACTTTATTTTATTTATTGAGAGAGGAAAAAAAATCTTTCCTCAACAGTCTTCATCTTGTTCATATCACATTTTATTTTGTTGCTTTTATTTATTGAGAGAAGTTTTGTTGTTGTCACTTATTTCTCTTTGATGGTTTGCTCTTCATAAGGTAGTAGTTTCCCACACCACACCAGTCAGTCTGTCAACAGAGTGGAAGTTTGTGCAACAAGAGATACTATCATGAGATGTGAGCCATGGCAGACACTAATCTTGTGATTGGACTAACTAGTGAACGTATTTCATTTCGTTTGTCATTGCAGTAAACTTAGATGTGATCGAATGCTTCATTGCAGGGGGGGGAGGGGGAGGGGGGTTGTTGATGAGTGGGCTTATCAGAGCGATCTTTTCACAGCTTTGCTTATGTTTCATGTTACATTCCTTCGCTGTAATTATGCAATCCTCTTGAACACAAACAACTCCAAGGAAGTTATCAAGTTCTCCTCAGGACTTGGTTGAGTCAGTACTGGACGGAATATTTGTAGGGCTAATGAGGCTACACCCCTAGATGATTCCTGCTGCTCCTTTTGGAATTTAAGTCTTTTATAGCAATGCACCCAGAAATAAGTTGTTGTGGGGGTAGGTGTGTGTTTGTGTAGTCTGCCTAGTTATAATGTGGCTCACTGAAGACTGGGGGAATACCTTATGGTCAGCAGCCCCTGAGAGTGGCCAGCTACTGATCATCATTGGCTACATTATCAGCTTATATCAATTTCAATAATACAATATTTCAATTGTTTCACAATTTCTTTCTCAGCCTTCTTTTACTCATTAGATGTATTCTCTCTCTTTCATAGGATTTTAAAAAAAACAATACGGAATTTAAAATGTTTGGCGTCCATTTTTTGTCAGTTAATTTTTAATTCTGTATTGTTTTACTAAAGCCTGTGAATGAGAGAGGATACATCTAATTTTATTCATTTTAATTTTTGTTTGTTTGTTTGTTTGTTGTTGTTTAGTATTTTGAGACGGATGACCCATCTCTCTACACCAGCAAGGTCCAGTACATCTTGGAGAATGAGGTGACAGATTTGGGGCTCGTGTTTGCCGAGGAAGAGTTTGACACGCATGGCGGACCTCCCACTGTGAGTTGATGTTTGTTAGGTTAGGAGTGAAGATATATATATAGTGTGTGTGTGTGTGTGTGTGTGTGTAAATGTGTTTGTGTGAATGTGTACTGAGTATGTTTTTTCAGTTACCTTCATTGATTAAAACAAACACAGTTTGCACTAACAGTGAAGATTCAAACTGCAGAATAAATTATTCTTAAGCTGTTTCACTTTCATCCTTTACATTCTAGTCTGTTTGTGACATATTCTTTGCTCAAGTCTAACTTGTCTGATGTAACGTACCTTCAGATTTTTTTTTGTTGTTGTTGTTGTTTTTCATTATACAAGTGATGTTATCCCCCTTCCTAACAGTGAGAGCTGGTAATCTGATACCAGTGGATGGCAATACAAGACATTTAGGTAGCAGATTATGAGCTTAACTTTCTCCTGGTTTTAAATACTAGATTCCAATTGAGGGTATCACCTCAGACAATGTCTTGAATATTGGGCTTTTGTGTAGATCTGTTAACTTCGCAGGCCAGTAACTAGTCACAATTTATTATTTTGTTGAAGGATTTGTAAGTTTCAGAGTCTGCCTCAAAGCCCTGTTGTTCCCATCCTCACCAGCGGCAGTTGTGTCTGCAAGGCTGGGCAGTAAGTGTGTTTGTTGTGGATGCCAAGTTCCTATGTCGTCTAGGAGTCTTATCTCATTTGCAACAATGTCCCTATGTGTGATGGCACAGGCCCAATGGGGTCCCCCTGAAGTGCTGGCATCTTTTAATTAACATGTGCTGGACATGTGGTGGTAGCAACCTCAGAAAAAAAACTGTTTTTTTTTTATCTTCTTTTCATAATGTTAACAGTAATTAATGACTGATGGTTAAATTCCCTTTTATGGTCTGTTTTAAAAAAAGCCTGTCAGGTTATTCCTGTCTCTAATTGGTGTCATCACCCTATACCAAATGATCTAACTATTACTTTAAAAGTGTCGTGGGAATTGAATCTCTCTCTCTTTCTCTCACTGGCAATCCACATATACTGACACCTCGTTGGGTGTTGCCCATTTTGGAGGGTGCAATTAGCTAGAAGAAAAATAAAATTAGAGCTGAAGCAGGAGAAGATGGCCTCTCGGTATCCATAGACTGTGTACAAATGTGGAGAAAAGGAAGCGTTAATGAGACAAGGAGAGGGGACTGGAGGATAGCTTAATCAGGTTAAAATACCAAGCAACCATGTTATGTAGCTCAGTAAAGCTATATTCCAGGAATTGTTAACAGCAATTTCCTTAATAGAATCTGAATAAGTAATCCCACAGAGATATCTTCGGAATCCTTATCATGCCATGTACCCTATTTCTATATCGTAGAGGTTCATTGCTATGAGTATCAACTTGAATGAGTGTATATTAGCTTAACATAGCATAGTTTAATTGTTAAAGAACTTTTCAGCAACTTCTACCAGAGCTTTTTTTACCATAGGATGTTATGCTATATTAATGTTAATGGACTCTACAAAGCCTGAGATATTGACTGCTTGATGAAGGAATCGTCCATGCCACACTTGTGATCCACCCTTGAAGCCGGCTGTTGACAGCTCCACTCATCTTCCCTCAGATATCCCCACTGATAGTCCCAGTCCCATCTGTGGTGTTGATGTTTGAGGTTTTTGGTGGGGCTAGGCACTGGGTGGTTTTTGCCCCAACAGAAGTGGGTGTAAAAACGTCAAGGAAAACTTGTTTTTAACCTGGCTGGCTATGTGCGTGTGATGTGTGTGTGTGCATGTAATGTTTGTTTGTGTGTGCGTGCGTGGTAAGTAATTTTTACATCTCTGTAGATTTAGACATATAAATATGCCACATATTCTTTGTCAAGTATCCAGTCTGGCATCCTTAAGGTCCCTCTAATTAATATGGGTCCCTCTAATTAATATGGGTCCTTATCATGTGTCCGCACTTCACTCGAGTCAGTTGTTCATTCTGACAATAAGTTTACTGTTCAATAGTATTCAAATCTTAGCTTATCTTTGGGGAAATAAATTCAAAAGATAGGAAACTACATTATCCTAAAATACAGTTCTCCAAGTGACATCTCCATAACAGTGAGTGAGGGAGCATCATCAGACGTACGGCGTAAGAGAGTGTGTTTACTAAATACTGCCACAACTTCAGCTATTTCCAGCTGTGGAAATGAAAGTACTGTCGTGTGTGTGTGTGTGTGTGTGTGCTGATGTTTAGCTTGAAACTGAATGAAAAGTTTGCCATTTTTCATTCTAACAAAAGAATTTATAAATACTACATGTGTGTGTGTGTTACACAGTGATTGGCTTGTGTTTGTATGTGTGTGCGTGTGTTATGTGTTTAAGTGTAGTTTGAAATAGACTTCGTATAGTTGACTAAAGGTGTTTACGTTTTAAACGTTTTGGTTTTTTAATATGCAATTACTTTTAGATAGTTTTTGTTTTCTAAATAGTTCATTTATAGAGAAGCATTACACTAGTTGGGAAAGTCTCTTATATACACTTGTGTTGCTATACTCTACATGTGCATGTGTGTTTATTCTATACATGTGACTGAAATTATGATGTGCACATGTGCGGTGTCTTCTGCTCAGGTGATCCCCCTAATGGAGGGAGGTGAGGAGACAGAGGTGACAGAGGTCAACAAGACTCGGTACCTCAACATTCTATCTCAGTATCGCTTCACTAAGAGAGTCGGGGAAGAGATAGACCACTTCTTGAAAGGTTAAGTGGACGCTGTCCTAAAGGCTGTATTAATCTGTTGCATGCTGAGGTGCTGTAAATGGAGTGTTTACTGAATGTGAAAGTGCAGGTGTGAAGCCTTCGAGTGCCCTTGAACGTGTTTAGGGAATTTAGCCTGGACACATTTCCTACATTTTGCCTGTTGCTAAGCATGTCTAGAGCTATTTCAAACATAAATCAAATGTTAGCTGACTATTGTATCTATTGGTGAAATCGTGACATAGTGAATGACAGGTCTTGTTTAGTTGTTTGCTTTAAAGTTTTTATTTTATTTATTTATTTTTTTTAATAGTGTGCAATAGTTGTATATGTAATCAAAGCCTGCAAGTACACACACACACACACACACACATTTTCTTATTTATTTATTTATTTTGTACTTCTTGTAGGTCTCAATGAAATGGTTCCTGACAATCTTCTCAGTATTTTTGATGAGAATGAGTTAGAGGTACGCATTACTATTTTATACAAATTATTGTGAGCATAACCATATTAATATGTATTCTCAACACTGCCGTACCCTTAACATTTATATATTATGACAACATTGAGGCCTTGTTTTCTTTTCTTGTTGTTGTTGCTGTTGTTGTTTTATTCATCTATGTGATAGAATTCAGTATTTCTCTGTTATTTATGCGTGCAATATTGCCAAATACCATAAGCAACCATAGTTCACTGTCAGTGATAAGTGATACAGTAGTACACTTTCAACTAAGTTAGCGTTTCTTCCAGAATCCCCAGTTGCTTCTCGTACTTGAATTGAAACTCAGATTATACCAGTTCTTGGCAGATTGACAGAGCTGTTTATAATGTCCTCTGCTTAAGCACCTTCTCCATCCTGTAGTTTTAAACTCGCTGCTATAAAGCTTTAGTAAAATATCATTATTCCTGACATTATCACTCGCTAGTAGTGGACGAAATCTTCCATTGAGGATATGTGAATTGGAGCCAGCAGTGACACTGATTGGCCGGCTAGCAAGACACTATCAGAGGTGTACGCATTCTAATCAATGATATGTGGGTAAATAGTGATATACTCATGGTTTATTGTTAGTAACATGGCTATTGTTAGTAACATGGCTATTGTTAGTAACATGGCTATTGTTAGTAACATAACTATTAGAACATGGCTATTGTTAGTAACATGGCTATTGTTAGTAACATGGCTATTGTTAGTAACATAACTATTAGTAACATAGCTCTAGAGTGAACCATTATGACTTGCAAAGCTGACTAGTATTGAGTGGGTGTGGTCTTAGTCATGTTTATCAATCCTACAAGTATCCTCTTATTGAATGTCGTTACAAACAACTTGACTTCTGCTCCAAAGTCCTTCAACTAGTTGCTAATGACGACTGTGCTTTAAGTTTCTACTAGAGGAGGAAGTTACAGAATGTATAGGCCTCACTAATAAAGAGCGTACTTGAGGTAGGGTCATTCAGCTTGCCTTCCGAAGAAAAAAAATTGTAACTTTACATGGAATCATTATAAGCTCTCTCTCCAATACTTGATATAATTAGAATGATAATGATGTTTATATAGTCACCCACGGTGATCGACTGATCCACTTTTTAACCCTCAGCATGCATGCAAGAGAGTTATAGTAGTAATCCTGTCTGTTTGTCTGTCTGTCACGCTCTGATTTTGGAGATTATTGACCATTAACCATTGATTTAGATATGAACTTACTCAGAACGATAATTTAAGACCTTTATTGTGGTACTTTTTTGTTAATTTCAGGCTGCTTTTTGAGAAAACTCAAAGCTGTCAGCTCTGCATAGATACTAGCTTTTGTGAATAATGCCCCTATCGTCATCATAATCATGTGATGAACAAATGAGTTCTTGCTGCCCGCGGTAGTTTTTCCTTTATTCTAGAAAGTTATCGGAGTCTGGAAGTTGAGTTTTTGCGCAGAAAATGTATACCTGTAAGTGTCTCCCCTATTTAGCTTCTCTTATAAAGACCATGTTTATATCTATTGTTTTCATTGGAGCTATATATTGATGCTAGATCAGAATAGCCATTAAATTATTCGTTTGGTCTAAGATGATTTAGTTGTATAGTAGCATTGAGGGTTCGCACCTTTAGTGCTTCATTGAAGTGGCACTAGTAGTTATAGTACATAGTAGTAGTAGTAGTAGTAGTAGTAGTAGCACACGTAGTAGTAGTAGCACATAATTGAGGTTACAGTATTCCTTTCCTTTGTGTTCCTGTGTGTCCATTTTGAACCCTACATCATCCCTCCCTCTCTCTCTCCTTCTCCCTCTCCATTAGCTGCTCATGTGCGGGATGGGGAAAGTGAGCTTTGACGACTTGAAGGAGCACTCGATGGTGAGTGGTACCAGTATGGGGTTCCAGCATGTTCTGTCCTGGTTCTGGTCTGTGACCAGCAGCTTCACACAGGAAGAGATGGCCAAGTTGCTCCAGTTTGTGACTGGATGCTCGCAATTGCCTCCGGGGGGATTCCGAGAGCTCAACCCCAAGTTTACAATCACTTCAGCCCCTACGAGGGGGCGTCTTCCTACATCTCACACTTGGTGAGTACACGTGTGCTATAATCCAACTGTAAGATGGAGAAGTGGAGTATGGAAGGTTATTTGCAGGGTTTCTAATCTGTCTTCTTCTTTTTTTTACTTCCTACTTTTGTGATTATTGTACAAGTTATTTTACATTGTGATTGTTATTATTATTATTATTATTATTATTCAGTCATTCTCAGTTGAAATAATTATAATATCAAATTTTCTCATTCTAGCCATTATTATGTTAATTAAAACTTAACCCGACGTTTCAACTTCTTGCAGCGCATTAAGTTTAATTAACATAATTGACTGTTAGAACGATAAAAATTTGCTTATTATTATTAGTAGTATTAGTATTATTATTATTATTATTGTTGTTGTTGTTGTTATTATTATTATTATTATTATTTCCCTCTCTCTCCTTTGTATCTGCAGCTTCAACCAGATATGTCTTCCAGAGTATGATTCCTGTGAACAATTCCACACTTCATTGATGATTGCTCTGAATGAGGGGGTGGAGGGTTTTGGAATGCTCTAGATCGCTTATCACCAAATATGTCTGTCAGCATCATTTGTCTTTTTGCACTAATCAATTATTGTTTTGTTTGTATCATAAATATCTTGGACATGTGCACTATACATTTTTAATTATCGGCAACATCGGATTGCGCATGCTCGATAGGAGGTGAAGTCGGTATGCAGGAAGTTGGAAATTTTTGGATCTTTATTCGCATTGTAGTTTGAAGGGGACTAGACTAGCTCTAGCGTTCGTGTCGCAGTCGCCGCTAATAGAGAAGAACAGATTTTCGCAGGAGGACGAGATGAGTCGTGCGTCGTTGGGTGCGTGCGGGAAATGCATGAAGCTTTTCTTCATTTTCCTGAATGTCTTGTACATGGTGAGTAGGCTGTCGTCTCTCCCCGGAGGGATATTTGTAAGGGGGCTAGACTAGATGAAATGACATAGCAAGAGACAAGTTACAATAAGTCTGGGAAAACGCGCGCCATGTGTTTCCGAGCTTATAGTCCATAAATAGTTCAGTATTAGTTGTAACAGGATACAGTTTATTGAAGGTGCGATAAGAGAATCCCATGTCTATCTCCAAGATGGAGAGAGCTAAATGCAGAAAGTCACCTTTCATGCATTATGGGATATTAGTGCATGTCAGTCAACATGTGATAGGGCATTTGGCATCTAAAATATTTCTCACTTTTAGTGGTAGCTGTCACAGAGAACTTTAACGTTCTACCCTATCTCAACTCCAAACTTCCCGTTCTATAAAAACTATTATCTTAACAATTTCACAGACTTGCATGATATAGTATGAATTAAAAGTTCTATTCATGGTAAATTTCTAGCTCATGGGTCTGGCCCTGATTGGCGTGGGAAGTTGGCTAGTCCATACTGGAGAGAGTCTGGACTTCTTCACTGGCAATGAGTTCTTCTCCGGTGCTGCTCTCATCATTATCTGTGGGATCGCCATTTTCTTCATCACGGCCTTGGGCATATTCGCAGCCATACTGCAGAACAGGGTCTTGCTCATTGCCGTAAGTAACAAAAGGATTGGGGGTGGGGAGTAGTGTTTGGTGTCACTGTGGTTAAATAATGTTCGGTCATCTGCACGAGTTTTATTCGTTCTAATAAAATGGACACATTAACTGAAAGCTGGACACTTTATTTTCATTTTTTAAATAACGTGATGCAATATCTCCTTTGCTGAGGGGATCGTGCTTGTGTGGCAGTTACCTTGACAGCAAGCACTTATGAATAGCATAAAGTTTGCTAAGGTCGGGGCATTGGTTGGTGTCATGAATTTAAGTATAGCTATGGTATTCATTCATTCATTCCTGTTCCACCCTCTGCTTGCAGTACATCCTGATCATCCTCATCGTCATCATCTTGGAAGTGGCTGCTGGAATCCTGGGATTCGTCTACAAATCAGCTCTGGTCAGTCTAATAGAAAGAAAGTGATTGTATGATTTACTTATTTATGCATTTGTTTTAAATTTGCTTAATTAATTGATTGGTGGGTTTTTGTGTGTGTGTGTGTGTGTGTGCTATTTTGTCTGTCAGGCGGACACTGCCAATGATAGAGCTATCACTGCACTCAGCAAATATGCCGAAGACAAAAATGATCCTGATTATGACCAGGGCACCAATGACGCTATTGACTTCATCCAGAATAATGTGAGTAGTTGATGGGGGAGGGGGTGAAAAGATGGGATGTCATGAACTCCAGGGAAAAAAAAAAATTTTTGTCTTGCATGGTCACTGTTCTTTGTTGTTGTTGTTTTTGTTTTTGTTTTGTTTTGTTTTTTACCTTATTATTCTTAGCAAGGCATTTTTAGAACCAAACTTTAGAGGAGTCAATCAACTTTTTTTTTTTTATTTAAAGAAGATTTTGTGGCAGATGTCACCATGAAGATCATAATAATTTTCAGGGTGGGGGGTGGCAAACCATTTTCAGGGGGTCAAGGCCTGAAAAGTGTCAATCTCCCGCCATCTTCTCGTAATTGGAAGGACATTGTATCATCAAGCACATTGATATCGAATGTATAGCAAAGTACCATTGGCAATTATTAAATGTAGTTGACTTTTGAGACTGATAATGAGAACGTTCTCTAATCCGGGCAGCGAGGACGAAGTTGTTCTAATCCGGGCAGCTTAGGACCTGAAGGTGCCCCGTATCTAAAAAAAATGCCCGTTACCCGGGGTAAGAGCATGTTTTTCCAACTACATGTTGAGACAAACCATTTTCAATAAGTTTCAGGCTTTATTTCTAGCTTTATGACCACATTCCTCTTTCACTTTGCACCCCTCAATAGGGCAACTCTCCGGAGTACTGTGAATAACTTGATTGCACTTCCTAAGTCGGTAATGGTCGTCAAACAAGATCACATGATATGAATTGAGTGTCTAACTGGTGCCCTGTATACATGCAGGCTCTGGATGAGATGTGTGTTCTGAATGTGTTTGTTTCCCTAATGTCAATCGTTAAAGCTGAGTCAGCCTATGGTATATGATCTGTCAACGTATGGGGCAAATGAGCTTATTATTCACTAAGTGGGTAAATTAAATTTGAATTGAATGAGTTGGCTAATTATAGGGACATGTATATAATTAAACTAGCATACCTAGCAGTGCAGCTGCTTTACATACATACATACATACATACATATGTGTATTCAGGTGTGTCTAGTTCCTATTTGGTTATGAATATTATTCCATCAAGCAAGAATATTTATTACTGGCTGGCTAGAGGCTGTAGTACTTAGTAGGACTGATTTGTTAAGCTTGTAATGCCGCAGCTATATACAAATAACTTGGTCAATGCCAAGCAGATTAATGCATTACATTTTTTTTTTTTTTTTTTTGCGGTGAAGTGTCTCCAAGTCATGTGGTTGTTTGTCTTTGGCTTCTGATGCCCACACCTCTAGTGTGTGTGTTGTAGTTCCGGAGTTTGAGACATCACATGCCAAGGTTTCTCTTTGACTTACATCACACACCAGGGCTTCATTGATTATTCTCAAGTCTCTACAACTCACTATAGGAACTATATTAACTCCATTAAGTGAAGCACGGTAGACTTCACCCACTGAGTTTGTGTGTTTGTGTGTGTGTATTCAAGTGTAGTAATGTCTAGTAATGTAATTGGAACTACCGATTTTTTTTTTTAATTAATCATGTGACCAGCCACCTTGTCCACACTTTACTTGTGGAGCTCTGTCAGTGAAGCTTAATTTGACACTTGGTAGTTCCTATAACACTTGCGGTGAGAGCTGATGAAACTATTTTTCTTTCACAGACTTCCCAGTTTATGTGACCATTAACACTCAAATAGTGGTTGTTGTTTTTTATTGAGTTTTTGTAGGTATTCATGGGTAAATGGCACCTTTTAGGGGAACATTTTTAAGATTACTTCTGTCAAAACTTGAAATTGCCTACGAATACTTAATCTCAGGAATAGAGTAATGAGTATTATTACGTCCCCACCAGCTTCATTGCCTCCTGTTGAAATGAGTATAGAGTGACTGTTTCCTGTTGTAATGAGTAATCTTGACTACCTCCTGTTATAACGAGTATATTATGTTCCCATCTACTTCACGCTCACCCTGCTCACCCCACACCAGCTGCTGTGAGTGTCATCACTTGCTCTGTGCCACTTTAAGGGACTTCATGACTGCAAGCTGTTTATGGCCCTTCACAGTGAACCAGAATGGGGTGTAAGAAGGCTGACATCAGGGGTCAAAGGGGGGCACACCCCATTATTAAGATGAGTGTAGTGGGTTCTTCCCCTAAGTTACCAAGATAAGTAAGAGAAGAATTTTCCACCCCGTTTTCCTTTTTCAGCCCCTAGCCTCTTCACCTCTGCCTCTCCTATAGTGCATGCTGTTGCTCTATGCTATTTTATTCTGCATAGTTGCAGCAATCATCAGAAAAGTGGAAGGCCATCTTTTGTGGCAGACTTTGTGTTTTCCAGTTTTCTTGTTCTCTCTTCAAAAGCGACAAGTTCTAGGCAGATCCATCTAGAGGCACACACCTTCCATAACCTTAAGGAGATATAGAATAGCATCAGCTGTTGAATTATCCACTAGACATGTAGCATGCATGTTTAAAATTTTCCCATTTATTTATTGTCGTACAACTAACTCATTTAAGATACCATGAACCATGTACTCTGTAATGACAACACCACTGGGTAGCAACACACACAGCTTGAAATGTTGGTAAAATGTCCCGTAAAAAAGCAACAACCTGTATTTGTTAATTGGATATTAGTGTTAAAACTTCGGTCGTCTGAACTTAAAAATTATTTAAATACTTCAGTTAATTGAACACTCAAAATTGATTAGTAGTGCATGCAGAGAATTGCTTGACCATGCCTCTAATATATATTTCTATGGTGTTCAGATATCTAAACATTAGTTATCCAAACACATCTCAATTCGTCCTGTTAAAAACAACAACAACAGACAGTGACCTGATTAAGGCTGGTCATTTGTTGTGCTTTTTTTTTTGCTTTTTTTTTTTCCCTTATTTTAGTCTATTTTTTTATTATTACTATTTTTATCACTTTTTTTTTTTGTTCATTTGTTACTCTTTTTTGTGTAGTTTGAGTGTTGTGGGTGGAACATGACTCAGCAGTGGTTTGAGTCTCCTTATTACAAGTCTGTGGGTCTTTACCCTCCAAGCTGTCTCTGTGACAACACCACTGCCACTCACAACTGCATTGTCGACGTTGATACAGAGCAGTCCATCTATAACAAGGTAAGGAACGGTCAGCAAAAGAAGGAAGGGGATGAAGGAAAATATGGTGGTTAATTGTCAAGATATAACAAGGGGTCGGAGTGGTGACTGTGTAAAATGAGCTGAATTAAGTGTGTGAAGTATTTGACACCGTGGTTACCATGGACAGTAGTTTATTGGGGGTGTTTTGTACCTTTTTTTTACTTTTTTTTTCTTCTTTCTCCGTGTCATTTGTTTTACTTTTTCCTCTTGCAGACGTGTCAAGATGGAGTGACGGATTCCATCCGTAGGAATGTGGTTGCCCTGGGTGCAGTTGGCATAGCATTTGGAGCAGTGCAGGTATACATGAGAGATTCATTCATTGTGATATATTAAATATTGATTATGCCACACAAGTGAAAGTGGTATTTTATAAACGGCATTCCTTTAAAAAAAATTATTTTTTTTTTTTTGTTTTATTTTGGTTGATATTTTCCTTTCTTTTATTTTTTTTTTTCCTTTCCTTTTTTTTCTTTCTTTCTGTCAGTCATAAGAAGTACTAATGTATATTATTTTTCCTTCTTCCCTCACTCACTGCCATTGTTGATGTTGCCAGGTCCTGCCAGTGCTGCTGGCATTGTGTCTCTGTGTAGCAGTTCAAAAAGCCAAGAGCGATTACGTCCAAGTGTAGTCCACGGACACTCATCTCTACTCTCATTTATTTTTAACAATAATAATTTAAAATCGTTGTATCTGCTTCTGTTGTGTTGTTTGTGTTGTTGTTGATTATACATGGTATTTTTTTAATTAGTTTTCCTGTATTCCCCTTTTGTCTGAGACATAAAAATTTAAAAAAATTGCAATTTAACAAATTATAGCAAATGCAGCAATTAGCTGAGGTCACATGACCAGCGTAGACACCTGTCCCATACTGGTGTCACTTGTTTACTGTTTCTGTACACAGAGTGGGCAATTTGAAAAGTAGCTGTCTTGAAACTCTGTAACTCTAATAATTATTTGGCTAAACTACTGTATAGTGGCAAGAAAAGGCCAGAATGATTAGGGTGAAACTTGGGAGGGGGAGGAATGTTTTTGAACGTATATATATATATATATATATATATCATTTTCTCTTTTAGAATATGCATCCCACAGCTCCTTATTCACTTAGGAAAGATGGGGATCTTTTGGCTGCTGGTTATAATCTTAACCTTGCATGATTCATTGTCTTTGGCATGTCATTTGTCTTGTTCTGTTGGCAGGCCTTCATTAACTAATGTATTCATTCATTCATTCATTATTACAGGTACACAACAAGTATCATGAACATATAATTATTGGGAACACAAAATAATAAATAATCTCTGAATTGTGGTGAATTTAACCCCAACAACCCTAATCCAGCAGATCTGAACTACAGCAGTATTTTATATAGTCTTGCACAGACACACCCGTTTGCATAGCGGTTTGGTAAAGGGTTTGGCTACACCTTTTGAATTCAAATTTCCAATGAAGTGAACAGTTACACAAACACACATAGCAGCAATCAATATGCGGACATTGTGATGCCCTTCTAGTATCTCCATTCATACGTAGTTCAACATGGGCTCACTAGTGAATTTACAATCAATCCACATTACTACGCTATCCACTGAAAATTAAACATGATTTACATTGGTTTAAAATTTGAATCAATAAATAACAAATTCAGTAAAAACAATATCAGATAGCACCATTAGGTAAAGGGTCATTGTTTTCATCAATAAATAAGTACCATTGGTAAAAACTGGGAAGTGTGGAAGTTATAAATTGTCGCCACTTGTAATCAAGGACTTCTCCAATTGATGCCGGAAAAGAAAGGATGCGCTTTGACCTCTTCCACTCCAGCTGGTCCAGAACCTGACGTGTGTGTGTGTGATGCGGTGTCAGTAATCTAGTTGTACATATCGTAATAAACGACTGGACTTACCAAGTCTCTCAGCAGGAGAAATCTGAAGCAACTACAAAGAATATATAAAATAAGAATACCTCATACAAACACACATACATACATGTATAATACTTATTACACAAGTCTGCGTACAATATGGGGAGATAATTAAAGCACTCTCAAGTATTTTCACGAGCTATTGGTGAGTGAAAAATAAAAGCATGAGAGTGAAATGCCATCCATCTTATTGTACGACGAGAGTAATGAATTATTTATGTACATTGGACATTTTTGCAAAACAGTAAAATAGTTTCACTTCAGAGCCTCGTTCTAAGGCAACTCTGCATCCAATGCACACAGCCGATGTCTTTCTATGTATTTTTACCACAGTGGGGTCACCACAACTCCACTGGCAATTCCTCCAATTTAATTCCTCCAATTTCTGTTGTTTCTATTTAGTTTCCGCAGCAACGTACTTGAGTGAGGAGGGACTTGGCCTCAGTAGAAATGGGAACAGGAAGTGGGAGTGGCAGGTGGGAGTGAGTGCCACCAGGGAGGCAGGACATGAGACTCTGTTTAGTGCACACCAAGAAAAGGGAGAGGGAAGAAGAATGAGAAATGAGGTAAATCAATACAGTATTCCACCCAGCCTTTTCATAAAAATAAAAAACTATATTAAACCTCTAATAGTGCATCATGCTTTTTTTATAATACAAAACAGAATATTATCACGGACTATCTCACTACAATATTTACTTCGACATGAAACTCTCAATTATATTATTATTATTTATTCAAACTCTCAACTCTATTAATAATTAACACATGAATTCACTTGCCTACTGTTCCAATTGAAACTCACCTTCCCAGTGAGGAGTTCGAATAAAATGGCACCCAAACACCACCAGTCCACTGCAGCAGAAGGCTTAGACAGAGTATGCAACTCTAAAATGAATGATTTGTAAGAAAATAATAATAACAATAATAAGAAAAAAAAAGTAAACTTCAACTCTGTTCAATTAAAATAAACAACAACAACAACAACAACAACAACAACAACAACAACAACAACAACAGGTATTTCACATGATATTAATGTTAAAACAGAATTATGTAAACCTACTTACACACAGGAAGACACGCGCACACACACACACATGTATGTACGGGACTTACCAGGAGCCATGTAGAACCTCCTGGCCATCTCTAGGTTTACTTGGTCCTCTACAAAATCCCACTTCCCAAAGTATGTCAAAACTGCATTGCCTAAACACACAAAGAGAAACCATATAACATGATGTGACACACACACACACACACACACACACACACGTGCACACCATTATCATCAAAATTCTAGTAATTCTTTTCTCTTTATACTGCTAAATAAATGTACATAAAAATAGCATAATACAATATATAAATTTCTGGCGTGCAGCTGTATTTTCACCATCCAATTCAGACAACTTATAAGTTTCCACAGCAATAAAAACCACACCCACACCAACAAAAAAGGATGGCAAACAGTTCTGACCGATACTCTGTACAACGAATCTAGAAATGTGTGAAAATACCAAATGTTACAGACAAGGAGCAGCAGACACACAGTAGAGCATACATACACATGTACATACGCACGTAGCAACACAACACATCTAAACCACACTAGAGCTCACCTGCTTCATTGATGAGGATATTGCCAGGATGAAGATCTCTGTAACACACATGGCAGACAGGAAGGAACAAAGAGGACAGTGGGGAGAGGAGAACAGTGGGGAGAGGAGGACAGTGGGGAGAGGAGAACAAGAAAGAACACATCCTTATTTGAAATCACAAATTTCTCAAATTAATCAAAAGGGTAATGATCATCACACCTGCAGATGACATTGTGGTTGTGCAAGTGCTCCAAAGCCAACACAATCTGTGCCGCCCACTTTCGCACACTCTGCTCCAGGCGCTGGCTCCAATCATCCACCTACACAAACACATACCTCTTCATACATACATACATGCATACATACATGCATACATACATACATACATACACACATACATATAGTTGAATGTCAGTTATCCTAACCTTGGGACCGAGAGGTTTTCCAATAACTGAAATGTTCGTACAATTGAACACTGCAGAAAATGTATTATAAAGCCCTAATGAAGGGGCGTGGTCAAGCAATTCTTCGTGTCTGCACGTGCTACTATTAGATTTTGGGTGTTCAGTTCACTGAAGTGTTTCAGATAATGGAAGTTCAAATTACTGAAATCTACTGAACAATAATTAATCCATTGCTCTCACTCATAAACACATGCATGTGCGCGCACACACACACACAAACAGTACGTACTTTCTTATCCGAATTTTGTAGTATCGAGGGAGTGAAGAAAGGTCCCTGATCCACCACATCCTCTTTCTTCTTCCCACTGTCCTTCTCTGTAGTTTTCTCCTCGTCCATTCCCGACAAGCTCTTCCCCTGAAATCCTACTACGTCATGTGATGTCCCAACAACCGGAGAGTTCATGGGGTCAACAGGAAATGACGTCATCATCAAGTCTCCATTCCCGACAGCCTCTCTCGTCACGGTGGGTGTCGGTGGCAGCACGCGTATGGTGGTATCGATCACTTCAAAATCTTCCTCATCGTCATCCTCTTCTTCTGCCCTTTCATCACTGGCACTTCCAGGAGACCCTGGTTTGTTCAGTTCTATTTTGAGTTTCCTGTTGGATCCTTTGCTAGGAGAAGCTTCATCGGCTTCCTGCATGGACTCTTCCAGTCTCTTCCTCATTATAGCAAGGGAGTCGAGCACGCCCTCGTTTTCTTCTGGGTGGGCGTGGTCTTCGGATGAACGGTTGGTATCTTGGCTGGTGATGCTGTCTGTAGGGGGGAGTGTCTTAGGAGGAACGATAGACGTCAGTTCTGAGAGCATCTTTTCCATTTCGGAGTCGATGGAACTCTCTGAAGTTATCAATTGCTCTTCATTTCCTTTGTCTTCTTTTTCTCCGTTAGACGAATCACTCTCTTTCGATTCTTCTCTCTTTTCTTTCTCATCAGCTTGTCCAGTCTTTTCCTGAGAGAGAGACTTCTCCGTTGACGATTCTGTAGTTCTGGCATCAGTCACAGACTCCTTGGGTAGTTCCTGAGCAGAGAGCAGTGAGCTAGAGGGAGGTGGGTTGGTGGCTGATTCCTTGAGTTTCCTCCACTGCTCTCTCTTGGTAACCACGTAGTCCATCAGCTTTCCCTTCTGCACGTACTCCAGCAGGAGGAATACCCGATGGTTGGGAGTCTCGTAGTGATGGAGAAGTTTGACTATATATGGAGACTGGGACTAACGGAGAGAATTGAGAAAGAGAAAAATGAAGTAAATCAAGGAAAGGAAAGGATCATCTCATTAAAAACAATAGTGTGTTGTAAATCTAATCTATGTAAAATTATGTCAAAATCACCCCCCCCCCCCGAGTTTAAATGAAATTACTTTTTCATCCAACTTCAGTCGATTAATTAACCAATTCTCAGCTGAGTACAGCTTACAGCAGTATTAACAGACAACATTTACTAATTCAAAACTAAGATCCACATAATTAAATTCTAATTGTTATATTACTGAGATATTAGTGCTTTAAAAAAAAAATTGGTGGGAGAGTAAAGCAAGCAAGACTTATTACTAAGAGAGGTTCCTAGCTTATCCGCCATTTTTATTCCAACATAACCATTCATTAGTCACTCATTAGCCAACTTGTATCTATATCTTTCCCTACCTCCCTCACCCACCCACCCACTCACTCACTCACCCACTCACCCACCCACCCACTCACTCACTCACCGGTGCTCTATTCTTAGTGGTCTTGGCCACATTTCTAGGAACGGACGCCATTGCCTTGAGAGACTTATGAAGAACCTTAAAGATATACTGCTGGCCTGTGTATTTGCTCTCTACCAGCATCACCTAAGAAAAAAAAAGATGCATTAGTACGACAATTAGAACAACAACAACAACAACAACAACAACTAACTACTACTACTACTCAATCTTAGTAGGTGTTAATTCTTTTTTTAATACGACAAGCAATGTCCATAGATACAGAATTAAAGATGGTGCCAGAAGTTCGGCTAAGATAAGAAGCCACTACAAAGCCACACCCCCTGCCATACCATCTAATTTCCATCATTACCTTTCCAAAAGCTGCCTTCACTTTGAAGTCTTGCAGATGATGAGGCTTTGCTGGGGGAGGAGCTGGCACAGGAGGCTCCTTGGAAACCACAGATCCCTAACAATTACAACAACAACAACAAAATGAAAACAAAAAAAAGCAAACAAACAAACAAACAAATAAAAAAAACTTGCTTGTTGTGAGTTGCTAGACATGGCATCCGTTTTGACGGCAGATCTCGTGGACAACTTCTTCTGCAGGTTCTCTGCGTAGAGCAAGTATTCCGATGTCTTCCGTCTCACCACCTCCCTCCGATCTTTGTTTTGGTCAGCTGCATGAACAGAGTTCTAATTAATGCCACCACCTGTATGACTTGTGCTGGCCACACAGTATTCTATTGAATGAGAGATAAACGTGTTGAAATAGAGAGCAGTACAGAATACAGACTAAACAACAACACAAGTAATTCTCATGACTATATGGTATTAATGACTTGTACATTTGGTAACAGGTAACTTTGTCTAGCACTCTAGCTCCAGTAAATGCTGGTTGTAGGATAGTGGTGGTGGTAACAAGTCTAGAGCTATAATCCTCTTGTGAAAATACATAGTTACCATGTTACCATCATAGTGCTCTATACGGAATCATTCATGCATGCCCAGTTGGGTCTCTATTTCGTCTACCTCACGCTAAAGTATCTTTACTGCTTACGGTACAACACTCCAAGTATCCAAGTATCCCAGTGCAGCCGCTGGATCTTTGCTGAATACTTTACCATACATCCATCTACCCACCTACCCACTCGGCCCCACCCACCCACTCACTTGCCCCGCCCACCCACTCACTCTGCACTCCATTCAGCAGTACGTCCACTCCGGCCTTCATGAGATCAAAAGCCTCTTCATAGTCTCCGAGACTCTCATACTCCAGCGCCTGTGCTATCAGCCTGCCCGCCTGCACGGCGTAGGCCGACTCTCTCTGAGCAGACGGACTCACACGCCTGGGTAACACCGGAGAACCTTGGTGGGAACTGTGCCGTGAACTTTGCCTGGAACTTTGTCGGGAACCTGGAGCGGAACCAGGATGGGAACCTGGAACACAGGTACAGCATTGAAGCCAAGGACAGAAGGCAGTGTTTGATGCAGAAGGAGGGGAACACTTTGGTTCCATCTCCCCTTCCCCCTCCAAATGAATGATTCCTCTACTCATGCACATGTGAAGATGAATTTAAGGGTGGCCACACACCGCCCACGCAATTTTTTTACGATTCTGCTACTTTCTTTATTTGCAGGGCTACTCTACTATACTAGTAGGATAAAGTACCTGCCTAAGATACTGCACACAGACTTTGGAGTGAATCTGAAGGAAATATCATGGCCCCGATGTAAAACTTTGAAACAACTTTTTGGAGCGGTGCGGCAAGTTGGAGCTCCAGAATTTTGTACGCCGCTAGCCAAGACGATACTCTAGGGCAAGACAACGAGTTTTTTTCATTTCAATATTACTTTATGATTTATTTACATTTTTTTCCTTTTATAAGATTTTGAAAAATTCAAATTGTGGTGCCCTTCTTTTTTTTTTGTTCTACACGTGTGCAAAAAATATAATTGTTCTCATTATTTGGTTCCAAGAAAAACTGATTCAAAATTGGATACTTCTATTCCACTCGCAATTTTTAAGAAATAGCCCCACCCCCATATCTCGTACTACGAGTACGCGAGCAATTTTTTTTCAATTAGTTTGTATTGGTTCTAAAAAGAGCCCGCCTATATCAAGAGTAAACAAACATCAATACAACAATAACAAGAGAGTCAGAAGAGAGAGCAGTTTATTGGAGATAGCCAGAGGTGAAGGTATTAGATCTGCGCAGCTTGGGAAGTCTTCGCTCCGCAGAAATCGAGCCTGGTATATCCATCCGCTTGAGTTCAGGTTCGCAGAGTCCAGAGAACGGCTACAGGAGGAGAGGCAGCCTGGTGCACCTTGCCGCGTGAGCTCAGACGACGTATGGAGAGTTGCTGTAAACAGATATGAGACAACAAGAAGCTAAACTAAAACACTACAACTTCGCAAAGTATACTTCTGCTACTACTGCGCGATAGTTTCTGCTCGCGTATTATCAAATGGTGGGGTATTGGCGGGGAATAAATTAATGTCCGGATCTACAGGCGGTGTGCGTTACTATGTGCGGCCACCCTTAATATTGGCCCATGAGACACTTGATCTTTTGGTCCATCCATTTGTAAATTGCAGCATGTAATGTGTGCACATCTCTAAAGTATGCAGCCCCACACCCTCTATCACTAACAAATGCAGCTCAGGTACCTGTTCAGGCTAGTTGCACAAAGAACCCAGCAAGATGGCAATGTGGGGGACAACTTCTTGAGCCTTTTAGAGAGCTGGGGTGAGCATCCATTATATGACTATCTGAGAAGTAGCAGCTCAGTGGCTGAACACTCTGAAGTAATGAGAGAGTGTCAAGACAGCTATCTAGACAACGATGACATTTCCTGGATACTAGAGATTCTAGTTGATGCTAGTCATAAGTGGGATAGATTAGCTATAGCTTTAGGCTTGCGGGCATATCAGCGACAAAATATTAAAGGTGATGATAACATTGATAAACTACAGAACATATTGGATATTTGGTTGTCTGGGGGGAGCGCCACGCCTCCTACGGTCAGTGTACTCAAATGTGCTCTGCAGAGTAAGACAGTTGGACAAGGTAGACTAGCTCAGGAGTTAGAAAAACAATCTGCTGGTAGAGACTTTAGCAGTAGTGCTGCTAAATTAGTGGAAAAGTCCGGCTCATCTTTCACAATAGCTTGTCAGAGTCCTCGTAGAGTAGAAGTAGAAGATGGCAAGTCAACACTCCTACTAGTCCAGGCTAGTCGCAAGGAAAACGTGTCTTACCAGTGGAACAGGAATGGCCAGTCATTACCTGACACTGAGTCATCATACATACCCAATCAGCTGTCCTATCACGGTGTCCACAACGACATACTTGTTATAAACCACGCCCACCCGGGTACAAACGGTGACTACACGTGCAAAGTTAGGAGTGAGGAGAGAGAAGTAGTCAGTAACAAAGTGACTTTAACTGTCGTCCATCCTCCTGAAAAGAAAGTGCTTCTAGATCTATACTCAATCAATTCGCAAGTCCCACTAGACGAAGCTTGGCCTCCCATTAGAGCTGAAATATACATTAATTTAGTTCTTGTTAAATCTTGCCAGGAGTTTTCAGACATTGACTCAAAATTTATCCATGAATGCTCGTATAAAGAATCAGACAAGAGAGAGAAAGTGCAGTATGAAGAAGTGTTCAGCACATACCAAAGGGCATCACTTGTAGTAGTAGAAGGTTGCCCGGGAAGTGGGAAGACCACTCTAGTTTACAAACTTATAAAGGACTGGGCAGAAGGGAGTGCTTTAGTTTCAGCTAAATTAGTTTTTCTAGTCTCTCTTCGCATGCTGTTTAAATATGCCACACAAGAAGACTCCCTGCTTAGCATACTGAAACATTTCTATAACACAAATGCGGATCTTAAAGCGGTAATTTCTGATATAGAGAGAAGAAACGGAGAGGGAACGTGCTTTGTGTTTGATGGACTGGATGAGTACCATCCTCAAGCTGAAGGCATGTCAGTAGTGCTGAAAATTCTCCACAAATTATATCTTCCTCTAGCTATGGTCATTGTGTCCTCTCGTCCAGGAGCCATGGCTAGACTCCGGCAGGAAGCAGTAACACAGCACATAGAAGTGTTCGGGTTCACCCAAGATCAGATTTCAGAGTACATTGACAAGTTTCCGTTTGATCCATCCTCTGTTTCTTCTTTTGGACCCGCTGAGCTTAAAGAGTATTTGAAGTTGCATCCTAATGTATTCCACATGTGCTACTTACCCATACATGCAGCCATCATTTGTTTCGTGTACAAGACGAAGAGAGGACATCTTCCTCACACACAGACTCAAATATATGAAGAGTTCACTAGATCCATGATATTGCGCCATCTCAGGCGAAACAACATGAAGCAGCAACTTTTTTCGTTGAAAGAATTACCGCAGGATTCTCGTGATTACTTCGGCAAGCTGTGCCTCGTTGCCTTTGACATGACCATTGAATTCAAGCAGCTCATCGATGCAAGTGAGATAGATGTCTCGTTTAGTGGAGACACAACTGCTATGCACGGGGACTGGTCTCTAGGTCTGGTCACATGTAACCGAACCGCTCAGCTCTGTGGGGACAGCACATCCTACATGTTCCTCCACCTGACACTGCAGGAGTTCTTGGCAGCTTATTATGTCGCCAACGCGGAGGGAAAGAGGAAATGCCAGCTCATTCAGAAATTGAAATCCAAATCACACTACGCATTTCGCAACGTTTGGATTTTCTATTTCGGGCTTGAAACATTCGAGTCGCAGGAGGAATTGGAAAGCAATGAAATATTAAAAACGGCTTCAACTTTTTCAATGGAGGACATTCGTTACGCATTTGAATCCCAGCAGCAGATAGTGTGTGATGTAGTATTGAAACATAGTGGTGGTGTTGTGGTGCTGGGTGGGGTTTCCCCCTCAGATGTGCCAGCGCTGGCATTCCTCATCTGTCAGGCTTCGCAGCCTATCAGGCAATTATCACTTCTGTATATATCGGATTCCGATACGCACGATCTACTCCAGCAAATCAGGCATGTGCAGTTCCCAGAGCTATTGACACTCAATATACAAAATACTTTCATCAGTAACCCTATAACGTTAGAGTATTTGTCAGAAATATTCGGATCGTGTGGAGAACTAACGCAAGTTTGGCTTAGTTTTAGTTTCTTGGCAGATAAAGAAGCTAAATATTTGGCAGACAAATTAAGATATCTTAAAAAATTAGAATATTTGGAATGGAAGGGCCCCTCATTTTCTGATACTTCAAGCACAACTGGGATGGGACTGCTTGCAGTTATCGATCAAATACGCTGTCTCTCTCAACTGAAGACTTTCAATCTGTCCGGGTGGAAAATGGACGCCAATTGTTGCGAAGTTTTGGCCTCCAATTTGTGTCACCTCCCCAATCTAGAGAAACTCCTCCTCAGAGATAATGACATCGACTCCGTGGGCGCTATTTGTTTGGCCTCTTCACTGCCACACCTTACCAAACTTAAGACGTTGGATCTGACAGACAATGACATTGGCTCTGACGGTGCCGCCAGTCTAGCATCAGAGTTGCCACACCTTACCAGACTATGCTACCTGCACCTATCAGGCAGCGGAGTTGATGTTCACTGTGCTGTACAAATCATCATGGCGCTGAAGGCCTGCCAAAGATTAAGACGTGTGACACTTAATAGAAACTCGTCTGATGACAACGACTCGTACGACGGTGTTCAGCTGTGCGGACTAGTGACCAGAGAAGATATCGCCACGTTGATGTTCCTGGAAACTGCAGTTAAATACATTGGCTATGCAGAACTTTATGTGTAAGATTCATCCTCCGTCTCCACAGCAATCATTCAAAAATCTCATTGGTTTTGTCTTGTGGTAATCAATTCATTTGTTTAGTTTTGTTTGTTTTTTCCTCTGGATAATAAAAAAAATTTTTTGACCCATTAAAGCAACTTGTGCATTCCATCACATAATATAATATCTAAACATGAAGTGCCCGATTCATTCAGAAATACTGTGGACAATGAAGTCACTTGTAGCCCTCTCACAAACACACTGAGGGTTTAAATGCTTTTAGGCGAGCATTTCTCTTCAAAAAAAAAAAAGTTCAATTATACTTCTCTTCTAGATCTACTCTTTATCATCTAGTTCCTGTAGTCACCAAGACATTTAATTGTTCAAACTTATACCCCTCTCCCCCCCCCCCCCCCCTCTTAGCATCTCACTCACCTCTCTCATCCCCCACATTTCATATCTCCCTGGCAACTATACTTGAAACTATGCACGTGGTGACATAAAACGACCAAAGAGTGAAACAATATCAAGGAAATAAACAAGAATGATGTTGTCATAGCAACCTTCCCAGGAGTGCCAGTGGCACCTCATCAACCCAAACCACACAACCAATAACTGGTGAACTAGTAATGGAACTCCAGACTTCAGTCAACCAATCAACACCACACTAGGAGGACCTGACATATATGTTTACACATACGTACCTCTTCCAGAGGGCATCACGTGCCACTGTCTGCCGACCACGCCCCGTGGCTCTGTCTTGGGTGTAGACTCCTCCACCTTGTCCACCATAGCGTCCAGGTCATCACCAACATTGTCCGCCTCAGCCATGGCAGAAGTCCACCACGACATCCCCGAAACTCCACCCCCTACTCGCCCCACCCCTTCGCTCGTCCCTAAAGTTGCACCTGCAGCACCCGAGTTCCCGTTTGCCGGACTGCTACCCTTCGATTCCGCCATTTCTTCCAAACTGCTGCTACTATTACTATTACTAATGCTACTGCTGGTGGTGTTTTCACCCGACTTCTCTTGCTCTGACTTTGGTATGGCCAGGGAGGAGTCCACTTCCAAGATCTCGAGACTGACGTTAGAGCCAACGCTGCTCCCGCCAGACAGGCCACTGATGTCTGAAAGAGGAGCCAAGGTGTTCTCCGCCAGTGGAGCCAAAGTGTTCCCTGATATAGTGGCCAAAGTGCCCGAACTCAGCGCCAAATTAGACGAGGGTGCGCTCGAACTACTCTTATCGCCGCTGCTCTTGCCAGTGAGCAGACCCAAAGAATCCTGGTCCCTGTTGTTGGAAACTGAGTAGCCAACGGAAAGACTCTCTTCTTCCTTGATTGTGATGGCGTCTGGAGAGTGGACGACGCCCTCGTCCGGAGTAGTCACTGCGTTAGAGTGGAGGGAGAGAGGAGAGGGAGTGGGAGTGAGGTTGAGGCTGTCCGGAGCTACAGGCAAGTGGTTGTTGCTCAGAGTGGAACCACTCACTGGACCAATACACTTGCTACCCTAAACATTAATTAATAAAATATTTATAAACCATAAAATAAAAAAAGATAAGAAAAGAAAATGTTAGAGAAAGAAGAAAGGAGGAAAGAAAAGAATAAAAAAGTGAAGAAAATGTCACCTATTCTGCATCGTAACTGAACACAAAAGCTTATAATCCTCAATTGTTTTTACTCTATGCGGTAATGGTCATCAGACTCACTGCTATGAATAAATGGAAGTGTGACGACTGTGAGAGATGGGGATAGCGCGAGATGAAGTCTAGCAGCTCCACAGCAGACTTCTTCCTCTCCTGAAGGACTGTCTCCTTGAACCGCTCTGAACATACAACAAATATAATTCCAATCAGCACTACTAGGTTGACATACACAACTGATGGAGAAACAAGGACCAGACAAGTCTACAGTTCCAGTAGGAATTCAAATGCACCAGTATAATAGTACTATATGAAAGTTACCAAAATATTTAGCCTTCACTAAGGATGGAAATCTCATGGTAGAACTGGACTCAGCATGGATGACTTCCAGCTGCCTGAACAGAGCCTGGAAGTCACTGAATCGCTTCTGGATCTCGTGCTGAACATACACACACACATACATACAAGATGAATTTTATGCACACACACACACACACACGCACATGCTCTAATTTAAAGTAGGAACTAAACATATATATCTTATGACTGCACCCATCCCTGCCTGCCCATGACCACACCCATATGTGACCGGATTTGGGAAAATCCGCCTAAACGCGGCAAACAATTTTTTTCAGTATCACCGGGTAAAGCCTTATGGGTCGATTTTTTTCAAAAAAATTTTTATGGCAGAAATGGATAGACACCAGTTAGCTCTAGCTTATGACGCAGTTGTAAGCTCTGGCGTGCTCTAGAACTCACACTAGGAGGCTAGAAACACTAGCCGGTTGGACTCGTGTACGGAGAGTTGCTAAGAAATTATTGGCGGGCTTTTCACTAACAGCCGGGAAAAAACTGTAGCTAACTAATTCACTTACTATTCTACATAATTCACGTACTCACGCAATTCTCGTCATCATAGTTTCTTAAGGAGCCCTGCATTAAGCCTTTTAGACTTCTTTCAATCCGCCTGTAACCGGTTTATTCCATAGTGTCCCGGAGACACGCAGTAATAGTATACGGACACAAGGCACGCCCCCTGACCTTAGCAACGCCTTTACCCGGCGTTTTTTCGAAATCAGCAATAATAAGTTTAGCAAAAATACTGAAGTGTTGTAGTGCGTAGGGCGAAGACGGCTTCTGCTACAGCTTCCAAATTAGGAGGAAGGCATCCCAAGGCCCCGTGCAGCCTACTGGTAGAATAAATTAGAAAACTTTAGATGCCGCGTTTAGCCGGGTTTTCACAAATCCGGTCACATATATATGCACTACACTCTACCTGTGACCACACCCATCTCTACCTGTGACCACACCCATCTCTACCATGACCACAACCATCTCTGTCTATGACCACACCCATCTCTACCATGACCACACCCATCTCTACCATGACCACAACCATCTCTGTCCATGACCACACCCATATCTCATTCCGACTCGTCCTTCTACCTCTTACTTCTTCAGTAATGTGGAATCCTTCAGAGTTTCTCACAGTGAGCTAAAGGAATAAACATAAACGATAATTAATCTCAATACACATAAATATACATGCACATACACACACACACACACTGCCCCAAAATGGCACACAGAAATGTCAGTCTCTATTATCCCACTAAGCCATACCTGACCCAAACACCAGCACACACACACACTTCAGTACGTACTCTTGTATGCCATATCTCACATGTACGGATTCACGGGAAGTGAAAATATTCATGCATGTATTTTTAATGTCACATCTTCAGAAGAAACAGCAATAAAAAACAACAACAACAAACAATAGTACCAATAATTCAGCAAAAGATGGTGGGTAGTCCCCTCTTCCTACGCTTTGCACGAGCATAAAATTCAAAGAAAATTTTTTTTTAAAATAAGTGTTGAATAAATCACCTGAATACTCTCACTCAATCTCGATCATTCTGTTCACTCACTAGTAATAAATAGCAGCTGCAACAATAAAAGAATTTCAAAAGTTAAATAAATTATTGACTTTATTGCTAAATAATCCGCCAGAATGTAGACAGGAGATGCAAGGTGCGAGTTCACAGATGTCACAACTAATGACTAAAGACGTAACACTCCAAACTAAACCAACACCGTCGAATGTCCGCCACTACAGCCACTTGTGCTTCACGGTTAACAGTAAATGATTCACTTGTTGCTCAACTCTAGTGCCATTACATTTAACGGACTCACAAACCACACACCCTTCACCTTTAATGAGCGTGTGACTGTGAAATGTCAACCGTATCAATGTAAAGTTAAGTTTGTTCAAGGAAGACACGCAGGTAGCCTGACAAGACTTACGATAACACCATGAAAACAACCTCAATCAATGTCAATGGCAGTGTGTGAATTTGTGTGAGCACAAGTTTGTGTGTGTGTGTGTGTGTGTGTGTGTGTGTGTGTGTGTAATGCAACATCAGTACGTGTCCTCCGGCCAGGCAGCAGCACAGTAATCACAGGATCAGCCATAGATGAGACACAATAACTACTCCACTGAAATAGAACACAGTGTGGTTAATTCTTTATTATTTTTATTCCTTGACGAATGAAAACTTCGTCTTTATAACACACACCCTTACTCCTGCATTCTTCCCTGGATTAGTCAAACATGAAACCATGCCAGCAAAACCTACAAGCCAACTCTCCCCTCCCATGATGTGTCCAGATACATAAGGTAAGCCATATTTTCATACAAACCTATTCTCTCGTGTCCCAAACCACAAACACCTGAACAATCCGATGAACAGTATAAAAATAAATAAATAAATCAGGCGTTCACTATACCTAAACTATATTAGGAAATGTCACTCATAGTTCAACGTCTCCATGGAATCACTCAAAATGCAGCCACAAACCCGACACATAATAGAAAATGATAATTAGTTAATTACATTATATTCAGTTTCAATGGAGCAATTCAGTCTGACATTTAGTAAGCCACATCGCGCCTTGTTGTGTCAACTGATATGCCAAGTTGTTATTGCTTTGTTTACTGCTAGACATTTTGTGAGAAATCAGCTGTGAAGAAGTGACGAATCCAGCAGATGAAATACACACTGAACAGGAGGACGACCAAAATAACAAAACTATATCAGTTCCAATTTGATATATTCCAGTTGGATGCTTCTCCTTCAATAGGATAGGCCTAAAAGACACTCACAGCTCAGGTATGTACTTCACTACCCTTCAAGGTTGGCTTTGTGGAGGTTTCAGGAGTCAAATCCTCAATTAAAAAATCAAAATTTGGAAGCCTAGGTATCATCTCTCCTCAATGTTCCCTACCCTGTCCCCTCTTCTCGTGTCTGTGGTGGTTCAATGCAAGACCTTAGCTCTGTGTTGTTATAAGGAAGACAACAAGACATCCATATCCTTATTTCACAGTTATGATAGTGTCCAAACTCAGAAAATGTTTCCCTTCAATAGGCCACTCTATTTCTTCTTGTCCGCAGCAAGGAAACTAGTACTCCAGTAACAGTCATACCTACCTTGAATCTAGTCCTGTACACAGTGAATCCAGCCTCAGACTTGGCAGTCTCCACTATAGAGAAGGAATCTCGCACTACGACCCCGGAGAACATCTCCGCTTCCAGGTTTTGCCCACGGCCCTTTTTAGACTTCCTCCCACTTCTGGAAGAATGCCCAGCCATATCTCTTTACTAATTCAATCTTAATTGTAGCGCACTTTAATTAAAGAACCACAGTGACCCTTGAACCTAAAGTAGGCTCAGCACCAGCAGTTGTGAAATTGGTCTCCCAGACTTCGTGTTATTGCTAATGTGAATGTGTAAATATCGTAGAACAAGATGGGGCTGCGTTCTATTTTAAAAAAGATGAAACAAAAAGAGAAGGATGTAAGACTGCTCATTCTGTAAGCTCTGCATTTAAAATTCATTGTTGGGATTACCACTATTTAGCTGCTGTTTTTATTGGCAGAGGGTTGGACAACGCTGGCAAGACTACCATCTTGAAGAAATTCATTGGAGATGACATTTCTCAAATTTCACCAACATTTGGTTTCAACATCAAGACAGTGGAACACAAAGGGTTAGGTGGTTAAATTTTTTATAACTTGTTATGTACGTATTATTAGATTATTGGTATCATCCTATTAGTGTAAACCATAAGTCCTTCACCAGTTCAAGCGACTATTGTGACAGTGATTCTAAGAATACTGTAATCCTTAACCATCTATTACAAAAAACCTTCGAAGCAGGTCTAGAACCAGGGAATGAGTTCATTGTAATTATGTGTAAAGGCATAACTTCTATAATATTGATTGGGTACCTAAAGTAGATGTAAGAGCTGGTTGGTGACTGTAACTTCCATGCTATGCCAGTATATACAGTGTACCTTGACCCAGTTGGTAATCAGCTTGTCATAAAACATGAAAGTAATGGCGTGAGTAATTGTAACCGGTAAAGGGTAGTCTTAGTGAATTGCTAGTTACAGTGCTCAACTCTGAATATGATTTGCTGATAGGGATGGAAAAGGTAAATGTAGGATTAGTTTGCAATACTTGTCTGGTTTACTATAGCCACACCCATATCTAGTTATTGTTGATATGTATGTATATATGTGTGTGTGTGCACACACACACATATAGAAATATAGGTCGCAGTGCCAAGCCAGCTATTTATGCATGTCTCCCCATCAACCCTCTATTTCTCAATTCTCTTTCTCACACACACACACACACACACACACACACACTCCTATGTTGCTGAGATAAATCATTCAGTGAATGGATCAAAGGTCACTGAGACATAGCAAATGAAAGATGAGAAAGAAGGAAAACACCACATCTAATATTACAGATATCCTGTGCATGCCGAGGGTATTGAATCAGTTAGTAGAAATTATCAGATGGTGTGGAATGCATATCACAGGTTGAAACTGAATTTCTGGGACGTGGGCGGACAGAAGTCTCTTCGGTCGTACTGGCGTAACTACTTTGAGTCGACAGACGGACTCATATGGGTTGTGGACAGTGCAGACAGGAGAAGGCTGGCCGACTGTAAAGAAGAGCTACAAAGACTGCTCGTGCAGGAGGTGAGGATCAGAGATCTTATAGGGAATAGTTAGACGAGGTAAAGGGGGGTTGCTGTTTTCACATTTACGTTGCATCCAGTTACCTACTTTGAGTTTTATCATCATTGAGTGCCATCATTGCGACCTGTCACTAAGCGGGGAAAAGAGAGGGAGAAAGAGGGAGGGGTGAGATAAGGTTTATTTTTAAAAACTGCTGGGTTAAGTATATTTAGGTATCTAATACTGGCACACTACCACTTATTAGTAACCTTCTGCTTTCATTTTCTATTAGTCATTGAGTACATACCAATTCTCTCATATTAGTGAGTGGACTCATTGGGTATGTTGAATTAGTCTCAACGTATTTAATAACTTTTTTTAAATGTCGCCGTGTTAAGTAAGTTTCTGTTTGTAGTTTGTCTTGACAAGGTTTAGGCAATTAATAATAATAATAATAAAATAATATAATCGGACTTTTGGCTGTGGAATATTCTAGCGTACCCTGGAGCATCTTATTTCTTTTAATACAACTCACTAGTTAGCAACAGTTGATAGCAACCACACCATCACAAGAAGAAGCAGCTGTTAACTATAAATTAAAAACTAACATTATTATAATTTTTGTAATCTTCCAATGAAATAATGTTATATACTAAAAAACCCATCCTGTATCACTCTCTTTATGTCTTCAGAGACTTGCAGGGGCCACTCTCCTTGTGTTTGCCAACAAGCAAGATCTGCCAGGGGCTATGAGCGCAGATGAAATCAGAGAGGTGAGAATTCTAACACTAGCGGTGTGCTTCGGCACAAACAGCGAGCGAGCTAGCCTATGTAGTTGCATTGATAATACAGTTGTGAAGGATTTTATAAAACCAATTACCCACATGCCTATATTAATTGAAAGGGGTAACTAACAGGTAACTGGTTCTTTTATCGCAGGCACTACCTGTTTCTAACACCCAACTGTTCAGCAGTACTAATGGGGTCTTTCAGGAATAGTGACTGATCCCAGTAGTGTAGCCAGTGGAGGTTTGAGGGGTTCAGTCAAACAACCCCCCCCCCCCTCCCCCCCAGGGGATTGAAATGAGGAAGAAAAAAAGGGGGGGGGGGGGGGGGAACGAACTTATGATAATGTATTTTTCACCAGACATCTGGTAAAGTATCGTCAACCGTTTCTTAAAGAAAGTGCGACCTGGGCTGTAAGATTCCCGGTATAAGAAAGTTTTTAAAGAGCAGAAACAGGTAGCTGAACAAGGGATTATTGAAGGATTGTCTGTGTGGAGGTATAGGATAGTAGGAGAGACTAGCCTGCATGTAGCTAACTAAAGAAGGCTCAGCATCCTTTGTCTATACGGACCGGATGAATATTCCGTGAGTACTAACGGACTTTAATTTTTGCAGGTCAAATTTTATAATATCTTCATAATAAGGAACTAATTAATACTGGAATAATTTATGTACAGGCAGTACCTTCTCCTGTTCTGAATGTTGCCTTGTGTGTGTGGCACATGTTCTATTTTAGTAGATAACTCTCCAGCTGTCTCGTCTTCAGTTACATAAACAATAATAAACTTCATTACTCAACAAACTTTTTTTAACTGTACGTATAATCCTCAATCATGAATATTTTAATTGAAATGAAAGTGAACTAGTTTAAAAATAGTGTGCACTTTTTCATACTACCATAGGAACGGGTTGTTAAGCAGCCCACTTATAAATTTAAATGGAGAAAAGGCAAGTGAGCACCTAAAACCGAGGCTAAGCACCAATAAGCCATTGATGAGACACTCGGAGCACTTGCTATGCCCCTGAATCCTGTCAATGCCCCAGAATCCAGTGGAATAAGAGTGATATATTATAGTGGAATAAAAGCGAGTCTGAGTTGCAGTGGTTCAAGAGAGACTGTCACTCTGAAGCAGTTACAAATGATCTGTATATTATTATTATTATGTAGTATTATAAATTTAATAAACTTGCAATTGAAGAGCACTTGTCATTAATAAACCTGCAATTGAATCATCTGTGGAGCAACTGTCACTGTAGCAAGTTCTAATTTTTGTTTTTTTGTTTGTATGTTTTGTCTTCAATTTTCAGCCGTACTCTAACTACTATTTGGTAAGGTCATTTCATTTAAATAAGCTTTGTTATGGGGTGAACTTAATTGATGCCTTTCTTCATCTCTCCCCTTCCTCCTTATTTCAGGCTCTGGAATTGGATAGCATAGAAACTCACCATTGGCAGATAGCCTCCTGCAGTGCAGTGACTGGACAGAACCTGTTAGACGGGATCAACTGGCTTACAGCGGACATCTGTTCTAGAATATTCACCATGGACTAAAGCTAGCAGTCAATTTCTTTTTAAATCAGCACATTTTCTATGTAATAATGTTAATAGCACAAACTAGTTAATAATAAGTTGAGGTTATGCCAAATGGTTACAAGCAACTGTCAGATCATGAGCATGACCCTTTACCTATCATCACACTTTCACTGTGTAGTAGTGGTTGGATAAAGTTAATGATGATTACTGTACAAATTGATTTATCATGGACCAAACAGAAGTTACTGCTGTTGCTAGATGGTGTGGTTAGCTGGGATCATGACCTAATGCGAGGAGTGTATTTAAAGTGATGAAATGCAACATTCATTTGTTAATTTTTTTTTTTTTTACTGAATTTGTGCAATACATAAATATATGGATGAATATTTTTAGTAATGGTCTCCATTATTCAGGACAAATAACTGAATCAGAATAGCTGGAACCTCAACCTACCCCACAGGATGTAGTACAGAACTGATCACTTGAGAAATCGTATTCAAACATGGCAAGTATGCACACGCTGTATTGATCCTTTACCATATGATAAGTAGAATGTTATTCATGGTCAACATATACCCACTGGTGTATTATTGTGCATCATTAAATAAATATTGTTCGAAGTCGATAGTGATAAAGTGAAGTGAATTGGGAAAGAGGGGTTATTACAGATAGTTAGCTAGCAGGTTCCTGTTTGCGGTCGGCATTCTGTAGTGATTCTTTGTAAGCCAGCGTCCTAGTCCTTCGATCCTTACCAATTGAGTATCCTTTACCTACTTGGGGGCTTTACATACCAAACATCCATTGGTCATCAGTAAATTGTTAATTAGCACCTCTCAATTTTGAGTGATAAGCTGATGGTGTTCATCTACTCTCTAGGCATAGCTACTGTTAGTGTACGAAGTATTGCTAAATTAAGTTATATTCCCCAAACCACCAAAGTCTATTAAATGACCATCGTTTAGCATTTACACTACTTGCAGTTTCAGATCATGTGGACCTTAGTAAATAAAGATAAATAGGTGGGGAAGGAAAAAAAAGAATGGGGGGAAAATAATAAAGAATAAAAAGAAAACGATGCTTCTTTGTTGCTATAGCGTGTGTGTGTGTGTGTGTGTGTGTGTGTGTGTGTGTGTGTGTGTGTTGCTCATTACCAGCTAATTGAGGAGATGATTGGATAGATACAATTTGAAATTATAGTAAGCACTTGCAAGTCCTGATACCAAGCTGGTCTTCCTGGCCATTGAATTGGATTCAGTCTCAATGACAATCCGTCTTCCCCATGAGAAACAGGACCGTCTGTGTGTCATGATTTGGGATTGGGGGGGGGGGGGGGGGGGGGGCAAAAAAAGTTATGCACTCAGCATGTCTGGGGCCTTCCTCCGGTGCATGACTGACCTTTCAGCTGGGGTGAGAGCTTTACACCATCATGAAGTATGCTGAAGAAATGGCAGGTGTGACTAAGTATGTATGGAGACCTATAACTCCTGACCTTCTTCGCAAGATCAAAGGTGTGTGAGACCCTCAAGTACACAAGGCTGATGTGGTTATACTTTGGGCAGCATGTTTCCTGGTATTCGTGGGTAGTATGCGCCTTAGGGAGCTAAAGTGCCAACCGAAGATGGATACGATGCTTCATGCCATTTATCATGGGGTGCATGATGTGGTGGTTGACGATCCTATCTGTCCCTCCAGGCTGGAGGTGCGTATAGGCCTAAAAAACGGACCCGTTTCGTCAGGGCATCTTCATGTTTATTGGCAGAGTCACATCTGACAGTATATGGATGGTTCATGGCCAAGACATGGGGGACTAGCATTGAGCTTGGGAGTACGCAGCGCAGGATTAATGAGTACGAATCCTATGTGGTGCTCTCACCAGACCCTTTCCTTCCCCACATGTAATGGGAAGGTAAAGAGCCGGCTACACCAGACTAGTAAACTATCTCATAGGTTGTTGGAGACCCAGTTTAGCGATACCAGAAACTGTCTGTCATAAGTAACTTCTTATCCAAGCAACTCTAGCATTTTCTGAAGGATTTATGCTCCACCCCAGACGATGTAGAATGACATACTGCAGAGCAACTAATACAGTAGTAGCAATGCTGTAAGAAGCAGAAATTGACCACGCATCACATGATTTATCCACTGCCTGGCTGAAGTCAAGACCGCCAAACAGCTGTGAACTCGATCCCATGCATAATTTATCAAGCAAGGGCATACTTTATAGTTTGGGATGCAGAACAGATGGCATGATTCTAAATACCAGAAGCTTTCAGTGTGCAGAAATTCAACTGCTTGTGAGCTCTAGGGGATTCGTAGATGGCTCATGAATAATAAATTTGAATCAGCTCAAGCTTTTCATCAGCAAATTGTCAACACATGCATCTCAGTGGGATAGCTCAATACTAAAGGGAGAGAAAAGGTCAGGTTTGGCTTCAATTTTGATGTGCTGTTGCTCTCTTTGAAGACTTCCAAGAAGGTACCAGGTCCAAAAGGTAAAATGCGCTGGGAAGTGAATCTTGCTGCAGTATGGGGGCAGATATCAACAGGAGGTGGATTTGCTAAACTTCACGAAAGCACAAGTGTGCTACTAGATATGGTCAAGTGATGGAAAATGAAGGAGCTGAAAGGGATCAACCACAACTAGGGAAGGTAGAAATGGTGGTGAGAAGGTCAGGATAAGTGAGGAAAATCCATGGCTTGCATGTACCTCTGATGACAATCTCTCAGAGGCACATCCTGAGGGATTAATTGAAACACAATTCCTATAATGATAAAGCAGAGGCAAAACAATAAAACAGTGCTGAGTCAACATCCAGGATTTCTGTTCAAAAATTTGATGACATGCAATTAAAAAGGAATCATAATTATTATTATTATCAAATTCACTGCCAGATGTACACTGTACTGACACCAGCTGGTGCAATTTAGTCGGTGTCAGTACAGTGTACATCTGGCAGTGAATTTGATAATAATAATAATTATGATTCCTTTTTAATTGCATGTCATCAAATTTTTGAACAGAAATCCTGGATGTCGTGACCAGACTGGAAAAAAATCACGTGAAAATGTGAATAAATATAAACAAAATAAAAATGAGAAAAACAAAATCGACAACTTTGTAACAATTAGCTATAGCAAGCGGTGGACGAAATTCCAGCTTCCAGTAGTCTTTCTGTTTCCAAATAGTGGCGTTTACTTTTGAGACTTTGAGGTGTGTTAGTCATTCTTGATCAGTTGGCTGCCAGTTGAGGGTCTCAGAGATCCCCCAGGCAGCGTGGACCTGCAAGGTATAAATCGGAGTTACCTTCCATAGCAACAGTTAATTGATTTGTGTGGGCGTACCGCATGTGTGAGCACCCTTAATAATCATCATCAAATTGTAGAATAGAATGACCAACAGAAATAGGATAGAAAAACAACGAATATTATCGTTGCAACTTGGATATATTTAGTATGACTCAACAGGAAGTAACTAGCTAACCAACAAAACCGATAAAACCAATAATGATACAATAAATCACAATATAAAAATATAACACAAATAGCTGTTCAAGTTAACACAATTCCTCTCTCCTTGGTTCAAAATTCCTTCCATAATGTAAATAATCAGGAGGTTGAGCAGCCATTGGTTGTGAAACAGACCCTTTCTTCTGGTTGTGCAACTTCTTCTAGAACATCCGCTTCGGTGGTGGACAATTGCGCCGGGTAGTCTGGAAATTCTTCGCTCTCTCCTCAGGAAATGTAGAAATGACACGGGGTTGCGTTTCCTGATGTGGTCATGTGTCTGCGAACTCGGCGTTCGTCTAGGGTAACTTGAAATGAGCGAGGTCCATCCGCGGAGTGAATTACCCCCTTAATCCAATCTTTCCCGTTCGGAAACTCTTCAATGAAAACATCTTCACCAACTTTAAAATCCCAGGACTTGGCAGTTTTGTCATGATGCTGTTGCTGTGCCCTTTGCTTGTCTTCCACTCGCTTTGTAAGTTGAGAGTTGAGGTTTCAGCAAATCTAAACAAGAGCGTGGAACTCGTCCCAGAAGTAGTTCAGCAGGAGAGATACCTGTTGTTGTGTGTGGCTTCTCCGCTGGACCAACGATTTTGGTGGGTAGATTCGCTTATGATGGAAAGTGCAGCTCCAGTATCTACTTCCATCTTCAGTTGAGCTTGATTTATGGAGATTCCAACAGTTAATGATGGACTGCCCTCTGGACGTATGTAATATAGCTGATACTCTTGCGATGTGGTTTCATCAGATTCTATCTCCGCCCCGGTCACGGCGTTTGTGTCGCCACAACCTTGGCGCTGCTCAACCTTTCTTTGCTTGTTCTGCACGCAGAAACAATATGGCCTTTTTGTGACAATAATGACAAGCAGAGTCTTTGAAAGGGCAGTCAGAGGCCGCGTGCGCCGCGCCGCGCCGCGCCACACCTGTACCCTAAGGTACTCTCTTGGAGAGCCTGCGTTATTCTTATCGGAGTAATTGGACACCGGCGGAGGAGGTCTCAGCGGTTGCCTACTACCTTGGGATTTTCAACGGTAACTTGTAGTGGAGGCTGCGGTTTTGGTTTACCACCTAGATCTCTTGATTCTGCTCGGCTATCTCCATAGACGTAAGGAGCTTCACAGCTTTGTCGAACGTAAGATTTTCTTCAGATAGGACTCTCTTTTGCCATTGTTGATGCGCAATACCGCATACAAGTTGATCACGTAGCATTTCAAGCAGTGACTCCAGTTGCAATATTCAGCGATTTGCTTCAACAACAGAAATAGGATAGGAAAACAATGAATATTATCGTTGCAACTCGTATATATTTATATGACTCAACAGGAAGTAACTAACCAACAAAACGCATAAAACCAATAATGATACACTAAACCACAATAAAAGATATAACACAACTAGCTGTTCAAGTTATTACAATTCTCTGAACAAAAAAGAGAATGAATGAAGAAGACACTAAAGGGGTTGTATCTGTTCCTAATAGAGAAATTGTCCAGCAGTGTTCAGATCAGGAATTGGTTGAGGACTGCAGGTTAAATGGTGCCAACGTTCAAGTAGAATTTCAAGTGGAAAGAGAATTAAAAGTAACACACATTGAAAATAATGGAAAATATTCTACTGAATTAAAGGAAAAAAATTCTGCTCACGCTACAATCACGGTCACTGCCAACGGAGTGACTTCGTCCGCCGATATACTGGTAGTGGAAGAGGGTCGCGCCTTAGGAAATGAAGACGGAGTTGCCTGCGAAGTCAGTAGAGTAAAAGAAATCAGAATAAAACACGTAAAAGATACGGAGGAGACCGAAAGCAAGATTTCGGCTAGCCGGGTGAGACTAAGAAGGGTTATTCCAGAACTCTATGCCATTGCCTGGGAACCTGAATCTGGAACCATTTCAAGTCCAGAAGAACAGACTGAGAGATCATGTTGTGGAAGTTTGCTGAGTAATATATACAACAATGTTACTGGAGATTTGAAGAAACTCAGAAATAAGTGCTGCAATCCACGTGAAACCTGGACGGCCAATCTGAAAAAAGCAAGAAATTATGCATTGAAAATGCTTGGCTCAATAGTATTCCCCCTCTTTCTGGATGCTGTGAGGGATGTTTGGGTAGCTATTGAATTTATTTTGGCCTTAGTTGGGCTGGGATTGTCCATTGCTACTCTTTCTTTAGATCACAATGTGATCTTCAATATTTTACACCTTGCCTTAGCTATTACTTCTTTTACATTATCACTGTTTGATTTAGATTTTAACAGGAGATGTAAAAGTTGTAAGTGTTCTTCTACAAATAGTAGAGCAGAGAGTTGCTTTTCTAGAGTTAAGAAAATCACAGATGTTTTAAGGGCAGTAGTCGCTGAAGTACTGATATATCCTTTGCTTATGTGCAATCTTCTTGGAGTCATTACAGGGAGAGGTTATGAAGGGAAGTCAAGTGTAAACCTTCTAAGCTTTATTCTTTTTATTCTCTCTTGCTTTTCTCTTATTTTATATGTATACGCAGTCCGCATTCTCATTATGTTGAAGGCGATAACAGGAAGACGGAGCATCGGACGTCCAAAGCAGGAGTGGCTAAATCACTTGGGCAACCGGTATGACCCTTCTCTGGGGAAATCTGGCATTCAATATCCAATATGGTTCTTTATTAACGTGATATTTCTAATGGTAATTCAAGTTCTCATGATTATAGCCGTTAGCATGAAGATGTATTCAGACAACAAGCATTTTTACGAAAAGGACAACAAAGACGAAGAAATCCGTGTCACTCCTGTTCTCTGGTACATGATGGCCTGTGGCTATGTGGCTCCCTTTCTAGGGTTTCTTTCTTACTTAATGATCACGATGCCTTGGGCCCGAGATTTCTTCTTAGGAATATTCTATGATGTAGTCAGCTTGTGGAAATTTTGGAAGAAGGGTGGAATTGATGATTTGCTTCCAGGCAGCAGCAACAAAGAGGAGGCTGATGAAGACAATGAAGACCCCAAAGTAACTTCCGAGATGGAAAATCGCTTTGCAAGATACTTTGAATCTTTTAAGCAAGACTTGGAAAAATATCGGAAGATGAAATTCTGTTATAAAGTTGCTTATCCATTCAACACCTACATTGTGTTTCCTTTTTGTGTCCTTTATACTTGGATGCAAGTATTCTTTGCTGGCTTTGCAGCAGTTACTGCATTTGAGCTGGCTGAGGATAGTCCAACCTGGACTCTTGTTTATTTCGTTGGAGTATTCTTTGCTGGCCTCTTCAGTATACACACTTTCATTATAGGATTTATGTGGAGTATACTTCTATACAATGTCATCATAGCTGTTGCTTTGGCAATCGTTTTTTCTCCTATCATATTTTGTTACTATCTTCAGAGAGGCTTGAATAGGTGATTAAAAAAAATCTAACTTACTGTAAACTTCTTTGCATAGTATGTAGCTAGCTAGCTTGAACTTTTTTGTATTTTGTATTTTTATTGTAATGTGATTTGTGTGGTCATCAATGTTTTGGTTTTTCTATTTTCAGTTATAGTTTGTAAATACAATGACAATTTAAAATGCTGACTTGAATTATTGAAGAGTGCAAACTTAAATTTTTAGTTTTAGTGCCCAGCATATGGCTATCATCCTAATGCCAATAAGACATGGTTGATTACCAAAGAGCATTGTGCTGACCAAGCCCAAACAATATGTCAGAACTCCGGTGTAAATATATCACCTCAGATGGCAGGCCTTATAGCTATATTGATCAGTTTGTGAACACAACTACCAAGAATGACCTCCTACAACTTGCTCACATAGCTAAAACTCAACCACATGCTACTTTTTCCGCCTTCATTCATGGATTCGTGCACAAATTTACTTTCCTTTACAACTGTACCCATTACTTGCTAATAATTTCCATCATTAACACCTTTAAGAAAGCCATCTGGATTGTTTGTTGATGTAGATGTCATACTCTCCTAGAAGACACTACCACCTTAAAAGAGATTCTCTTGCCATACCAATTTATGCCATTGCCATTATTGAAGCAGCTTGAGTCTAAACTGCTTCTATTGTGGTACACTGATGGTGCCACACGAGTTTGAAGGGACAAGAGAACTTATATGGAGGTGGGATGCTATTAGTATTATTAGACTTTGCTATAGTTATTTTTGTCAATGCTGCTAACTATGGCTTGGCTTGTAGCGATAAAGAGTGTCATTATTCAGCAGCTGTTGGGAAGTAGTGTCAGAAGTACAAGGGAGAGTTAAGACCACACATTGTATCAGCAATTAAAATAAGTGAGTTCAGGAAGCAATTTATGGGAACTGAAGTAGAAGAATTCGAATAGGAAGTTATCGAGTTAGCTCAGACAGCAAACACTCAGCCTCATGCTGTGTATGCTACACTGGGACTCATGGGTATGTAAAAGTACTAAATGGATTTTTCTCTCCAGAGTAATGCCTGACAAAGAAGAAGAGCCCCAAACTATTAGGAGGCAATCACTCTGTGTATTCTTCGCAAGTTGACAGGCTGGCTTCAACCTGGTTGTGACCTGAAGAGAGATATTTTCAGTTCAATTTCAAGTCTCACTCCAAATTACAGATTCGTTACCAAATGTGATCATCATGCAATCACTTCTCAGAGCATAACAGTACCATTATCTTGGAACAAGTAAGAGCAAAGCTAAATGTCATTTATTCAAGAAAGCTACGAGCCAAAGAGAATGCTGATGCCCTTGAAAGTATTTCTCCACATATTTTACAGCAAGCAATGGAAGTTGCATATGAGAAAGGTTTTCCCAATTTTTTATTTTATTAATAATTTTTTTTAATTTAGAAAGTACTGCCAAGTGAAATTTCTTGAAAATATATTAATTAATGATTATGCCTCCTTTAATTGAAAAATCTACACATGATGATAACACTTGGAATTCAGCAAAAAAAGATATTTTTGAAGTCGTGTTTGTGCTTCATTATAATCTATTGTAGGCTTTCATGTTGTTGCTGTTTAAAAAAAAACTTCTTCAGTCTGCAAGCATGGTTCCTGTGCTTTCTCTTCTTCTGAACCACAACATGTTGCGTGCTAGTAAATCTTGTATTACATGTATGAAAACATGTAAAATAAATGATGTTTTATAATCCATAATGCTGTAGGTTATTGTTATTATACAAGTAGCATTATATTGGCCATATTGGGAAAGGAAAAGGCGTACTATGGGACTAGTGAGGAAGGATCATTGAAGATATTGTGTTAATTTTCCATATCCTCCATTTCCCCTCCTCTTCATACAATCAGTATCCATAAACAGTAAGCATGAGCACAAACAGAGCATTAGAGAATACAAATATCAAAGTCTGGTAGCAGTCTGGATTTCCTTTGTCTGTGTCCTGATTTATGACATAAAGACAAATCTACGAAGCTAAACCCTTTACCACTCCTTATAGTGAAAGGGTGTGCCTACACGCGACAGAGTCTAGTCATAGTGAAAGTGGGCAGTAAACCACAGCAAACTTGCTAGTCTGCACAACAATCTGGCTGCTCTGGCCATCCATGTGCAAAACACAATATGTTCCATATGGTAGCTGCTTTTTCTTCTACATAATGGTACACCAAATAACTAACCTTCTCTTTTTTTGTAAAACAACAACAACAATGAACTGCTATAAAAATGCCCTCTCATTCCAGTTACATTGAGTACGTCTAAAGCACAATGAGTACTAGCATTGGTACCGGTGCTGAGTTATATGCTGTCGTTGATCTGAGCAAGAAAAAGGACAAAGCAGAAGCCTCCAAATGCGCGTCTTCTCCTATAGACAACTGTGAAGTAGACACTGCACTGTACTCAGTTGTGAACAAAACCAGGAAAGGTTCAAGCCAAAATAATCAAACTGATGACAATGATGTCCCAGTGAGCAGTGCCCACACGGAAGAGCATGCTGCTGCTGTTCCTTACAGTCAAGTAAAAAGGTTCAAATTCAATCATTTGTTTTTGTCAAAGGCTGAAATTTTTATGGTCTCCTTAGCTATGATAGCTTTTGTTGTAATAACAGTATTGTTTATTGTACTGTTTATTAAAGTTGAATCTTCAAAAGAACGATGTGATCTATCTGATACCAAAATCATCACCTCCATTTCTTCCTGTAAAGAAGCTACAACCTCAGGCCATTACACTTTGCAGTCCCAGTCTTGTCACATGACCAGAGTGTACTGTGATATGAACATAACTTGTGGCAATACCACTGGAGGATGGATGAGGGTGGCTGAATTAGATCTATACAACTGCCCCCCAGGATTTAGACCCGAGATATTTGATGGTAATAAAACTTGCATTCGTGTGGACCGCGAATCTGAATGCACGCCTGTTGTCTTCAACACATTTAACATAGAGTACTCTGCTGTATGTGGGAATATATCTGGATACCTAGGAGAAAATCTTAATAATTCTTGCGACATTAATAATTGTATGTCACCATGTAATCAGACTTACTTTGTTAAATTCAGCTTAATTTCTAGCAGCAGTCCTGTCTGGACTCTAGCTGCTGATTGCTGCAACTGTATTCTATCCCTAGAAGAAAATGCATTTGAAGGTCTACTCTGGGACAATGATGACGAACAGCCATTTTACAAAAATCTAAGCATGTATATGACAGATGACTTGGTAATGAGAGTGTGTGCAGAAGGTGAAAGAAGCCACAAGATTCTTGCATTGAGTGATATGCAGCTGTATGTTCAGTAGCTAGACAAACAATTTTAGCTAAATAATACTATTAGAGTATCAACGAATTAGAAATAGCTTAAAACATTATGATTTGTATATACTTACCAACATGTACTGTATTAGCTCTAGCAAAGTAGTATTAGCTATAAATGCTTAAATCATTTAAATTTCAAAAATATATTCTTCTGAGTATGATTTGTCTTGTAGCTAGCTACATGCTATCTCACTCCATCATGAATCACTGCAACATTAGTCTGTTCAGCTTCGAAACCATTCAGTCATTATCTGTTCTTCTAATAGCTAAAGCACTTACACAGTATCTCAACAGCACTCCACCCAACATCTCAAGAAGGACTTTGGTAGTAGTATGGCCCAAAATTTATTTTGTTTTTTTTCCCCTGACATTAAACTTCAGTCAAGTAAATTAATGAGAACAAAACTTTTAGGGCATTGTCATCCTTATTGTGGCCAAAAAGTTGGGAGGACCCAGGCCCCCAGCCCCTCACAAACTACCCTCCTGACCCCTCGATCCCAGCCCAATAATTCCCCCTAGTACACTGTCAGCGTCAAGTATGCCAGCAGTAGACCTACCCACTTCCTAACTTCTCCTATCAGTACCGTGCCTTAATATCCTGATGGTGGCCTTCTCTCTCTCCCTCTAATTCACAGCACTAGGCTGAGCTAGCTGGCAAAGATGGTGGCCGGAGACAACAGACTTCTATCACACTAACATGCACCTTCTACCATTAAATGATCATACTTTGCCTAAGCACACAGTCAGAGTTCTGGGGATGTGGAATTTTTTTTTCCCTTCATCTTCTGGGGTCACTGAGAAAAAGAATAGCCAGCAAGGTTTAGGTACAGCAATGGAAAACAAACAAAACAACATCATTAATATCAAGGTGTCAATACTAGCTATGCATAATAAATTATAACTATAGGCTGACCTGCACGTTTTCATAAGTACATCACTAGCTAGTACACATGCATGTCACATTCATTTTGCCATTATCAATGTAATTGAGAAATGGGTATATATTTAACAACTCAGATAAAATTTAATTATATTCAACAAAAAAGTATTTTTTTGTGATAATCTGTTCACTATTCCCTCAAGAATGACACTCTATAGTTTTCCCTTTCGGAGTTAATGTTGCCTTCCTGTACCACTTTTCTTACAGCGTTTACTGATGTTATAGGTCTTTTGTAAAATAAACAAGCTGATTGTAGCTTTTGTAAAAGATTGGCTGTACTGTCACTGACATTTGATGAGGACTTTAAGTTCTTCTCTTCATTATGCATCTTTTTATTGTCTTCCCCATTGATTGGCTTATCTTGTCTTCTTTCTTCTACTGTCACAATCTGTTCTTGCCTTTGTATTCCGATGACATCCTCTTTGTCATTCATGGCTGTGCCAATTTCAACTACTTCCAGTTGTAATTGTTGTTCTGTCCAGATACTCACTCCGTCCATTTCCTCTTTCAAAACTTGCAAAATCCCTGATGCAATTGTTTGTCTGACCTTCCGTGTTAATGATTGCTTCATCTTCACAAAGTTCTATGAAGATATCATTGAGAAAGACAATGTCATCGATGTTGATCTGACATTCTTAGTCAATGATTTTATTATCTGCACAAAACTCAAATAAAAATGTCATCAAGAGAGACGATATCATCATCCAAATTTTTTATACCCACAGTATTCATCCTCTCACAGATTTCACTCTGATCAGTTTCTGATGACCTCGTAGAATCCAATCCTTCTTTTCCATTGCTACCTTGAGGCACATCATTCAAGCCAAGCCGCCATTGTCATGAGAAAACATCTCGCTATCTTCGGGGTCATTATTTCGGCCGCTTTTATCAGGAGACTCATTGATGTCTTGCCGTGGCCGGCACCTTACTTGGGCCAGCATTGGTGGATTTCTTGAGGTCCTGATATGCCTCTGTTTGGAAGGTTTAATCAAACAAGGTTAATGCTTTTGAAAAATCTATTAAATGTGCGTAATAGATAAGAATATAAAATGTGGCTAAATTATTATATTGAGATTTGTAAAGAAAAAAATGATTTGAACAACATTGATATAAAAATTGGTAAAATCCTTGATATCAATAAAATTGATTATAATTGGCTGAAACTTACTTGAGTAAGGAACATTCCCAAGAAAGGTACAAATGGAGTTCCATTGTCAAGATATTTTTGCACTTTGGCTCTATATGCTTGACTATTGTTGTCTTCTGACATGAGAGCTCACTGAGCCTGTCAAATTGCCTAAATACAATATAAAATAAAAATCAAAGAAAAAAGCAATACACTCAAAACTATGTGGCTAGTAGCTAAAAACAGGTTGAAATGTGATTTATAGAGCTAACCTTTAGTAATCTATATCAAAAACAACCTTGGAGCATGCATTATATATGTTAGATTGATACTTTCTCACCACCTAAGGGTCAGAACTTGATAATTATATATGTTATATATTATAATTATGTAAATATAATTTCGAATGTAGCTGGTCACATGTGTGAGCAATCTGATCGGTCTATTACTACATAAATCTATTCAAGTGCATTCAAAAATTGAGTGAATTGCTCTGATTCCTAAAAGCAGCAATTCACGGAATCTTAATCTAAGCTTTTATTATTATCTATGTTGTGCTTACTTTTTCTTCCTAGAAGAAACAGCTTTCCAGGAGTCACTGAGCCTATAAATAGGAGTGCTCTGCAGACCACCTAAAATAGCCTTAAGTGAATTGATATAGTTCTTAGCAACCATAATTATGATGGACGGCAGATCAAAGCAAAATGGAATAATGAAGAGTTTGGGTACTTCAATACAATTACTAAAGATAGCTAAAGCTATACTTTGCTCGTTGTTTATGTTTGGGCTATAAAATAGTTATAAACCAAAATCATTAGGTTTGTATTGCGATTTATAAATCGCAATACAAACCTCAATTTTGGTTTATAACTATAACATATATATATATATATTTATTTATTTATTCCACCCTAGATATCTTCACAATGATATTTTTAGGTACATGACCCAAACTCACGGTATTTTCAATTTTCTCGTTTTACAGCCTACCTTCCTCTGGTGTATCCTGCTCTTTACCCTGCTCAACAGGGTTAGAGCAACTACTAAAATATCAGCTGGGGTGTGGGTAGCCCCTACAACCAACTTTAGGGCTGTGAGTTACCCTTCCTCTAATACTAACTACAGTAGTGAAGATATCTAGTGTGGAATAAACCACTTATTACACTTGTCAGAGTGTTATGGCAAGATATTTCACTCTCAGGCTTTATTTTCACTTGCCTCTGGCTCGTGAAAATAAATTAGCCTGCTCGTGAAATATTTTGCCATATCACACTCTGACTAAAAAATATATATTATATATTATATATTGTACATATAATGCATACATTAATAAGTCAATAAGATCAATTTTTGAGCAGATATAAAAGATGCTATCACAATTCTACTTACTTTAATGAAGGCTTCAATGACCTTTGCCCTGGCCTGATGTGTTTTTTCAGCAAGTATCTCTGTGGGCACGAGCAAAGCCAGTTGGTTGAAGGCTTTAATCATAGCCAGCACATTGGGAGAGATTGTTTCCTGTCAGGCAACAAACAGTAACATGAGCATCAAATAGGTAAAAATAAAATAAAAGTGGAAATAAATTACAGTTGAAACAGAACAAGCTACTAATCTAAGGCAAACTTGGGATAACCTTCTATTTTCATATATTGTACTATTGGAGAAAATAAATGAACATTTTCTCACTCAATGTGCCATTAGTTTATGCTTTTTACTTTAGTGGTTTTCTTTGTCCATGCTCCATTCTCGAGATCTTTCAGGTCTTATCTTTTGCATTAATTCCAACGATAAGAAAGAGCTCCAAAAGCCACCATTTTTTCCTGAAACAAATGTAGCTTTTCAGTAGGATCCCAATGCAATCCTCCTTCCTTTTTAGCTCTTCTCCACTTTTTCACACTTTGGACAACATCGTCTCATAAAGGTGACAAGGTTTGTTGAATGGCATGGAACTTGTTAGTTCCATTTTCAGTTACTAGGAGTACATGAAAATGTTGTACATAATAATATATATAGCTATAATGTAACTGCATTACTCATTCATTTCTGTTTCCAAATTTTAAACATTTTTAGATATTTTGTACTCAAATAGCTACTATTGTGAATCTGTACCAACACAATTCATTGTTGCAGATACAATTAGCTATACAGACTGATTATGTCCTCAATATATAATACTTAATAATAATCATATATGTAAAGAATATCAATATCATAACAACAATAATTTAATAATAAAATAATAGCAATAATAATAGTAATACATGTAATAATATTAATAATAATAATAGTAATAATAATAAAATAAAATATAATAATAACAATAATAATAGTAAAAATAATAATATTGTAATTTTAACTACTGTTCTACTAACTTACAATCATATATGTAACCTTACCCGACAAAAGTCCACTACTTGTACACTAAAACTAGTGACACAATCCGAGTACAGCTCGAAAGAAGAACCGAATTACACTTCCACACCGACCGCGCTAAAACACACTGCGAAGTCCAGGGTATAGCTAGTCGACGCTGTAGCTAACACGCCTGGAAACAGACATGCGTGAAAACGCTGAGACTGGAATAATGCTTAAAACTGGAAAGAAGCTTTTTGGCGATTTTAGAGAAAAATGGAGTTAATCAAATCAATCTACATACAGGTACAGAAATATCTTCGACATTATTCACTCACAAGTAATTGATCTCGTTGATTGGACTCAAAGTCGCCTCTATAGCGATTGGACTCACTTGGTTCAGACTTCAGTGGTGCTAGTTCCTTTGCCAGTTTCTCTTTCCACAAAAATATTGAAGCCACAAATCAGAAGACTAATATTAATCCCGGTCATCGTACTTAGTATTATGAAAAGAGACACTTAAGACTTGCTTCCCCATAAGAACTAGACCTGAAAAGATTCTAAGATTAGAAATGATAGTAGAGTAATCCTTCAGCAGGTTAATGAAAGTTTATTGACACAACAAAGAAGAGTCAGTAGTTATAGCTACTCACAATTCAACATGAAAGTCATTAACAAATCCAAAAGGAATAAATATTCAGACTTAGTCAAGAATGACCGCTGAACCAGCAATTCATAATGATAGATGGAGTAATAAATGATATTTCTTTTGACCATACTGTACATTATGTATGAGTATGTGAAACCATCTTCACATCATGGTATAGTTTATTTAATCCAACATTATCTCCAGCATTTCATTTACAGTAGTGAAATCCAAATGACACTTTGAAAACAGTTAAAAACAACAACAAACAACTAAATAAAACGAAATTCACAATAGTTGTATCACTGCCCAGTAAAGTTTTTACAAATTTTAATTAGTGATAATAGTTGTTAAAACAAATAATTACACATGACTGGCCAACTCTAGTACTGAACTGGAAACCTATTGCCACTGGATGTCACATTTCATCATCACTGTAGTCCTCCTCCGGAAAATCTCCCATAGTGACATGGTGGGGCTTCACAAATCCCCCATACTTTGGAGGGCATTGGAAATATCTCACGCCATCAACACTGTGTAACACAACAACACAGGGTTCGGTATACATAGTGGATTGGTATAGGTTATACCACGATGTGGTGCTTGGTATGGGATTTACACAACTGAGGGCCGAAGCCCGAGGATAGTGTAATTCCCATATTGACTGAATGGAGTGGTACAACCGACTTGTACCATGGCTCTAGGCTAAAGGAAACACAAAAACTAATTTTGATTGGAACATTTTATTTATTCATCCAAAGAGGTGGGTATGAAATATACTAACTGCAAATTGAACAATCTGATTGGACAGTTTGAACAAATCGTGATACAAGTATAATTAACCCTCAGTGCATGAAAGAGGGTTACAGTAGTCATCCTGTCTGTTTGTCTGCTGCATTTCATGCTCTGATTTTGGAGATGACTGACAATTATGTTGAATTAGGCAAGAAAGTATTCAGAACAACAATTTCTTTTTATTTTGGTACTGTTTAATTTTGGGCTGATTTTTGAGAAAACACGAAGCAGTCAGCTTTGTGTAGGTATCACCCCTATTGTCACATCATTGTGGTGTGATACAACCTCATCAAATAACAGACATTACCTCATTGTGGTTTTGTGTGATTTACTTATAAGACTGAGACTTGTTGAGTTAGATAGTCAGTTGAGTTGAGTTATGTCAGTCATTGAATTGTCCTAATTATAGTTAATATTAATACTGTCAAGTATAGGTAGCTAGATAGGGCTTAGGCCAATCTAGTACAAAACTGTTACAATCATAATCACATGAGCAAGTAATTTCTTGCTGCTCACAACCAGTGAGTGTCCCTTGCATGATTAGCTTCTCTTATGAAGACAGCATTCCCATCTTATCGTTTTCATTGTACGAGCTACTTTAATACCTGATAAACTATTCTATTGGTTTGAGAAATGAATTTGTAATAGCTAGCTAGTATACAGAGGGTTCGCACCTTTGGTACTTCATTATTTCAGCAAGCAAGCAAGTAATGCTGGAAAGTCTGACAAGTTTAATCTACATTTGTGTCAAACATCAACTGGGAGGAGCAGTGGGAGGGGCTACATACACCTCACTCTCCACTATGTTAATGGCATTGAAACACGTGCCACTAGTAACACTTAGAAATATTCTGAGTTAGCAATTGAATATGAAGTTGCAGCAAGTTGTAATTAATTAGTTAGACACGCCCACTGAAAGGTGAAGAAACATCCTTACCTGCCGTCATTTTTGCCAAGCGGTTCATCGTATTTCACTCCCACAAAATAGCCACTTTTAAATTTAGTTGTCCCTAGAAAGAAAAAAAAAGAAAAAAAAAAGAAAAACAACTAACACATTATTGCAAATTGTTTGTTGTCTTACTAACTCTCACCTGTAAACATGACTGTTCCTCTCTTCGGCATAGCTCCCGGTAGTGCCACTTCGCAGCGAGAGCCCACTACAATGGCTTCTGCTAGCTCCTTCTCCTTCCTCTCCTTCTCCTCTGCCTTCCTCACTTCCTCCGGGTCTTTCTCAGCAAACTGAGCTAGTTTCATCTTCTTCTTGAATGCCAACACAGTGTCTTTAATGGTAACAAAAAAGAAGGGGGAAAATAAAATAAAATAAAAAAATAAAATAAAATAAAAGAATTAGAATGAGTGAAGCCAGAAACAGGGGGAAAAATCAGTATAACCTTTGATTTGAAGTACAGCATTTAAAAACTTAGAGTTGCTGGTGAGTGACATGCCATGCACATGCACACAATAACAAGTGAATGTGGAACTTCCATGGGCTTGATCGGAGTGTCTTGCTTGCTTGGCTCCACCTACCTTGTTTCTTGGCATACTCTTCTTTAGATAATTCAAACTTGTCCACTCGAGATACATCGTCATACTCCCCAACTGTCTTGGTAGGATCACGATTGATCACCTGTAGACAAAAACAACAACAACAACAAACTAAGCAACAATAATGACAGAGATATTTGCGTCTTCTTTTTTTTTTTTGCTTTCTTTTTTTTTTTTCAGTTAATCACCTAAAAATATAATATATTGCTGCCTGGGGTTTATTATATCTGATATTTTGACTCCATGCTGAGGAACCTCTGGTAGATAGGAACTTTCACAAAGTACTGATAAACTATTTTTGAATAAAGGCAAAACAACAACAAAAACAAACAAACAAACAACAGCTTGTATGTTGATGTCTTTACCACACATTTCTAATTGAATTTCCTGGCTTTCTCGCTATCAATGCATTGTTTGACATATCACAGTTTATTAAAACTAGTGTATGTAGCACTCAATAGCACAGTACAGCCACTGGAGCTAGCCAATTCAAACATGGTAAGGGTCATGTCATACATGGCTATACTTTAACAGTATTAAACACCTGGACTGGCTTTTTTTGCTCTCTTTATAAATAGTCCAAGACTCAATCGTGTTCCAAACATATAAAAAAAAATCAACAACAAATGAAGCCCCGTAGGTGTGAACCCTCAGCAGTACCATATACTAACTAGATATTACAAAATCATCTCAGACCTAAAGAATAATTTGTTGGCTATTCTAATCAGGTATCAATATAGATTGAGCAATGAAAACAGTACGTTAACGCTGTCTTCATAAGAGAAGAAGCTAAACAGGCCAGAGTCACTCACCGGTATATATTTTCAAATGCGTGAAACTCCACTTTCAGCATTCAGTTAACTTCCCAGCATAAAGCAAAACTATCACAGGCAGCAAGAAATTATTTGTTCAAGTGATTACGACATGGCAGTAGGAGGTGTTACTCACAAAAGTTAGTACACACACGGAGCTGACTGCTCCATGTTTAAAAGGTCTCAAATCATCGTTCGGAGTAAGTTCATACTTGAATCAACTGTTAATTAGTGAGCTCCAAAATCAGAGTGTGACACAGACGGAGAGACAAACAGACAGGACGACTACTATCACCCTCTCGTACTTGCACGCTGAGGGTAAAAAACAAGTCGGAGAGAAATGCAGTGGGGTAGTGGGGAGCTGGTAAAGTATCATCAGGCCGATGGGAGGCATTGAAAATGGCTAAGCCTAACAAAAACAAGACAAAGCCACCTGAGGGCGCTTCGTAGGAGGCAAAGGAGGCTCAGAAATAAGGTATATTTTATCCATTGTTATCATCCTCTACCACTTTAGTCACATCAGTCTGCTTCACTTACTTGCCTTGACCCTTAATGGGACACACCATCGACACTTGTTAACCCAGCTCAGCTAAGAATACATACAGCGTCATTGTCATTTCCCCCCTTACTTACGTTTCTCAACCATGTATTAATTAATTAATAGACACATCACCGCCATGATACTGATGATGCTTTACCAAACTGTTACTGGCAACATTTTACCTATCAAGCTCAGTTAATGAATTATTATTCATGAATACCCACACCGTTGTTGTCATTACTGACACACAAGTGTATGATTATTGGCAAGTGAGCGAGACACTCTCAGGGGTAACTCAATTGAAAATCGGGGTTATTTGTTTGTTTATATATGTGTGGACGTATGTATGTCATTTTGTACTTTGAACCTCGTGTTTTTGTGTTTGCTTCGTGGTCTACCCTTTCCCATACCTCCACTAAACAGAATCTTTTAGTTGAGCGATCCTGTATCATTCAAGGAAATTAATTATTTACCCCTTCGTATTAGGTTGTTTCTGAATGCCACAAGACACACTTAGGTCTTAAAAAGTGTTTCATTTGTGCACTGGCTCACTCGTCCTTTGTGAAATAGAGTAAACTTTGAACCTAAATACCCAGAACAAATAGTCTGTATCTCCCCTCCCCTCCCAAAGATCCTTCAGTAATTCCTCAAATGGACACTTTGACTATGCAATCATCATATTATTCATGTTTTTAGCAAATCACTGCAAGAATCTCTGAATTTGTTTGCATTTTACTCTTGCCTTTATTAGATTTCTGTAGTAGACTATGCCCAACTCACCTAGTGAATCCAGCACCTTGAACTGAGCCTGAGCAAATATCCCGCCCTTCTCCCCTAAATAAATGATTCCTAGGATAGAACTTAGCTTTAAAGTAACGTTCCACCTTCTATATATAAATAAAGAATTGCTGTATATTCATCTTGCTCACATGGACGCGATAGCCATTGAGTACAGGGTAAGAGCCCAGAGGAACATCGTCATTGTCCATCAGACACACCAGCTTCCCTTCCGTGTCAAGCAGCTGCAAGTCACACAACCCTGCCGTGGCTCCTGTCACCAGCTCCAGCTTCATCTGTGACAGACACATAGAAGGAACACATGAAGAGAAAGAAATAACGAGTATTAGAATAGAACCATACAATAATACGAATGAAATTCAAGAATGTATATAAAGATATATACAGAACAGTTCACTTCTGTGTATTGTTCGCTTGAATAAAAAAAAGTCCATAAGTCAGTAATAGAGTATCTGAAATAAGTTGCAAAAATCATTTTTAAAATATCACTATTAAAATTACCTATTTATGTTATTTTATAAAAAAAAAATGGTAGAAAAAATAATAATAGCAATCCTCAGTGACTATACAAACAAAATTATCTCAATAATTCATACTCGTTTTAATTAAATAGTTACCAATATTTGGTCAGTAACATTTTGACATCGTATAAACCTCTAGTTTATAACACACTAACTTTTCCTTGAGCTTACTAGAAACCAACCACACCAAATTTATGCAGTGTTTTGAGTTCCAGCAGACAGTACATAGAATTAATATTGGCCTTACAGAAAAAAAAGAAGCTAAGTCAGGGATATAGTATTTAATTGGTTACCGGTTCAGTAGTCATACCGTAAGCCGTAAATACGTACATCGTTGTTACAACAAAAAATTACGAAACTTAATAGCTTTTAAAAGGAGCATAGAGCATACTTTATCTAAAACGAATGTCATCACTACACACACACACAAAATAACTAAGTAGATGTCACTGAGATGTTAATTAAAAGTAATGGCTGACCTTCAGCTCTCTGATAAGTAGAGACCTCTGGAACCTGTTTTCAAATCTACTGGTTGAAAGAGCTCCGGATACTAACAGCTGCACCATTCCTTCATCAGTTGCTAATACACTTGCACCCCCATTCTCAGCCATTGTTTCGTAAAATCACTAGCCAAAGCAGCCGCTGTTCTAAATCTTCAATCCTTATCTCTGGAAAAGGTCGTCGCGTATCCAAATTAGGCGGGAGTTTGGCGGGAAGAGTGAGTTTGCAGAGAAACGATGAGGTTATCTTGCGAGATTGAAGTCATTTATACTTTATCGCTGGCTGGTGGAGGAGCCCCCAGTAAATCTTCTCGTTGCAGAGCGTCCGTAAGTCTAGGTAAAAAACCTCACTTGGACCCAACTTCTTCAGAAAAAAAGAAAAGAGACGAAGTGTATTTTGTCGTCTCCACCTCAAAGAACGTGGAAGGGACAAAGTATAAGGTAAGGACTTGTCACAGATACGGTGGAGTTCCTCGTGTTACTGGTTTAAGACAAAATGCTGACCTCATCAAACCCCAACCCTCCGCACCCCATTCTCACATAGCCTGACCCTTTACCAAGTTTCTATGTTCTGGTGCTGAACCTACACTATTGTAATCATACGTTATAATTTTATTTTAGGATTTATTGTAATTGGTCCATGTTGTGTAACAAGGTTGCAATAATTCTAAGTCATTTTTTTCTAGTTCCATGTGCATTTAAAAAAAGGTTAACTGCAACGTAATGATGATGTTCTCAGAGGTTTCATAAATGAATGTTGTCTGGCACAGGTACATATAGAGCACCAGACCATTTCCAACATAGCATATGGTGAGGGGTCTAGCTTATTTACTAAACTAGCCCTCCCTCATCCCCCCTCCCAGCCCCCCTCCCTCATCCCCCCTCCCAGCCCCCCTCCCTCATCCCCCCTCCCAGCCCCCCTCCCTCATCCCCCCTCCCAGCCCCCCTCCCTCATCCCCCCTCCCAGCCCCCTGGTATGTTGTAATTTAGCTGTTTTTGTTATTCTCTTTCTATTTTTATTTTTTATTTATTTTATTATTTATTTATTTTATCCCCCCTAGAGACAAGCCAAGTATGAGCTTAACATTTGATTTTTAAAAGACTGCCATGCTGGTATTATGATTTGTATTGTTGCTACCTGTACATTTGAGTTTAGATAAAGGACAACATAGTGAGAGTGTTCTCCAAATTTGTGCAAGAAGGAAAAGCCACCATTAAGTTCAGAGACCCTGCACATGACATTGCTATCAGTAAGGTAAGGATCATTAGGAGCCAAGATATGAACCCTGCTTGTAACCTTAATTTATGCTTGATTTTATAACGGCAATATCTGACGTGTATCATTCCCTATGTTTGCTTGTATTTATTTTTTGTTTTTTGTTTGTTTTTTCTTTCTCAAATGCTTAAGGATGCCATCACATACAACGCCTGGGGGCCTTACTCCAACTGAATAGTCACGCATTATCTACCACAAAGACAGACATGCCCCACTTTGCAACAAATTAGTGCCCGTGAAATGCAGCTGTGCCTCACTCACTATTATGCGCATACGGTTGGGGGCGGGGCGGAGTCAACTTACAATAAAAAATCCTCGCACACAAAAGTAATGGATTCAGAAGTGTGGACAAACTGCTATGGTTCAAACTTTGCCAAGGCTTAGGGTCACAAGGGCTCGACCCTATAACGATAAGATATTTTTAATATGCAGAATTTTACTGAAATAATCAACAATAGTTCACGTGGTAAGGTGAGTATATAGAAAACTAAAATAGAATTTAACAAAAACTCATTGTTATGGCATACACGCAAGGATAAGAAACAAAAAAAATCAGCTTCTAAACATCAGCGGTAGCCGTGCAGTATTGTGGTGAAGTCCAAAATGGTGACGGGGCTATTTCTTGATTTGCGACAGACTTCCAATGTTTATTCTTGGTAGGTGCTTACTCCTAGTAGTACTTGCTGCCCTGCAGAAATAAAATAACTCGGGGGGGGGGGGGATGGCCTATTCCGCGGGTTTTTCACGCTCAAAGAGTGTGACGGCACCCTTAAGGGAAAAAACAACTGATATGGGGAAGCTGTAATTAATTGGAGATTAAACTAGTTCATATACCTGTTATGTTTTCTTTTTAGGCAGATCCAAGTAAATTAAAAGAACTATTAGACGTATTGAGACTGAGTCCGCAGGAACAGTGTGGGTCTTCCATCAGACCACTGAGTCTCCTACAGCCTTCCAAGAAACAGCACATAGACAAACCCAAGACCAAACTAGTCATCAAAACTCGAGGGGATTACCCCATTAAGGGATTCCCCGAGTCCCTGGAAATTGTGCAAGCGACTAGTATTTCTTTGAACAGAATAGACAGGAGGATCTTGCAGCTGAAGAACATCAGGAACGTAGACTTATCAGGAAATGTTATTAAAGAAATTCCAGAATGCATCAAAGACGTCAGACTAGTTGAACTAAAGCTATCTGGGAACAAAATATTGGAATTTCCTGATATTGTGTGTTGTGGAGAGATCACTAAAACACTCAAGGTTCTAGACATGGCCAGGAACCACTTGGAATATTTGCCCAACAATTTTTCCAGCTTCAAAGTATTGGTTCAATTGAAACTGGACTGCAATGAGCTGCAGGTTCTACCAAGAAGATTCGGGAAGATGGCTTCCTTGAAATATTTCTCTGCTAGTAACAACAAACTAGTTGTCCTTCCTCCCACCTTTCCCAAGCTCACGTTGGAGTCTCTAGACTTGTTTGGCAACCCATTCTCGGCCAGTGGGTTGATGAGGACTTGCAAGGACCTTGGTCTGCCAACTCTGAAGGAGCTAGCTGGTAGGGTCATAAAGATTCACGGGTGAGGGAAATTGCAAGTGTAATATGAGAATGATGCTCATAATGATCAGTTTTAATTTATTTGCTGTGAATTATATAGTGTAAGTCACCAATGAATGTTCGTGGTGTGTAATAATAACCAAATTAATGAGTGTCAGTATCAATTAGTTTTCCTTAACCTTCTGTTAGTGGGAGTCTGAGTCACACTAAGCATTTCTGTTGAGAACAGATACAGTAGGAGACAAAATAAAGTTCCGGATTCCGCTTAAGCTTTTCTGTCAATTCACTGATATTTTCTAGCTAGAAACTCTTCCATAGTTATATCAGCAAGCTAAGGCCTTGTATCGCCCGTTAAACGCTACGGGGATAGTGCAAAAAGCTTGTACAAAATTTAACTTGCTTCAATAAAGCTGCAGATCGAAGTTTCGACGGGCACAAAGCTATAAACGAGGTCCGCACTTCGTAGATTCTGTTAGCTACTGATGCGACTTTCAGTAGTAAAAAAATCTAAGCCTGAGAAGGCCCTAACATCGAGAAAACATTGATACTGTGCGGTAGTCGAGCTAACAATTCTCCACAAGACAACTTCAAATAGGACGGCTCAAATTTTTTATCTGAAAAGCTCCACCTCAGGAGCCTGTAAACAAAAAATCGAATGTTTTATTCGATGAACGATTTTTCTTTGAGTGAGGATGCAGTGAACGGGAATGATTAAAACGGTAACGCCAGTAGAACGGAATGGCTGCCTTTTACCAAGTGGCGTACCTTCCCCCCCCCCCCGTTTTTTAATCGTGCGACAGCCGTTCTACAGAACGGAATTCGGAACTTTATTTTGTCTTCTACTGTACATCACATTTTTTTTTTTTACGCATTTCACTAATGTGTCATCTTTTCACAATCATTGCTTCTTTTCTTCTTCTTTCTCTTCCTCACCAGGATCCCATACTGTCCCATGACTCTGCCAGTGATCTTGTGCCACTTCCTGGACTCTGCTAAGAAGTGTCTGTGTGGCAAGCCCTGCATGGACAGCTACCTTCATTACGTGGCCACTCTGGGGCTGCACAAAGTCTCTGCCACTGTCACTGCTGTGGACCAGAAGGGAACTGTTGGAGTGCCAGTGGAGGCATTCTTGTGTTCTGCTAAGTGTCACAAATTCTGGAAACTATAGTCAATTATATATAGTACTTTACACATGTAATATGGCAAAACATTTCATGAGCAGGCTAATTTTTTTTCAAGAGCCAGACATGAATGAAAATAAATTCTTAAGAGTGAAATATCTAGCCATACCACTCTGACAGAGTGTAGTAAGTGGTTTATTCCATGCTTCTTCACTGAAGTAGTTTGTACTAGGGTTGAGTACTATATTAATACTGCTATCCCAATGTGTTTTTGTAATTTTGTGTGCAATTTTAAAACTTGAAATTTAGTGTTCGCACTTTTTACCTGATTTTACAATTCATCCTTTCTAGAAGCAATATAAAAAATATGTATGTATAAGTTACATCACAATGTATACATAGGTTACACCATGACATATTTTTTATACATCGACAAGTGGACTTACCAAATGAGATTTAGAAAAAAACAAAGCAAATAAAGATGGAGTCAATTTCAGGAACGGTCAAAACATGGGAAAATGATGAGTATAATGATGAAGACAGCAATTTTCAGTGTTGTGGATGCATTGCCTTAAAGTGCATGTGTGTATCCTTAGTATGCACTTGTAACTGCAAAAATATTAACTGTGAAATTAAAGATGAGGATGACCTTCTGAAAGATGAAACCGAAGAAATGCAGCGCAAAAAATACATCTACAAAAAATGGTCCATTAATGGCTGTCAACTCTACTATGGCTTGTCTTTCCAGAACTTGCTGACAAAACACCTTGGCATAAATTAGCAAACTACTTCACGGTGCTCAAAATTATATTCATTTGGGTGACAGCCATGTTTATTCTGGGAATATTTGTCACTGCAGCTTCATTTTATACTATGCATGATAGTATCAACCCTGCCACGCCTGTCTGTAAGGGGAAATATACTGACCATTATATGTGTCCTCTTTGTGACAACCATTGCTCTTTTTGGTACTTGAAGCAAAAATGATTTGTGTACTCGTCACTTCCGGTTGATCTTTGACAATCCTATAATATGGGGCTACGCTATTGTGGTGATTGTAAGTGCAGTTGTGTCATATTTTGTCATAGTATATCTGGAAAAAAAAAAATGAGATCGATAAAAAAAAAGACCACACTTCCTGGAACCCCAAATAATGGAACTAGTATTGCAAACGTGCCAGTTAGTGATCCTGGAAACTTGAATAATGAAACTAGTATCGCAAACATGCCAGTTAGTGATCCTGGAACCTCGAATAGTGAAACTAGTATCGCATACTTGCTAGTTAGTGATCCTGGAACCTCCAATAGTGAAATTAGTATCTCAAATGTGCCAGTTAGTGATTCTAGAAACCAAAATTCTGACAGACCTAGTCATATTGAAGAGCATGAACATTACCAGGATTGTAAAATAGATGGCCCAGAAAAGATATGTAATACATACTGCTCAATTACTTGATTAATTGGAGGATTATTCTTTCTTATGCTGGTATTGTCACTACTTGCTGAAAAGGAAGTGAGAAAATTCTTTATTAGGAAATATTCCTCGTTTTGGGTCCTAGTCCTAAGCCACTGCTCCTAATGCACTTCTTCAAGCTGGAGTAAATGCAATAGTCAAACGAGTTTATCAGCTGGTGCACAATTTTCTTTACTGCATCAATAATGGCAATCATCTTAGTGGTGGCAAATTTACCGCTTATCATTTTGCAGTGACTCTACTTCCTAATATGGTAATATCGTATCTTCCAATAATCTACCAATTGTTTTTTTTTATGGAAGTTTTGTGGGAGATCCAACTGACGGCTACAGTCATATATTAGGCGAAATTAGGTATCAGCATTGTCCAAGCTATAGCATACATAGGTTTTCCGGTATTATTTGTTATATCCTTGATTGTCTTGATTATTGGACTACAATTTTGGTGCTTTTGCTCTTCTAAACATTGATTTGGCTACCATTTAAAACAAAATTAAATTTATTTAGTTTTGTAGTTTTGTTTATAAAATAACTATTTGTTACCTCACCTGTAAAGCTTATGCTATGTTAATTTCTATTAAAAGCCTTAGCAATGACTGGTACTAAGTACTAGCGGCGCACTTGATCAAATTGGCAATGGAGCAAAATTAGGGTTAGCTATAGTGAATAATTGTACTAATTGACCAGTACATAAATTTTATAAGAAAACATTTTGGTATATAAGTGGCTAGGTTCACTAGAGCAAGAATGCACTGTGGTTTGTTCAAACAGTCCAATCAGATTGCTCAATTCATGGTGAATAAATTTCATACCCACCTCCTATTGCCCAAGGTCTAGCCCCTAAACATGCATCAACCTAACTTAGGTCCAACTAGGAAGGAAGAACAGGAAGCATCTATCAGACCCACAGAGCCTATCACTGAATGGAGTGGCAGCTGATGGTTGGCACTGATTTGATAGGATTCTGAGGAGTTGAAGTCCAGTTTCAGGTAGTCTAACTGTGTTAAAAAGTTTATGCAATCAAACAGAGATAGTAGAGTGTCAAGCTGATCTTTTTTTATAACGATTATTGCTAGCAAAAAGTGGCTGTAGCGCCTAGCCATGGCACAAGTCAGTTCAACCACTTTGTTCGGTCAGTTTGTTCGGTCAGTACCGGATTTATACTCTGCTTTACCCACTCACCGGTAGAAAGACAAGTCAACAAATTGTAATAAATGTTCCATTGATGGCATCACCTAACTGTACTACATTTATAACTTAAATTCGGGATTCACTTACTCCTACTCCTCAAGTTAAGTGACAATTACTGATATCTTAAATTTTGAATTGACCGAGTGCCTATAATCATTGACACATAATTGATTAAAAAATAACATTCCAAATTAGCATATTAACATTTGGTGTGTGGCAAATAATATACAGCTAACCTTGACAGCATAACATGAGCTGGAATAAGATATTTATGCATATGATCTGAATGACATACAATATGATAGCTAACAAACGTATCAAGATTACTGTTTCATGGCACACAAGTTGCTGCCAGTTGTACAAGGTATGAATAATACTACGTTGTCAAATTCTGTCGGTAATAGCTAAAAGTGATAAAACGTGTGACTTCTTCAAAATACAGTTCACGACCTTAGGCCACAATCCATAAGCATCGCCTCAAGGCATTCAGTTACGTGCTGAGTGAGGTAAGGTTCATGGAGCCAACAGGACAGGTACACAGTCAGGACATCTCTGTCAGTCTGGCTGTGGAGATCTCTGATAATGTCCTCCTTCAGTGACATCTCTTGACTATAGGCACAATGGACTTCCCCAGCATGCAGACCTACCACAACAACCAAAAATCCTCTTCTCAAGAATATGACAAAAATTACTTACCAAACATGGCTGGTGGAAGAGTAGAAAATAAAGGAGTGGTCATATTGTGAGACTTGGTCAGAATCAACTCGGCAGAAGTATTCAGATTGCCAGCCAACTCGCCAAGCTTTGATACAATGGCCAACTGTTAGAATAGTACAACAGACAGGCAGTAGCTGACAATATATAGTCATAGTAGCCAAATGTCCTGAAAGCTCTGGGATGGTCCCGGATTCATCACTTAGTCACTGTCCCGCAATGGAATTGTACTATTTCTACTGTGTGTCCCGGAAATGATAAATTTTATATCTGTTTACTATGTGTGATCTGCCAAACTAGCAAATGCTTTCACTGTTCTAAAAATTAGGAGTGTTCATTTGATTCTAGAATTGCTTTTTCTTTTTCTTTTTTTTTCCATGAATTATACTGTTGATTCAATGAAGAAAAGTGACTGTGCAGACTTCGGCGACCACTACCTATTGTCACCTATGGCAGAAAATCACTATACTTTTAAACTATCATGCTATCATTGGTTCTTTGTAATTGTTGTGATTTTGGGTGTGGGTCTAGGGTGGGTGCGGCTTAGTGTCCCTGAACTATGACTAGAAAAGTTGGCAACTATGAATAGTACAAAAAATTGTTGAACACATAAGTTCAGTACTCAAGTTGATTCTTATATTTTATAAACATAGCAGATATTTGAAAGGAAAAAATTACCATGTCCACTTCAATTGCTTTGAGCTTTGTGAAGAGTGCCTCTCTCTGGGCTACTAGCTTGAAGTCTAACTTGTCAACCAAGTGAGGATGACCAGTCACTACACTCTGACCTGACGATCCCAATACATACCTGACATACACATAAAGTTTTAACTTATTTTTACTTCTGGACTTACTGAACTTTACACTTGAGAAAGTGTGTATATAGCTATGTTGTAACAAAAATTATTGCACTCACTTATTTTCTATGCTTAAATTCACTATCTGTGTAGCCAGTTCTAGTCCTTGACTGTTTAACTCTTTCCATTTCTGTACGTTGCTGTGGAGCTGAACGCAACATTCTTTTACTCGATGGAGAATCAGCTCATCCATTAAGAATTAGGTAAAACATCGCCAGGGGATAAAACAACGGATAATTGCGTACAGTCGCTTGTAAGTTAGCTCACGATACTTACCCGTTACTCAAATTATTCTCGGCGGGCTGAGAAAGAAGTAGTACACAATGGCAAATAAATTACTCGAATATAAGTCCCTAGTGAAGGCGGTTGCGCAAGAAGTAACAAAAACACCGGAAGAATCTCTACCGTTAGTCCTTTTGAAGCTCTTGCCTTGCTTACAAGCCAGAACTCTGAGTGCTGAAGACTTTTCTTCCATCAAATACGAAGTATGGAAAGAAGACCTGGTGCATCTTCTCATAGAGGTACTGCGCAATGACTACTCAAGTATGGTAGACCACTGGCGAATCTTCACAAACCTGGCAGTCCTACTTTCCTCCATGCTGGCAGGCCTTTCCCCTAGCAAATACCACCTTTCTGCTTCTAAGAAAAAATCCACCAGTCATGAAGCAAGAGAAGATGAAGAAACTGAGCTACAAGATATTGTATTACCCACTGCGGTAGACTCCATTTTGATTTTATCAAACAGCATTCTGGAAGCAGCAGATGAGAATTCCAAACCTGTTCAGACTGGATCCGTTCAAGAAAACACGGAGAGTCTGAAAGAGTGCTTTAAAAAGACTCTAGACACTCTTCTGTGGCTCTGTGCTGGCCAGAAGAGCTGTATTTCTCGTGTTCTTCAATCTCCATATTTTCTGCACGTCCTGATTACCGACAACACCTCATATGGGTACATTTCTTTAGGAATTTTGGAAACCCTTGTTCTTTCGGATAAAGCAGCGATATCTTCCATCCCGCAAGCTATCTTCACGAGCATCCTGGATGAACTGATTTACAAGCTGTCCGGGAAAGATAAAAACGGTGCACTTCTGGCTCTCCGGCTGCTAGCACATCTGGTAGATGCTTCGCCCGAAGTATTGGATGTCCTGTTGGCCAGCTATTCTAGTCTCTTGCCACTTGTTAGCAAGTGGGTGGAGCTGGGCGGAGCCACTGAGGCAAAGGTGAAACAGTTTGTGAAGGAACTTGAGGTTCGAGAAGGAGAGCATGTTGGAGTCTCTAATGAAGTGGCAGAAAAAGAACAGGAGCATAAGTCTGCCATTGTCATTCAGTCCCACTTGAGAGGCTATTTGGCAAGAAAAAGGGTGAAAAAAATCAAGAGGGGTATTACCAAGTTCCAGCAGCTTTACCGAAGAAGAAAGTTGTTAAAAGAGAGAAAGAAGATAGGTGAAGAGAAGGCAAAAGCCGAGGAGTCTATAAGGAAGCAAGGACAGAGGAGCAGCAAACTTGCCTTCCACGAGAAGCAATTAGCACTCCTTGAACAGCTTCCTGCATCAGAACTACAGGAGTACACCAAAAGGCAAGAGAAGGAAGCTGCGGTGAAGATCCAGTGTGCTTGGCGTTCCTGGGTCAGTCGCTCGAGGTTTAAAAGGCAAAAGTCTGAGTTATTGGTCCATAAGAGCGCCATGGTGATCCAGAGAGCTATGAGGAAGAATCTTCTTACCAAGAGGGAACCAGAACAGCACCTTCAGGAAGATGTGCTTCCTAAAATAACTGGAGCCCAACGAGAGAAGCTGCAGTCAGAGATAGCAATGTACCGAGAGCTTCATCCCACAACAGGCTACAAATCCGAAGAACAGGTAGCAGAGTTGCATGACAAAGTCCAGAAACTGTACGAGGAGTTTTATATTTCTAGACCAACACAGAGAAAAGAAGATGAGAAAGCCGACCTTATGTTGTCTCAGCTCGGCCGAAATGTGGACTTTCTCTCAAACCTGCCCACACTGGAGCAATTTGCAAAAGACCCTCAACCAGATTTGGTGGAGAGGTTGTCATCAAGCTCCGCCTCCATCGCTAGAATGGCCAAGAGAGCTCACAGAGAGGAGCTGAAGGCTTTAAACACACCATGGTGGAAGCAACCTCTAGATCAAGATGAACTCTCCGTATAATCTATCTCTTAATCAGTCGGCCAAACAAAACTCACTTACAGAAAATACCTCACATTCTCATGATTTTCATAAACATAGGTTCTTTTTTTTTTTTTTGCTTAATTATATGAGACAAAAAAAAAGGAATTAAAAATTGTGACAACATTAAGTTATGTTTAAAAAATGAATCCGCATACCTATGATTTCAAATAGAGTTCTATTTGACCGATTTCTCCAGCACTGCAACTGGTGCTAGAATTCTGTTCTTGTTGGTCTCTGTGATGTGTCCGTTCATGATCATCTCGTCCAGGATCATGTGAGCTTTGTCTATATTGAACATGATCTATGGAGACACCACGGTCAAGGATTAGTCACTGAAATAAATAGACTTCAAGATGGATGCCAACCTATCCAGAACAGTTCCCAGGACAGGAAGTCATACATTTTAACTATGCCCAAACCACACCCACATTTATTCTTGTTTATAACAATCACATCCAGGACAGTGATCGATATTCCAAGACGGTTGACAACCACATCAATATATTTAGCGACTAATATTCCAAAGTTGACAATTTCACAATCTAAATATAAACACAATGTTTTCCTTAGTCCTCCCAACACACATGTCTAGTCTAGTTGATTCGACACCATTTAAAAACATCTACCCTCCAAATGTTATTACAAACTAAAGGATACATCCAGTTCACACTGCAAAAAGAGAAAAAATGGTGATCATGTCAGTAATCATTGTATTGACAACTTACCACACTCTCGAAGTATCGATCTAAAGTCTCCACGATATTGTGAATGAACTCTATAATGCTCAATTCATTCTAAAAAAAAAGGCCAAATAGTACATGAAAAGAAGTGCTACAGCTAACAATGGCCATTGCATTTATACTCCTACTACAACCACTACCATGACTACCCTGTCAGAGCTTGGTACAAGATATGGCACCCCAGAGTTATACTACATCACGTTGAAGGTGTCAGAGTTGACATTCATGCTCAACCCAACCCCCCCCCCCCCCCCCCCCTCATCTACGCATCAAATCAAAACAGCAAATGTTTTGTGAACACACCTCTTCATTGTCTATGCCTACAATAAAGTACAGAGACGCATATCTCCTATATACGACCTTGAAATTCTTGTACTCCATGAAAGAACACTGCCAATGAAAAGAAAACGTTAAAAGTCCAGCGGAATGGCTACTTGCTCTAGAACTTACTGCTTCCTCGTTCCTTGAAAGACATTTCCGGACAATATCAGCCTCCATACTAACTCTTTCTTCCACGGAAGAATATTCGTAATATTGACTGAGCCTAGTTTGGCCCTGTTTGTTGACGAACAACACAAACTTTATCATCTTTGTTTATTAGCTCTTTCTCTCCCCAGTCTGCCCGAACATTAAATTTGGCAAAGGTCGTCATCATAAAACATGTAGCGATACTTACCGAGTATTGACTAAAATTTAATTCAGTTATTACGAAATTACAATGATTTTTGAATGTTTAGTTTCTTGAATGTGAACTTCCACCAACTTTAGAGCTTGAAGATGTAAGAGTTTGACTGTTACTTTCCCGCTGCTGCTTGGTCTGGTTCTTGGTGGGGTCTTCCCCACCCTCTACAAGCACCTCCATCTTCGCCCTCTGGCCTATGTGCCACATTCTCCCATCTTTGTCCAAAAGGCTGGCCTTCACCATGACTGAATACACACCGGGCACAGGGAGGTCCAGCAGAAACTGAGATTCAAAGAAATCCTTCTCCACTAGCTCTGTCTTCTCCAATGAATTTAAAACTGGTGGCTGCAAGTGATTGAGAATGAGCAAAGGGTAAAAGGAGAGCAAAGGTAAAATATGGGACTGGTAGGACCCTTAGCTTACCACTAGTGCTCTGACATATTTGTTTACAAAAAACACAATTTATCAAGCTACTTTGATATGAAAACAAGCCATTAAATGGTCACACCTACTTTACTCATCATACGCTATCCAATGGCTAGGCTCACCTTGGTAACCCACAGCTTCGCTCACCTTGGCATCACTGCTATGAAGTCTGTCCAGTACTGGCTTGACCTGGACATGCACTGCAGCCGGCGACCGATAGAGTTCTATACAAGAGAAGGCAAAGAAATAAACAACTAAAATAGTCAATAACTCATACTTGCTGCATAAAATCTGAACATCCAACACAATGATAATCAATAAACCTTAAAGGAAGGAAACGGGATTGGGTTGGAGGGAGGGGTTAAAAGTTTCTGGTATGTGAATGCTTTTACACTTTATTTAGCTCTCTCTCTCTCTCTTTTTTTTTTTTTTTTTTGTCCCCGCTCTACTCTCTGACCAGAAGGCTACATGTATCATACCTACCCTCTCTCACTAACTTACACACCTGAGCCCGAGTGGTCGACCACACCCTCTACCTTCATCGTGAGGTGAGTATTGGCGCTGAGCACATGGTGACCTCCTCCGGAAGGCGGAGACGGAGATAGTGCCAGCTGAATGACAGAACAAGAAAAGGAAAAAAAAATTATTATCAAATTTCATCCCCTGCCATTAATTGCGGGACTCTCACCTTCAAGGTGGTGAGTTGAGAGGAGTTGAAAAAATACTTTGGAAGTTGGACGGGCACTTTCAGAATGGTCTTGCTGGAGTCGATCAGAGCATAGGCATGCTAGAGACATGCAGGACAACAAAACATGCATATCAGAGGATGCCCCATTGTTGTTGTTGTTGTTGTTGTTGTAATCTTAAGAGTCTGATTGAATTGACCTGGTGAGGTGACTAATTAATTCTTCTTACCTTGGCTCCGAATGGCAATGATTGGATAGACGAGGACATTACCTGCACATTGCACATATTTTAAAAAAATTAGATTTTTTGACAACCAGGATAGCAACATTCCAACACATATGCATGTGGAGGCAGCTGAACATGCATGTGTGTACATGATACACTGTATAGGAAACCACCAGGCACATAAACGGCAAGTACTTCTAAATTTTAACATAATGGGTTCAAATGTTCAAGATGCTGTTACACTGCTGGCTCTTTTGACACTTTAGTACAAATTCATCTCCCAGCAAATACTGCTCAGTTTAACCCTCCCAACAGATGTATGATCTCCACCTCCCGTTATCTCACCTGGGAATTATGGAACACAGCTCTGCAAGCCTTCCCCAGCAAATAGCTGGTGTTGAAGCTGTCCGTTATCTCCACTTGACCCACGAGAGTCTCGGCTATGGGGGTGGAGACTTTGCCTGGACTAACCAGTGGCTTCCTGGCAAGACCAATGGAGGATACGACACTGGCCATCAGCAGACACGACTGCTGCAAGCTGAGGTGGGCGGGGTGTGAGTGGTAGCCAGGTAACCCCAGTCAAGGATTATGCAAACAGGTTATTCCACAATGATGGCATGTCAGGCGTATGTAACGACCCTTTACCCATGCACGCTGGGCAAGCAGGAAATAATATTATATGACCTTGGAAGGCTGTACATATTTAGTTTACACTAGAATCCAGTGGTCATGCTGAAGAAGCTTGGTGGCATACTTAAAAAAAGACACGGTCAGGATTAATTAAAGATACCTTTAAAGCAAAGTTCATCTCACTCAACTAAAAAACCAACCTCCCCCCCCCCCCCCCCTCTTCTAGCTGGCACGATACAGTGAGACATAGTCCAGAGTGGAAGGGTCAGCATCAAATAGAGATGAGTACAGCTCAGAGAATTGTTCTGAGACTGTCTGGAACTGAGAGACGCACGCACGCAGCTACAAACACACATGATACAAGCTTCATAATAATAAACAAAATTATTATCCTTTGAGTAATCAATACAACTAATAACTAATTGGTGTAGAATGCTCGTACTGTAGGTCTCCTGTTTTTTCCTCAGCAAGTAAACCGTACCATCAAACTCAACACTGTATGAAGAGAAAGCAAGAGAGATTCTTTCTCTCTCTATCACAGCAAGGGACCTCACCTTCTTTTCAAAGAAGTTGTTGGAGTAATTGGTAGAGGGAGGAGGTAAGATGTAGAAGGAGACGCAGGTGGCCAGGAGCTGGTAGTGGGCATTCAGCCAGCTCGAGTACACTTGCAGGAAACTACTTGGAAACAATGAAGACACTTCCGACACCTTTCACAAGCCACAAAGAAAGAAACAAGAGAACATAGTGCTTGCATTGTAATTACAGTACACTACTGAATCAGCTATCTATTTATACATATGCAAAGTGAAAAATTGAAATATCTGAGGTTCCCATTGTAAAAACTCAAACCCTTCACCCAATTATTATCATAGGGAGATGCAACTACGATGATACTTTACCCACTCACCTTGACCAGCAGAATGGAGTTGTAAATGATGGAGGCAGATTTGGAAAGAGAAGGAATGAGACTGGCAGGTGAGGAGGACGAAGAAGATGAGGAAATGATGGCTTGAGCCAGGGAAAACTGGTAAAGGGCATTTAGCCAGTTGCGAAACTTAACAGTAGTCACCTGAATAAATTC
>WLWD01005982.1_pt1 | contig 83787 bp, 70 predicted proteins | sample 6712731 | NCBI WGS metagenome assembly WLWD01 (sample SAMN12718690, study PRJNA576275) | sponge metagenome | isolation source: marine sponge | host: Mycale hentscheli | place: New Zealand: South Island, Marlborough, Capsize Point | collected 2014-11-01
TGGATGGTGTCTTTGTTTTGGATGGTGTTTTTGCTGTGGATTGTGTCTTTGCTGTGGATGGTTTTTTGTTGTGGATGGTGTCTTTGTTGTGGATTGTTTCTTTGCTGTGGATGGTGTCTTTGTTGTGGATGGTGTCTTTGCTGTGGACGGTGTCTTTGCTGTGGATAGTTTTTTGTTGTGGACGGTGTCTTTGTTGTGGACGGTGTCTTTGTTGTGGATTGTGTCTTTGCTGTGGATGGTGTGTTTGCTGTGGATGGTTTCTTTGCTGTGAATGGTGTCTTTGTTGTGGATGGTGTCTTTGTTGTGGATGGTGTCTTTGCTGTGGATGGTGTCTTTGTTCTGGGTGGATGGTGTCCTTTGCTGCGGATGGTTGTTGTGATTAAATGGAGTCTTGCTGTGGATGGTGTCTTTGTTGTGGATGGTGTCTTTGTTGTGGATGGTGTCTTTGTTGTGGATGGTGTCTTTGTTGTGGATGGTGTCTTTGCTGCGGATGGTTGTTGTGATTAAATGGAGTCTTGCTGTGGATGGTGTCTTTGCTGTGGATGGTGTCTTTGTTGTGGATGGTGTCTTTGTTCTGGATGGTGTCTATGTTGTGGATGGTGTCTTTGCTGCGGATTGTTGTTGTGATTAAATGGAGTCTTTGTTGTGGATGGTGTCTTTGCTGTGGATGGTGTCTTTGTTGTGGATGGTGTCTTTGTTGTGGATGGTGTCTTTGTTGTGGATGGTGTCTTTGCTGCGGATGGTGGTTGTGATTAAATGGAGTCTTGCTGTGGATGGTGTCTTTGTTGTGGATGGAGTCTTTGCTGTGGATGGTGTCTTTGTTGTGTATGGTGTCTTTGTTTGTGCTGCGTGGCTTTGCTGCGGATGTTTTTGTGATTACCTGTAGTCTTGCTTTGGATGAGTTTTCTTTGCTGTGGATTGTGTCTTTGTTGTTGCTTTTTTCTTTTGTTCGTGGATGGTGTCTATGTGTGGGTGGTGTCTTTTTGCTGCGATTGTTGTTGTGATTAAATGGGAGTCTTTGTTGTGGATGGTGTCCTTTGCTTTGGATGGTGTCTTTGGTTGTTGATGGTGTCCTTTTGTTGTGATGTGTCTTTGTTGGTGGATGGTGTCTTTGCTGCGGATGTGGTTGTTGATTAAATGGAGTCTTGCTGTGGATGGTGCTTTTGTTGTTGGAATGGAGTCTTTGCTTTGGATGGTGTCTTTGTTGTTATGGTGTCTTTGTTTTATTGTTTCTTTTTTTTTTTATGTTGTCTTTTTTGTGGATGGTGTCTTTGTTGTGGATGTTGTCTTCTTTCGCAAGGGTTGGTGTTGATTAAATGGAGTCCCTTTGCTGTGGTGGGTGGCTTTGTTGCGGATGGTGTCCTTGTGCGGATGTGTCTTGCTTGTGGATGGTGTCTTTGCTGCTGATGGTGTCTTTGTTGTGGATGGTGTCTTTGTTGTGGATGGTGTCTTTGCTGTGGATGGTGTTTTTGTTGTGGATGGTGTCTTTGTTGTGGATGGTGTCTTTGCTGTGGATGGTGTCTTTGTTGTGGATGGTGTATTTGTTGTGGATGGAGTATTTGTTGTGGATGGTGTCTTTGTTGTGGATGGTGTCGTTGCTGCGGATGGTGTCTTTGTTGCGGATGGTGTCTTTGTTGTGGATGGTGTCTTTGTTGTGGATGGTGTCTTTGTTGTGGATGGTGTCTTTGTTGTGGATGGTGTCTTTGTTGTGGATGGTGTCTTGTCTTTGCTGTGGATGGTGTCTTTGCTGTGGATGGCGTCTTTGCTGTGGATAGCGTCTTTGCTGTGGATGGTGTCTTTGCTGTGGATGGCGTCTTTGCTGTGGATGACGTCTTTGCTGTCGATGATGTCTTTGCTGTGGGTGGTGTCTTTACTGTGGATAGTGTCTTCACTAGACATTCACTAAGTTTTCATTTTTTTGATATTATAATAGCTATTCTTTGTACTATTATATGAAATAAAATCATTATATTTTTTGTAGCAAAAGAACCATCAGATAAATGGTGGAGGTTTGCTGATTTTATTACTGGAGAAGAGTTGAGGAGAAGCTCTTACAGATCTGATGAGACATTTGTGACTAACGAAATTCCTGAAGGAGTTCAACATGCAGAGGAAGTCAAAGTAGTTGAAGATAGAAATGAGGATCAAATTAAAACTAATAATCTAGCAGAAGAACCTGAGTCAGCTTCCACATCTACTTCAGAAGGAGACAAAGATGGCATTCACAAAAGTCATTCAGACGGTAAGGAGATATTTAAACTATGAATTTGATGAACCCTCATCATTAAACTGACCCTCCAGTACTTCTATAGTGTTATTGTTATATATTACAGCATGTATGTGTATGCTAGTCTCTCTAATGCCAAAGTTTGACTTGCATGAAAAAGTCAGTCAGAGTGGGTTAACTCCATAACAACTAGATATTCGCTAGCCATCGATTACAAAGTCATCTCAGACAAAAAGAATAACTTATCTGCTACTATTCAGATATCATTATCGGTCAGGCAATTAAGGTTCCCTGCCACTAGAACCTGTGGTCATTTAATCATTCAGTATAATAGCGCGGAACTGCCTGTAACCCAATCCCAAGTTACTCTCTATTCATGCAAGGTCAGCACTCTTGTTGTACTTTAGTGCCAAAAATCTACCAGTTACAGTGAATCGTGAGGATAAGCAGGTCCTAGAACTAACTGTTGTATAATATTCCGAAACAGTTTCTTCAAATAATACTTGCAGTGTAAGGGATTGGCTACTATTCAGACTCCACTGCATATAGACTCCGTCATCATCACTTCAGTTCTTTCTGTCTTGGTAGCTATTGCTAGTATCCTTCAGCCCTATTAGTTATTAGTCAAGTAGCTTAATTGAAATTCTCTACCGTTGGTTAAAGTTTCATAAGTTTCCCTCTCCTGCTCTCTTTTTTCTGAAATATCTCGGCTTTTCTTATTTCCCACTTCCCTTTCTTTAGCGCTTTCTTCTGGAGTCATGGTGTCACTTTTCCTTTGTCTATCTGTCCTGCTTCTGAATATCTCTGTCCTACTACCATGATTGTGAACTTAAGCTTTGCAAACATTTTCCTTCTTTTTCACCTTCCTTTTTTAAACTGACTCCGCCTTTATTCATTGATTCCAGCCACTTTTTAGTTACAATTAATCGCTTGCATTATTGCCTTCTCTTCCGTTCCATTTTAAACCTATGCTGCCTTACTTCACCTATTGCACCTGCTGATTAATTGCCTTTTACCTTCTCTGTCATACTTTCGCCTTCCTTTTTTAAACATATGTTACCTTTCCTCGTCTATTACACCTGCTTTTTAGAATTAACCACGTTCTACTGAATGCGATGACACTTTACCCATCGTGTAATGACAGTGCTTTACCGAACCATTTGAAGCCCATGAATTATACACACCGTCAATCGTCATACTAACACACAAGCGTATTATTATATACATTAACTGTCTTTGCCTGAGGTCATTGATGCGTTTGACGTCGCGATAAAATTAAGTCCAAAAGGAAAGGGTTAATGAAATGTGCAGGAATGACTGGACAAAAGCATGAAATTTGTTTGGTAATTTGTTATGTCTAACTAAAGATTATTTGATAGGTTCCAAATATTTTGCACCCATTATTTTTTTCGTCAAAGCAATTATTTTTAGGGACGAAGTTCATAAAATTTAAATTTTCAGCTGGTACTCATCAATATCAAAGTATAGTATCAATACGAGGATATTAAGAGTGTCAACTAGTTTACTTCATGCAATAGCAGCTACAAAGATCTGTACAATCCCAGTTTGCTTTCTTGCAGCCACATCTGGCACTACAACCATTTGTGCTCTTACAACCACACTTGATTAGCTCCATCAGGCATTGCTAGCTATGGGTAGTGTAGTCCAGACAGGTATCCATGTGCTGCATGCATGTGCTCTCATCAGGCATAGCTAGCTATGGGTAGTGTAGTCCAGACAGGTACCCATGTGCTGCTTGCATGTGCTCTCATCAGGCATTGCTAGCTATGGGTAGTGTAGTCCAGACAGGTACCCATGTGCTGCTTGCGGCTCTATAAGGCATTGCTAGTATGGGTAGTGTAGGCCGACAGGTATCCATGTCTGCATGCTGTGCTCTCATCAGCATAGCTAGCTATGGGTAGGTAGTCAGAAAGTTACCCATGTGATGCTTGCAGGCGCTCATAGCATTGCTAGCTATGGGAGTTGTTGTAGTCCAGACAGGTACCCATGTGCTGCATGCATGTGTTCTCATAGGCATTGCTAGCTATGGGTAGTGTATTCCAGACAGGTACCCATGTGCTGCATGCATGTGCTCTCATCAGGCATTGCTAGCTATGGGTAGTGTAGTCCAGACAGGTACCCATGTGCTGCATGCATGTGCTCTCATCAGGCATTGCTAGCTATGAGTACTGTAGTCCAGACAGGTACCCATGTGCTGCATGCATGTGTTCTCATCAGGCATTGCTAGCTATGGGTAGTGTAGTCCAGACAGGTACCCATGTGCTGCATGCATGTGTTCTCATCAGGCATGCTAGCTTTGGAGTAGTGTAGTCCCAGGACAGGTACCCATTGCTGGCATGGCATGTGTTCATTCAGGGCATTGCTGCTATGGTAGTGTAGTCCAGAAGGTACCAAGTGCTCTTGCATGTGATCTCTCAGGCATAGTAGCTATGGGTTGTGTAGTCCAGGACAGGTACACATGTGCTGCAGGCATGGGCTCTCATCACAAGCATGTAGCTATGGGTAGTGTAGTCCAGACAGGTACCCATGTGCTGCATGCATGTACTCTCATCAGGCATTGCTAGCTATGGGTAGTGTAGTCCAGACAGGTACCCATGTGCTGCATGCATGTACTCTAATCAGTCATTGCTAGCTATGGGTAGTGTAGTCCAGACAGGTACCCATGTGCTGCATGCATGTACTCTCATCAGGCATTGCTAGCTACGGGTAGTGTTGTCCAGACAGGTACTCATGTGCTGCATGCATGTGCTCTCATCAGGCATTGCTAGCTATTAGTGTAGTCCAGACAGGTACCCATGTGCTGCATGCATGTGCTCTCATCAGGCATTGCTAGCTATGGGTAGTGTAGTCCAGACAGGTACCCATGTGCTGCATGCATGTGCTCTCATCAGGCATTGCTAGCTATGGGTAGTGTAGTCCAGACAGGTACCCATGTGCTGCATGCATGTGCTCTCATCAGGCATTGCTAGCTATGGGTAGTGTAGTCCAGACAGGTACCCATGTGGTGCATGCATGTGCTCTCATCAGGCATTGTTAGCTATGGATAGTGTAGTCCAGACAGGTACCCATGTGGTGCATGCATGTGCTCTCATCAGGCATTGTTAGCTATGGGTAGTGTAGTCCAGACAGATACCCATGTGCTGCATGCATGTGCTCTCATCAGGCATTGCTAGCTATGGGTAGTGTAGTCCAGACAGGTACCCATGTGCTGCATGCATGTGCTCTCATCAGGCATTGCTAGCTGTGGGTAGTGTAGTCCAGACAGGTACCCATGTGCTGCATGCATGTGCTCTCATCAGGCATTGCTAGCTATGGGTAGTGTATTCCAGACAAGTACCCATGTGCTGCATGCATGTGCTCTCATCAAGCATTGCTAGCTGTGGGTAGTGTAGTCCAGACAGGTACCCATGTGCTGCATGCATGTGCTCTCATCAAGCATTGCTAGCTATGGGTAGTGTAGTCCAGACAGGTACCCATGTGCTGCATGCATGTGCTCTCATCAAGCTTCCATCCTGAAGATGGCTTGTTCTGTTCACTTATTCACTAGTGCTCTATATGCTGTGGAGTTGATACTCAAATATTTATAGTTCTTCCCTGTACAAAGGCCACCCAAATATTCACAGAAGTATTTAATGTAAGTCAATAATGGAATTTGCCAACAAGGATGGCAAGAATATCTGTATCCACAGTTTGGATCAAACATGTACTGCAGCCAACCATCAGTGAATCTATCACATGAATCTTTGCCATCAGGGTAACTGGCAGACACGATCTTCTGAGAGAGAAACTCAAACAATTTTTGTGTATTGATATCTTTTCGTAAGAAATCTCATTCCTTTGCCTCACTTTTGTCTTGTAGATGCTTTGATGCTGTTGTCTGTAACAGTCCCACACTATAAGTCTACCCGGGTAGATTGTTGTAGCACGGTTATATGGGGATCAAAGACGATGCTGGCATACTCATTTAATGTAGATATTGTAAGTAGGTGTACCAGAGCAGCACTGGTACACTGCTTGGTCTTCAGAGCTGGACATCTGAAAAGAGAAAGAGCGTTTCTCTTCGTTTGATCATGACTGGAACTAGTACCATCCAATATCACTGCTTTCTGGTACTTTGTGTACTGGTCTTTGCTCAGAGTTTCAACAGATCACACTTTTCACTGACAGACTCATCCATTACAGTTTGACAAGTTGAGGTTCAACAGCTCAGGAGATGTTTTGAGAAATGGATCCCCCATATCATGAAACACTTGTATAAGGGAAAAAAATTGCTGCTTGAACAATTTTTGAGCAGAAAATTTTTCTTCATGATGATAATGCTTCTCAGCTATGTGTGGGTTATACTGAGTCAAAATCCTTTCCTCGCCGTGCCTGCTCAGGTCCAGCAATCCTCCACTTTCTAAAGGCTGCAGGGTTTTCAGTCAGTCCTACAACACCACTGCAACTATTTACCATCATATTGTTTTGTTCATGGCCTTATCTATAGGCATTGCTGAGACGTGATTTATAGTCTTAGTAACAACCCAGTGACCATGGTCTTGAAATTCCTTGACAATAGACTGTGGAAGGTTTTTTAAGTCATGAATGTGGACTGGCAGGGCCTGATCTATAGGCATTGCTGAGACGTGATTCATAGTCTTAGTAATAACCCAGTGACCATGGTCTTGAAATTCCTTGACAATAGACTGTGGAAGGTTTTTTAAGTCATGTATGTGGACTGGCAACCAATGAGCAGAGTGAGTATGGTCAAATGCAATAGCCATGGAACTATTGACTTTAGAAACTCAACATAGAGAGGACATTTTTAAATATTTGCCTGACAAAAATGAGCACCATGTGTTCCATTCAAAGTATAGTGTCCCAAAATAGAAATGTCCCAATCATGCTAAGTCTTCCATGTCTGTTTAGCTAGGAAGGCATCTTCTTGGAACTTTGCCAGAGTTTTGGCCATGCCAACACACTGATTTGATGACCAGGTCTGGTTCATGATAGATGTGATGCCTTAAGGAAAGAGTCAGCAGTACCAGATGATGCTCTACCAGCCTGTGTTAGTGCAGCAATCCTACCAGCCAGTGTTAGTGCAGCAGTCCATCCAGAAGCCTCCAGATAGTCTACAATAGTGCTCAATATTGCCATGTCGATGCGTAGGCCACACATCATAGCCACATATTAGTCTTCACCGTAAGTGCCAGGCCATTTCCAGTGCATAAGCTCAGCAATTGCATGAAGTGATGCATCAACTGCAGTTACTGGAATTTGACCAGGATTGACAAACTCTATAGCTTGGCACTGCACATTCATACCATGCTTAACAATGGCTGCTGAAGATGCTTTCTCATAAAACAGAGGTATCAAACTGGGTCAATGCTGTTGAGGTATCTTTATACATGATTTGATTAGAGGCATGGTAGGATGCTCAAGTCACTCCATCTCCTTCTCCAGCTCATCTCCAACCAAGGTTTCTCCTTAACCTTTGCTTGTAGGTGTTCAGAGATAGAGCTGACACGATCTGAAATTTGGGGACAACATACTCTCTTTGTTGATGCAACTGCTGGTATACAGTTGTATACTCCTCAGGAAGCTGATGATTATTGTTGAGTTAGTTGAGAGAAGTGTAGCGATATCTTGTGGACATCCTTTATTGGACTCAGTGGGGAATTGAAATGAGTTAATGCCTGTGCCATGGAAGGAGTCCTGTGCTGTAGTACTGGAAGGATTGAGATCCAGGTTATCCAGAGCACCAATGGTAAAGAGTCCATGACAAAGTAAATAGGGCAAACTAAGCCTATTTCTTTAGTGACGTCACATATAGATGTTGCAAGTTGGTTCTCAAGCTGAAGGATTCTATTGTATCTCACACTAAGACCCAACTGATATGGTTATGTTATTAATTTCTTAGATCTAGTTTGGGTATGTAATTCATCTCGATGTACAAAGGCAGAGGTGACTCATGATCAAGGGAATGTCGTGAATGATTGGCTACAGCTGATCCTCTCTTTACTGTTGAACACAATGGCTTGAGATAGAGTTAAGCAGCTGTGAGCATCAGTCGAATCTTGATGAGTCAAGTTTGTTCCATTGAGCAGCATCGACACAAAGTATTTCAGGTTTGTTGGGACTGACTCTTGCTGGCAGCTATCTGGAACTGAACCATGGAAATGAAAGAACGGCAGTTTTTTATGAAAATTTCTAAAAACATGAACGACTGAACCAAAATATTTATTTACAAAGTGAATTGTTCACATTAAGGGTGGCCGCACATAGCAACGCGCACTGCCTGTAGATCCGGACATTAATTTATTCCCCGCCAATACCCCACCATTTGATAATACGCGAGCAGAAACTATCGCGCAGTAGTAGCAGAAGTATACTTTGCGAAGTTGTAGTGTTTTAGTTTAGCTTCTTGTTGTCTCATATCCGTTTACAGCAACTCTCCATACGTCCTCTGAGCTCACGCAGCAAGGTGCACCAGGCTGCCTCTCCTCCTGTAGCCGTTCTCTGGACTCTGCGCACCTGAACTAAAGCGGATGGATATACCAGGCTCGATTTCTGCGGAGCGAAGACTTCCCAAGCTGCGCAGATCTAATACCTTCACCTATGGCTATCTCCAATAAACTGCTCTCTCTTCAGACTCTCTTATTATTGTTGTATTGATGTTTATTTACTCTTGATATAGGCGGGCTCTTTTTAGAACCAATACAAACTAATTGAAAAAAAAATTGCTCGCGTACTCGTAAGTACGAGATATGGGGGTGGGGCTATTTCTTAAGAATTGCGAGTGGAATTAAAGTTCCAAATTTTGTAACAGTTTTTCTTGGAATCTAATAATGAGAACGGCACAAAAATTTTATACACGGGTAAACCAAAAAAAAATGAACTGCACCACGTTGAGAATTTTTCAATATCTTATAAATAGAAAAAAATGCGAATTATATCATAAAGTAATATTGAAATGGATAAGAACTCTTTGTCTTGCAGTAGAGTATCGGCTCGGCTAGTAGTGCACCAAATTGCGGAGCTCCAACTTACCACACCGCTCCAAAAAATTGCTACAAAGTTTTATAACCAGGCCCCGATATTTCCTCCAGATTAGCTCTAAAATTAGTGAGCGGCTCCTTCGGCAGGTACTGTGTCCTTGTGTTATAGTAGAGAAGCCCCTGTAAGTATACAATAGTAGTAATCGTGCATAGCAACCATCAACAAAAAATTGCGTAGGCGGTGTGCGGCCACCCTTAAAGTGTAGAAAAGAGTTTTCTGATGATATAAACATCACTGTAAAAATATGGAGAACAAGTTATAATTTTTAGAAGATTGACAGTTTCACTATTGAGATAATTGCGGTAAACCGCAACACAAATTATTCCAACTGATAGTGTTTAAACAGAAGGTCCCTACAAGAGCTGAAATATACAGATATTATGAATGTAGAAGCTACTGTACATTGTATTAAGCTCAGATTTCGAGAGCATCGTGCCTCATCATTGCCTCATAAAAGCATCCTGACTTATTGTTGACACTTAGTTTGCTCTTTAAGAGCAACTCTGGTGCATAAGCAGTAACTTCAATAGCTCTCCTTTGTGAAACTGCGGTGGTACTATTGGCTACTGTAGTTACACAAGAAACCAGCCGTTGCCAAACACCCAGGCTAGAGAAAAAGCAGCTCTAAAAACACTTTTAAACTGCCCTATAAAGCAAATCATATTTAGGTTGCCTATTCTGGCAGATCCTGAAGTATTGTTTGGAAGTTCAGGAGAGGATTCACTACCTCTATGATGCAATACAGTGGTAGAGCGCCCAAAAAAAACTCTAATGAGCCGCCATTAATTTTAGCTTGCTAAGTGAAGGTAGGGTAGCCTCCTGTCCAAGTGTTAGATTGCACTGTAGCCTCTCACAACAGGGTTCTGTGAAAGCTTCAGGGATGCTTTCTAATGCCTCCAATAACACCGGTTAGGACTGGAAATTTAGGAGACAACTGTACAACACTCATGCGAAGTTTATTTTTAAAATGCAGTCACTCACACCTGGCTTTATTGGAATGTAGTTTACGTGGTTGAATAGCTCTTTCTGTGTGCTTTATTTCGAACTATAATGAGCTATAGTTTTAAACAAAAAATGGCGAAGACATTCTGTACAAACAGTAGCAGTAAAACTAAGATTAGATTCTTCCCGGAAAGTGCAAGTACTGTAAGTAGGGATTGTAAAAAAATTATAAATGAATAAAAAAGGTCCAACTGGTTTGAAACTTTGAACACTGCTTCAGAAAGCTTCAACTTACAGAATAAATATATAACTATAATAAAAAAAAATCAAATATTAAAAATAATCATTTTTATGGTAAAGGCCAGCCTTAAAAGAGCATCTGTTCTAGAATAAAGAGCATAAAAAGCTTTGATGTTCGGAGCGAGTCCAAGACTGACGATGAAGATTCTTTTTCAATAGCAACATCGCTCATGTGTGCATGTCACTGGCCGTGTGATCCTTGTAGCTGGAAGCTCTAAATGTCTTTAACCATTAATAAAACAGGATTGAAGTTTCTCATACAGCAAAGCTTGTCTTGAAACTTTATACACACTGAGCACTTCAACAATTCTACTAAATTTCTATGGGAGGAAGATTTAATCCCGAGCGGCAGCCTAGCATTGGCAATAGTTCTAGCTTTAGTTCAGAAGCGGAAAGGTTAACCACTCCAACAAAAAGAAGAGCATTGACAGTGGCTATGATCAACGCTGGATAGCTGAGAGCGACTGGGCCCTGACATAGCTACTTGGCTTACGTATACTGCGTCAGATCATTTGACAAAATTAACCAGATGTTGTCCATGACTCAAAGCTATTTCAAGCTCTGAAATTAACTCTTCATTGTCAGTAATCTCCAAACTCATAGCATGATAGATGAACAAACAGACAGGTGCCATCTCACACATGTGCGCTGAGGGTTTATAATATATCATTATTTTTGGCTATAGTAGATTACATGAAAACAAATTAATAGCTTTTGCAGCGAAAAATTTCACTTGGCTTCGCCTTGTCTTGCACCACTTGTGCTGTTAACCCCAAGTTTAACAGTTTTTCATGCTATTATATCTCCAAATATGCTCTCTTTTTTTAGAATTAAGTATGTCTAATAATTAAATATTGTAAATGCATTCAGATTGAGATCTAGATATTTGTTTCATGTTTGATTATTAGGTAAAGTGATTCCTGAGAAGCACAAGTTCACTGATGAGGTGACATCAGCAATATTTAATAAACAAAGCATCAGAAGAAAGATAGCCAATATTCTACTGAAAGGGCTCCCTGGATCTGGCAAGACATCGTTGTTGGATCGTCTCCTGAACAAGCCACTTCGTGTGTACTATTCCTCTACTGGCATGTGTGAGAAAATAGTCATAGTTCAAATAGGTCCCTCCTCTACACATACTTCAGCTTACACCTGTGAAGACAACACATGGAAAGTCACTGACTTTGACGAGTCTGTGGTTTCTCAGTTAGACAGTTGCAAGGTGTTCATTCCACAGAAAAGAAGCGGTAGTCCACGACTACGTCTTCACAGAGCAAGTGCATCCAAGCTAGACCAGCCAGTGTCTGACATCGAGCACCATGTGAAAGAAGTCCTTGAAGGACACCAGATCAAGAATATTGTAGATTTGCAAACCAAAAATTCTCTTTACATCAGAGATACAGGCGGACAGGTGGAATTTCAAGAGAGCCTTTCTCTTCTGATTTTTGGTCCTTCTATTTTTATCTTTGTCATGAGAACTGACATTGACATTCATACAAAGAACATCATTCAGTACAGATCAGCCAATGGAGACATTATCAACCAGTATCAATCCTCTATTTCTACAATGGATGCTCTCATTCAATTCCTTACCAGTGTTTCTGCCATACAGACTACTGAAGAAGGTGTGCTTGAGAAGGTTTCCTCAGTGTGTCACGAGCCTATTGTCTTTATAGTAGGTACACATATTGACAGAATCACTTCAGAAGCTCAATCAGTTCTTGACAGCATTAATCTAATGCTTCACGAAATGATTTGTGAGAGAAATTTCTTCCACTTAGTTCGTTATTCTAATGGTCCTTTGAACACCGTCATGTATAAGGTAGACAATACCAGCAGTGAAGACCAGCAGTTTCAGAAGCTTCGCTCTGATATCAACAAATTCATTCATGATAGAGATGAGTTTTTGATTGAATATCCTGTGAGTTACCTACTCTTCTGTCTGGAACTACACAGTATTCACGAGACAGTCTTATCGATGGATCGTTGCAAGAAATTGGCAGCCAAGTTTTATATTGAGGAAGAAGAGATGGGGTCACTTCTTCATTTCCTTCATTTCAGAGTAGGTATTATCCAGTACTATGACATTGAAGGTCTATCAGATGTCGTTATTAAAGAGCCTCAAGTTCTCTTTAACAAAGTCACTGAACTTATACTGGAAACTTTCTTGTCATCTGGATCTATACCAAAGAGTCAGCAAGACAGTTTCTGCAAGAGAGGAATTTTAGAAGCTTCTGTTTTTAAAAATCTTTTGAGTGAGAAGGACAAAATCACACCAGACCAGTTTCTCAAGTTTCTTCTTCACCTTCGTGTAGCTGTTTCTATTAATGACAAGAAGGGAATGCTCAAATATTTCATACCTTCAGTTCTAAATCATGTCGAAGAGTCTCCATCAGATACAATCAGCACTGTTATTGCTCCTCTTGCTATCACTTTCAAACTTGGTCACTGTCCTAAAGGTTTGTTTGGTATGCTCATTTCTTTCTTATTGAATCCTGAAGGAGATCAGAATCTAACATTTGATTTGTTAGAAAACCAAATTTACCAAGACCAAGTATCTTTACAGGTAAATTCTTCACTAGATATAGACCAAATTTGCCTCAGAAGTCATCTCTCTCATCTTGAAGTCAGTGCTGTTCTTCAGAATTACCCTCCAAATGAGTTAGCTCTTCCAAGAGCAACTTTACCAAGTGAAGTTTGTAGTAGACTTCGGCAAACATTCGATACCTGTCTTCAATTATCTCTAAATAAGTTGCACTATGACTATGGCAAAGTGGAACCTTTTTTCAGTCTGAAATGTCACCTTGAGAATTGTTGTGAACTGCATGAAGTCAAATTAGAACCTACATCATGGGCTATGCACTGCAATGCTCACAATATACGAATAGCTCTCTCAGAACCTGGAATGCTTTGGTTTAATGAAGGTAGGTAATGTTTAAAAAATCTAATACTTTATTGTTATAATTATATTCTATATTCTTCTTTAGAATTCTCTACTCATTCAAAACCTTCAGTTGGCACCAGTAGTGAAGAAACTCCGTCTCAGAATGCTTCCTTAAGTGATGTCAAGTTTACGCCCGACAAGACATCCTCAAAGGATGTCAAATGTATGTCACTCTGTGTTGTATTGTGTTTGTTGATTTATTTGTTTCAATATATAAGTGACTATTAGTTGTAGTCTCACGAACCAGACCCTTTACCGACCGAGCGGTGGAGGGGTCTGGTCACCATCCATACATCGTTTTGTTCTATGGGAATGTAATTAATGTATTTGTTTACTTCCTGTCAGGGTGGTGTGGTCAGCTTTAAAGTGTTTAGCTAAATTGGCTTTTGCAGAGAATTGCTTAAAAAAAATGGATATACCAGCATTGCTTTGATCATCACAAAGTAGAGACAGAAAGAAAAATACATGCTAGCCCTAAGAAAAACCCTTAAGGCTATAATATAAAGCAAAGAAATTCTCTGAGACAGTTGGAAGTGATACTAATAATCCCATTCCTTTATAGAATGTAATACTTTGATTAATTTATTTGTAGCTAGCCCAGCATCCTTCATTCATTTCTTTTATATATTGCAATTATCGTAGGTAGAGCATCCAGAGGAATTGTCACTTCAGAGGATGAATTTCCACACCAGCATGCATCCAGCAACAACAGTCCTGTTGAGGCGGCTCAGTGTCCTAGATATTCTGCAGCTGTTGCTACACCAGGTAACTGGCTAGAAGTTAGTGGTTTAAGTGCTCTTCATTATTTGTTATAATTTTCAGGTCTTGAATTTTCTTTAAGAAATTTGACATTGCTAGAGTGGACAGACAAAGATGGCCAGCCACAGATTCTCAGAGTGAGAGATGAGATGAATGCCAAGTGGAATGATGCTGGAGATTTACTGGGACTAACTCCAGCTTGCTTACAAAGTATTGATAGCCAGCATCGAGGAGATGTCAGGCAGTGTTGTCGAGATGTACTAATAGACTGGATAAAAGATGGATCTCCTTATTATCCACCAACTTGGGATGGATTGATAAAATTGCTTGTACACTTAAAACTTAGCACAATTGCAGACACCTTAAAACTAGCTCTAAAAAAGTCTTAAAATGTTCTTTTTTAAACTTTCCTATATTTTCTTTTAATACTTTGATATGTATTTTTTTTAATCCCAACAGCTATACCTAAATGAGCTATGCTTAAGTTTGTTAATTAGCTAGCTATCAGCATATATGTCAATAAATATATCATATTGGCCCTCATTAAGAACTTTGTCCCAAGTTAAGTTAGACAGTCCTGAGTGCATGTACAATTCTAATGCATTGCAAAATTATAATGTCTCCATACCTCACAGACCTTTCTAATAGTAGCCTGCAATCACTACCACAAAGTACATACCTGACAGTAAATAAATGCAAATAAATTTAGAACTAAAATGATTACTACTAGTGGTGCGCTCAAATAGCGCAAATGCATGGCGAGCGAGCAGACGCTTTTTACAGAAAAATAGGACAGAAATTACATCTAGCTGTAGTGCACAGTGTAACCCTTTCCATTCTCCGTTAGCATGAGAGAATCTAAAGTCTGATCCCAGACTAAGGAAGTGGACCAATGCATTAACGATAACAGAATTACCTGAATAAACTTCGAAAGCAGTGGCAAAAAAACTCAGCTTGACAAAGACTTCGCACAATTGTTTCAAGAAGAGAGTAGCTATAAACTTTTTGGTTGAAACAAAGTTGCGTAAGGCAGTGCAGCAGGATTCTCCGCGCTAGTTGGCGAGCGAGCGTAGCGAGCGAGACACTTACAGGGGTAACACAATCGAAAATCGGGGATGTTTATTGGCGAGCGAAGCGAACGAGACAGTATTAGGGGTTGATAATGCAAAATCGGGTATATGTTATATATATATTATTCATTTGATACAGGAGAATATCACGAGTCTGTTGGCTTAGTATTTACGCGAGTGCCGCAGGCATGAGCGTAAATACCGCCAATCAGACGAGTGATATTCTCGGGTATCCAATGGATAATAAATTTATTAGGTACTGCTCATGCACGAATACCTTGGTAACAAGAAATTTACCTAGGGGGACGTAATAACCCAACGTAATAACTATGAACACAGGTGATATGTAAAAATATTGCCCTAAGCCACATCCTGTTTACTTTAATGCATTTTCTATGTGGCAACAGTTATCAGGCTCTGTTCAGTACCTAATAAATATTTATTAGGTACTGAACAGAGCCTGATAAATATTTATTAGGTACTGAACAGAGCCTGATAACTGTTGCCACATAGAAAATGCTTTAAAGTAAACAGGATGTGGCTTAGGGCAATATTTTTCCATATCACCTGTGTTCATAGTTATTACGTTGGGTTATTACGTCCCCCTAGGTAAATTTCTTGTTACCAAGGTATTCGTGCATGAGCAGTACCTAATAAATTTATTATCCATTGGATACCCGAGAATATCACTCGTCTGATTGGCGGTATTTACGCTCGTGCCTGCGGCACTCGCGTAAATACTAAGCCAACAGACTCGTGATATTCTCCTGTATCAAATGAATAATATATATTTATTAGGTACTGAACAGAGCCTGATAACTGTTGCCACATAGAAAATGCATTAAAGTAAACAGGATGTGGCTTAGGGCAATATTTTTCCATATCACCTGTGTTCATAGTTATTACGTTGGGTTATTACGTCCCCCTAGGTTATAGAATGTTACCAAGGTATTCGTGCATGAGCAGTACCTAATAAATTTATTATCCATTGGATACCCAAGAATATCACTCGTCTGATTGGCGGTATTTACGCTCGTGCCTGCGGCACTCGCGTAAATACTAATCCAACAGACTCGTGATATTCTCCTGTATCAAATGAATAATTGGCGAGCGAGACACTTACAGGGGTAACACAATCGAAAATCGGGGATGTTTATTTATTTATTGGCGAGCGAGCGTAGAGAGCGAGACAGTATTAGGGGTGGATAATGCAAAATCGGGTATATGTTATATGTATATATGTATGTGGGATGGTACGTATGCCCTTTAAACGCGCGCGCGGGAAACTTTTTTCTCCAAAAAACGCGGCTTTTTAGGCTTGACCCCAGTTTATTCTGAAACTACAGCATTAAGCAAGCCTTACTTTATACTTAAGCTCCAAAGTGTGAGAAAATTCCTGCGAAAATGCTTGCTTTTCAAGAAACAAAAAGTTGATTCGTCCGGTTACTATGGCATTGAAGACCCTATTCCAGACTTAATTTCAAAACTTCGCCGTTTTATGGGGGGGATACGGAGTGCCGGTTGTTGGTTGTCAAGAGCTGTTGGTAGTCAGAATGCCGTAGTATTAATGCTAAGGAAGCTACTACTTCTCGAGGGAAGCTGAGGTAAGTACGTAATTCCATATTTGTTAGCTAAATATGCAAAATTAACTCTGGCCTTTCTTTTTTGTAGCTAAGAGCTTGTCAATAGTGACTGGTAAATTCAAATAGTCAGATTGGCTCAAATTTGGTACTACAAAAGTTACCACTGCTCAAGAAAATGAGGTAAGAAAGTAATTTTGTATTTGTGTGCTACAATTGATTGTCTTTTGTTTTTGTAGGTGAGAGCTTGTTGTCAAGAATTCAAGGTAATTCAGATGGTCAAAGTAACTTCAATTTGATACTACAGAAGTTATCAATACTCAAGAATGATGTAAGTAGTAATTCCATATTTGTTGGCTAAAATTACAAATAATAACACTGGTTTATTTTTTATCGTAGCTGAGAGCTTGTTCACTGGTTCAAGAGTTACTGGTGATTGAGATTATCAGAATGGTTGATGTTTGATACTACAAAAGTTACCATTAATCAGGTAAGAGAGTGATTTTGTATTTGTTTGCTGAAATCAAATGTCATAACTGCTATATTATAGTGTTTGCAGGAAGTAAGCTAAAAATAGTAACATTTTATGTTACCTAACCATCAGGCTCGCTCGCCATTTGTGCTAAAGCATACCACTAGTTGGCGAGCGAGCGTAGCGAGCGAGACAGTATTAGGGGTGGATAATGCAAAATCGGGTATATGTTATATGTATATATGTATGTGGGATGGTACATATGCCCTTTAAACACGCGCGCGGGGAACTCTTTTCTCCAAAAAACATGGCTTTTTAGGCTTGACCCCAGTTTATTCTGAAACTACAGGATTAAGCAAGCCTTACTTTATACTTAAGCTCCAAATTGTGAGAAAATTCCTTCGAAAATGCTTGCTTTTCAAGAAACAAAAAGTTGATTCGACCGGTTACTATGGCATTGAAGACCCTTTTCCAGACTTAATTTCAAAACTTCGCCGTTTTATGGGGGGGATACGGAGTGCTGGTTGTTGGTTGTCAAGAGCTGTTGGTAGTCAGAATGCCGTAGTATTAATGCTAAGGAAGCTACTACTTCTCGAGGGAAGCTGAGGTTAGTACGTAATTCCATATTATTAGCTAAATATGCCAAATTAACTCTGGCCTTTCTTTTTTGTAGCTAAGAGCTTGTCAACAGTGACTGGTAAATTCAAATAGTCAGATTGGCTCAAATTTGGTACTACAAAAGTTACCACTGCTCAAGAAAATGAGGTAAGAAAGTAATTTTGTATTTGTGTGCTAAAATTGATTGTTTTTGTTTTTGTAGGTGAGAGCTTGTTGTCAAGAATTCAAAGTAATTCAGATGGTCAAAGTAACTTCAATCAGAAGTTATCAATACTCAAGAATGATGTAAGTAGTAATTCCATATTTGTTGGCTAAAATTACAAATAATAACACCGGTTTATTTTTTTATCGTAGCTGAGAGCTTGTTCAAGAGTTACTGGTGATTGAGATTATCAGAATGGTTGATGTTTGATACTACAAAAGTTACCATTAATCAAGTAAAAGAGTGATTTTGTATTTGTTTGCTGAAATAAAAGGTCATAACTGCTATTATAGTGTTTGCATGAACTAAGCTAAAACATAGTAACAATACTTAGTTTTATGTTACCTAACATCAGGCTCGCTCGCCATTTGTGCTCAAGCACACCACTAGTTTATTTATATATATGTTTGGACGTATGTATGTCATTTTGTACTTTGACCCTCCGTATTTTTGTGTTCGCTCGGCGTTCGACCCCGTCCCAAACATCACTAAACAGAATCCTCTGGTTTAGCGACCATTACCCGTATCACCTTAGAAATTGAATTGTTTACGGCTTTGAATTGTATTGCGGGTGCAGTTAAAACTCAAAATCTTATGGGAGCTCCATTTCTATTCGAGTTAGTGGCGGTGGTAAGTTAATGCGCTATTTGTCATAGTTATAAGCCCTACTCAACAGCATTTACTTGACAATTCATTATCCACTAGACCATAGATATACGTATATCTATGACTAGACGAATCATGAAGGTAAGTCTTGCGTAGGTATGTTCAGTTGTGTGAAAGTATTGTGCGTTACAACTACTATTAAGAATATCACAGAGAAAATTTTAGATAACGTAACTTGATTTTGTTGCTTCTTTTTCAATTCAAACAGTTGAGGGGAGTGGTTACTATGGCATTGAATCCCCTTTACCGTATATGCGTAATTTAACAACTCGACTTTATTTTAATAGTTTGAATAACAATAGTGTAGTTTAAGGCTCGCTCGCCATTTGTGCTCAAGCACATTACTAGTATATATGTATGTGTATAGATGGTACGTATGCTCTTTAAACGCGCGTGCCGGGAACTTTTTTCTCAAAAAAAAACACGGCTTTTTAGGCTTGACTCCAGTTTATTCTGAAACTACAGCTTACTTCATACTTAAGCTCCAAAGTGTGAGAAAATTCCTGCGAAAAGGCATGCTTTTCAAGAAACAAAAAGTTGATTCGACCGGTTACTATGGCATTGAAGACCCTTTACCAGATTTTAATTCAAAACTTCGCCTTTTTTTCCGGATAAGTGCGGCTTGTTAGTTGTCAAGAGCCACCTGTCGTCAGTACCAAGAGAGCTATCACTACTTCTAAAAAACGTATGTACACATAAAGTATTAATGCTAAGGAAGCTACTACTACTCGAGGGATGTTGAGGTAAGTACGTAATTCCATATTTGTTAGCTAAATATGCAAAAATAACTCTGGCCTTTCTTTTTAATTTGTAAGAGCTTGTTGTCAACAGTGACTGGTAAATACAAATAGTCTCAATGACTCAAATTTGGTACTACAAAAGTTACCACTGCTCAAGAAAATGAGGTAGGAAAGTAATTTTGTATTTGTGTGCTAAAATTGATTGTCTTTTGCTTTTGTAGGTGAGAGCTTGTTGTCAAGAATTCAAGGTAATTCAGATGGTCAAAGTAACTTCAATTTGATACTACAGAAGTTATCAATACTCAAGAATGAGGTATGTAGTAATTCCATATTTGTTGGCTAAAATTACAAATAACACTGGTTTATTTTTTATCATAGCTGAGAGCTTGTTCAAGAGTTACTGGTGATTGAGATTATCAGAATGGCAGATGTTTGATACTACAAAAGTTACCATTAATCAGGTAAGAGAGTGATTTTGTATTTGTTTGCTGAAATAAAAGGTCATAACTGCTATTATAGTGTTTGCATTAACTAAGCTAAAACATAGTAACATTTTATGTTACCTAACTATCAGGCTCGCTCGCCATTTGTGCTCAAGCACACCACTAGTATATATGTATGTATGTATGGATGGTACGTATGCTCTTTAAACGCGCGTGCGGGGAACTTTTTCTCCTAAAAACACGGCTATTTAGGCTTGACTCCAGTTTATTCTGAAACTACAGCATTAAGCAAACCTTACTTTATACTTAAGCTCCAAAGTATAAGAAAATTCCTGCTAAAACGTTTGTTTTCAAGACACAAAAAGTTGATTCAACAGGTTACTATGGCATTGAAGACCCTTTTCCGGACTTAATTTCAAAACTTCGCCGTTTTATGGGGGGACACGGAGTGCCGGTTGTTGGTTGTCAAGAGCCGTTGGTAGTCAGAATGCCGTAGTATTAATGCTAAGGAAGCTACTACTTCTCGAGGGAAGCTGAGATAAGTACGCAATTCCATATTTGTTAGCTAAATATGCAAAATTAACTCTGGCCTTTCTTTTTTGTAGCTAAGAGCTTGTCAACAGTGACTGGTAAATTCAAATAGTCAGATTGGCTCAAATTTGGTACTACAAAAGTTACCACTGCTTAAGAAAATGAGGTAAGAAAGTAATTTTGTATTTGTGTGCTAAAATTGATTGTCTTTTGTTTTTGTAGCTGAGAGCTTGTTGTCAAGAATTCAAGGTAATTCAGTTGGTCAAAGTAACTTCAATTTGATACTACAGAAGTTATCAATACTCAAGAATGATGTAAGTAGTAATTCCATATTTGTTGGCTAAAATTACAAATAATAACACTGGTTTATTTTTTATCGTAGCTGAGAGCTTGTTCAAGATTTACTGGTGATTGAGATTATCAGAATGGTTGATGTTTGATACTACAAAAGTTACCATTAATAAGGTAAGAGAGTGATTTTGTATTTATTTGCTGAAATCAAATGTCATAACTGCTATTATAGTGTTTGCATGAAGTAAGCTAAAACATAGTAACATTTTATGTTACCTAACTATCAGGCTCGCTCGCCATTTGTGCTCAAGCACACCACTAGTTTGTATATGTTTGGACGTACGTATGTCATTTTGTACTTTGACCCTCGCATTTTTGTGTTAGTTATGTGGTCGACCCCGTCCCAAATTGCACTAAACAGAATCCTCTGGTTTATCGATCAGTACCCGTATCACCCTAGAAATTGAATTGTTTACCGTTTTAAATTCTTTTGCGGGTGCAGTTAAGTGGCGGTGGTAAGTCAATGCGCTCTTTGTCATGGTTATAAGCCGTGCGCAACAGATTTACTTGAAAATACATTGTCCACTAGACTACCGCTAAGGTAAGTCTGTGTAGGTGCATGTCCAGTTGTGTCAAAGCATTGTGTGTTACAACCACTACTTAGCTAAAGAATATCACAAAGAAAACTTTAAATAACGTGTATTGTTTTGTTCTTGTTTTTTTCCTTCAATTCAAGCAGTTGCAGAGAGTTGTTACTATGGCACTGAAATCCCTTTACCGTGTATGCGAAATTTAAAAACTGGACCTTATTTTCAGTAACTTCAGTGTTAGAAGTCAAAATCATTCATATAAAAATAGTATAGTCTTTAGGCTCGCTCGCCATTTGTGCTCAAGCACATCACTAGTTAATTGAAAAATAATGAAACTGTGAACGCTTTACCAAACTTACGTAATTAGAAGCGTGGGCGAATTATTTTGATGTATGTATACATTATTGGCGAGCGAGCGTAGCGAGCGAGACACTTACAGGGGTAACACAATTAAAATCGGGGATGTTTGTTTATCAGTATGTATGGACGTACGTATGTCATTTTGTACTTTGACCCTCGCGTATTTTTGTGTTCGCTCCGCGTTTGACCCCGTCCCAAACTTCACTAAACAGTATCCTCTGGTTTAGCGGTCACAGTTATAAGCCCTACCAACAGCATTTACTGGAAAATTCATTGTCCACTAGACGAACCACGAAGGTAAGTCTTGCGTAGGTATGTTCAGTTGTGTGAAAGTATTGTGCGTTACAACTACTATTAAGAATATCACAAAGAAAATTTTAAATAACGTGACTTGATTTTGTTGCTTCTCTTTCAATTCAAACAGTTGAGGGGAGTGGTTACTATGGCATTGAATCCCCTTTACCGTATATGCTTAATTATTTAACAACTCGACTTTATTTTAGTAGTTTGAATAACAATAGTGTAGTTTAAGGCTCGCTCGCCATTTGTGCTCAAGCACACCACTAGTATATTTATCTGAAATCTCAATTGAACACGGCTGATAGTCAGCTTCGCTTGCTCGCTGAATTAACAACTAGTGGTGCGCTCGAATAGCGCAAATACATGGCAAGCGAGTAAATATATGAGTATAGGTAAAGATGATTTGTGAAGGAAATCGCTAAATAATAGCAATGATTAGGCATGAAGAGTTAACAATAACAGAATTACCTGAATAAACTTCGAAAGCAGTGGCAAAGAAGCGCAGCTTGACAAAGACTTAACAATTGTTTCAAGAAGAGAGTAGCTATAAACTTTTTGGTTGAAACAAAGTTGCATAAGGCAGTGCTCGATAATTGAAAAATACTGGAACTGTGAACGCTTTACTTACCTTACGTAATTAGAAGCGCGGGCGAAATTTTTTGACGTACGCATACATACCTACATATATATATATATATATCTGAAATCTCAATTGAACACGACTGATAGTCAGCTTCGCTCGCTCGCTGAATAAACATCATATACTCCATCCATGTGCATTCTCTTGTATGTATTTTCTGTTTGCTGCAACTTTCCATGACACTACACACCAGAAATGAGGTTTTGCTTCCTATGGTAACGGCTAAGGAACTTCAGAGACATATGTGACTATAACACTTCACATCACTTCCATTCATGTACCGCTTCACACCACTTAACAACTCTTTCATACTGGTTCTTCCGCTGCTTCGCATGCTAAAGCCAAGTTATTACACTTCCTTTACAATAAAACAGTAACTGAGAGAGGATAACCACAGAAAAAATAAAGTTAAAAGATTCAAGTCATTGTACTAATCGAGAATAGCTAGCAAACCAGATTCACCATACAGAATAACCTCACACATATTTACCAGAAAAGGATAAGCCAAAGAACCTCTCCCACACATCAATGTTTACCTAGCGAGTAATACATGTGTTCAAATACGGATTTCAACCTGGACTATGATGAATAACACTCTTTGAAGCTATTGACCTTCTTGTTCATGAGAGTGCTTTATAAAAGTGTTAAGTTTTTTTTCTGGTCAATATAGCAAATTCCTGATACATGTGTAATAACTTGGCTTAGCACGCGAAGCGGCGCAAAAACCAGTCCGACATTTTTTACGTATCTCAAAGAATGACTGAATTACAAAAACAATAGACTAATATGTGGTATATGTGGGGATCAGTCCCAAACTATTTTTAATCCATGAGAAACTTATTCTTAATTTGCACTGTGCTACTAGCTGGCAGTTGTGGAACATTCCTATTGGTCATTTGGAAATTGCTCGTGGCAGCTACCTCAGGGTATAAATAGCAGCTGCCTTAGAGATTGTTTAGATATACACCTTAGCAACTATTTTGTGTAAACTTAATAACTTTGTGGTTAGTTATTGTATCATTTGTGGTTCTATGTTATCTTGATGTCATTAAATGTATTATTCTTATTGATATTTAACTAAACTATCTGTTGAAGAATTAGAGACAATTAATTAAGTATTACAGGATTTACTTTTAAAGAAGGATTGGACTAAAACCTTCACAGTATACACCATGGTGTTTATGCATGCATTAGGTATGAAAGAGTTGTTAATTGGTGTGAAGTGGTACATGAATGAAAGTGACAAGAAGTGTTACAGTCGACATGTTTCTGAAGTTCCTTAGTCGTTATCACACTTCCCCCTCTGAGACTGTAATTAAGTCGATCAGGTGGTGGGCGATGATGAGTAGATCTACAATTAGGAGGTTGATCACACTGTTGTGGGGCATTCAGAGTCGGTAAAGGTAGAGTTGGAGCACGTGCAGTTTCCTGAGTATCTGGGTGTGTCTGCGGCACATTAGGTAGATATAAATCTTCTCCATCCACAGAAGGTGAGGATGTGACGAGTGGAAGGTGAGAAGCTACTCTTTTGCGAACTGCATCAACGTAACGACAAACAACTCGACCTGATTGTAATTCCACATGATAGAAAAGTGGACCTGATACTTTCACAATTTTTCCAGATATCCAAGAAAGAGTTGGTGAGGAGAAATCTTGGACATACACTGAGTCGTCGATCATGAAGGAACGCAATGGTTTGGCCGTATCATGACTGCTTAGCTTGATGTTTCTGAACACACTGAGACAAATCAGGAAAGAGTCGATCCAATCATGTTATGAGTTGACGTCCCATTAGAAGTTGTGCTGGAACAGTACCTGTGGTAGTATGGGGTGTGATGCGGTATATGAACAAGAATCCTGAATGGTTTTACCAGCTGTGTGCTTGATTCCCTTCTTGAATGTTTGCACTGCACGCTCCGCTAATTCATTGCTTGATGGATGATATGGTGAAGTAGTTACATGAACAATTCCATTATCTGACAAAAATTCTCGAAATTCCTCACTTGTGAAGGACGGACCATTGTCTGTGACGACTTTGCGAGGTAATCCATGGTTGGCGAATATAATCCTGAGTTTCTCTATGGTCTTGGAGGAAGTAATAGAAGCCATTATATGTACGTCCAGCCACTTGGAGTGGGCGTCAACGATAACCAGAAAGTAGTGCCCAAGAAATGGACCAGCGAAGTCCAAATGAATGTGACTCCAGGGTTGGGATGGCCATTCCCATGGATGCAATGGAGCCGGGACTGGAGAAGGACGGGACTCTTGGCAAACTGGACAACTTTTGATGCGGTCTTTAATGGCTGCATCCATGCCTGTCCACCAAACATAGGACGAGCTAGAGCCTTCATCCGATTGACTCCAGGATGTCTCGTGGAGATCCTGTAAAATTAACTCTCGTCCAGGAGGTGGGATAATGACACGAGATGCCCATAAGAGACATCCGTCTATCATGTCGAGTTCATTCTTCCTTGCAACATTTGGTTGATATTCCTTATCCAGTTGTTGGTCTGGCCAACCCGATCTTAAATATTAACAATAGATGACAGCAGGTGGTCCTTAATTGTCCACTCTTTGATACTGGAAGCGTTAACTGATGTGCTTGAAAGGTGGTCATTAACCATCACGAGGTCTTCTGGAACACTAACATGAGGTGAAGGTAGCACTTGGGAGACGGCTGAGAGCATCAGCGTTGCCTAGGTCTCCCTGGCTTATACCTGATGGTGTAGTTGTAGGCTGACAACATTATCGCCCATTGCTGAATGCAAGAGGAAGCCATCTGAGGAATTCTCTTGTTCTCACCAAACAAAATTTTTAATGGTTGATGGTGGGGCCATGCCCAGCTACAGTGGCAATGACAGGCATGCTGGATAGCGACCCTGAACACATAAACTGTGGGAACAGATGGAACAGTTAATTGTTTGTATGTGTGTGCGTTGTGCGTGCACATGTTATAGATAGCACGAGGCTTTGAGTTTTAGAGTCATTTTGCTGTGCGTGTTTTAGAATTGTGGGTGCGTCCCGGCCTTCCTATAAAAGGCCGGTACATGCACGTGTCATTGGTCATTTCTTCAGTTCAGTTCTATAATCATTTACCTTACGTGTCTTCAAGAGTTTAAACCCTCCTGGGGGAGTGGATACAATAAGGGGTAGCTACCCAGCTGCTGATTGGAACAGACGATGAGAGAGATTTCCCAGGTGGCAGCAATACTCCAGCTACCAGGAAAAAAATTAAGGCTCTCTTACCTGACGGCCGACGTTGATGATCTGATTCGATTGTAAAATGACGCCCAAGCAGATAACGATGAAACTTTTTTACTGCAAAGACATTTGTAAGGGCCTCTTTTTCTAGCTGTGAATAATGGTTTTCTGCAGCTGTGAGTGAGCGAGAAATGTACGATGATGCTGGAGATTTACTGGAACTAACTTCAGCTCGCTTACAAGGTATTGATAGCCATCATCAGGGAGATGTCAGGCAGTGTTGTCGAGAGGTACTAATAGACCGGATAAAGAATGGGTCTCCTCATTATCCACCAACTTGGGATGGATTGATAAAATTACTTATAAACTTAGAACTTAGCTCAATTGCAGACACTTTAAAACTAGCTCTAAAAATGTCTAATGTTGTTTTTTTTTATCTTCCAATATTCGTTTTAATACTTCGATTTTTATTTTTAATAATCCCAGAATACCAAAATGAACTGTACTTAAATTAGCAATACTTTCAGCAGCATATAAGTACTTCAGATGCGTCAATAAATAATATATTATTATTTGCCCTCTATCATTAAGCTATGTATATCTGGTTGGTTGTCACTGTCGGTTCTGGTTCTGACTAAATATTATCTGATAATATAACTTCAAGTTAGCTACAAGTTAAAGGGATTCCTGAGTGCATGTACATGATGAGGGATTATTAGTTGAAAACTAACTAGAAGATGCAACTCTAATGCAATGATAAGTTATAATGTCTTCACACCTCGCAAACCTTTCTAGTTTGAAATGATTTAATAGCCTGCAATCCACTGCCACAAAGTACCACTGTCGTAATTAGCTACCAACACCAGATCTCCTATGATGTGAAAAGCAATCCTATAAAAGTAACAACTGAACTTAATTTATTTAGTAACAACAAAAGCAAATACATAATTAAATTTTAAACTGAAATGATTATTATTATCGGTGTTGTTGTTGTTGTTGTTATTATTATTATTGTTACTCATATTATAGTTATATCAAATTGTTATCAGTATTTTTTTTATGGTGACATTTTTTTTTAATTTTACCATTGAAATTGAAAACATTTCACCATAAAAGTAAACATCATGCCCTCTGTCTGTCTGAGTCACTTCAGTCTGTTTCTAATTTTCTACTTTGAACTGAACAAATGCATGCAAACACCATGTTGCTTGGAATTACTAAAACACCTTCCTCTCCATTTCTTCTTCCCCTATTCCATTGTTCACTATTAATAAAGCCACATCTATAGGCTCTTCATCATCCACCTTTAACCATTTAATGACACTGTGTGCATCTGATTCCTTCTGTTTATCATCTCCATCATGGCTAGAGTGGAGACCATGCCTTCATTACTGCCATCCATTACTCCTCCGCTCTGCTGTGGTGGGTGAGGCAACAGTGTTGGTATCTCTGGCCACTACCAGAGTCATGACAATCTTACTCTCTGCATCAGCCAGACCTCTTGAAAACTAATTTACACTTTTTATACATACACTTTGTATGTACTATACATTTTATTAGTACTTAAGTTTCCAATACCACCATAACATAGCAGAATAATAATAACTTACTCTCCACATCAGCCAGACCTCTTGAAGACTAATTTACACTTCAATTATCTCTAAATACATTGCACTATGACTGGCAAAGTGGAACCATATTTCAGTCTGAAATGTCACCTTGAGAATTGTTGTGAACTGCATGAAGTCAAATTTGAATCTAGATCATGGGCTATGCACTGCAGTGCTCACAATATACGAATAGCTCCCTCAGAACCTGCAATGTTTTGGTTTAATGGAGATAGGTAGTGTTTAAATAAATGTAATACTTTATTATTATAATTGTATTCTGTATTCTTCTTTAGAATCCTCTACTCGTTCAAAATCTTCACTGGCTGAGACAATATTTCCTAAGTACCAAGTAAGTTGGTTAACATTACTATGAAGGACTTCAATAACTTTTTCATTACTATAAATAGTAGACTCAGACCAAGTTGGCACCAGTAGTGAAGAAACTCCGTCTCAGAAAGCTTCCTTAAGTGATGTCAATTCTACTCAAATACCCGACATTGCTATTGCAATATAATCTCCTTCCAAAAGAACAAGCAATCAGTTAGCTATTTTAATGAGGCATCAAAATAGTAGTGATGTGTCTCACCTGCTGTGTATACTCTATGGTAAGGCCACAGCAGGAAAATTTCCTGTTTCTCATCCACCTCCCTCATACAATTTCACCCCAACATCAACCAAAAAACACAATACAAATTATATGGCATTTTTCGCATTGATTTGTTATTTTTTGACTTAGAAAAACACAAAACCTCACTGATGTAGACAAGAAAAGTGTGAAAAATAATGTTCATGAAATGGTATTTGTAGCATTGGTTTAGACAATAGTTACAGGTTAAATGCTTCTGTAGCAGTTCGCTTCTTCCCACCAAAACGAGGGCCTCTGGTTCCTTCCTTCATAACATCCGAAATACTTCGTAAATCATTATATGAACCATAGTGATAGCAGCAAGGAGTTTTCTTCAATCTAGGACCTGAGTGCTGAGTGAGAAATCTACCGTGTGAAGTTCAGACTTAAGTTTATACAGCTGTACGTGTTTTGTAATTTTAGCGCCCGCCCACATAAAATTTTTATTACTTCCTGGATGAGAAACAGGAAATTTCCCTGCTGTGGCCTAAATAGGAGAATGTGCAGTCTTACTTATTCATATCTGATAAGGCTCCAGAAATATCACCTAATGTACTCCAGAGGCCCTTTTCAGTGTGTAATCCCCCTAGCATGACAACATATACTGACTCACCATGAGTCCTGGGCCATTTCCACTGTACATACTTCACAAATGCAAATGAAACTGATTAAACACAGTAACAGGGATTTGTCCAGGATTAAGGAACTCAATTGCTTGTTTCAGAGCATCCATGCCATTCTCCACCATTGCAGGGGTGGTAGTTTTTTCGTAGAACAGTGGCAATAAGGTACATTTTGCTGGAGAGTCCATTGCATGATTGCAGAGCTGCCATAGTAAGCTTATGATTACTGATCAGAGTGTGCCTTGTTACTGTGGCAGAATCAGAAAGCCTTGTATGACACTGAAGAGAATTAACTGGCCAATAGTGAGACTAGCCTGGGATTCATGCATGCCATCCTGATCCTTTAGACTAGTGCCATAGAAAATAAGAGAAAAGCATATAATAAGCATATTGTCCATTCCTTTATTTTTTTATACTATCGCAACATTCATTCCATTGTACTGTTCCTGTGCCTCTCTGAAAAATACTCTAACAATTGATTCTTTAGCCTAGTTTTGTTGATGGCTATTTTAATACCTAATTCCTCAAGACAATTTACATACAGAGTATGAATTACATCCCTTGCAATTAGATCTTCTCATTCAATCCAAGAAAGAAGCTGGATGTCCTGCAGCCCCACGATCATGGTTGGAAGAAAGTTGGCATCAGCTTCAAATGTTGATACCAAAAGGAGGTCCACCTTCCTCTTGTCCATCGTCACAGAACAAGCAGTTTGACACGTCTATTTTCTGTCACTTAGTGTGTTCTCTCTCTCATTTCTGTGACAGGGGAGGTACATTTTTTTTTTTTTTTTTTTTTTGCTTTTTCTAGCTTGGTATTGCTGAAATTTTTTCTGGCAGGACTTGTGCCAACATGCAGAGCTAGCTTCAAAATCAGCAACTGTTACATCACTGCTAAAATAATTAAGTGAAAGTGCATTCAGATCTTGAAACTTTCACATATGCCAAAATTTACACATAGGCCAAAAATTGACACATAGGCATCTATATCCTACCACTTCTTCACAGGCTCACTTGTTTCCTTTTGGCACATGATGCTGTGACTCCAATTCAGCTCCATTGAGGTTAATGATATGAAATTAATGTTGATATGTGCCAGTTAGCTGGGTAAATATCATAATCTTACCTCTTATGACTGTAATGTTGGGGAGAAAAAAGAAACATTAAGTTAGATAAGATCTCTCAACCGGTGTGTCATATCCCCAACACACACACACCATAGTTAAGAGAGGTCTGGTGTAAGAATTTGGCGAGCTTGTCTGTATTCTATAATGAGCAAATAAATCTGATACTTGCATGACTTTGAAGCCAATTATTTCCTCATAATTTGAAACAATTTTGATTTTTTGAGCCGAAACAATAAAACATAGTGAGATTATCTTTGCCGTATTAATCTATCTGACTTTGGTGAATTACATACTAAACATTTAGTAACAGCAAAAATTTATATAATTAGAAAAACCTGTTTTTTTTCTTAAAAATGACTGCCTTTGGTAAATTTAGCCACTAAGCAAACATATTTTGCATGACCCACTTTCAATTAATGAGTACACCTTTCGTGAGCCTTGTGGTAAATTTGGTGCTTTTATCCGCCCAGTAACAGTAATCCTAATAATTACCACTAAGCCACCTGACTATGAATCTATATCAGTTTTTTATACCCAGAAGTTAATAATTTAGACATGATCATGTAAAATTCAACCAATAGCCTGTGCTTATCAGAATAAAATCTTCCCAACTGACAACTAGTCATAAGGTGTTTGGTTCGAGAGAGGTGATAATATTGTAGGGAGCAAGTGGAAAGTTCACTAAATGGAGGTAATCAGCTTATTAGAGAGTTCACTATCAGAGGTTCCACTGTAATGAGCAAGATTTAAATGTAACCTGGGTTTGTGTAGTGCCACAATATCAAGCACATGTTAGGGCACAATCATTATACCACCAGCCTAGTTAGACCATAACTTCTACCCATTTTATTAATATATAAATCATCAATTGTCAATATTGACTAGAGATCCAATAATTTCATTGTACAATGTTTTGAGTAGTTTCTAAACTAGAAGACAGCATGTTATTAACTAACTAGTACTAACTCAGAGCACCGAATACTACAATACCAGCTAACTGGAGAGCAAGTATTGAAATAGGACTCCAAACGTTCCAAACCTAGATTCTTCTGACAACGACGAATTATTTGCTAGTAGATTCCAGTGAAATGTTCCTTTATGATTGCATCCCAGTTCTATGGCTTGTGGTACCTCAACTCTTGCTCCATCTATAGTGTGGTCCGGACTAGGAATAAGTGGGCGGCCGTATCCAAGTGGGTGGCTGTATCCAAGTGGGTGGTTGTATCCAAGTGGGAGGCTGTATCCAAGTGGGAGGCTGTATCCAAGTAAGTGGCTGTATCCAAGTGTGCGACTGCTTCCATGCTCAATATTTACTGGGCTTCTAGTCTCATGAATAGAAGGTTGAACTCTGCTTTCCAATTGATGATCACCACTCTCTGTGCTCATGCCACAAGATTCCAGTTTTCTACTTACTCCTGGCTCAGAATTGAGACCGCAATCTGCTTTATGGAATGTGTTATCCCAGCCATATTTTAATTTTGAAAAAATCCAGACGATGTTTGCGAACGAAGGGGAGCTGATAGAGTGATTGACTGGCTTTGGACCAGGATCCGTCTTCCACCACGAACGGGTCAACATAGGGACTTCAGGCAATTGAGGGATCGGTTGCAGTGATCTAGGACTTCCAAATACATGACCTTTAGTGTTGGTAGAGGCTGCTAGTTGTACAGTGGAGTTGGAGGTCCACATGGGGGAGGGGCTGCTGTCCAGCGGGAAACCAGGAAGAGAGGCCATTGATGAGGAAGAGGAGAGAGGAGAGGGAGGTCCAGTGGGTGTGGCACTTTCAGAGCAAAACGAGTGAGCAGCAGCAAGCAGTGTGGACACACACATCAGGTAAAGGGTGGCACCAGTAAAAGCAACCTGAAATAAATGAATTTAAACAGTATTGGGTTTATAAACACAACAGAGGAAGAAGTAAAAACTAATGGAAACCAATAATTTATGCCAGACAAGTGGTTTGAATCTGGCATGACTTGACAGGTCTGTTCAAGTAAGTGGGCTAGAAATGAACTTCGATAATGGAAGCACCTAGGAAGTTAAAAAAAGCTCACGGAACTTGCCAGTAACTGCTATTTTTTTAAAACCATACAAAGGGCTAAAGAATAGAAAAAACATTTTCCACTCTGCCCGCACATGAACTTAGTTTCGATACGACTCAATCTAGCATGTGACGGGTAAACAATTCTCAAGTATTTTCTGTTCTCTTTCAAACTAATGGGAATCTATGAGCACAGCAACCTGCAAGATGAGGTCTTGTGTTTCTATGCAGTTTTTCAAGTTTATAGATCAAAGTGCACGCGTACCATGACAACATGTTACATGAACATGCAAGTCAGTGTTTGTGCCTAGTAGCAAGCATAGGATGTGGGTGGTATTCTAATTGGTGCGAAATAGCTCCAACAATATTTCATTCTTTAACAACATTCTTGATTAAATTGACTTAACCAGCTCTCGCAGCCATTATACATTCCAGAAGACACACATACTAAGTGGTAAATAAGATGCCTGGCTGAATGATGATGAGCTAATTTGACAAACCATATATTGATAATATCACCTTGTCTATCTTCTTCCTCTCTTGACAATAACTAATGACTTAACAAATTCTTCCATAAATTATTAGTAGTAATGGGGTCAAAAAAAAAATGCAACAGATTTTTGCTAATAAATCTCATGCAAGCCACTCTGGAGTGTGAAGATGATGGAGACCATACAACATAACCTTTGCTACCATGCACACATATATAATATTCTATTTTAACTATTTCTCAGACGTACACAACCAACATCATGTGCACGCACACACACACTGAGGAGAAATTCGCCTAATAGTTACCAGCTTACGGAGCATTGGAGCTCAAGGCACTATTATTGGGTAAAAGGTCAAATGATTATAAACCTCTGCCACATTACCCTCATAATAAAAAGGCACCGTACTTTGTTGGCTGATGCAATAATAGTTGGTAAAGGGTCAACAAATAGCTTGTGTCACTTGAATAGATATTGTAGTATACTAATTTTATTGTACCTGTGCTGTGCATTATTTGGCCACTAAACATTACTTCAATGTTACTGCTGTCACCCCTGGGCATGTAGAAATTCATCTCTGCAAACTATTAATTTAGATACTAATATTAGCCTATACTATGTATACAGCATTTCATCCTACTGATGTTCCTACTAATGATTTGCCCCTAGCAACCAAGCTGCTCATGGTAAATATCTTATTACAATCCTGTTACTCGAGGTATTTTCACTCCCACAACTTTACAATAAAACCTGAAAACTTAGCACCAAACGTTTAACTATACGACATTCAGTGAAACCAATAATCATTTTCTCAGAACACTCTCTATGCAACTCTGTTACAATAGCAAAGCTGCAATGCTGGCTGATCCAATACAATATGATAGGACTCTGTACACTACTGGGCCTTTCCCTGTTTGTGACAGCTGGACATATTTCCTTTTCCTGTGCCAAGTCAGTCATTTACAGCAACTGACACTTCCTGGATGCTACAGAGCCTCAGTTCAGTTACTATTTCTATTCCCCTTCTGCATAATTGGACATTCCAAGACCATTTCTAACTCACAAATCCACCTACAGGTTATGAAGCCGTAAAACAACAAGCTGTCAAAACAAGCAAACACACAAACAAGGTAAATTCCTCATTAAAATTTCAAAATCCCTTATAAATGAATTACTAAATTTCAGGGGAAGTGATCGGTTAACCATATTGCTTCGATCAGCAACCCTGACACCCTCAGCTTTAATGCTCCAGTTTGAGAAGGCTTACAAATGAATTACTCATACACCTGGATCAGTCCAAGGAGGTTAAAAAAAACAACAACAACAAAAAAACTAGAGAGACAGAATAGCAAACCAATTTTTTTTTATCCACCTTCCAACATTTATGCAAAAACGAATAGATTTTTGGTAAAAGAGAGATAAAGATTAAGCTGTCTTTGAGATAACAACTTGGGGAGACGTGTGTGTGTGTGTGTGTGTGTGTGTGTGTGTATGTGTGTGTTGGAGCAAGCAAACAAGTGACAAACATAGGCCAGATGGCACAACAAACAATTAATGAATGATTCACACCTTATTGAGAAAGGACAAACATACATTCACACTTCATTCACACACACATTTACGCATTAGCTTCATGAAAACAACCCCCCTTGGACTGAGCTACAGTATATAGTGGACTGACCCAGCTCAGTCCAATCAGTTGCGCAGTTGTTCAGTTTTGTTGCAGTTGTTCAACTCTTCTAGCCATTCATCGTAATCTTCATTTCATATATTATTCGACTTCCTATTCATTCATTTACTCATCATTGTACTATTCTTCAATTCCATATAACTTAAAACCTATCTACCTTTGATTGTCTGGGGCGTAGTCTAACTGCATTCTGGATTAGCATACAACGGACATTTGCGCAGGAAGAGACATACCCAGTGCAGTGTTAGTTCATTTAAGGGCGAGTTGTGTTGCTACTAGGTAACCAGCCGCTACGCTTAATTGCGCACTAGATGATTCAGTGTGTGTGTGTGTGTGTGTGAGGAGGGGGGGGGGGGGGGGGGGGGGGTGAGCAATTTACCTCAAGCAAACAGTATTGTGCAGTCAAAGTAGGGCTAATAACTCCTCAGCAAGGTATAGACAATGGAATGGGATGTCAATATGCTTATTCAACTAATGATACTTTACCACTTTCAAAACATGAATTGAAACAATGTACATAATACTTGTTGCTCTACCAGTCTCCTGTTTCTACTATACAGCCTTTGACAATGTTCCAGACATCAATACCAGTACGAGTGCACACATTAAAATATTTGAGTGCGGTGTGTTAGAAACAGCACCCGGTTAAACGTACCTCCAAAACTCCACCCAAATAGGATATTTAGACCACACCTATTATTAACCCCAAGAGAGTGTTACTCCCACACACTCTAATGTCATAATGATACACACAGCTAGAGTAACTGTCTCCATGGCAGATACAAGTGTGCAACTCCATCAAATAAGAACAAGATATTGAGCACCAGTGCGTGTGTGCGTGTGTGTGCGTATGTGGCCTACCTTAGTGGTGTGCTGTAACATGGAGGTGTAATCATTGGAGGAGCTCCAGATTGCCACTAGGTCAGTGTAACTCATCCAGCCACGCTTCATAGCCTGCTGCATCGCCACACTACAGTGGGAACAACAACACAGGAGAGATGGGGAGGGGGAGGAAGGGTGGGTGTGTGTGGGGGGAGGAGGGGTGGGTGTGTGTGTGGGGGAATAAGCGACACATGGTGAAACACAATACAGAGGAAGTGCAAATTGGTTATATAAAAAGCAAACATTGACAGAATTCCAAAATGATAGTTAATTCCTATTTAGTGCTGCATAAATGAACAACTTAATATAGTGACTCCACACAGGGAAGCTATTTCCCTTGGTGTGCACAAGAAAAAACAGTCAACTGATTAAATTTCACATTGAACATAATGTAATACATACTTTCCCTCTCAGCTTTTTTTTGAAAGTTAATACTCTACAGCATTTTATGATCAGGACATAAACAAATGGTGAGGAAAATTATAAAAATGGAAAGGATAAAAAAAAAATGGAGAACAGACAAAAAATAATTTTTGAAGAAATTGGAAAGAGTGGGATGTCAGAGATGGAAGAAGAAGATGGAGACAGAGTTCATGCGCTCACCTTCCTTCAACACTGTTCACAAATGCATAGAATTCCTCCAGAGACACATACAAGTTCCAGTCCTACAAACACAAAACAAAGGACTTGGCTGGAAACCAGATGTGCGTAAATAAATAACTGAAAACAATAAGGAAATAATTAAATTAGATTTCCCCCCTCCCTCCCTCACAATAAGACCCAACTATCCCAATTATTGGAGCATATGCCTGAAGGGAGTGATTTCCCGGGTCATTGGCGCCACTAATAGGAGGCTTGATGACCTCAGCTATGGCAGCCACACCTGAGGCTATACTTGGTATCTCCAAGATGAATATGATGCAAGACAGGAAAAAAAAGAAGAGATTTTAACTTTTTCTCATATTACATTGCTAGTTCAGCAAAAAGATGTTTCGACCCAGAGAGTTCTTCATCAGTTTGAAAACATAAACGACACGGGGTGGAACATCTCAATACAGTGTGACGTAAAGAAGTTAAAAATATTAATATAATCATTAAGGCAGATAATACATCTCTCTATAATTATAGAAAAAAGATCTGGTTGGAAATAATTCTCATTTACTCATTCAAAAAATGAAAGCAGCACATGTTTATAACAATGCTATTTATGGCCACAGGAAAGCCAATTATATTTAAATCCATCGTTTAAATTAACCTGAGACGGCCATTAACATGAAATGTCAGAACTCCTAGCAATACCATGCCATTCTTGCCCCTAATTGATCCTAATAAGCAATCTACAAGTTCTCATAACTCCTAACTGACATCACAGACTTGTGTACTAACAGACAATCCAACAATACATGCAAGCACTACAGAACAACACAGGGAAACTGCAGAGATAGAATATCAACGAGGATTAAACAACGAGCGCTAATGAGATCTCGTGGCTTCCAGGAATGGAGCTTAATGAGCCTAACTAGAGGCCATTATCTCCAAATTTACGGCCTCATTGCTTTGGTGACTAGCTAGTCAGAGAATTGTGAAGAAGCCTTACTGGAGAGTATAGGGAAAGGGGAATTCTTTCACTGCTGATCATGGCAACTGAATAATAGCATTGCAGATGCATCAACATTCATTCCTTCATATCACAAGTCAATCACATAAATATGTACAGTATCCTACACAATACAAAGCAATGTCCTAACAATTCCTGTGCTTGCTTGAAGGAGTCTAAAAGTAATCCATGTGTAATTCAGAGGGATGTAAGGGGTGTGGTCAAACGGGAGTCTGCCTAGTTAGACTTAAGACATCTTTGGGAGGGCACCTTTCAGACAAAGGCTCAAGTTTGAAAAAAAAAAATTGTCTAGCATTATGTATATTTACTAAATAACTAGTAATCTATTAATAGTGAACTTCCTGACTAACCCAATAAATAAAGCTGAATTATTTCATCCCATATCATTTTAATTAACAAAATATACCAATCTATAGCATTCCATATTTGTATAACTCCCTGGAAACAATGGGATAAAACAGACACACACACACACACACACCGGCAGAAAGAAACATACAGGAGATCACTTGAGCTCCTATGGGCATTCCAGGCATGGCTTTCTCACCAGGATAGTTAATTAATGGACACCTGGTTGAGGACACAACCCCCCACCTCTCTGCCCCCCGCCTGTCGAACCCATCACTATAATATACTTCAGATGCACAACTACTCTGAGAGAGACAGAATGGCGCCGGCGTCATCAACACCAGAGAGGGAGGTTCTGGAGAAGCCATGCCAGTGAGCGAATGAGTGAGTGAGTGAGAGATTGAGCCATCACTGGGTGGAAGCAAACAACCTCCGTCTGGTGGGACTCAGTAAGTTCCTCATGAATGACAGGTATCTACCCTATGGACAGCTTAGAAATGTGGCTGCTCTGGTTGCAAGGCTTCCCTGAGCTAGCAGACAAGCTCTAATCATGCCATTACTAACTCGCTGTGAGGTTATCCACTGATTGTAAGCACTTAGCTGTAAGCACTCAGCTGTAAGCACTTAGCTGGAAGCACGTTGAAAGCATCGTTAAAAAGGATAACTACAAGAATGCAACTGAACTAGCGAAATTACACTGACAAAAGATTTGTAAATATAACAAACAACTCAACACTCTCATAAACCTTACCATAGCCGACAGAAAATTTCGTTCCAATATATCCAGGTTTGATTTGGGGACAGCCCCTATAGTCAAACACACAAACAAACACAAATAAGACCTTAAATCTACATCAATCTAATGACCCCGCCTCCTCCAAAGCACTCACCTATGTTGGCCCATTCAGAGTTAGTAAGAGCTTCCATTTCTCCTTCATCGTTGAGGTATTTGGATGCAATAACCTGGCATATTAAAAAACCACAAAAGATCACAGTGCAATGATCATCATTGTAGCCATGTAGCAACATCGTCATTTCAATAGATTTTCCAAGCGTGTCAATACACTCAGTGGCCTTACCAGAGAAATTAAGAACAGTTTCCGCGGAGGCACGTTAGTCATGTAGGCTGGGTTTAGCTTCGCCAGGCGTTGAATGTAGATAAGTCCAAGAATCAGGCTGCATGGGGACACGCCTCCTTCTCTGTAGCAATGCACACACAAATGATCAGTATTATCACGAGTGTTGAAAGTAGTTAAGATTGACAGTAGCGAAGAATAATCACTACCAAACTGACCACACCCACATATGGACATTAACAGTCTACTACCAAACTGACCACACCCACATATGGACAATAAAGTCTACCATACTACTACACCCCCATACTAAAGTCTAAACTTTACTCAACAGAATTTTTTTTTCTTTGAAGAGAGTGACTTCTGGAATTAGTAAGCAAAGACGTGAGAAGAAATCACTGTAGGGCATGAGGAAAAAAATACAATTTTTAACTTGTTGGATAATTAGAGCCCATTTATGTGTGTAATTTCTAGCAATATTCCAGATGGCGTGCTACTAATTTTGGGGGAATATTCCTTCCTAATTGTAACGCAAACATGTGGTCAAGTTCAGCGTCTATCGATACCTTGCCCACACGTAAATCCACACTAAGCGGCAAATTTTCGCTGCAAAAAAAAAAAAAGTTGCCTAGTAACAGAAACCACCAATGGACAATCTACAGGAGCTGAGACAAGAAGATGAACCACTAGAATTTGTGCCAGGGAAAGATGGTGCTAGCCTAGGGCAGTATTGCTGGGCAAAGGGGCTCTAAGTGTGGGTACAAGTGCTCAAGCATATATCAGTGGAGAGGGTAGAGTGAGCTAGCCAAGATGTGACAAACCACAAACAATTGGCAGGGTGTTAAGAAATTAGTCTGGTAAAGGGTTTTCAGTAGTTTGGCACTAGTTGAAGTTGGCTACTCCTCCACGTCACTGGATGGTAATGAGTTTCAGTTGCTACAACCTGTAGTTGACATCATCTAAACATAACACAATTGCTGTTGTTTCATTTGTTTTGCAACTTGAAAAGCTTGAAAATTGACATTTCATTGAAATAGTTAAATCGCAGTAAGTCCTATACTAAAATAAGACATGTTTATATAAAACTCACTAAAAATAGCGAAAAACAAACTTAAATTATATGAAAAAGACAACAACAAAAACAACCAGAGTTGCCTGAGCTATTAACACACACTAAACATCCGAATAGATAGTGTGTTTCTCTCTCTGCTCCCTTCACAATTGTTATTTTAACTTCACTCACAAGTCAAATCTTTCACAAAGTTAAAAAAAATCCTTCCTTATGAGAGAAAAGGACAACAGACAATACACACATTAGATGATTTACTCCGCCTCCAGATATCTTCTTTACAAAACAATTCACTCTACTGACAAAGTTGAAGGAAAAAACAACCCTCCTTCATGCACGTATGGACACACCCCCTCACCATGTGTGACTTAGTCACGTAGGATAATGCTAAAAACATTAGCGCTCGTAATTGCTGTTTTCACATTACCAAAAAATCCAACAAAAATGCCCCATTCCCAGCAAACACATACCTGGAAACCATACTCACTGCACACACTGATCTACAACACGACACATTGTGAAGCCAGAGACACCCAACACCTGCACATAGCTGAACTCAAGTCCACCGAACCTAGCCCCACCCCCACCTCCATGGCTTGCACATTAGACTCCACCCAACACACAAATTCGCTGGCGAGAAACTTTAACCCATTCCTTCACTATTAGCTCACATCTCCAGGCAATGCTAACTATCCTGGAAGCTAACTTTCAATATAGATATTGTCAAATTTTCCTACCTACACAAAGTTTACATAGCAAGACAACAACACGTGCTACTAAAGAAGCCAGAGACAGCCCACAGCTGCATAAAACGGAACTAAAATCCACCAAACCTAACTTAGTTCCCACGTCCGTGGCTCACATGTCTTAATTGATTGGATTTCATTCAACACATAAATTCGCTGGCGAGAAACTTTAAACCCATTCCTTCCCTACTAGTTCCACATCTCTAGGCAATGCTAGCTTCCTGTAAACAAAACTCTAATTTAAAAAGTTCTTAACATGGACAATTGTCAATCTTTCCTATATACGGCTCACAAGCAGTAACAACAAAACATCCCATCAACCAAATTAATACCCCACTCTTACATTAACTGCATAGCTACAGGTAAAAACAGAGAGAGAGAGGAGAGGAGGGAGGCTGGTGGCAATATAAAGACACATACATAGCCATTAAAGATTAAGATCTTGTGTACTCACATAAAGTCAGTGCTCCAAGAATTGTAACTGAGCAGAGACAGTGAGGAATTATCAAAGGTGTTAGTTGATAAGCTATATTTTGATTTCATCATTTTAGATAAATATACTAAATATACTAATGTTTCTCCATCTAAATAAGCAGATACATATAATTCCATTATTACTACTTCTTCAATATAAAAATAAACTTAAACCTTTTAACTTAGTAGTAGGTATAGATTAGTGTATGTTAGTCCCCACACAGATGTTTCCACTCCCGACAAGTCTTCTTCAATACACTAAATTATACCTACTACTAATTTAAGTTAAGAAGTCAATAATTATAATAATAGCAAATTTTCTCATTCTAACAGCCAATATTATGTTAAATAAACTTAAAACCCTATGTTTCGACTTCTTGACCCTAAAGCGGACGGCAAGAAGTCGAAATGTCAGATTAAGTTTTAATTAACGTAATACAGTAGGGGTCAAAAAAAAGTTCCCATCGAGTCGTTTTAAGGAGTTTCTAAAGTCTGTTCGGAAGACTTTTAACAGACTTTTTTTGTGCAACTTTTAGCCCAGACTTTTTTGGCAATTTTTTTTTGTAGGACCTTTTAGCTGACTTTTTTCTCTGGACCTTTCCGTGTCTGACTTTTTTACAGTTAGGGACAGAACCCTTCTAGAGCACTTCAGTTATTGTGGTTAAACAAGTACAGGGCAGCACCTGCTTGATGTGTAGCAACTGCAAAATCAGATTAAAACTAAATAGGCTGCTAATGATTTTTTGTTTAAATAAACGGACATTGTGGTTGATAAAAAGTCGTTAAAAAGTCTCCTTACCCTAGAGACTATTTTTCTGTTAGTCTCTAAAAAGTCTGGTCGCTATGGGAACTTTTTTTTGACCCCTACTGTATTTCCTGTTAGAATGAGAAAATAAGCATTACCAAGTAATTAGTTGGTCACCACACCCACCACTCCATCCCTAACTCTATGCCCCAGGATTGCATCCCTGCTAGTCATTCTATCCACCACACCTCACAGTAAAGAAAATGGCAGCGCTTGTGTGTCACGCCAAGTACTGTGTACTCCTATAGAATACTCCATGACAATACCAACTCACACAATAGTAAACACGAGTGCTACCTTGGATACCACCAATCACCACTCATAACTTAACGCGACCTCTCCTCCACACTCCTCCTCCCCCCAAACGCAAAGTTCTACCTCAGGTCCGGAAGGTACGCGGTAATTGCTGAACGAGTGGGTAGGGCTCTGGCGTTGCTACGCTGGCTCATTCTACCTTGTTAGCTGTGATTAAATTCTATTAACACATGAGGTTCCCCCTCCACTCCTTCACATCCATTCCTCACACCGTGTGAACCAGAGAGATTGCCACAATGTGTGGCATGGTGTCACTAGTCAGTTAGAATTATAACACTATGAGTAGAAGTTACAGCAGCTGGGACTGGCGGGGACACGCCCCTGCTAGGTACATTCCACGGAGACACACCTCTGCAGGATGCGCCCAGGGAAGACACATACTCCTGCTAGATGGACAGCTCAGAAAGAATTGGTATTTTCTAATCTGTAAGTTGAGCTGCTATCAGTGAAGTGTCAATGTTTTTTGTTTGTTGGTTTGTTTGTTGTTGTTGTTTTCTTTAAGACAATCCCTATGTATTGAGAGAGTCTCATTAATACCCACTTGTGTGCTCGTCACTTGAAATTGATACTCAAAAGTGACAGACGTTATGCCATTGCTCACAGTTGAGATGATGATGATGATCCAAGGATCTCTATGAACTTATTTAGGCCATAAGATAATGAGAGGAGAATATCCACCGTAATAATGCTTGCCACATGATAATGTACTTCATAACTTCACTCTACCACCCACACTAATTATAGGGGAGTGCAGCTGTGAAGATGAAGAAAATGCAATAATAACAAGTTATCGCAGAGCTACAAGAACAAGTGAGCAGGAGGACAGCAAGAAAGCAGATAATTAATAATAAGTAGGTACAGCAATGACTACTCTATTGGTGTAAAGCTATACTACATCCAGCAATGTTGTTATTGTTGTTGTTGTTTTTGGTTTATGTAGTTTGTTTTCAACAATAATGCCATGAGATTATTTGTGCTAATATATCGTATGGTGTGAGGCTCCACAAGAATCTTCTCTCTGAAACATAAATGAGAATGACAGCTAACTACGAACTATCACTAATTTCTCTTTGTTCCACTGAGAAGATCCTTGGGAAGCCAAAACATAAGAAATAAACAATATTACAATAAGAAATATATCTCAATCGTTCCAAATAAGCATATTCACATTTAGCAGCTCATGACACCCGCCATCTGTACTGCAGGAAGTGTGCAGCTCATGACACCCGCCATCTGTACTGCAGGAAGTGTGCAGCTCATGACACCCGCCATCTGTACTGCAGGAAGTATGCAGATCACAGGAAAACATGCACTCGTAGAACTACCACAGATGCTATGTTGTTGACGTTTTTATTGCACGTTCTTTTAATCAAAGGAATTTTATAATCATATTTTCCTTCAAAACCTGATAAAGACCAAAAGGCAAACAAAAACAGGTAAAACGTTATGTCTGGGAGTTCAACAGTTCCAAGTCACAAAAGTGCTCTCTGAATTATTTCACCGGCAAACCATTTTAAGAAACGGTCTCAGGAGAAGTATGGGACTATTGTAGATAACAAAGCCATATCTCCACCAGTCTGAACAACACTTATACTGCTTGCTTGAATTCCACAAATTACTATCAATAACTGACTAGCCAATGACATCAACTGACATTCCTCTAGTTGAGCAAACTAAACCATTCGATATGTCAAGGTGTAGACAAATCAAAGAGAATTAATTCAGCTCAAAAATATCCTATTAGTAACTTAATTGATAACTTCAAACAAAGTTCCCTTTGTGGTCTTCCTAGCACCTCGGCTCTATCCCATTGAGGTAAAAACAGGAAACACACTTCATATTAACTGCAGTTTCCTAGGAAACAACACTCCAGACTAACAACCAGACCAAGGATATTTCCCCCCCATGAATGAATGAAGAGTGAGAAATACCAAACAGTGTCTATGTGTCAGTTCAAATTGATGCGGTGGACAAAGAGTCATTAAACTAATGCCACAAAATTTCCCTGCTCCACCTAGCGAGAAATTAAATTTGCTACTTTATCAAGTTCTGACGCTTCATTAAAAAAAAACAAAAAAAACTAGAAAATAAATTTTAAAATTCAAAAGCAGGTAGAGAGTAAAACAGAAGAAACTAGGCACACCTACCATCTTTCCCCTCCCTTTGAATGAAAATTCCATCCTAAAAGATATCAGTGCAACATAGTTAAGGAAGTAAATATATGAGCATGCTTGAAATTAGGACTTCCCACGTTCGACAGCTTCCTTCCTTTCTCACACTTTTACGTAAAGCTTCACATGCAATACCTCAGGGGACATCAACATTTCAAGATAACGGAAGGACACACAGTCAGGCATGCCCGCTACGTCACCGTCAGGTGACTTTGAGCTATTCAGACTTCTACGCACAATGACGCCACTCCTACTCAACTTAATCAACTAACAATTACAACTTCAAAAGAAAAAAAACTTCAGTCACTTCTGAACCTGGCTGAGGAAAAATTCATCAGGAAACATTAAAATCCCACGTAGACGTTATTTTTACATTTATATAAAAACTACTATTGGTTCCAGAAGACCGTGACGAAATGCAACGATGTCTGTGTTAGTTTAATGTATCGCAACACAAAGCCTCAGGGAAAATAAACAACAAATGATCAAAACAACTTGTCCAAACAAAATACGTAAACTTTTAAAAACAATAGACATTGTTATTATATTTCCCTCGGGGTATGGTTTTGTAACATATGCTTATGTAGAAGACGCTGAGTTACCTAATGATGAAACCGAGTCGTCATTTAACTAGTTTTACATTTTTATACCAAAATACCGTCTGGATATTAAAAACTTAACCAAACAGTGACTCACTGCCTGATGAAATACCCGAATTATTGTGAAATACGAGATAGTGTGTGCGGAAATTCCATCTCAGAACCAGACTAGCATATGTAAGATGGATGCAGATGCACGCATGAATAAACACACATTTATAAACATACATTAGTAACACACAAACACAAAACAACAACAACTCACGTGCCACTAAACACACACATGCGCGCACACCCATTCCCAAAAATATATTAATACGCACAAAAATCATAACAACAACAACAATACACTAACACACAATACTAAACACACAATCACACACATGAACAAACAGACACACAAACCTGACTAAGTCCGCCACATAGCCGGGCTTGAGAGACCTCGACCTCCTCTTAGATACTCCAACTTGAGATGGAATAGATTGAAGAACTGACAGCAACACAAAATCTAAAAAAAAAAAAGAAGTTAACTCAAGTAACAAGACTGGAATTAAGTACCCTATACCATAAGTAGGCTATTCTTATTTTTTTTAAATCATTTCTTACCTACATTACTTGAAGTCTAAATTATCTGCCCAACAACAATACTACTACTACTACTACTACTAATAATAATAATAATAATAATAACAATAATAATAACAACAACATAATAATAATAACAACAACAACAATAATAAAATGTATTTTTACAACTATAATATGTATTTTATTGGACATTATGTTCAACTTGATTCAGTACAGGTCACACACTGGCTGCAGCTGCTCTAGAAAAACATTAAACCTTCCAGGGAAAAAATTCACCTAATTCGTCTGGATCTCAAACTATCTCCATAGAAATACCGGAAAGCCATCACTAGTACGGAGAAAGAAGAGGCAAGCCTGAAGCCAAACAACATTAGCACTTGCCCGGACTTCAATGTAAGAGAAATCTCACATAGTTGCTGTCATTACAGCCAGCGCTAATCGTATTTGAATCCCACACAAAAAGAATTAAGTGTGATTATAGACAAATTGCACCAGGCCTGACCCTACTAGGGCTTCAATGACTGTTGCTGCTCGTCTAGAGCCAACACCACTCACAGAACCAAACCAACTCTAATCAGCTATCATCTTTCAGTCAATAATTCCTTCTGCTGATCATCTAATAATTATTTGTCAATTAATATAATCATCAGTCATCTGTTAAAACATTTATTTCACTAAATCAATCTGTTCCTCACTCCATCATTATCCTTTTTCTTTCCTCCTTCATTTCAACTTTTAAATGAATACACTACCTTGACTATAAACTTGGTCTATTCCTCCACATCACTAACTGATCACTACTACATTTCCATCTCCTTTCAGAGTCAAACAGAACAACAACATTCAAAATTCGGAATCCTTACAAAACGGAATAATCGACCAATTAGACTTTAAGGCTCACTGGCGAAGAATTAAGCGTCAAATTCCAAACATTTAAGCAATTTAAGATGCCCTACTTTCATAGCAACTACCGCCATCCCTAAGCATCCCATGCAAGTCTCAGAATACCAACCACACGGGTCAACAACAACATGCGAACATGTGAGATAGCAAATTATTGACAATTTACACGTCAATGCAATGATGCTCCAGGTGCATGACTTGTGTCTGAACCTACACACTTACGCATGCATGGGAATATTCAGCTAATGTGATAACAGGATGTCAAGCAATGAGGAATGCATCTCTAACAGGTTTCTAACCATCTACCAGTGACTTACATATCTGAGGGATTTCTTTCTGGGGAAAGCATCTTCAACTGCAGAAGGAAGCATGCAGGAAAGACGATACATGATCCTTGTTGGTCTTTATTTACTTACTAGAAAAATATTCAGCTAGAAATTAGCGTCTGATTGGCGTGAACTTTAGTACGCAGATTGGCAGATCATAGAAACTAATATGACAGACCAGATTGAACTTTAAACCTTTAGACTCGGGGACATTAATAAGCAGATCTTCAAGACGCAACATTTCAACGTGACCCTCAGAAGAGTGGCACAGTGAGACTTCCCCGATACCTCAATATAGGACTTTGCTGTAAAATGAAAGAGAGTGAACTATTTGCTGATGGAGTCATTACTGCAACTACAAGGACAACAACCTGAGCTTCCATTTGCTGTGATGCTGCTAACACCTGCAAGCTGCCTGCGCTCAGCGTAAAATTATTTTACAATTTAGATCCAATGTATCAATTAGACTATCTCTTGTGCTGAGTCGTCAACACCTTACCGAACAGCTGATGCATTTTTGGGGTGAGATTTGAGAGCACGAGTTAGCCCTATTTCTACCACCAGCTCGTTGACTCAAGTTTCACCACAAATAAACAGATCGTAGATATTTTTACCTACACGGAAAAGGGAGCCGGGGCAGCTGCACCTGAAATGGTCCGCAGAAGGTTGTTCTTGAGGTTTTCTTACGTTGTAGAGCCATTATTGACTAATTAGAGGTCTCAGTAGAAGAGCCCCACTAAACTTAGGGGTCGGTCACACCTGCTTGAAAACCATCCACCACAATCTTGATAAGAGGCACTCAGAACAAGGGCTTGTAGCCCATTTCTACTCCACTTCATGAGTAAATAAAAACTAGCCTAATACCACTAAATTTACATATGCACGCACAAAACAATGATAACACACTATTGTGATAATAGCATCAGTGAAAGCACACAAGTTGTGTTCAATGACTGTAAGTGTTCTAGACACCATAGTGGCATTGGTATAATCACATATCAACTGACACTAACTGTGCATGCGTGCATGGTGGTGGTGTGCTTGATGGTACGGTAACAACCAGACTACACAGAATACATTTTCAAATAAAATATTGGCCAGCAGGCATTAATATTTTTGCACTGTGAGGCTTTTAACTGACTCCTTTCCTTTCTTTTCCTATCTTTTTCTCTCTCTCACTCTCTCTTTTTTTTTTCTTTTTTTTTTTTGTTGTTTTTTGTTGTTGCTTTGGATACAAGTTTAACACTTTCTTTTTCTCTGAACGTGTTAGAACCCTAGGGGTGTTAACAACAACTAAACAACTAAAAATTATTTGTAGAATATTAATGAGAGGGAGTGGCCACACACATTACCATGGATACAATGTATTACAGGTTATAAGTTGGGAAGAGCTCATACAGAATATATTTTAGATGTGAAACTACCACAAACTGATACCCACGATCGCATGTGGTTGCTAATGACGACCGTTAAATAAGGCTTTCATAATCTAGGCTCGGGAGGTACAACCTACCCACCATGGCAGAACAAAATTTTGATGGGGAACAAGACCAAACTAACCGGAGCAAATCCTTGCACCTCCCCTTTGGGCCAGTTCTCCTTTACTTTCACCAATGTTGTGGTTGGGCGTGGTCATTATAATTGGGTAAAGGATTGAAAAAAGTTCGAAACTGTTCATTAGCAATCAGAAAGTAAAGCAAATAAAAATAATCTCGCATGTTCCACATAGAGTGTGCACTTATTTTAACAAAGTATTTCAAATTGTCCCTCTCTCAGCTAACATACATAATTCATAAGTACACACTACACCATACACATGCACGCACACACAAAGGACACACTTGCTAAATACTTGTCTAAAGTAATATTTGTGTTACTAAATATAAACCTCATGAATACAATTACCCTGTTCACCTCTAACAATATTCATACCAATATAGTGGGCGTTGTCTCTCAACTGATGTCAACACAAACATTACTCTAGTCAACTACAATTTGCTATTTCTATAACAGAACGAGGTTTAGCCAAGACCGTGCGTTCCCTGGTGATGCACTATAACATAACGATGGGCCTCCGCTCCATAGCTGCGTAACAGTAACAAAAGGCACCCAATATGAAATTAAGCATATTTACACCAAAATGGGGCAACTTTTAGCTATTAACATAATTAAAAGGGTGGCTTGAAAATAGAGAGCTGACATAAGAAAGAAAAAAAACAAAAAAAAAAGAAAAGAAAGAAAAGGAGGAAAAGCAATGGCAATCTATTGCTAGTTGATTGCACTATAATGGTAAGTACTTCAACATTCCTACTGCTCTTGTTGGCCCTGCAGCAGTTTTGTTGTTGTGTGTTGTGTGTTGTGTGTGTGTGAGACATGTCATGTACATGTACATCCTACACTCACTGACATTAACTTGTAACTGTACATATTGCGTAGGCATACAACACAAACTTGTAGTTTCTGTATTGTGTACAGTACAAACATTTAAGAAAAGCACATTTGAAATCCTAATTTATACAAATGCAAAATTAGACAAATTGCATATCAAGTGCATATAACACAACACTTCATGGTGTTCCATATTGATGTAACCGTCCTCCGAACAAAACCTCAGTACTACGAGATTATGAAATTAATTAAATCCAAACCCAACCCCACATGTCACCATGGAAACCATTTCACACAGCCACACGCTCTCCAGCTGCAAGACTAGGCTTGTGGTCCGAACTTAATTCTCCCAATAATTCAATATTCACCAATAATGACTTTATTAAATGCGAGTCAGTAAATTGCTTTCATAAACAAAAGCCTTATGAACACAGTTCCCTTTATTCCTATGATACTATACTTTGCCATAAGTGAGAACCAACCACTTCCTTTACAATACCACTTTAACCACTATTTATACTAATCGAAGTCCCATCTCTCCTGGCCCTGTCAATTGATTGGTTTGTGATAGCTTTCTCCCCCTAGTCCCCATTACTGAAGCTTACAAAGCTACAAGAAGCAAGATGGGAAGGCTCTACAGTGTGCAGTGTACCTCTTCCCCCACTATCTCACCATTCAGCGGCCCCGAGGAACACTCGTATTCATCTTCTCCCGGAATAAAGAGGTGTTTCTTCAGCCTTTCGCTCCGCGCCGTCTCTACCAACGACGCCACAACCATAGTCTCAAAAAGACTGTTCCGTTAGCTTATAGTCTTCTGCACGGGAGGGCCACACCCGAAAGGGTCGTAGCAGAAGGGGAAAAAGGCAAAAAAAAAAAAGGTTAGGCAACCCTAACTTGTGCTGACTCAGCTCTTCTTCCTGCGCGCACACATACGTACACACATACATACGTACAAGGGCGTGGCCAGCGGAAGAAAAATAACGCGCATCTTTAATTTTTTCCCCGACATGGGGCAGCGCCCAACTCATACTTAGTGCCAATTACTGGATAATTTGAGCACGTTCATTACTTTAAGTCACTTTTTTTTTTAAATACCACAAAAAATAAATAAATATCAGCATGAAAAAAGTGCAAGTGGTAAATAAAATATTTCAAATGCAACACCATGCAATGACTATGATAGAAAGTAAATGGTCTGGACGGGAGTTTAAAGGACCTACACCTATGCAAAATTAGAACTTCAAAAAAGATGTAACAGACAACAAGAGAAAAATTGCCAATAACTGAAGTCAATAACTGTAAAAAATAAAAAACAAAAAAATAAAAAACAAAACTAAAAAATAAAATAAAATGATGAATGAGGTTGATTGATTAAGTCAGATGTCTTTGTGATACCCTGTGCACTGTGTTATATAAATTATAAATAAATAATGATCTTGCTAAGTTCTTCTCGCACCAAGTAGAAATGGAGAAAGATTGAAGATTTCTTCATGTTACTGTTGCTATGACTACAAGCACGAGTACTGAGTGGAAGTTCCTCTGCATGTTTCGCACGTGATGTGGCAGCAAAACACAAACTTGCAATTGCATCGAGACTCTGTCTCCACTTGGAACTCTTGGTAACCACGCCCACATGATGTGCACAACTTTTGACAGGAATTGGGAGCGTTTGGATTGGTGCTACAATTTCGACCTGAGGTACCAAATCCACCTAAGGTGTTGCGGTTACACCAACTCTGATGAAACGTATATATAAAATCTGTTTTGGTGATCTCCCTCCCGCAGCGTGAGTCCCAGGCTAGTTGAGAAGTGCCTCTGGCTACAACCCGGCAAGCATTGTCGTAGGCACCTCTCAGAGATCGGGCCACATCCTGGAAGTCGGGCAGTATCGGACTGTTGCAAGTTTTGACTGTGCACGAACCAGACACTCCGTGACAGCGGCAAGTGACGTCGGAGCGGTCAACCTTACTCTGTATAATCTATTAGAACAAAAATATACATTTATGAAAAATATTAAATTAAATGCATTCCTATTATATTGCACACTACGTTTTTCTTGCTATTATGTCCTGCATAACCACAGAAGTTAGAACATCTTGTTCTTAACCAGTTGCCAACTACAATTGAGTACTGCATTGTAATTTATGGGCCAGCCAAACTATATAGGGAATTACAGTTGTTTACTGTTAGGGGAAGTGAAGATTGTAAAAATACATGAATAAAATATCTGGGGTGTCTAACTATCTGCACAAATTAGCTATAACATGCAAAACACTTTAGATATGAGCCTTGTAAGGTTATCCTTGATGCAGCATAACTACAGCAACTTATTAGCAACATTCCACGGTTTCCAACAAGCTTAGAGCACGCCCAATAATCAATTAAGATAACGCATAACTGATTAATTAAATAATTGCACATGATGAATGCAGCTCATATTTACCTGCTTAGCTGCCTCGTAGTTACGATGGATGAGGTTTAGGGTGTTGGTGAGGCCATTGCCGATATATCGTTTAGCCAGAAATGTCCCGGCAACTTCGAACGCATACGTAAGATTGTTATAGCAGTTCACGCCTTGGGGGCAATGGCAAAGTGTCTTGTGATCTGGGTAACTGGTGGCACATGCCTGGGCCACTGAGAGAGCTATCCCAGCATATGAAACCGCATGCACATAAGCAAGCTCCTTGTTGAATGATCCTACACAAACACACACATACATACAAGGAATAAAAAAAGATTGGCATGAAAACTATATCTGTGAACATTTAAGAAAGCATAATCCAAGATGTCAAATTTAGAATCCCAAAATGAACGTGTTAAGCCCTTCTAATGGTTTAAGTGCCACAGAAAAATTGTCACTCACAAGCCTAATGCCTTTTTTATCTTTACAATATATTTTGCTAATTAACCATCACAAAAGAATGACCATCTTTTATTCTACTCCATTAATTGAACTGTAAACTTACTGGAATTCTGAGCTATCTGTGGGGTCTTTAACACAGAGAAGCTGCTACAGTTCCATCTGTCATGCTTGAAGTGCTCCTCACACCAGTGTCTACTCAGGTTCTCTGCGTACTTCAGAATGGGAAACAGTTTCTTGTTCTTATAGCAAACGTAGTCCGTCTGAGCTCTAGACTGCATGCTGTCTGCGCACTCAAAGATATTGAAAGGTGCTGCTGGAGCCTGTGTAGGGGCTGGAGCCTTTGTAGGGGCTTCAGACGAATCTGAACAATTAATGGAGCCTAGGCAGCAGAAGACAGTTGCAAGCCTACATTCGAAAGAAGCAAGAATAAACATAAATTTAAACGACAATTAGTAGCTTGCAAATGGAAAGCTAAAATATTCATTACAATAACTATTTTTATTTGAAATAAACCTAGCAGAAACTTATACACAATACTAACTAGCTATAACTAATATTGGAAATAGACTGTATTTTAATGCAAAGTAAGTTTCATGTGAACTAGAGCTTGCACCAACTCACCAGAGAAGCTGAAGATAGAAGTGTCTGTTTAAGGTTGAATATGAGATTTTAGATTGCCTGTGGTAAACGTTCCTGCTTCTGCAGGACTCCTGCATACTTCTGCAGATGTAATTTAGACTGTTCATGGTCGCAATAGCGGTAGATGTTTAAAGTTCGTCAAAGCACTTCTCTTCTAAAGCCTTCAGTCCACACAGATAGTGAACAATATTTTCGGAACGCAGAAATGGTCCGCGCTTTATAAGGACGCGAATTTCCGCTCCCGACGCGTAAGTGTGAGGGGAGGGAAAAAAAGTTATGCAAGCATTTGGAACTCCCTCATCGCACAGCTCCTCCGCTGCTTTTGTCTGCTAGCCTAAAAGTTTCCTCAGGACTTCATCTCTCCCCGACTACAGTTTGTGAAAATGAACAGCATCAAGAAAGTTTTAAATGAAAGTTAATAAATAAGACACAGAAGTAGCTAATGGCCACAACTGGTGGTTTTCAACATAGCACGAGGAACGCGCGCGCGTTCAATCTATGTCAGTTTATGGTTCATTGTAATAAAAATAATATTAATAACAATGTTTGCATGAGTGTATCAGAGAACAAAGTAATAAATAAGAAGAAGAATGATGGTAACAGTAATGGCAAGTCCAATCCAGAAGATATACATATCCTGAAATAATAAAAAAACAACAAAATCAAATAAAAACAACAACAACACACACAAAACAACAACAACAATGACACTGCTTAAAACCCTACCCACAAAGTTACAACTAATTGAATTCATATGAAATATATTATTAACTTCCTACGATATAAAGCCTACCGACAATACGAGATAAAATGCTCACCTAACCCCAAATCTAACCACTATGAACACATCTCTGCCATCATCATCACCATCCCCAATTGGGCAGTTATGAAATACGTTAATCCTTATAAAAAGCTAGCTCTAATTAACCCAGTGAGGACCTCATTAATTAATATCATTAATTAGTAACTCGGGCTAAACTAATGTTTCCTCCAAGAAAGTAAACTAGCACTAGGATTACTAGGTCAACTTGCACCAACAATAATCAGATCTTACATGGGACAAACAGAGCGAGCGCAGTGAAATACCAGCTGTGCCAACCCTCAATAATTCAACACTCAGTAAGCTCCACCCACCACACTGGGGATTGCTATCCAGAACTGTAATTATCCCTCGTGCTATGAAACTACCAAATAGTTGCATTATGTCCCTGAGAGCTACTCCTGACCATAATAGAGCTAGTCTTAGAGATAAAATCCTAGAGGTATACGATAGAAAATAGAGGTTTTTACTTTTTGACTTAAACACACCCATTTTTTTAACCCATACAGCTTTGATGCACATGTCTATACTTCACACTGATGAGTTTTTGGTCATATCCATGATTTCTTTTCCCACAGGCACTACCACCTCTTTTACTCTCTCTTACTAAACCCCATCTCCTGATGATTAGCAGTTACAATGTCACCCTCGTCTACTATGTGCAACTTCAACTTCTTTGTATCTGAGCAACTGACTGATACTTGATGATCTAATTAGTTGTTGTCATGGTAACACTGTCACTTGTCTAAATTACGTGGAGATGTCATCAGCGGAGTTAGAGGTACTTTCATGTTCTAAGTTTAGCTAATGTGTACTTCCTTAGTGTACAACTAAAGAGAATAGTATTTCCTATAGAGGGGGGCTGGCACTGGTATCTCTTCCCTTCCCCCCAGAATTTTTCAGTGTCGTCCAAAAATGTGTCCCATAAGACAATAGAAAAGTCCTATGGGATTTCCTATATTTAATGATTTCCTATATTTAATTTGTAACTTTCACTACATGGAACCTCTCCTCGTGCTCCTTGTGGATGAATAGTTGTGCTAGCCTTTAGTGTTTGTAGTCACATGACTCCAAAATCTCCCTTGATGCTCCGGGGTGGGGGGTTACCCCATCCCCCCCCCCCCTCCCCCCACCACCACCACCACCAAGACACTGCCATTAATGCATGCTCTTGCATACCATTCTTCCCCCACATTAAAATGTTTGCCTGATAAAGCTTCCAGGATAATACAGGAGCTCATAACGCAATGCTGCGGTCAACGGCACTTACCCATCCCTCAACCTCCAGGAACTCAAAAAGAACGAACGAGGTGGGAGGCAGGGCAGAGAGTTATATTGGGGGTGTGGCTTTCCGTCTTACCTGCGATGTTCTCTTTTCGATAAGACGCATGACTGTGTTGGAAAGACCCAGGGTACTGGCGAGGTCCAGGAGCTTCTTCTGAGCAATCTATAGCCAGTCACAAAGCAGAAGGAAGGGAGGGGGTATAAAAAATAACAGATACAACATATGTATTTCCAAGAATGATCACCAAATCAATGTGAGAACATTGATGCGTAAATAAAACACACAATTCATGATAGCAATAACACACAAACCTCTACACACGCTAATAACCCACAGCTGTTGGATAAAACTATGTGTGTTTGTGTTATTTGCATCCGGCCCGTGTCCAGTTCTTTTCAAAGCCCTTCCCCGTGGTGAACACACACATACACACGTAGGATAGTGTGGGTCACTCTGTTTTGCATGCTATTCCTTTGTGAGCTGCAGAGGAAGGTCAAAGAGGTGGTCATTGATATGAAAGGTGATACCATCAACTAGCACTCCCAAAAACCAACCAAACAACAAACCATACTCATTACCAAGCTATTGACACCCCATCACCACCCACTGCAAGTAGCCTCGGGGCGCAATGCTACGCAAGCCAGTCCTCCACAAATTGTGTCTCCTCGTTAAACCCAATATCGGTAACCCAACGCATTCTTCACACCTGCTTGCAATATGCATACCCTCCCCCCCCCCCCCCCCCCCCCCCCCCTCCCCTTCTGTTTTGTTTTGTTTTTCTATTTTTTTGCCATCCAGTAGTTACAGTCTATTCAGCATTGCAGGTCGCAGTCCAGATGTCAAGTGATGAATGAAAGATGAGCAGCTGTAAAATATGCACAGCCATTTCTCTATTTACTGGAGCGGAAAAACAAAACATGTCCGTCAAGAGGTGTTGACCAGCGAAAACATCTCGACCCTGAATGACCTCACCCGATACAATAGTTAGCATGGTAACAGCAGGTCAGTGTCACTGATAAATATGGTATTTTATTGAATAAATTACTTAATTGGCTCAAGGATTTTGAATTTGTTTATTTTCCCTCTAAGTTCTGCTTATGTTTCTTCCTATTAAATTCAATTAATTACTTAAATTATAAACTTGTTTTAAACAGACAGAAGACATTGTATAGCTACACGTACGCTACAACTCGTGCACGCTCGTCTGAAATTCTTAACTAATTCTTTTCATACTTCCAACACTTAAATTCCAATTAAGGAGCTTAATGTAACACACAAGCAGGAATTAAATCAGCCTAACAACCAATGTGATACACCGCACACGTGCAGGACCATGGGCTCACACATGGATCCTAATCTAAACTTATAATTTATACAGACCATCAGCTTTTCAGGGAAAAATTATCTGCTGGTCCTAACTCACAAATAAGGAAATAATACATTTTTATCATGGAAAAGTTTGCTTTGTTTGAAACATAGCCTGGGGTGGGGGGGTGGGCATATCATTTTATTAATGCCCACCATGCCCCTCTACTGGCCCTCCCTTTTCACTTTCTGTCCAACTATCTACTAAATGTTAATTTGGTATCTCATAAATCTAATTGCAATGAGACAGGTTAGGCTCAATTACTCTGAGCATGCTCAGTTAAGTCGGAATAATAGCAGGAGTAAGCGGATCAAAATGCTTAAAATTCCAGACACATTTTGGACGATCTTCAGATGTATGAAACTCCGACGCTCAAAACAACTCATTACCCACACAAGCAAATGGGCAGGGTAAAACAATCGTGTTCGCTTTAATTGTCTGTGTGTTATAGTTATTATGACCAAAGATTTTGTCCAAAACTGGAGATTTAAGACTCTAATATACTTCAAACTTATAATAATAGCAAATTTTCTAGTTCTAACAGCGCCAATATCATGTTAATTAAGTTTAAATTAACAAATATTGGCTGTTAAAATGAGACAATTTGCTATTATTATAATTATTTTAGCCGAGAATGACAAATCATACTGCAGACATATACGTATGCAAGGATTACCTCTGGAAAAATAAACACCACTGCTACATTGACTTGCCACATGTACACAATCCTGGTGGGGGTTTTATTGGTAAATTAGACCCTCTTTACCAATATTTGGCTAGCCACACCCATTAAATGCTTCGTGACGATTCATACCGTATCACTATTTGCTAAACAGCACTTCCTGGGCAAAAAAAAAAGCTATATCGTACGTGTCCATGGTGCTCACCCGAGCTAGCTCAGTTTAAACATTTTCAAAGTTTGACTATTTTCTATCCATAGATGGTAATGGGCACTTTGCCCTCTCTCCTGGAAATAATTCCACAATAAATTCCATCAATTTTTTTAATTCATTCCGTAAACACACCCACACAAATAAGATAATTACTATGACAACTCTGAACAGTCAACCTCTTAGATAATTGCCTTCTTCAAGTGTTCCTAGTGGTCATGTGACAGTCACATGACCTGAGCTCACCTTGTACATAGATCTCTGCTCCCTGAGGTTGGTGATGATGGTTCCACCATGTGATAACAGATGGTCTAATTCCATGTTGCCCCGAGATAGATCACCCTCCAACTGCAGGGCGTGGTCCACTGGTGGGCGTGGTCCTCCTGGAGCCTACAGGCACGATTAAATTAGTTGTGTAGAACAGTATAAAATTATTACTTAATTTATATATTATTTTATTATTACTACTACTACTATTATTATTATTGTAAATGTGGAATGATCATAAAAAATGGCGCAAAATGTTAAGAAGTGAATTTTTGCTGACTCGATGCACATCAACAAAACTTGTGCCGGTATCAGGAGTATCAGCAGAATATACCGTAACTCAGTAACATTGTGTGTTGATCCAGTCTTCTGAAACATTTCATTTATACAAACACAATTAAATCCCAAAGATAATTACTGTACATCAATCCCCTCAAGTCATGGACATATCACTGACGAAGGAATGATGTGGGGAGAAGGTAATAATAATAGGGAAATCGACGAGTCCATGCATAGTTTACATAAATTACTGATTGAAGAAATTTTATTTGGGGGGAAAGTTCAGGCTAGTACACCAATGCCATTTATACATACCTTTTCTTTAAATGATTGATAGTAATTAGCATAAAGTTATGACCTAAATGTTGTAATTTTGGGTTTAGCCTAATGACATAATTCCACTCAACATGCCCCACACTAGATTAACCCTAGATATATGTATGTAGGACATATGTTATAAATAAGCTATATAATAATTTATTTATTCCACCCTAGATATCTTCACAATGATCTCTTTAGGTACATGACCCGTGAAATAACTCACGGCTGTTATTTCACTTTGTACTGAGCAAGCTCATTACGCTAGTGCTAAAATATCAGCTGGGGATGGTATGGGTAGCCCCTACAACCAACTGTACCTGTGAGTTACCTTCCTCTAGTACTAACTAAGCAGTTAAGATATCTAGTGTGGAAATAACCACTTATTGCACTCTTCAGAGTGATATGGCTAGATATTTCACTCTCAGACTTTCTTTTTTCACCCGGCCTCTGGCTCGTGAAAATCAATTAGCCTGCTAGTGGAAATATTTCACCACATCACACTCTGACTCATGTAATAAGTACTATTTATATATATATTATATATATAATATAGTATATATATATATATATATATATATATATATATAAAGACAAGTACAATAACAACAAAAAAAAACAGTTGTGTCCCCCGGCAAATTGAAAGCTCTACTATGAAAGTGGTCGTAGGTAGGCAAACAGATTATAAACAACATTTTAAAACATGATGAACCAGCCAATCTATGGTAACCACACTAAAGGACACCAAACTCCCTCAGTTTCAGAGTAGAGCTGAAATTTACACTACTGGCCAACTTTCAAAGGGTAGAGAGTGATTTTTGTTTAAAAACAAACTCAAATCACTGCTATGGATGGGCTTTTAAACAACACAAAAAAAATTAGAAGCATTTTAGTGTTTGTGATTTCAGTGAAGAGAAGAGAAACGAGTGTGAAACCACCGATAAGATGGGTGGTCTAGTCCTCGAGATAACGCTGCCCATGAACAATTGTCCTGGAGAGAATATAGCCCACTGGTAAGACATATATAGCCATTTTTAACACCTCGGAACATCGCCATTGACAATTAAGTGGCAGGAAGAGTGTAATGAATCATATGGCGAGACTGGTATCCATGCTACTCACACTTCCAAGAGTTAGATAGTGGTACTGATTGTGAGCCTGTGATTAGGTTCTAATAAGGGGAAAATTCAATTAGTGATATTCACTGTGAGGGATCAAAGGTAACCATGTCCCTCAATTTTTTTTTTTAAGTTGCTATTTTTAATAGAAGCCCACCAAGAGCCTGCCCCTAACATTCTTTGAGTAGTGAATTTACACGCTCAAGTTTCTTGGTTTGAGCATGCTCCTCATCAGATACCGGTCGCCATGCCAACATGGTTAGCACAGTGGACGGAATTTTAGCAATATTTTTATAAACGTGATATAATAAAAAATATATATATATAAGTGAAAAAAAAAATCAGAAATTGATATATAAGAGAAGCACCTGTAATTTCACAGTAGCCATTGCTAGCCCATAGCAACTCTATATAGATGAAGATACTTCAGGAGGATGGAATGGGTGAAAGGGACATGTTTAGAAGGAAACCATAAAGTGTGAGTGGAGGTCAGCAATTCATCATTCACTGCAATACTGACTTGAACTGCTTCTGAGAGAAGTGGGGGGGGGGGGGGGGGGGGGGGGGGGAAAATGAATGGAATTTAATTTGTGGTATCTATTTTTAGAAAATCTCCATGGTGCAAACTTAAGGGCAAATTTCTACATTTTAAAATAATTTAGTAATATCATCTTCAACCCAACCTAACGCATCTTCAGTTTGCACATGTTACATGTTACATGGTACATGGTACATGGTACATGTTACATGTTGTGTTTGATGTCACGCAAAGCATCGGTTAATCCCCATGTTCAGTGGAGGGGGAGGGACAGCTCCAGCGATACCGTACAAGCTACATGACTGACTGTAGGACTTCTGTACCGTCCCTCAAGTCCCAATAGTTTTAATTAGCTCTCAATTAGCATAGCATCAAACGTATCTAATTTTTTTATCTAATTAAAAGAATTCTTGTTTCCACAAAATATACCCTTTAAACTCTAAAGAGAAATTCTAGTGATAACCAACAACAGCACTACTACTACTACTACTACTACTTCTACTACTACTATTACTACTGCTGCTGCTACTACTACTTCTACTACTACTACTACTACTACTACTACTGCTGCTGCTACTACTTCTACTACTACTTCTACTACTACTACTACTGCTGCTGCTGCTACTACTACTTCTACTACTACTACTACTTCTACTACTACTACTGCTGCTGCTGCTACTACTACTACTACTACTACTTCTACTACTAAATAATATTAATAATAATAGTAGTAGTAGTAGTAGTAATATTAGTAGTTGTAGTAGTAATAATAATAATAATAATAATACTAATAAGTGCTTTTCAATGATTCAGTCATTCTCAGCTGAAATATTTAACTAATTATCAAATTTTTCGCAGTTTTAACTGCCAATATACATCTTCTAATTATATTTTTCACAGAGAGTTTGACCTCATTGACCCCTGAGGAGGACTTCGGCAGGAAGTCAAAACGTCGGGTTAAGTTTCAATCAGACTTATAATGGCTATTAGTAGAACTGAGAAAAATTTCTTTTCTTTTCTTTTTCCTAGTGAAGCAATACAGCACACAGGGAAGGTTAGGGAAGGTTGGAACACAGAACATCCACATCAGAGATATCATCCAACACTGTTACAGCAAACAGACTCACTGAAGCTACGCGAATGAATGCACAGGAAAAGAAGTGTTTAAAAATAACCTTGGCTGAGTGACAAGAAAGGGTAAGAGAGTACGGACCTACTCAACAATGGCCGACAGAGGAACTATCTTGGCTACACATGAGACGGAGTTGACATACAATTGATAACTGTTGCAATTCATCTCTCGTTGGTATCACCATTTCACAAGAATCACCACACCCACTCCATCTGTCATGGCAACGAGATAATACTCTTAACGCAATGTGTCGCCAACAGGAACATTCTTTATGAACAATGCCACTGTGTGCATGCCAGAAATAAACATAATATCCATACCCACTCTAGTTCAAATCCACTCTGACAATGCCTCCTACCACAACTTAGATTTACACTTTTGTAATCATCTCTATGACACATGTATGACTGGGTGAGGGAAACAGATAAGAGCAGTAATAGGCACTCCTAGGAAAGTGGAGAGGAAATATGATAAATGATGATGGTGATGGTGGTGATGATGATGATGATGATGATGGTGATGATGATGATGATGATGGTGATGATGATGATGGTGGTGATGATGATGATGATGATGGTGATGATGATGGTGGTGATGATGGTGATGATGATGATGGTGATGATGATGATGATGATGATGGTGATGATGATGATGGTGATGATGATGATGGTGGTGATGATGATGATGATGATGATGATGATGATGATGATGATGATGGTGATGATGATGATGATGATGATGATGATGATGGTGGTGATGATGATGATGATGATGATGATGATGGTGGTGATGATGATGATGATGATGATGATGATGATGATGATGATGATGGTGATGATGATGATGATGATGATGATGATGATGATGGTGATGATGATGATGATGATGATGATGATGATGATGATGGTGATGATGGTGATGATGGTGGAAGTTTGAGTTTGCCTTATAAAGTAATTTCTACTGATTGCTGATTGACAGCACATGATCTGGAGAAAGAGTATATGCACTTGCTAAATTTAGCCCATCTCTCAGAATTATAGTATGTAAAATATTTAATACTTCGTCATCGCCATATTTGAGCATATCGGCTAGGAAGTCACATATTGACACAAAAAAGTAGCAATAATAATTCTAGCAGACCTACTTCAGGAGGAACTACACATGTCTTACTACACTCTCTTAACCCTTCACCACTCACACACACACACACACACACACTCACACACACTCACACACACACTCACACACTCACACACACACATGCACACACACACATGCACACACACACATAGAGACACACACACTCACACACACTCACACACACACTCACACACACTCACACACACACTCACACACACACATGCACACACACACATGCACACACACACATAGAGACACACACACTCACACACACTCACACACACACATGCACACACACATGCACACACACACATAGACACACACACACACACAGACACACACACACACACTCACACACACTCACACACACTCACACACACACACACACACACCACATACACACACACACATGCACACACACAGACACACAGACACACCACATACACACACACACATGCACACACACACACACAGACACACACACACACACACACACACACACACACAGGTTTCCTTCCAGTTCCTGGTCACAGTGATGACACTAACTGCCTCTACCTCCGGCTACAGAATCACGATAGACTGGAAGTCAGCAATGAATCCAGACTGAATAGGCTACAGCTGATACAACACTCACTGCAGTGCAACCTGTCCATCAACGCTTAAAATTACCTAGCTAGTAGCGGTGAAGTTAAGGGAGCTACATGAAGATGCTACAATAAAATAAAAATGGTTTATTTTTACTTTAAATACTAACATATTATTATTATTATTATTATTATTATTATTATTATTATTATTATTACTATTCCCCCCTCCCCCCTAATCACCACCTCATAATGCATCCTTAGTCCCCAACTGGACTATATCGAATCCTTACCTTCTATGGGCTGTAAATGTGTGAATAATAATTAAAGAACTTCCTCATATAAACAGAGTGCATCCAAAACCAGCAAAAGAGGGAGTTCTAAGTGCATCATGTGTGTGTGTGTGTGTGTGACGTGGGGTTGCCTAAATTCAGCTTCTCTTCCTAGGACAGCTCTGCATGACTACCAGCTGCCATTACAGGCAAACTAAGCAGCACACAAACATCTGTCACTTCTGCATACCTGCTATCTTGATCATTCAACTATAATAAAGTGTCCATTCTTAACTTCTTTATGCGCTCAAGGAAATACCCCAACACCTCACCCAGGATTTCCGATCAGCTACAAGTTGCCTGTGTACACTACACTATTGCTATACACTTACCAAAGACAAGAGGCGAGAGAGAGGAGATTGTGTTAAATACCACCACTCACCAGAACAGGACATATATGTAAGGTTATAAGTTTATAGGGGACAAAAAAGGAGGGCCCTATAATGAGCTCTCAATAACGAACCAGCACTATAATTATCAAGTTCAGAGCTGAACACAAATGGGATTCCAGAATCAGACCCCCCCCCCCCCCCCCCCCCCCCCCCCCCCCCCCCGCCCTGACTGCAACTACAAGAAAATCGTATTTAATGGACCTGTAGCTATAGCGACAAGAAATTATAGTCTGAAGACGTTGGCCAGAAGAAAACAAACTAGACTCAATTAGGAGTAAATTTCCCCCACCAATTAGCCGGGAATATCTGTAGCTGCCACCCATTTTTATCAAATGTTTTCAAGTGGACACCATCACATTTCCCTCCCTCCCTCCCTCAACACACAGCTCGGGACAGACAGACACAATTGGGCAACAAATGCCACATTACATGATGTGTACGTAGCCATGGAAGGAGAAAAAATGGCGGCATTACTTACATGACACCTCTCGCCTGCCAAACTAAAAGAAGTGCCAAAATGTCCATCACAAACAAGATTAGAAAATGGACACCAAGTTGAACATGTCACAGACAGGCTATAGTTTACATGCCAGCATTACTGGCATGCATTCAGAGGATCTTCAGAGATATGATGGGCACACAAACTAACAACATAATGAAATAATACATTTAAACTGACGTCCTCCCAATTCAAATAGTTTCACTTGATGTTTACCCACTAAATTTATTTTCAAAAAGCTGATCTTAAAAAAAATTCTCTAAACATTATTTGAGTATTTAATTTAGCTATATGTGCGCACAACAATCTTTCTCGATAAACCCCTCCCACCAGGCTCGACAAACTCCTCCCACCAGGCTCGACAAAATTAAGACCGACTCTTAACTTCGGTTGCTGGTCATGTCACTCTAGAGCCTTTATTGGAGAGACAGATGAAGCGGGACAACACTGGGACAAGTTTCTATTGGAAGACGTATGGAGTTGTGTATGCACACGTGTGCGTATGTTTGCCTCAATGTGTGCCACCATCTTGGTTGGAGATGTTTCTTGGCACATGAGTGAGATGGTAACAGCCCAGTCCATACTAGGACTGGCTGGCTGACTGGCTGGCTGGCTGGCTGGCTGGCTGACTGACTGACTGACTGACTGATGATACTACATCACCTACAAGGTGGCTCTCGATATGTGACCGTCTACAGGAAAACCGGGCACAATGCGGCACCCTTCGAAAAAAAATTTTTTGCACTTACAGAGTTGTCGGCGTCCAGATATTGAGCTCTCCAAGTTTTATCATCGTAGCTTAAGTCGTTCCCGCTATAATAGACCTAACCGTTCCCTTCCGTCGGCTTGAAACAATACATTTTAAAGAAATTGATCGATCTTTTCTCGATATTTACGCACGCCGCGTTATGCCCGGTTTTCCTGTAGACGGTCACATATAATGAAACTGGCTGTGATATAGAGTGGCGCGGCATTGCCAGCTGACAGGCTGAACGACCAGTTAATTTTTCTAACGCGTGCCACTAGGCCAGGATGTGCGCCACTAACAGATTGAAGAGATGGGGGGGGGAGGGGGGTGGGAGGGGGGGTGGTAAAACAAGACTAGGGAGAAGGGAGGAGGGATGGGGGGGGGGGATGGGGGAGGAGGGATGGGGGAGGAGGGATGGAGGAGGACGGGATGGGAGGAGGAGGGATGGCGGGAGGAGGATGGGGGAGGAGGGATGGGGGAGGAGGGATGGGGGAGGGAGAAGGGGGGAGGGATGGGGGAGGAGGGATGGGGGAGGAGGGATGGGGTACACGAGTACAATGTTAATTAATATATAATACAGTAAGGTGCTGATTGGAGGGAACTACCATTGTTAGGGTCCTGAAGGCTCTAGTGTATAGTGTCCCGAGAGTATTGAGGGCGCTACTTATGGCCTGAACGACTCTAAAAATGGGACACTAAGCGCAATTGGAGGGACACTAAGTTAATAGTGTCCCTTTCTGAAGAACCTAATCAGTTTAAAGTTCCTCTGTTACATTACAAAAACTCCATCAGCTACTGTGTGCTAATGCTCTGTTCAATGATAACTGACAGCATTAAATACCAATAGTCAGATCTGCAATCTTCAGGTCCTAAAGCTGTGTCAAATGTTGCCCACAAATCTCTTTATTAAACAGAAAAAAAAATTGATTAGGCCAATTGACAAAAAAGAAAATAATACAATGAATTGAAAGGGAGAAAGTGGTTGATGAGGAGAGGGGGGGGAGGGGAGGGGAGGGGAGGGTGGGAGGGCATTGTACATGCAGTGCTTAGAGTGGCTGTCAGTCAATAGCTAACTACAGATCACATGATGTATACATGCATGTATGAAGGAACAGTATCATACTGTAGTCTCCACATGCAGATCACATGAGTGTTAACAGATCACATGCATGATTCATCACATTTTCAATGCCTTCATTTATAATCAATATATATTCACCTTCTCAAAATATTTAATTAATTTTTTAATTAATAATGTCAGATCTAGACACTTAGTAAAACACTCCTTGGGTCCTTCCTGGACCTTGCTCTCTTTGGAACTGACTGGACTCTCACTGATGGGTGCACAGAAGACAGAGCCTATTAGATGGAGTGTGATCAGCCAGCTATGTCACAACCACCAGGCAATCTGCTATTTATTGCTATATAAGGAGAAGATGAAATAAACATGCAAAAAACTTTACATAATTCCAGAGATCTGAAGTCAATTAACACAACGTGTGATCAGCCTGTTTCTAACACATGCTGCATGTGATGTGTCACGACAACAGAGCCCACATTAATAAGTTCAGTCAGCACACAAGGTGCAAATTTGAACCTCATGACTTCATCAAATGTTTCTCATGAAAAATAAATGAACTAACAGTTAGTTGAATGACAAGGACCAGTTTCTGGACATTCCTTTAAAGGTAAGGGTTAAAACCCCATCACATAATGGCCCCTCCCTTCCCTCCTAGCCCACGCCTGCAATAATTCTCAAATTATATATATTATATATAATACTTATTACATGAGTCAGAGTGTGATATGGCCAGATATTCATGAGCAGGTTCATTTATTTTCACGAGCCAGAGGCGAGTGAAAATAAGGCCTGAGAGTGAAATATCTGGCCATAACACTCTGACAAGTGTAATAAGTGGTTTATTCCACACTAGATACCTTCATTACCGTAGTTAGTATATCAGCTGGGGTAGTGGGGAGCCCCTAGTGAGTTTTCGCCAACTTTACACCTTGAGGGAAAAAAAAAAAAAAAAAAAAAAACTACATGTACTTTAGTGAAGATATCTAGTGTGGAATAAGTTCCTTCTTCTTTTCCTTCAAGCATCACAAATACTCTAACCACAACTGAAAGTTAAAAAAAAAAGTGTTTTAGAGGACATGATGATGATGACTATGACTATGATACAGACGACAGTGAAGAATAAAATGTATTTAAATACCTGCCTTCATTTTGCAGCAGTCATTGTGCCCCTTTCCCAGACATCCCGTGTAATTTACACGGATACGCACGGGAGAGTGTGATATTAACAAGTGTGATATTAACAAGTGTGATATAAACGAGCGTGAATTTTGAGTGTTGATGGACAACACTGATACAAGCCCACAATAATACTGCTGGCACATCCGCCCACACATTTAATTAACTTTCTTTCACTATATTATTATTTTTTTGCAAGAGGCAATATAGAATAGTTTACTAATTAAATTTCAACCATGATATGAAGGATACATGACAGAAGAAAGCCAATAATAATAGGCATTCTTCTCTTATGCCCCTACATACGTAGTACATGGAATAACGAGGTAGCAGTCACCTGACCTTTGCAGGCATGCATACGCGAGGTTTCGCCAATCACCTTAAAGAGGTAAATGCGACCTTTACACTCCTAGTAATGTCACGGTTGCATAACTCGTCAGACCTGAATGTCGCGTGTGAGCAGCAAATGCTGACATGCAAGGCAAGGACGACCAACACACTCTGGTAACTCCAGTCCAGCACGTAGGGAAAGATGACTGACTGGTAAAGAAGGGGTTTGGAGTATGGTTTGGTAAGGCAAAGAGAATTAAGTACTTTTGAGTCCTTAATATAAATATTGTCACAATTGTATGGCACGTGCTACAGCATGTACATAGCACGTGCTATATAGCTTGTACATGGCACGTGCTACAACATGTGTGTAGCAGGTGGGTCTGGCACGAAATCCAGTTAAGGTATTCTCCATTACCAGTTTTTAGAGTATGTTAGTATCGGAATAGAAACATTCTCAATCCTGGAATTAGCAATGAGACTAATATTACAGAAAAATGGGGAATGCATTGTGACGGAATGGGATCCTCTCAATTCATCCTCAGTTCTAATGCACGCATACAATCAAGCAATGACTCGTTATCATCTGACACACTTTCACTGCACCAGCCATCGCTAATAGTAGCAACTATCCTATTAGGAAGAAAGTCCACTAAACAAAACAAACTCAGAATCCATTTCCTTTACAATCCACAACAACCATCACTTCAGAATGGCATAAGCTAAAAGGAAAGTGTTTAATTGCACAAACACAAAAACATTGTAGAGTAATCGACGCCTCAGGACTCTCTCTCTCTCTCTCTCGACAATGTGTTGCTATTGGGAAAACGTGGAACCTTTGAAGTAAGAGACCAACTACAAATAACTTACTCCTAGATAAGAACTGAACTCAAAACACCGTGGCGATAAATCTACCCTAAGGGAGAATACAGCTATAGCCCATGAATATAATTGAAACACACACACACACACACACAAAAAAAAAAAAAAAATATGTAGATGATTTTAGTATTACCTGGTAACCCTCAGTCTTTTCACTTTCTACTACAATACTCTAAAATAAACTTCACAGATGGTTCTCTGTGATGTAGGCCTCATCAAAAGACTTGTGACTTTTTCATGTATCGGAAACAGTAGCCGTGTTGTTCAACCATCGGCGATGTGTTGTATTAAGACTAACCATGCAATATCCACGCTAACACACGCAACCGCCTCCCCCATCTTGCCGCACGACTATTCCACGACTGTTGACTGCCTCTGAGGCAATGATGACGAAGCATCCCAACACGTCACATCACGGCTTCAAAAGGAATCCCAAAGATAACCTGAACGGTTTCTAGAGCAGAAAGAGTTTGATGAAAATCAACAAGAACTGAGGGGTGACAACGATGACGGAAGGAACAGTAACAATGGAGGAGGGACGGACTGATCAAAGCCAGCTAATGACACGCAATCCAATACAATACACAGGAATGCCATTAAGTCAGCATATTTCATCACACGCACGCATGCATGCACGCACACGTGTACATGCACGCACACACACATGCACACACATACACATGCACACACACACACGAATAGCCAATAAAAAATCCACTGGCATCTCTGTACGTCATCCAGAGTCCTGTCTGTCCACAACTTCCACTAGTAATCTAATGAAGTCCGGTTACGTACCGAGGAACTTCCTTCAAAGAGTTTCAAAAGAGAGAGAGAGAGAGAATTCAATTTTTTTTGCATAAATTCAACCTAATTGCTCCAGGCATTTCCTCCTAATAGAATCAATACCAGCTCATGCAGCCACCGACTGGGAGACCTTCTGAGGTAGACCCACACGCTGGACTGTGGGGACATTAAAATGCCGGGTAGTTCCCGGGTAGAGACCTCATTGATCGTCATGGTATATCATCAGTACATGGTAACCAATACAGAGAGAAAGAAATACAAACCAGACGAGTTCCATTACATCTAAAAACTCATTATTATAACAACTTGATATTGTTAGTGCTGTTATTATTATCATTATTATTATTGTTGTTATTATAATTATTATGTTATTATTATTATTATTATTATAATTATAATTGTTTATTGTTGTTGTTGATTCAAGTCCACATGTGCTACTATGTGACCTCAGGCAATAGCAGGGGAATGAAAGTTACATGAGATCAAGCTGGAAGTTGGCGTGGCAATCGTCCTGGTGGAATGAATGAATTAACACACGTGTTAAATCCATCCTGATGCTAATCTCAACACACTTGGAAAATTGACCAATCCAACTCCAGTGTGTGTGTGTGTGTGTGTGTGTGTTGTGTGTTGTGTGTGTGTGTGTACTGCATGATCGGCTATTTTGAATACTAAACAGCAGTGAAGAATTATCAAACTAAATGAACACTTCCTGGATGCACCACTGGGAAATTGTGACGTGACGCTCCATGAATATGGCACAAACACACACACACATTCCACATAGCATATGCCACATTAGTAGGTCTCACCTCTCAGGAATGACACACCCTCTTAGTTAGCTGTACGTGCGAGATAACGCTGCACGAGTACGGTTTGTTGACCCAACGTCATCACATTAGCACATCAACTATCTCCCTTATAGCTATTTTTAATACGATATCACTTTTTTTTTGTATAAAATAACAAAAACAAAAAAAAATGTGTTATTAGAAATTATCATTTCCTTTCTATCAACCTCCCTTACTGCATTGGGGAAAAATCTCCTCACACAGACTTAAGAATTTACAGGAAGTAACGCTAGCTTCCATGCCTCATCCATATTAGTTCACAAGACCGGTTGCCAGGCAACACTTCCTCTTCCTAAACTGTAACGCGACTGCAGGCTAACACAAGCACACGCACACACACACACAAACAGATTAGTAAACCACTAACAAGCTTGAAGTGGCCCCGGAAAGCCAATGTAAATATTTTAACTTGAAATGAAATACGGAACATTCCAATTTGTTAAAAATTGTTATGTCACCGCTAGTAACCGCCAAGTCAACTGTCTATAATCACCTCGAAGAATTTTGGAAGCTTGATACAAACAATCCACATCTACGCACACACAAGAGAGGTATACAGGCAGTTAATTTGAGCCACCATAAAGAGAAGTTGACTGAGCGGTGCAAGGAGCACACGGTTGTCTCCCAAAAGAAGCTCTTCGATACAAACCTCAAACCATAATTAAGAGACAAGAAGGTTACAAGTTCAACTTTGTAGTTTGAACGTCAAAAGACAAGACATAACTGCCTCGGCGTCCGAAGAATTAGACATTGAAAACTGATGGAATGTCCCTTCACAGATGACCTGAAGCCTACAATGGAAATATAGCTCCAGGGCACTTGGAGATTGGAGGGATAAGCCAGTCGGTAGGTTGGACTTGCTCTACTTGATTTTACAACATACTTCTGTTCAGCAAAATGAAACTGTGCATTATGTAGTATTTACTTGGCTCTTATCACCCAGGCAACTACAATGATCTACTAAATGACAATAATCGAGTTCTGGCCCTTAATTAAAACCACTTTACTCTGGAGTGTGAAGTGCTACTGGTCCACTCTTAAAAATGTGTCCCGACTGTACATTGTTGATGACCTTGCAGCCAACCAGAATAACTCAACTGTTTAAAGATAAATGAGGGAATTGTGGACTGTCCTAGCTGAGAGGCTGGAGCACTGGTGGTTTGAAAAAAGAGATGACGTCCGCTCAACCCCTTTCAATTCCAACGATAATTAAAGGCTGAAAGTAATAAATATATAAAGAAATATTTAGCATATACAGAAGCACACGCACACACACACACATGCTTACATTAGAAGCAAACACCAACACACTGTGTGAGAGGGAGGAGGAGGAGGGTGGGCTAGAATGAGTCTGCCATAATGGCTTCAATTCTTCAATTATCACTGCATTCCAGTCCTCGGGTCTATCACGTCACCAGCTCACAAAAATGGCTACTTAAAGCCTCACAACGACAACCAAACAGCAACTAAGTCAGGCAGAAGCTCTCCCTGGACCAGTGACCTCCCATAGCAACCGGCGGGCATGCACGAGTAGTCCGTCAGACAACGGATGAAGTGTGACACTTCAAATACACTAAATAGCGTAGCAGCTACTTTAAATGTTTTCGCCTTATTTGGAAAAAATTTCTCGGCAAAGTGGCCAACTGGGAGGGAATCTAATATCAGAATGTTTACTACCATGCACTTCTTTTCTCAGCTGTAATACCTCTAGAAAATTCTTGTCACCACGGTGAGTGCAAACGGAAACGAAGTGCACCCACCTGGAACAAATATCAATTCACACTTCATCAATGCACCCGTACTTGAGGAAATGGGCTGGAGGAAAGCCGATGCTGAAAGGTATCACCAAATATTGAAAGATTTGATTTGGTCCATTGAAAGACAATCTTCTCGTGTGTTTTACCTGGCAGACCTATTGGATGGACATATTGACCTTGAAATTAGAAATCAAACAGATTCACTGTAACATGATCACTCTTTGTGTGTGTGTTTGTGTGTGCGTGTGTGTGGAACTTCTGATTATCCTAACGCCATTTATGTAAGACATAATCATATTCACAGGAGCTTTGATGTGCATTAAATAGATAAGGTATCCGTTTCCCTGCATAATTAAATTTTCCTCATGTGATTGAAGTAACGCACTGCCGCACAATGCTTGGATATACCATTAACATGGCAGGGACTGGTTCAAGCACTTCCTAAAGTGCTTGAAGCTAGTACAAGCACTTTAAAAAGTATTTAAGCATCAAGCACTTTTTAAAGCACTTGGTTTACAAAATGCTTAAGCACCCAGTCAAGTCCTTTTAAAGTGCTTTCAAGAGTATGTTGCTCACTTTATTATGAGCTACAGCAACAATTTTAATTTGAAATACTTTAAGTGTCTTATAATAGGGCGAGTGAAGTTAATGAAAAAGCTACTGTTAGTTGCATCTGATGAACACTAGTCTTTCTAATGTCAAATCATTCAGCCTCCACCTATCTGTGTAATTTACACTGTTACCACTAGTTCATTGAAAGTGCTTATTGAGCACTTTGAAGATGGGCTCAAATACAAGCCCAAGTACAAGTGATTTATTTATCAAAGTGCTTGAAAGCACCATCAAGCACTTAATAACTCCTACAGCCAACTTTATACCTGTGAGTACCAGTCCTAGTACAAACTACTCCTGTGAAGATATCTACTGTGGAATAAACCACTTATTACACTAGTCAGAGTGATATGGCTAGATATTTCACTCTCAGGCTTTATTTTCACTCACCTCTGGCTCATGAAATATTTCGCCATATCACACTCTGACTCATGTACACAGGTGATGTGTGTAGGTTACACTACGACGTGGAGGTTGGTATGGGACTTACACAACCGAGGGACAAAGGCTTGAGGATACTGTAAATCACGTACCAACCGAACGCGGAGTGGTGCAACTGACTTGTACCATGGCGCTAGGCTACAGGAAACACATACAAACTAATTTTGATCAGATGGTCCACTTATTAACCTCTCAGGAGGTGGGTATGGAATATATTCACCTCAAATTGAGCAATCTGATTGGATAGTTTGAACGTACCACGGTACAAGGGGAAATATTGCCTTAAGTCAACCCTGTTTACTTTGCTGCATCTCCATGTGGCAACAGGTATCAGGCCCTGTATAATCAAGGCCAGACACAGGACAGAGAAGCAGGTACAGTTTAAATCTAACCAGCCATCGCTCCAATTATTTTATTAAAAACTCAGCAGTGACAAGGTTTCGATCTGAATGTTGGAAGAGAGGACATCTAACTTACTATAACTTACTATAACTTACTGTGACTACTAACTCCATCAAGTCGAGTTTTCCTATAAAAAATACCTTGCAACAGGTCACTATTGCCACACCCACAGAATGCCACACCCACAGAATGCATCCCACTCATCCATTCACACACACACTAAACCCATACCAACAAGAGAAAAATTATTAACGTTTATGTTTGATTAGTATCTTTGAAGAATAGCTAGCCATCATTTCACTACATCATTATTATCATTATTATTATTATTATTATTATTATGGTTGTTGTTGTTATTGTGATTATTATTATTATTATTATTATTTATTATTATTGTGGCTGAGCCAGAAATCCATTCAGACCCATGACTTGTCAACCTCTACTACGAACAACGAGTGTATGTGTGTACGCGTGCAGACAGATGTGTGTGCATATGTACCAGCAGTTCTCTCACCATCCTAACACTTGCTGCTATGACAACCAGAGTACCATGAAAAAACAATACCAAGAAAAATGTGCACCTTGAACTTATTTTCAATATGGCCCATCAAAACGAAAAAAGAGAAAGCGGATGAGGGGGCGGGGATGAGGGGGTATAGGGGGACTTAATTGTGGAGTCTTACAAGGAATGCAGCAATAGATGCGGGAAGGAAGAGTGTTTTGAGTTGAACATCAACACAAGCAGCTGTGACATTGTCTGCATTCTGGCATTAAACACACTCACAAATGCAGCTGCTGTGTACATATACAGATGCCATGACATCATTCAAATAATGCCCGGGCGGGATAGTCACACCACCATCACCGTGTGCGACACACTCAGCAGTATTTATAGAACAAACCTTTGAAGTGTGCAAGGAGGATTTGAGAAATTCAATTTCAGTTCACTATTTTCACATTACGTCATCACAGCCAATAACCACACCCACTCTTCTAGCAACTATTCAATAGTGCGATACAATATTTTCAAGGATAAGCTGAAGGTATGAAACCCTTTGCCCTCCCTCCCTCTCAAACCTAGCTGGTACGTTGGCGTACCGTGGAGGTAAAGCGATGGGTAAGGAGCTCCTCCCTCTGCTGTGCTTCTCTTTCCTAACATTCAGACAAAACAACACAACAGTAATATAAAAATAATTGCTTGTGAAAGTCGTTAGAATTACAGCCCCTGGGGAAATTAATCTGGCTTCACTAGTAGCAGTATTTTATAATAGAAATCTTTAAAAAAATTCACAGAATTAGAATTTCGAATACATACACGTGTAATAAATTATTCAGTTAATTAGGCAGTTGGTAATGCTAGGGTTTGTAACTCCTCAAGCCTCTGGATCTCTGCTGATCACTGCTGGGACAGTCTAGCTCTAGTTTCTCTGCACTCCCTTCTAATGGCTCTATTCTCTGCAGCATATGAAACAAACTGCTCTTCTATTCCTGATCTGTATGCTGCACACTCGTCAGCTAAAGAAACAGTTGTTTTAGCCTCTTCTACCGGAAGACTTACATCCCTGGTCATGCTAGAGGAATGCTTGTAGCAACAGTACTCTGTTGCTCTTTAGAAAGTGACAGAGAATAGATTTCATGTTTGTTTTAAAGTTCACCGGAATGAATGTTGGGTAAAGGTCATCAGTTACAACTTAATGTTTTCAGGGACCGCAACAGGTTAATAAGAAACTTCAACTTTACATCGATGAAATAACTCTTCACGTGATACCTTACTCCTGACAATGAAGTAAGTCAATAAAATTTCATTTCTCCCACTAATCTGTCCTGTAATTTAAATATCTCTCTTCAAATCTTGTAACAAAGCTAATTCAGACAATTGAAGCCAACAGGATATTGTATCAGCATGGTTTCATACAGAGGTAGGGGCACCCTGGGATCCCCCCCAGAATTTCATGAAATAAATTAATAATATTTACTACTTAATGGTATTCTGTGGTTATGATTTATAATGGTATTCTGTGATTTTGTTGTTTGTATATATCTAATAGTTGGTGAAGGTTCACTTCAGTTAATTGAGGTCCTTCAATTGCAATACGCATTAGTCTTCCAAGATTGATGTCACTAACTCTAGACCTGAGACGATTTGTATTTAAAAGGGTGTGGTTTCAGCAAAAGTGGGTGTGGTCAAACAAATATTTCGCTGCATATGCCCCCTCCTTCCTAAACTCTCCCCCAGAAAAAAATCCTTTATGAAACCCTGATCAGAATCAATCCATGCCACACCCACTAAATGATCCATAAACATCATCCCACCCACTCGCCACACCCACTCACCATACCAACTCACCATTTCTGCTAGTCTCTCTTTATGTTTCATATAAGCTCTATCAATACTCGATACTTCCACACGCAACTGTTCTACCTTTCTACATACACATACACACACACACACATACATACACACACACATACATACACACATACATACACACATACATACATACATACACACACACATATACACACATCATACGTACACACACACATACATACACATACATACATACACACATACATACATACACACATACTCTCACACACATACATACATACATACACACATACAGCCCTAGCCCTAGCCCTTATACACATACATACATACACACATATTCACACACATACATACATACACACATGGATACACACATATTCACACACATACATACATACTCATACACACACATACTCACACACATACATACATACACACATACATACACACACATATACACACATCATACGTACACACATACATGCATACACACATACTCACACACATACATACACACATACTCTCACACACACATACATACATACATACATACATACACACATACATACGTACACACATACTCTCTCACACACATACATACATACATACACATACATACATACACATACATACACACATACATACACACCTACTCACACACATACACACACATACACACACACATACACACACACACATACATACACACATACATACATACACACATACACACACATACATGCATACATACACACATACATACATACACACATACAGCATCATTCGTACTTGCCGTACAGTACCAACACATGTACGTAATGCATGACATAAAGAACACTGTACAATATCTATAGGATGCCATAGTAACAGGACAAAGGACCACGAATACGGCCACATCAAGGCCCCAAAGTTGACCACATAAACTGCAGATAGACATTATGCCATGCCCTCTTCTGTAACTACCAGTAACTCCTATGCTAGCAACCAGTTTCAAGATGGCAACGCTATAGAGCTGAAACTAACATCCACTTACTTCAAAGGAAGAGAAACTAAAATATACTCCACAAACATTAAACAAAAACAACAAAAACAAACACACAACAAGAGACACAACAGCTCACTCCTGGCACACGACATGTCAACACAACAACAGCTCACTCCTGGCACACGACATGTCAACACAACTAAACTCAGAGACCACTCCATACGAGCCACACACCCTGTCATGAGACATCCTCACAGAGCCACACCTCCTGTCATGAGACATCCTCACACAAACAAAAACCGATTTAATGTAGTTCAAGTGTTAATCTGACCAGGAAAAGTTTTGAATACAAGTCTAGCATTTCATAAGACACTCACATACAATGAATCCTTATGAAAGATACTGCCTACAATAACCGTGACGATATTCCTGAGAATGCTTTACCAAGAACCCAGTTCACAGATGAAGACTAGACTATGTGGAGGAAGATGACAGAAACTAACTTTAATGATATATATCATACCACAGTAGTGCGAGGAGCATGGATTGAATGACTGGTGGTGACTGTGTGTTGGTGATCTTTCAAGTAAGTTGAGAGAAACACGCACGAGGTTGATGCTGTTAAGTTTGCTGATGTGAGCTCCCGTGTGCACCCTGGATCTTCTCTAACGCCAATGCTCTGCCCCACACTCTACTACATGCCTCTACCAACCCAGAAGTTACTTCCTTCTCTGCCTGCCAGTTTCTCCTTACCTCTTGTGAACGGATGAGAACGCTACCCCCATCCCCACACTCACTTGGACAACTCCAATTTAAGGGACCCCCCCACAGTCACACCCACTTGGACTTAACCCAATTTATAATCCACACCTCATTAAGAAATCAACAGATGCCACAAATGACCACTGGCACTACGTGGGGGGGAGGGAGGGGCAAACCCTTTACCAGGAAACCTCCAGAAATCCAGGCACACAAACATTTAGTTTACCATGTATGACATGCCATTGGCCCTCATTATCGCGGCATAAACACACGTAGCAGTGAGCCTATGCGTCACTCCTACTGTTTCTCTCATGGTAATTTCACAACTAGAGGATTAAAGACAAACATCACAGCTTACGGTGATGCTTATGTTGGAGGTGTGGACGTATCAGCGCGCACTTGAGTTTGTGCATGTGTTTGATCAACGCCACCCTTTACCAGTTCCTGGGTAGGAGGGAGTTTTTGAGTAACGACATTCATAGAGTATTGGCATATTCTCACATATCCTTGACTACCAGAGGCTGATGGAGACTTGCTCATCAAAGCTTCATGTAATTCATCCAGTGCTACATATGCCAGAGCTCAAACAATAACAAGAAGATGTGAACTCTAGTGTCTGGACCCAGTAGGCTTCAGTATACTAAATTTTTAAAAATCTTTTAAAATTGACATACTTCTGAAGATATACACGAGTACTGCCAGCTGCATTTGTCATCTGCCATCTCTCATAGAAATACTCCACATGTGCTTGTATTTAACAAAAGATAACCCAAAAACTAACAACAAGAAAGATGATTTTAAAATGAGATCTTCATCCTTTTCCAGCGTCAATTCCTTTGATCTTAAAAATTACAATGTCCACAGCTAAAGGGGGCGGGGCAGGAAGACCATTTTAGTACTCCCATAAGAGTGCCTTTAAACACTGAAATTTATACAAGATATATTCTGAGGGCAGAATACAAACAAAACACACACACACACACACACACATCTGATCCACTTCTCCGCAATGTCACGTCACATGCAAGCACTCTGGACTGGCTCACCGAGCCCGGTGAAACTTGATACACCTGTTCCACACACTTATCACTCATTCAACCTCACCATGGTAACGAGAGATGCCCGGGCTAACTACCCACCACCTCCGCCATTGTATCCTGAACTGCCAGCTCTGGCTGACCCAGCAGCGATGTAGAGAGAAATGTAGAAGAAGGGAATGGAAGGGAATGCAGAGAATGAGGAAGTTGAAAGAGATAAACTCATTAAATCTGACAGAAAGTGGGGAACGCCACAAGATGGGCTGGCTACCTTGGCAACTACCATTAGAAACAGCTTTACCTGGAGAGTTATTAAAGATCTGTATCCTGCACACACAGACAGAAGAAAAAATGAAAGTATGAAATTCTGAACACATCATCATCATCATGCAGTCATGTCTCAACAGACTTTCAATTACAAAAATTACATTCTTCATAAGTAGGAATTCTTTTCAGTTTCTGATGCAGTCATAGGATAATAGCACTGAGATACAGATGCAGTCACAGGATAATAGCACTGAGATACAGATGCAGTCATAGGATAATAGCACTGAGATACAGATGCAGTCACGGGATAATAGCACTGAGATACAGATGCAGTCACAGGATAATAGCACTGAGATACAGATGCAGTCATAGGATAATAGCACTGAGATACAGATGCAGTCACAGGATAATAGCACTGAGATACAGATGCAGTCATAGGATAATAGCACTGAGATACAGATGCAGTCACGGGATAATAGCACTGAGATACAGATGCAGTCACAGGATAATAGCACTGAGATACAGATGCAGTCACAGGATAATAGCACTGAGATACAGATGCAGTCACAGGATAATAGCACTGAGATACAGATGCAGTCATAGGATAATAGCACTGAGATACAGATGCAGTCACAGGATAATAGCACTGAGATACAGATGCAGTCACAGGATAATAGCACTGAGATACAGATGCAGTCACAGGATAATAGCACTGAGATACAGATGCAGTCACAGGATAATAGCACTGAGATACAGATGCAGTCACAGGATAATAGCACTGAGATACAGATGCAGTCACGGGATAATAGCACTGAGATACAGATGCAGTCACAGGATAATAGCACTGAGATACAGATGCAGTCACAGGATAATAGCACTGAGATACAGATGCAGTCATAGGATAATAGCACTGAGATACAGATGCAGTCACAGGATAATAGCACTGAGATACAGATGCAGTCATAGGATAATAGCACTGAGATACAGATGCAGTCATAGGATAATAGCACTGAGATACAGATGCAGTCATAGGATAATAGCACTGAGATACAGATGCAGTCATAGGATAATAGCACTGAGATACAGATGCAGTCATAGGATAATAGCACTGAGATACAGATGCAGTCACAGGATAATAGCACTGAGATACAGATGCAGTCACAGGATAATAGCACTGAGATACAGATGCAGTCACAGGATAATAGCACTGAGATACAGATGCAGTCACAGGATAATAGCACTGAGATACAGATGCAGTCATAGGATAATAGCACTGAGATACAGATGCAGTCATAGGATAATAGCACTGAGATACAGATGCAGTCACAGGATAATAGCACTGAGATACAGATGCAGTCACAGGATAATAACACTGAGATACAGATGCAGTCATAGGATAATAGCACTGAGATACAGATGCAGTCACGGGATAATAGCACTGAGATACAGATGCAGTCACAGGATAATAGCACTGAGATACAGATGCAGTCACAGGATAATAGCACTGAGATACAGATGCAGTCATAGGATAATAGCACTGAGATACAGATGCAGTCACAGGATAATAGCACTGAGATACAGATGCAGTCACAGGATAATAGCACTAAGATACAGATGCAGGATGAGGAATTTCAGACATTTAGTGAATGTTAATTCAATGAAACAATTTCATGTGGCAAAAACGTCAGGTGCAAAAGTGCAGCTGGAAATGTTTACATGTGCCGGGTATGACTGTGTGCAGTGAGCATGTGCAAGGCACAGGACAGACAGACAGAGTGAAATGTGATATAATTAAATCTGATTGCTACAATGCAGATTATTCAATTATACAATAAATGACAAACAATGGAAATCTAAGACTAAAAACAGAATAAAGACTTTTACTAAATAAAACTAGCATTATGACAGGCTTTGGGGAATGGTACAAAAAAAATTCATTTGGTTTATTTCAGTAACTCACCACCTCCTGATATCCCACACATTGTTCTCCTAATTACAGTGCTTTCAATGTGGAGTTATTTTAACCATTAAGTGGAGAAAACTTGTCTCAAAACTTTCATTTCCTGTTTTGATTTAATTGCCGACTTAAATGCAAGAGGCTATTTGAACCACTTGTCAATCAAACTTCATGCTTAGTGACCAGATGTGAAAAAAAAAAAAGCATACAGATTATGACAAGGTAAAAAAAGAAATATTCAAATTTGACCTAAACTTGCACATTTGCCTGTACTGCAAAACTTCTATGTTTAGCAAATTTATACCTCCAGAGCCCGTCATATATAGTATCACTGTTATCACACAGAACAGATATGTTGAAAGACCAGTGAGTGTGCTATTACTCCCAAGGCTTCCTAATTGGAGCCCCCATACCAACCACACAACTCAATATCCTCAGATCATGTGATAGTAAACAAACCAACAAAACAACGTCATACTTTTCCCGTATTTAGCCGGGAAATTGACACTAAATGTAACAGGAGCCCACAAATGTTGATTTGAAAACTGCCTTAAACTCTATAGAAACCAGAGCAATCCCAACCCCCTTCCTTCCATTCTGGCCAGCAAATAATTGCCCTTGCTAGTTTCAAAACTTAAATACTAATGCAGTCATTTATGTCCATTACCAAATGCCGGCAGCCATCAATAAACACAGAACTCATTGAAGTGAGTCGGAAAGAATTAATGCCAATGTCCCGGAATAGAAATTAAAGCTGTTTTTAATCATACTGATTCTTCCCGGGTAAATCCCTCCAGCTTGAGAATTATTTACCCCTAAAACTCCAAGAGAGAGAAAAAAAAGACCGGATGGAAATGAAACCTTTTTATTTCCTATGAATTCAAAAGGGCAAAGCTGTTGTTGCCGCACACAACAATGACCACACCCACTGAGTCTCATTTTCCAGGAGACACTTTACCTACCCTTGCATAATTTTGTTCACCTTATAGTGTATATTTAAGCCAGTGCAATGTAACTAGCATAAATACAGTAAAATTGTCAGCTAAAATCTACATTGCTAGAGCACGGGTGAAAAGAAAATCAGAAAAAGGTATCAATTCCATCATAGATTCTATGAAGCTAAACTATAACACATCCATCGCTGGAGATAGTTGTACAGGAATGTCCACCTCTGAGCGAACTCAGAGTTACCTTTTACCACGCGTGCTAATATCTACTTCCTCACAGTACTGCCTACTATGGGACACGAGACCCCACCCACCATCAACACATGTATATTCGTCATGGCGACAAACTGCCCCACCCTTCCTTTTATCAGGAATTGCCACACGCAACAACACCGGCGGGTGGATGTGTGGAAGAAGGAATACTTCAAATGTATACAATTTTTTGGACAATTCAATCCAATTTACTATGGCAACTATCTTGACACGCCTCTACTCTGCCACACATGAAAATATGACCTCTCAAGCTTTAACAACTCTCGAAATATCTAATATTTAAAGCTCAAAAGAAAAAACCCACTCCCACTCATAATCAGGATGCAATAACGGAATACCTTCAGTTGAACGTGTTCCAAAATATAATAATATATTCACACTCTACATTCTCTAGATTGAACTTCATGACCTTTCAACACTTTTCTCAGAATTCCTCAAGTGATACTGCACCAGAGGTCATCAGAGATTCAGTGATATAAGTTCCTCTATCAACAAAGAAAAAACAGCTGCCGAGATTTTTCAAATACTTGAGGATTTCATAACCAACGAACGCTCCCTGGTTTCCAGGTAGTAAATACAATTAGCATTAGCTGGATTAGTTGGCATGGCAGCACGTCATTCCAATGCACCAATTATTCTCACAAATGTCAGTTCATGTAATTTAAGAATTCATCAGAAATCCTATCATAACAAAGATGTGCTGGTAAATAGCTAGGGAGCTGAGGTGCTAGCACGATGTGATAATTCCAATCGCATGACATCACACCGTCCCAAAGGACCAGTATTTCACACAACGGCCAAGATATCTGACCACCCTTTACCACATTGAGTGCATGCATCATATTTCTTCCATCTAAAAAATGGTCAGCTGAACGAGATAAATTAGTCCACTACTGTACTCAAATTTTAGCTCACTTTAAATTGACCAGTGTAAGCTAACAGGACTATCACAGTAGCACTGATATAATTATGTATCTTCTGATTTCTCCTTTCTGGTTAATCAAAATACTAATGCTGGCCATAGTGGAGGGCATAACTCTAACAGTTTCTACAGAGAGCGAATTCTTATTGAAGACACAATAGCTCGCTTAGCCAGACCCTTTACCTACCGCTATGCTGGGAAAAGGTCTTATGGCATTAGTACATAGTACCAGTTCAAAACCCTCCAGATCTCAGGGGGAAGTTGCGGTTCCGGTGGTGGTTGTCAGTAATTTAGGGTTACCGCCAGCCACTCTATCAGCTCTTTCCAACAGTCCCAAGACATCCACGTACTAGAGGAATGGAGCAGTGGAACTTGCTGCAAATAAGGTGCCAAACACTAGGACTCATGAAAGGGCTGCAGGAAGAGTAATTTTAGGGCTTTTAAAATGGTGGATATATGAGAAAGCTTTGCTTTTAATATTGACAAATCCACAGGCAATTTTTGTGACAGTAATAATGTCACTGCTATCAGCTAGCATATGTTGTGCCTTATAGCTTACCAATAAGTGCCATACAAGCAATACATATGTAACTGCGTTATAAGGCAGTCAATGGCACACCTTATATCCACCTTCTCTCACCAATGCAAGTAATATTTGGTACAAACATTTAGCTACGCATGGAAGTCTTTCATGTGCAGTATTGTTATGTTTACATAGGGTTTAACCACAGAGCATCCAGTAAAGGACTAATTACATTCCTTTTGAACTGGTACCATGTACTAATGCCACCAGACCCTTTCCCAGCATAGTGGTAGGTAAAGGGTCTGGCTACGCAAGCTACAGCTTGCTGGGGTACATGATACAATTTCCATCTTGACCACACAAGGCAATAATCCACCTACTCCTTGCAGATACTTCACATTCTATAGAGCCATGGCAACACATACTTAAAATAAATTGTGAATCTGTAGCAATACTGAAATAGTTGAAGTGATCCTGAGCAATGCTAATTACCACTCCATTAACATTTTGTGACTCACTGGTAAAGGGTCCCACGCTTAACCCATCCAGTTATACAGATGACACCTTACCTATCACAGGTGACACCTTACCTATCACAGGTGACACCTTACCTATCACAGGTGACACCTTACCTATCACAGGTGATACCTTACCAGATATTAGTTGGGAGATAACTAAGTGTAGCAAGCTAGTTAGTACATTGCTATAAACTGGAATTTCAGTAATCTGGTAAGGGGTTTCAGTATCGGTAAGGGATGTGTGAGCTAGTTAGTAGCACATGTGATGGAGTAATGAAATTCACAAGTAAACGATGCACTAGCCCAGACTTTACGCGTACTATGTCTCAGATCTTAGTCATCAAGTAGAGAGACGCTAGAAGAGACACCACGTCATTAAGTGTGCCACTAAAAGGCACTTAACCCAGACTACCGAGTGTGACAGAGAGTTACACTTGTGCTGCAGTAAACTAAAGGTAAGGATTATTTACTGTAACTGCAGTTAAGTAAGCTTTGCATCAGGATAGCACGCTATCACAACAAACTAGTATTTGCTGGGATTTGCAGATAGTAACATACCCTCGTCCGTCCCCCCGTTGAATCGCCAGTTGTCTGGGATCAACTAACCAGCTCAAATCACAGAATAGTGGATCTAAAAATGTAAAAAAAAAATACATTTTTACGTAGCTCGCTTGGCCAGCTGACTCACATCTGCGCTGTACCACGAGCAATATTTGTGTATATTACAACTAATTGGTGATAATTGAATGCGGTCATCCATGTATTACTTCAAAAAAAAAATTTTGTTTATCAATTTGGTTTAGCTTCTATCAGTTCCAATAGCAATCTCTACCAGTAACTCAAAACAACTGAAGGAACAGCTCGAGTGAACAGGAACGATACATTCACACACACAGCGCTGTGTTTAGACACGGGACAGATGATCCAATGTGTTGACTGACACTAGCCTACTCCTAGACTCAACAACCCTTTACCAATTGGTTCTTTGTTCGTGCAACAAAATAAATAATGCATGTCTGCTATTCTACACGGTCGACACTTCAACACAACAAAGTTAAAGCACACATCATCTTAATTACAATATTTCACTCGCCATTTAACAAGTCATCACTCTGGACGTGTGATACGTAATCACAGAAAAGGATTTGCTATGAGAACTTTAGATGAGTTTACCAGAGCATCAGCGAGGAAATGTAGACATTGGTTCCAGGTGTGCACACAGGGAACCAAATACTATTGCAAATTTACCTCTGAGACCCTTACACAAACACA
>WLWD01005773.1_pt1 | contig 83675 bp, 52 predicted proteins | sample 6712731 | NCBI WGS metagenome assembly WLWD01 (sample SAMN12718690, study PRJNA576275) | sponge metagenome | isolation source: marine sponge | host: Mycale hentscheli | place: New Zealand: South Island, Marlborough, Capsize Point | collected 2014-11-01
AGAAACACTGAGCAGCCTCAGAGGCCGACGCAGTTCTCATGGGCACAGCATCAGGCCAACGACTAGCCAAACAGATATAAGTGAATAAGTACTTGGCACCACCTTTACCCTTGGGCAAAGGGCCAACAATGTCCACACACACACTTTCAAACGGGACACAAACAATAGGTCTCTCAACCATCATAGCTTTCTTATTGCCAGCACTATTAACACGCAAGCAAACATCACAAGACTTCACAAATTTCATAATGTCAGAATGAATGCCAGGCCAGGTAAACTTCCTGCCTAACACACTACGCATACCACGTACGCCAACATGAGCAGTTTTGTCATGGGCCAACACTAACAACCTATCCCTGAACACTGTGGGGACAACTACACGTTCAACAGGAACGTCATCAACTAAACAGGTATGAAACAATAAACCGTCTCTCATAGAATAGCCATTGAGATTTTTCTTGGCCAATTCAACAAACTTGGACAAAGACTTGTCATTCTCAAGTGCGCTCACAACATCACTAGCGCTACCCGAAGACTCGGGAAAGCTCAACTGTAACACATCACTATCATCAGATTCGGGAACAACAGGCGAAGACGGAGAAGGGGAAGAAGGAACAACCACATGCCCGTCACTAACAGCACTACCGTCTACACTAGCCCCAACCCCATCCACGTCAGAACCCTCAAGAAGCTCAACTTCAGAAGCAACACTACCACTAGACCCATCACCTACAGAAGGGGAATCCACAGACACATCAATAGCAGACAATCTCTCAAATTCATCATCAAAACAATACGAAACGGGAACAGCTTCCTTAGCACTCACTTCAGCCAATGCAGAACTAGCATTGTCATTCACAACAGACATACTTCTAGTCACAACACTGACATCGGCAATCTCTTCCTGAGTAGTGGAAGGAGCTGAGGGTGAAGGCAAAGTCTCAACAGCAACCCCACCAGAGCAGGCATCCACACAAGTAGACGGCTGGGTGCTACGGGTATCACGTAGTTGCCCCGCCGCCTCAACCAAAGCATCAGCCTTGGCAGCGGCACCCAACAAGAGATGCTCAGCTGTCTCTGCCTCCATAGGGATGGAAAACAAAACACGCCCACATAAAGTATCAGGGTGGGCAACAGCCACTAATGACTTAAACTTTTTACCAACAAACTCAAACTCGACAATGGCCGTATCCAAGGTAACAGGACGACCATCCCAACCACGGACTTCAACCGAAGTACCTGTAAGTTGATCATCATAAACAAAACAACCAGGCACTACAGATATCTCGGCACCGGTATCGGGCACTACATCACAATCAAAACCATTCACAGTACCCGGAGAACAACGGCTACCACTTCTCACAGCCACCCAACTAGCATTAAAAGTTCTCTTTCTCACACCATCACTACGTCCATTAGACTTGGACACACTAGGAGCAGACTTCTTCTTGGGACAATCTGGCGACTTATGACCAGGCTCATGACAACTATAACAAACAATCCCAGGGGTTCTATTACCAGACAAAGAATTCCCAAGACTAGATCCACCAGAACCACTAGGATTACTGGACACTGAACTTCTACACTCAAAGGACCGATGTCCATACTTGTGACACTTAAAACATTCCACTGAACTACCATACCTACCCGATCTACTACCAACAAAATGAGAAGACCCACCCGAATCAACCGGGTTGATCGACAAAGCAAATCTATTCAGCTCGCGCAAGGATGAGATGGTTCTTTGGTCCATAATAGCACGCTGCATAGCAGGCAACGACGATCTAAAAACAGCACAAGCTAAAAAGAGCAACAGTTCTTCTTTACTACCACACATAACATCAATAGAGTCAAGCAAGCTTTTCAACTGAGCAAACTTCTCCGTAGGAGACAACAGACTAGCTGGAGACGGAAAATCTGAGATAAGCTTAGCACCAAGAGCAGTCAAGCTCGCGCCTAGCGCCTCACATAGAATTTCCTTCACTTCATCATAACTGATTACATCACGATCTATATTAGCTACGACTGAAGAGGCAGCTTTCGATTGTAACTTCTGTAGCAACACTGACTTCCAACGTCTCATCGGGCAACCAATATCCCGTAAATCAGCTTCAAGCTTTCTAATGTACTTCGCAATATCAACCCCATCTTTGTGCGGAGCAAGGGCATTGACTTGTCTCATCATCTCAGCATCACCATGACTATCACTTGAATGGGAGGAGGCATTAGACCTCGCCAACTGGGTAATCAAGGATTGACACATAGTCCTAAAATCAGAATCACTCATGGGAGCAGAATCCCTAACAACAATATCATTCTCCTCATCACCCATACTTCTAGCAGTACCAACAGGCACACCAAGAACAGAACTACTACTAAACAAAGGGGTAGAAAAACTCGAACACGACTCAGAAAAATCAGACTCAACACAATCACCTTGGTTCGAAACCACTGTTCGCCTCTTGCGTTTGCACTCCCTGTCCGGCTGCTCGCGCTGGCTCATCCAGGTGATCCAGAGAAGGAGGCGCCCTACAAAGGACACAAAACAAAATGCAAAGAAAAAAAATTACAAGTCAAAACCAATCGAGACACACAAAAACAAAATGCAAAGAAAAAAAATTACAAGTCAAAACCAATCGAGACACACAAAAACAAAATGCAAAGAAAAAAAATTACAAGTCAAAACCAATCGAGACACAATGACACACTAAATGACAGAGTGACAATCAATACCTAAAAAAACCCTGCTAAAATGACAATCTCAGAAAAAATGACAAGTTCAACTCAACCACGACCAAATAAAGAAGTATGAAACTCGAGCTGCCTGTAAAACGCACACACAAACAAAGTGCCACAAATGACAATTAGAGCTCTCAAAAAAAACAATTAGCGTCCACGTGGAATGGGTTCCTTGAAAAAAATATCCCGAAAAATGGCGATCCAACAGACGATGAGAAGCGGACGAAATCCAACCGCAACAGTGGGCCTCGAGTTTGAAATCGGGTTGTAAACGGTAGGAGGAGAACGCCTCAGGTCGTAGGAAACGCAGGAACGGTCCACCCGAGTTTAAAATCGGTTGTAGAAGGTCCAAAGGTAGCTCGGCACGACGACGTGAGAAGGACTCGAGATCTCAACACCGCTGCCACCAATTGTGGGATTGAAGGAGTACGGACGCTCCACCACTGCCACCGAAAGATGATAAACACCAAAGCTCTGGGACGACGACCACTCCTAGAACTCTGATGCTCGCTGCCACCAGAGTTCTTCCCTGTTAACTGCGCCCTCTCTGCGCCCTCTCCCTAGAGTCTTAATCTAGTTTAGAGTTACGTCAACGTGTGTGGGGAACTGAACTGATGATACGCGCGCGTGTCAGAGGTTATATACCTGGAGACACGCGTGCGCGGGGAAATATGGAAAAGGGTCGACCGCCAAGGGCGGGGCACAACTTAAACTACACGGTGTGATGAATACACTCATAAATACATACACACATAATGATGCAAGATGCTAATAATCTAAACACTTCTTATGACATATGAAGATTAATGTTCAGTCTCTATCTTCTCTCTTCTTCTATCTTCTCTCTTCTTCTCTCCTCTCTGATCCACTCCGCCCACAGTTCAATTTTATGCTCAAAAAATAATGCCAATGCAATAGTTGCTATTATATGCATCAGTAGCTAAGTAGCTACAAATTGCTTGCAACTTTATATGTGTAAAAATGATGTTACTCTCATGCAATGATATTGCAGTATATATGAAGGCAACCATTATGGCTGCTGCTTCTGACAAGTCTTGTCAAGTATATCTATAATTTGATAATTTGATTACATTTATGCTAGAAAATACACCTTTTGGCTTAATTATGCATTATGCTTCTGTCTATCTATTATGCCTCAAATTATACTGGTATAATGTGGAAATCCCAAATTAAGATTATAGTAATACTGTTATTTCTGGGTGAATAAAGAGATGTCTCATATAGAGATTATTAGGCTAGCCTAAACAACTCACAAAAATTGCTTTGTTTGAACACACACACACACACACACACACACACACACACACACATACACACACACACAATATTGGTATCTTCACGATAAACTTCATGGCCTATGGGAAGCAAAGTATTATTCTATCTCAAGAATAGAAATTAGTGGTGTGCAGGCTCAGAGACACATGCATAAGTTTAGATAGTTCCTGAGCGGACCCTAAGTCATCCAGAAATGGTCAATCATCCAGAGACAATGATCTGTGCACCAGAACCTATGGTCAGAAAGGTCAGTCCTTATAGCTTACAGTCAGTCTTTCTCTGCTGACGGCTCCTCCCATCCAGGTATAAGACTATTATAGCTAAAGACAATATTGAATTTTATGAGTAGTCAATAGTGTTAAAGACTAGCCAATGGCTTAGTAATAGTATGTGATATAGCTAATAAAGAGAGCTTGAGAAAAGTACTGGTGTATATGCGCTAGAATGGAGTGATGCTGTCCAAATTTTTGTATGAACCACTCAAACTTTGTAGGTCATGCCACGGTACTTACCTGCAGAAAATGCAAGCTATGTGTATGCTTATAAGAAAGTGAGTGGTTGCTTCCTGATGGCTTACGCTAGCTATCTGTATAACTGAAGGTTTAGTATAGAACTCCTCATTTGCTGCCACTCCATGAATAACCTTGATATAATACACACCATTCTGTAGAAGTCTCTAGTCAGTTGGCTATAGATCTATCTGTAAGTCATGGCTCTGGTTTCAAATAAGAGACACTGAAAAAACAAAAACAAAAAACAGTTATTCTAATATGGAATGTACACACACAGCAACAATGGATGCATAGTACCACTACACCTACAGTAGTAGAATACATGTTACCTTCACATGTATGCATCACACAAAAGTTCAAAAAGTCCCTTGGTCTTGGATCACTCTACTAGGCTTCACACTATATTCAAAATCATTTCCCTAGAAACTATATTTTGAAGAGAGAGATTAAAGCTAGAGATAGGCTTGGCTTTATCATGACCAGAGCAATAGTGGTGAAGGTGCTTCATACACCACATAGATAGAACATAATTAATTAGTTCACATTTAAGCGGTGCCCCCAGGAGCCCTTAAGTTCATACAGACATTTTAGTTTTGTAGAACTTGCTATAGTGAAATAAAAGCCAGATAGATAAGAACACTACTTGTTACTTAGCTAAAACTTCATGATAGTTAGAATAAAGTCGAATGGATAAAAAAATACTAGCTCCTATACAGTTTGTATGTGACAGTCCCCAACAACAGTAAGAAAATAGCAAGAGGCAATATGAAGTCTGCATGGAACAAACTTGAAGGCTCCTGGCAAAAAATAATCAGTTTAATGGAGACAAGTAGCAAATTGTAGAGTAACATAATCAACCAGGAGACGGGAAAAGCTTTTGTAGTTTGCTTGTATTTCCTTGTAGATGAAATCCTTACAATGCCTAGATTCACAGACCATGTTGGTGCAGGCCACTCCTCTGAAGTCTGAATAACAAATTCTAGATATTTTCCAAAAGACACAACTTTACCCACTTCTTCTTGAATGGGTACTCTTGTGAATTCTCCGGTCTTTCCTCGTCCAACTTCTACGAGAACCTCGTCGGGACTAGTGCACGCGTATGTTTTCGAAATATCGGGCGAGCTCTTCAAGCATTTGATGAACACATCCCACAGAGTAATGGTTTCGTCAACTGAAAACGCTTGCCAAGATTTAATCGTTTCGATTCTAGATCTTATTACAACAACTACAAGAAGCATATTATTAGTTTGATCTGAGCTAAGACCGTGGAAACTCTGGGGAGGGAGTCGGCCCAACTAATTTTGACGTAGTGATCAACGTTTGCGCAAGGGTTAACATTGAGCGGTAAACTCGAACTGTTTATTTCGTTTGTAGACCATTCTAACAAGAATTTAGCGTATCCCATTAGCGTGTAGCTGCCGCTAATCTCGAAGGCTGCGGTAACTAGCCTATTCCTGATATAGTGAGATTATGCTGTATAAACTTCTATCTACTGAAGCTGTGCTCCATTGTGCCCTAATATTTTCACTAGTCTCTTTATTAATCTCATTTATTGCTGTATTATCGAGTTTGCTGTCTCACCTACATGTTCGAAAGCTGTTAATGAGGATGGTGCTGGAAAAGCGGCATCAGAGGTGACGTTATTGGTTGTTTATTCTGACTAATCTACCCATTTTCATCTTCATATAATAATGAATATTTGATTGTTTTGATTAAATGCTGGGATGTATCACTGATTGCAATAATACATACATTCCTTTTGAGTAATTTAGTTCTTGACTCTTCACAAATTTTATTGTGATTTTCTGGTGTAAAGTGAACCAGTAACATTCCACTGCCCACTGTGTTGTGTAAAATTTGTTATCTTTGACCTTAATAGTAGCTATTAGCTAATTTTAAAGTTCAAATAGCTCAAAAAAAAAAAAGGAAAGAAACAAAGAAAAAAAAAAAAAGGCAACAACAACAAAAACAAAAAACAACCCCCCCCCCCCCCCCCCCCCCCCCAACAAAACAAGCAGTAACAATGATTTCTACTTGTGCTTTCTAACCTAAAAGTTGAACATAAAAAAGTAATAGCAGTAGTTATAGTTATCACTACCCACCTCATACCTAGTGTTGTTTTAGTTAAAACTAAAACCCGGTATTTTACTTTTGGTAAGAATAACTAAAACTAAGCTGTACAGAACATGAAAAAACTAAACCTATATAAATATTTTAGAAGACAGTGAATTAGTAATAACTAAAACTACCAGTAGAGTGAATGACAAAAACTAAAACTAAGCAATTTTTATTGTAAACAATTTACCTTGAATTATATCATTATTAAATAAAGGTATAAAATTAATTGCTATCAAGTAATTATTCTCTAAAATATATAAAATATATCATACTTTATTTAAAATCCCTAAGATTTCATAGAAATATGCTACTTTTGAAGTTGTTTGGAAAACTACCAGTACTACTTCTTTAAGGAGTCTCGTTATTCAAGAATTTGAGACAACGTAAATTAACCAAAACTAAGTCAATTGATAGAATAACTAACTAAATCTTCTACATGATATTGAAGAAATGCTAAAAACTAACTAAATCTTCAGGGAGAATTTGGGAAAAAACTAAAACTAAGCATTCAAGACATTTTTTTGATGAATAACTAAAACTAAGAAAACCTGGAATCTCTAAACCAAAACAGGTTGGGGTGTGAGTCACACCCCAACCCCAATAAAAAAAACAACAACCAAAAACAACAACAAAAACAAAACAAAAACAAAAACAAGACAAAAACAACAACAACAACAACAACAACAAACAGAAAACCAAACAAACAAAAAAGACAAAAACAAATAAAAAGTCAAAACAACACACAAGCCCAAACCCAAATAAATAAATTAGGTGGATAAAATAATTTACAACATTATTTATAGGTAATAGCTATACTAAATAAATTATAATACTTCTTGTTTTAGATTGCGACTGGTACCAAGACTAGTTCCAAGGGTTGTGGTAAGACAACCTGTGGAAAAAAGTACAATGACTAATTAGCTGTTTTTCATCCTACACATGAATACTATTTATGTTGTTTTTTATATGAACAGTAAATATGACATTACTACTATAATATTATAATCTCCATTGAGGATCTAAGCAACCACACCTCCCTCTTCCTTGTGGAACAAACAATTCAATATTACTATTTTTAATACTTCGCAATAATGTTTTCGATGATCCTTTACCTACCCGCGACTGAATAGCAGTCGGGCGCTATTCCCGACCGACGAGACAACCTCGGCAGTCGCCAGGATTGATTCACCTAGTAACACAATTCTTCTCAGTTAAGATTTCTAATTCCTTTAGTTTTCGGGCATGTCCTCAACTCCAAAAACCTATAAGTTCTTTAAAGAACCTGGTGATAACTTAAAATGTGCCATTTGCTTGGATTTAGCGGACACTCCTAAACAGCACGAAGATTGTGGCAAGCTATTTTGCAGCGATTGCATTGAAAAAAATGGGGACAAACCATGTCCAGTTTGTAGAGTGAAAACTCCAGTATATTTCTTAGACAAAAGATGTAAGTTAGATATAACTAAACAGATTGGTAGATTGGATATGGTATTACACATTTATTATAGCTATTACATTTGCCAGGTGCCAGAGAAATAAAAGGATTAAAAGTTCAGTGCTGCAATGCCAAGCAAGGTTGCCAGTGGACTGGTACTGTTAATACAGCCGATGAGCATTCTCTCTCTTGTCTGTTCGTTCGTGTTTCGTGTCCAAACAATTGCGAGAGTGACATAGAAAAATTAGATCTTTTGAAGAAAGATTTAAGTTCTCACTTAGAGTCAGTTTGTCCCAAGAGGGACCACAAGTGCCGATACTGTGGGAAGAAGGGAACCTTTTATTCAATTACTGAGGAGCATGACAAAATCTGTGATAAAAAGATGATGCCTTGCTTTAATAGCGGATGTATTCACTTCATGGAAAGAAAATTAATTCTTGAACACGCAAGAAATGAATGCCCATACACAGAAGTAGCATGCCCATTTGAGAACATAGGTTGTACGGCAAAGATGAGACGTAAGAATGTAAAAGAGCACAAGAAAGAAGCTCGAGATAAGCACATAGATTTGGCATTGGAGGCTGCTAGCATGCATGAATCACATCAAAGAACTCTACTGGAAGGACAAGCCATTGTGTTCAAACTTTCTGAATTTTCCAACAAAAAGGAAAGAAATGAAAGATTCTTCTCTACGCCATTTTACACGCATCCTGAAGGCTATTTGGTTGCCATTAGAGTGGATTGTAACGGTGATGGCGTGGGAAAAGGAACGCATTTGTCCGTATTCACTAAACTGCTTCATGGTAACAATGACAGGCTATTGCAGTGGCCTTTTAGAGGTGTTGTGAAATATGAACTATTAAACCAAGCGTCTGATAGCAGACACTTTTGCAAAGTCAGCACATTTAATTCGGGCATTAAGATGCACATCAATGAACTCTGGGGGCATCCCAAATTCTTTCCCCATAGCCATCTCCTCCATGACCCCATAAAACACACACAATATCTAATGGATGATGCATTGTATTTCAGGGTTACTGTAAAAGTTGATTATAAATCATGGATTACCTGTATGGACAAAGTTTCTTTAAGTTTTTATCCATGTAGCAGTGACATTGTTTTAAAGTGCAGGGAACCTATGGTTTTCAAAGTGACTGGATATGAGTCAAAGAAAGAAAATAACATCCAGTTTTATTCTGATCCATTCTACGTTGCAGCTGATGGGTACAGAATGTGTATTGAAGTGGACATTAATGGAGATGGAGTCGGTAAAGGGACTCATGTGTCAGTGTATGCCAAGATTTTGGATGGTATTCATGATGATCTTCTGAAATGGCCTTTCAGGGGAGCAGTGACCTTCACATTACTAAATCAGCTGTGTGATGATAAGCATTACAGTTGGACTCTGGAATACAAGGACACTGACAATGCAGGAGTAGGAAGTAGTTGGGGAAAGCCTCGCTTTTTCTCTCACGCCAATCTTCAGCATGATCCCGTCAAGGAGACACAGTATCTCATGGATGATCAGTTGTTTATTAGAGTGCAAGTTGAAGCAAGTCAATTAAAACTATGGCTTGTTTGTACTCGACACCGATGATAACAACATTTGAGTAGACGAATGATCTCATCTATAGTATTACTTATTCAGTGGTTAATTAAAAGGGTATTAGGATAAAACAGTTTGAATTAAACTTTTTGGCACAGTCATACCAGCGACAATAACATATTTAAAAGAATGAAAATGGAAGAAGCTATGTAGCTATAACAGTCAAGTAGTGAAATGTTTACATTCCATTAGCTATATATATAACCAAAAACCCCAGTAGAAATTATAACCACACATTAATCCAGTTCTACATTTTTTTAATACAACTAAGACAATACGATGATGAATAAAATCACTATGATTACTACAATTCCTAAAGCAGCAAATGGGTGATTAGTTACTAGTGAATTAATTATATATGTAATTTTTCTGATGCAATGATTCCGGCTAGTCAAATCATCCACTTTAGTTGACAGTACTTCTATCTGATGATTAAGATGCACAAACACCCTCATCACACGTGAGAGACTATCTTGGACCTCTTCATTTTCTCGAGATACTCTTTGTATCCAATTGCTCAGACCTAATGTATTGGCGTGGAAGTCCTTTATGAGCTGAACTACTTTAGTGTCTTCTTTTCTCAACCGAGATGTGTAATCATACTGAAGCTGTTGAATCTGAGTCACGTTTTCTTCAAGGCTCTTGCATGTGACTTCAATTTTGCGAACTTTATTCTTGGTGTTCTTTAATTCCTGCCAAAAACCCTCTTCCTGTTTCTTCATTGAGGCTGCACTCAAATCGTCCTTTACCATGAGTTCAGCTACGTCTTGCTGCAGGCTCTCACATTTGGTGTGGATCTTTTCAATACCCTGTTTGATGTCACTCTTCAGTTTCTTGGCGTCAGCTTTAGGCAGGTACTGGCGATGTGCAGAAGACATGAGCAGCTCTGTCGAAACAGATCTCATCCTGAGGTCAGCTAATGCCGAAAGAGCAATGTGTAAATGGTGCTTGTCATCCTCCTCATGCTTTGCCAAGTCTTTCCTCATCACTTTGGTCTCGCACCCCAAGTCTTTATATTTGCATTCAAGTATAGTGAAGTCACAAATGGCTGAGGCGTGATGATCGATCTTGTGATATCCTAGCTGTTGTGAGCAGCCATCATTGGGGCAGGGAGTTAAGCGGCTGGGACAAACTTCCAGATGTGATGTGGTGTGTTCGCTGTATATACCCCAGTCTCCACACATGGGACACTCATAATCTCTATTCATACATTCTTCTTCGACATGATACTGGAGCTCTAGCTGTGTAACTTTCTGCCGGCATTTTTTGGGGCAGTTAACCATTTTGTATCGACAAAGTTGCAAGTGTTCAATTATTGCTCTAACCTCTCCTTCCCAAGTGCAACCATTATGCTTGTTCATGCAGCTTACCAATGAGAATAAGATGTCTCTATTACCTACAAGCATGAAAAAGAAAATAAATGAAATTTATAAAATGAGCATCAGGCGTTCAACCATAACATAAAACTAAGCTTCTTCGCTCTAGCTGTTAGCACTCCCAGACAAATTAACACAAAAATAGCATGAGCTAGCTATAAATTCATTTATGCACGTGATCTCTGTAAAATTGCTTAATATAGTTTTCTGTGCAATGGTGAGGTAAAGAAATTAAGCTATGGTCATTTTGGCGGGCGGGAAGAATCAACAAATCTTATTCCAGTGGCTCTATGTCTTTCATACCTAAGTAACTTTAGTTAGATACTTTTCAGTGAATATATAAACAATGTAAGTCCTTAAGAAATCATACACCTGGTGGCACTGTGTACTCACAGGCAAGACAATGCAGTTGTAAAATATTATATTGTTTATTATTGTACTGATTCTTCACATAATAACCACTCAACAACAGTAACAATAAATAACAAGAACAACACTAAATAGAATTATATTAATAAGAAAGGTTTATTAACAAAAAACAACAACAACAACAACAAAAAACAACAACAACAACAATGATGCTATGCCAATGCATATGTATATATTTATTGATTCTTAATGAACATTTCATTTACGTAGTATATAATTAAAACAAACCAAGATGTTTCAATCCGTGTATACAAGTCATAATAAAAACAGTTTAACTCTTTACGATAAGTCATAGTAAATAGTCGAACCTTTTATGATATATTCATATATTTCTGGCTAATTAATTAAACTTGACTTACTTTTTCTATCCATAAAGTACTGAGGATCCTCTTCCCTACAATAAGGGCACTGTTTCACGCTCTTTACGTATTTATCAAGACAGCTCCGACAGAATAGGCGACCACAGCTGCCGTGCTGCCAAGGATCTCTAGACACTGCGTAGCAGATGAGACATTTTAGAGCGTCCTGAGGCTCAACTACGAATTCAAGTTCGTAACCACCATCTTCAGACTTCTTCGACATTACTAAAGTCGCTTACCCGTCTTAAACATCTCAAATTAAGGGTCACCTTAATCTGCTTTCTCATTAAAAGCAATTTTGTAAGGTGGGGCACATTCAACTCAAAACCACGCCCAGAACATGTTTCGTTACTGTGGCGCCAGCTCAGCATCATTTTTCGGCGGGCTATTAGCCTCAGAAAATCTACTGAAATAATATTCTCTGTAATAGCTGTTTGGCCTTATAATTTTACAGTTAGGTTGAGGGTGGAGGTCTGGAAAAACTAACCCCCACCCCCTCGCTTTCTTGACATATGTTTTATGCCGATGACTTCTTAGCTACGTTCATTATTTCATTTTTGATGCAAAATATTATTTAGTTCAAGGCGCAGTGACTATTCCTAAGCAGCCATCAACATAGTTTGAGCAATGATAATGGTAGATGTAAAAACAGAAGAAGAAAAACTGCCCAATACACAATGAAAGGTGTCGTTAGTCGCCGTTCCTAGTAAGTTCATACGGTTAATTGTCGGTAATCTCCAAAATCAGAGCATGACAGACAGACAGACAGACAAACAGGCAGAGACGGACTAACAGACAGACTAACGGACAGACCGGTGACTACAGTATCCCTATCGCGCATGCAGCAGTCATATTTTTACAGCCGTCGGATAGGTGGGGTTAAATTCCGCGGTATCAACCACAACCACAACCGACCATTACTGAAATCAAAACAGGAAATAAATGTAGTTCCTGGCGACGCCGTGCCTGATCTGTTACTATTGTTGGGTGCATTATCTCTAAAAATATAGCAGGCTTTGTGGTACAGGCATTTAACTCAGACCTCTTGGTGTTTCAGTATGCCACTGTGTCCAGTGTATGCTTGTTTCCACCACCAGTCCACTAATGTCATGAGAGTTGATACAATATCTTTATATTCATTGCACAGTACAAACACATAGCTACAGGATTATAATCTGAAGTTCCTATCTTGTAATAAGGTCACTGAGATAAACAAACTTGTACCTATTAAACTTTAGCATCACAATCTGATTCTATCACCTCTTTCCAGATTCAAGGTAACGCTTGTATAATCGTGACAATTTAAACATTGTTTGTGCAACCTTCCAGTGGCAACTAGTCAACTATGTATACAACAGTTTCTCCAAAGTATGAGAGTTAAGAGTAGTTTTTAAAAATCTATTTGCTGGCCCCAACCAAGAGTTATGTCTCACCAGCAAGACCTCCCTCCTCTTCTCTGTGCACATGTTGTGCGTGGGTTGAAAGTTGGGCAGGCTCGCAAGACTACTCAAGAGTGAAGTCCTATGACAATAATAAAATTCACAAATTAATCAGCCATCTTATGTAACCACACTTAGGTAGCGGAGGCCAAACTAAGCACTAGATTAAATACACTTCATGTCGTGCATCTAACCAGAAGGTGACTGTGATAGGCACTCATAATTCTGTGGCTGCTTGTATTCAAAAGCAACAATGAAAACATGTTTACTGGTGGAAGAGAACTTGTGTTCCATAGCATGCCTCCTTGTGTGTTGTGTTACACAACATGCACATACAAATTCATCTTCTCTAATTCAGTCAATATTTTCTGGAATATTTTGCCATATTGAAATAAGTGTAAAAGTTTGTTGGTAGAACACTTAAAGTAATTACTTTTTTTATATATTGTGATCAAAATTTCCATATGAGCACATTAATCTGTCAGGAAACTATAAATTTACTTCCTTAACTATGTCAAACATTGAATGTTATCATGTATGTGATTGCAATGTTGTATGATGTACTATACAGTTTCTTGCTGAAAATCAAAACAGCTACTTGCTATACAGCAAACAAATTCCATGGTCCTGTACAATTTGTGTTTACTTTATTATAACTTTTGGTAATAGCCGAGAGTCTGGCTTCAGTATGTGTTCTGTCATGATCTTCATGGAGATGTTATCGCAGCTGCAAGATGACATCACTCTCACTGAAAACAATGAAGACGTCTTTTCAAATGGCACAACTGGTGCTGCTATTCTATTAAAAGCGTCATAATTAGTGTCTCTATTAAATTCTTCACACCTTACGGTTGCATTAAAAGAGGAACAAACCTGTGAGTGTAGAATTGCTTATGATGCTATATACAGAATTGAGCCGTAACTATATAGACCAATTTTTAAGCTTTTTTTTTTGTTACAAATGAGAAAGAATATTATAAGAACTGGTGAAAATAAAATACTACTCAACTACATACAGGACAAGAAGCTATCTGAGATTAAGTTACTCTAGCAGTGATGAGTTAGATTTAATGGATACAATAACTTTGGACAATTCTTTTTTGTTTTTCCAGATATTTTCTTTATCATCAACTTGGCTTTCACCAGTTTTTGCTCTAGTAATAAGAAACAATATTGTGTTATGAATAAAAAAATAATTAAGCTCATTGAACAACTATTTTTTTTTGTACCATAATGGATAGTGCCTTGATGGAAAACAAGCAACCCACTCATTTGACTTACCTTTTTATTCCGATTCTTACTTCTTTCAACTGGCTCCTTATGTGTAGATATGAAAGAAAACTTATTAATATTGCCAAGAATGAACAGACCATAGAAGTAAGCGATAATATTAATACGATCTGCAGAGCCTCATTTAAGCTGGTGTCCAACCCCATTTTGTAGCTGCGCTGGAGGTAAACGATCGCTGTTCGTCTAGCTTCACTGGTCTTCAAATAGTTAAAACTATTCGCACGCCGCCTGTAACAAAAATCCCTACCTTATATAGGCCCTATGTAAGTTATTTTTGGGCCTGATGTAAGTTATTTGGGCCTGATGTAAGTTATTTGGGGTCTCTTCTTACTTACTGGGGTCCTTTAAAACTTGCAGGGTACTTTCTAATTTAAGCCACTACAGGCCCCGTGTAAGGATTTCTTACAAGGCTTACACTGGTCCTTTCTATTAAGGCCCAGTGTAAAGGATTTTTACAGGGGTCTTTTCTGAACTTACACTTGTAACTGTTGATTGCGTTGCGTCGATCAGGACGGACGTAAATGCGCGTATGTACGTCGGAAACTGTACTAACAGTAGTTCAATAGGCTTAGTGCATCTTGATTTTTCATACTCTATCTGCCTTTCCATTCACTTTTCAAATTTTTTGTGTTGCTCTGAGAGATACTGTAAGTTTTGACAACAACCATATCTCCTGTTTATCCATCAATGCTTTTTATACTTCTATCCAGGCTAAAAGCTATACATAATTTCCCATTAGCTGTGCAGTTATTGTTGTACTTCAAAATCTATCATGCTGTGTTATACTTCATACTATTAATATGGTGTATTTCATTCTGTCTTGACTATAGCTGTAGACTCCAGCTTACGTTATAGCTAGTTATGGTTACTATTGGGACTTCTCAATTGGACAACTTTCTTGTCTAATTATATAAACTACTACCAGTATCTTCATGCGAGCTGGAAACCTTTACACTCCGCCTCCTCTAAATTGACAGTGCAATAAAACACTTTCACAATATCCCTTTGGGTGTGCTATGCTAAAACTTGGCCATTTAAACAACAAGCACCTGAATCTATCAGGTGTGCATTTACTCGCTGATGCTCGCCTATAGCTACATACTATTGAAATTAACTAGTGTTGAGGGTTACGGATTACCATGTCAAAGAATCTCGTTTCCACCTGCTCTATGTGGGCAAGTGATAAGTTCCTTGTGTCAGTCAGGCATAACTCTGACTGTCAGTCACACCCTATGAAATTGACTACCAAATAAAGATCATAACTAAACAAATATTATGATTACATATTAAATGAACACACATCAAGGAGCACAAACTGAAGGAAGCACACATCAAGGAGACTGCAAAGACATTGAAGACAAGATGTCTTCCACAAATAAAATAAAGAGAATATAACTTACAGAAATTCAAACAAAAACAAACAAACAAACAAAAACAACAAAAAGTTGATGGCTACAGAAACAAACTGAGGTTGACAGTGACACAGGAAAGGGAAAAAAACTGAACCTAACTAGAAGTGTGTGTGAGACAAACACATATGGGATCAGGGTAATTGTGAGGGGAGGAGTTGATGTAGACCAATCAAATAGTACCGCCATGAAGGCGAGCATATGGTCTTGGTTGGGGGAGTGAGAAAGAAAAGATAATTGAATGAGAAAGATGTAGATCTTGCATATGCAAGGTCAAACATCTCTCTTTCTTTTGAACTGTCATGAACACACAATAAACCGCATTCCATTTGCACCTGTGCAGATGGAGTATGATTTATGGTGTGTTCACAGCAGTTCACAGTTTGGCAGGGCCTGCTATAGCTATTACAATGTTTTTGATTATTTTCCATTGAGGAAGATCATTTTGTTCAATATATGTTGGTTGTATTTGATAGTCATGTTGCTTTTTAGAGTTCCTTTGTCAAGAGGTTCCACTATTCCAACAAGAGGATGCACACCTACCAGTAGATAAATCAGGATGATAAAGTTTACCACCAGACTGCTGCATGATTGTAATTATAAAACGAAAATTCCAAAGTGTACAAACTTAACATGAGCTATAACTTTACGTTACTTCTTCCAACATTGTAAATGTTCTCATTAATAGTCAATAAATGGAATCTAACTAAATAAAAGTTAGCTACTCTTACATTGGAAATAATTCTGACCCAATAACTATATCTGTAGTTCAAAATATCAAGCTGGAATAATTGACATGCACCTCATTAATTCAAAGTAGCTACAATACAGCACAGTGACTTCTTTGTATTTGATGACTTAAAAGTCAATTATCCATATTAGTTAGATGAGAGATAATATGTAGATGATGTAAGGGAGTCCACTGAGAAGTGGTTTCTATTGATATATGATATAATGATAGCTAATCAGTGTAGTTTTGGCTTAGAGATTCCAGTCATTCATTAATTTTGGTTAATATTTCAACTGAAGAAAGACTTAGTTTTAGTTGTTGTTTTCCTTATACGTAGTTCAGTGATGACTCCGTATTTTTAACATAATGCAAAAAATGATCTAGCTACCTAGTTTTACTATTGATTGACTAAGTTCATGTTGCTTACTAGCTAGCTATCCCCCCCCCCCCCCCCCCCAAAAAAAAAAAAAAAAAAACAACCCAACAACAACAATAAAAAACAAAAACAGAACAAAAAACAACAACACCAAACACAACAACAAACCAAACCAAACACAAAAAAAACTTGAAACATAGAATATCTATAATATGATATCTTCGGAATAAAAGTAAAGTAGCTATTATATTTTTTTATATAGCTGATTTAGAAAATGCTTAGCTACTCCAGCTAACCAAATTGGCTGTCTTCTAAAGTAATTAGCTAGTTTTAGTCTTTTCATGATATTATTTACACCTTAGTCTTGGTTTTTTTCTTAGCACAAGTAGAATACCCCAAAAGTAAGGGTTTGGGTTTTAATTTTAGTTAACTACAACTAGTAAAACAAAAACAAAAAACAAACAAAAAACAAACAAACAAACAAACAAAAAACAACAACAACAACACAAAACAACTAATGATAATATAGCTACAATGATAGCTCATGTCAAGAAAATTTGGAGCATAGTAGACATTACCAGATAGCATTGCTACACATACTTCAATGAATGATAAATACACACAGAAACAAGTTTATAATTAATGTGAAGCATAATAGCACAGTAGAAGAGTGTGATAACTAAAGATAGAAGTCACAACATGTCCTGGATTTAGTTTTAGTTGCCAGCTTATAGCTTGCCAATAAAGTTATTTTGTAGTAGCTACACATATGGAGCTATAATTGTCATTAGTTGATAGTTGCTGTATATAGTTGCAATTGATGTAGACATAAACACATATTCAATCAAGTAAATAAGTAGAGAAGAAGTGAAAATAATTAAAAGCAAGTCTATAGAGGTAGCTACATATGAAAAGTCCTCCGATGTTCGTACCGCATTTCAATGCAATGTCCAGTTACAAAGGACACCTGTAAGAATTCTTTACATCGGGGTCTTCAAATAGTTAAACAATCCGCACGTGACTGTCCATTGCGATCATACTGACTCGTCTGCCTTGTTTGCTCTAAGACCGCTAGGTAGTTATTTAGCCAGTTCACATCAATCACTCCACGATAACTTATGATGGCTAGCTTATTCTTTTATTTATGCATTCAGCTTTATTATTATTATTACTATTATAATAATAATAATAATAATAATAATTATTATTATTATTATTGCTAATATTATTATTATTATTATTATTATTATTATTATTATTATTATTATTATTATTATTATCATTATTATTATTACTACGACTTCTAACTACTATTAAGATTGTTATTGTTGTTGTTGTTTTGTGGTCGTTGTCATTTGTTATTATTATTACTATTATTATTGTTTTTGTTATTATTATATTATTATTATTACTACCACAACTGCTACTACTACTACTACTACTACTACTACTACTACTACTACTACTACTACTACTACTACTACTTAATGCTATTATCATTTTTCTTGCAGTGTTACTAAACATAAATGTCTACTTTTTCAATGGCTATGTCTTCATTTTTTTCTGGATTTTCACCTTGATGTTATGAGTGATTGTAGTAGGAAGTTCTCGATAGAACCAAGGAGGATTGTTAAATGAACAGCACTCATTTACTCCCCCGCAACCAGCTCCATCCCAGAGAGGGTCATCAGAATGAAATCTAGGACGTCTTGATCGCTCATCAGCAAAGGCTGTAACAGAAGTAGTTATCACCAAAGAAGTCAGAAACAGCTGGAATGCTTTTATCTCTTGTATAAGGTCACAATGAAGAAGGGTCTCGTGGGAAGTCTTCACTTATGGCTGCAATAAAGCCCAGAGATTGACCTTGAGATTCTCATATGACAAAAACACTCCATCACCTCTATTGCTGTACTCCTTTGAGAAAGCATCTGGGGATCCAATTTGATAGCCGATAATTCGACCTCACACCATGGAGTATGAAATGCCAATGTGATATTCTTCAAATCCTCTAGGAAAGGGACATTGCTCGGCAAATTACTGGTGGAGTATTCTCCTGATGGAGACTTGATGCACACTGTGAAGATTCCATCTTCATGTCCAGACTAGTGACTCTCATCCAGCCACCAGTGCTAGGTCCACATGTCCTAGTCATGTCACAATACACTCTGATAGATACCATTGGAAGACCTCACCCAGTAGTAGCCAGACCGGGAGGATTTGGGCAAAGTGCGGCATCATGTAAAGGGTTAGTGGAAGGTAAGGTAGTAGGCTAGTGGAAATCAGAGTTTCATGAAAATCTGTCTCAGTATGTAAACTTGATTCATTTTGATTAGTTCAACTTGATATTTTAGATCTTGATTATGATTTCCACTTGGGTCTTCCAGGCATCTTCATTCTTTTTCTATAGGATGATTGTGGTACAAAATGCTATTATGAATAAAGTAACTGAAACTATTACAATTGAAGACAGTATGTTGCTTTGTGTTTTGCATAGCCTATTTGAATTACTTCTGCTGGCCATAGAAGGTTCTGAGGCTCTTCTTGAGTCAGTTTTGACGCTCGTATAGCAAATGTTTGGTTCCAATGTTGCTCTTCTTATGACAAGATTCAATGTCACTAGCACTTGAGGGGCACCGTCCTCTGTAGTCATTTTGGAATTGCTGGTATAAGTCTGTTGGAGCTCAGAATAAAAATAAACTAGAGCTAATAGGTTTGTATAGTCCACAAATCTATACTTTCTTAATCACTAATGACTGGCTTGAAGGCAGACGTAATTTTTTTTTGTAAAGTGTGAATGTTTATTTGCAGAATTCTATTTGTTTTGCACATTTTAAGAATGGAATACTCGAAATACAAGTGTTTTAGTTGCCCAAGGGGAGTGGCCAGGAGTGATGATTTAGGCTCTTTAGTGTACAGTGCTTAAAACATCTTACCAATTTAATATTAACTTCATTTTTTTTGTAATATGCATCACATGTATTTAATAAGGGTGATGTTCTCATTTGTTAATGTTAGGATTTTAAATTAGTTGTAGACTACCTATACTTATCAACCCCTACCCTAAAGCCATCCCTTACCATCTAGAAATTTTCCTGGCATTTGAAAGCATTACAATACTTGACCTATTTGGTGTCCAATTGTATCTCTGCCAAATTTGGTACAATTGCAATAAATTCATTATGTGACAATGTAAAGTATAGCAAATAAAACTATAATCAGAAATAAACATTGAATAACTACACTTAGCAAAGTTTCATAAGATGTCTCTATACAACTAGCTACACCAGTTTTTTTTGCTACTCTTTGTATGCTAACTGCCTACTATGAGTATGCAGTCACTATTGAACATAAATGTCTATTTTTTCAATGGCTATGTCCTCATTTTCATCTTTATATCTTCACTTATCGAAGAGGGCAGCTCGCGATAGAACCAAGGAGGATTGTTGTATAAACAGCACTTGTTACCTCCCTCACAACCAGCTCCATCCCAGAGAGGGTCATCAGAATAGACTTGAGAGGGTTGAGACTGTGTCACAGAAGTAGTTGTTACCAAAGAAGTCGGGTACAGAAGGAATTGTTGTATCACTCGGATTGATGCAGGGACACACTGATGTTGGATTTGCATAATTTTCATCTATGGCAGCAAAAAATGCCCAAATATTGACTTCTAGCTTCCCGTATGACAAAAGCACACCGTCTCCTCCGTTACTGTGAAGGGATGAGTAAGCATCTGGAGATCCAGTCTGATAGCCGATTATACGACTGCACACCTTGGAGTAGGTAATACCAACGGGATATAATTGGTAGGGGCATAGTCCTCTGTGATGGGGACAAAGACGACAGACAACTAGGGATGTGGAAATGATGTCCTGACATAAAAGAGAAGGGCACTGTGACGATTGTGTCTTCATATCTAGACTAGTGACTCTCAATTAGCCACCAGTGATGGGTCCACATGTCCTAGTCACAATAGATGAGCCATTGGAGGAAGACCTCTCCCAGCAGTAGCCAGACAGGGAAAATTTGGGCAGTGAGCTACATGATTCATAGGAAGTAGGCGGTGGTGTTTTGTCAAGATTTGCAATTGACACATTTTGTAGATCCACTTGTGATTTCAGATACGATATTACCAGAGATGTGTTACGACTCATTTCCTTCATAGCTTCTATTTTCTTTTCCAGCTTACTTTCCTATTCCTTTAACATATTCTGTAGGAACACATGAATGATGCAGAGAACTGCTAACACCAAAAGAAAGCTAGTACTTATGACAACAAACAGCCCTAGGCTTTTCTTGAATACTTTGTTATTTCTCAGAGACTTGCTGGCCACTGGAACCTTCTTGTTAGATTTAATGATGGGAGTTGTATTTTAATTAAAATTCGGAGCATTATATGTTATTTTTTGTTTTTTTTATTATTCACTTGTATTAGTATAAAAGATAATCAATTACCTAACTGCAGAGTAACAGGAATGCATAGTTAAATAAATAGCTGTTTAAATGACACATTATTGGAATAGAAGACCAGAAGGGAGTGACAGAGATGCAGTGAGACTTGAGGGTCTGCCTTCGGTATTATACTTACCAGCGGCGGGACTAATAAATATATATTAAATACCGTTGCTATATTGTTGTCAGGTGTAATAACTTGGCAAGTGTGCAATAACACTTGCCTCTAGTCAGGTAAACTGTGTATTTTAACTGCCCCAGGGTTGAACTCAGATTTGTGAATAAAGTCAAGTTCAATTCAATTGTCCTTATTTTTTTCGTGTTTCCCACTTTCTCTTGCAGTTTGCGCTCACAAAACCTACTATGTCTTCACTGAAATAATCACTAGACACGGCCATAGCTAAACAAAGGACAGTTTCTAAGGTAACTGCGAGTGGCAACGGTATTTAAAATAGTTAAAGCATGCGCATTAGTTTCTAGTAGATTTATCGCACTCAGCCCTCGGGCCTACGGCCCTCGGGCTGTCGTGCAATAAATCGACTAGAAACTAAGCGCTCATGCTTTAACTATAACTTATTCATTTGATACAGGAGAATATCTTGGCTTAGTATTTACGCGAGTGCCGCAGGCACGAGCGTAAATTTCGCCAATCAGACGAGTGATATTCTCGGGTGGATAATAAATTTATTAGGTACTGCTCATGCCCGAATACCTTGGTAACAATTCTATAACCTAGGGGGACGTAATAACCCAACGTAATAACTATGAACACAGGTGATATGGAAAAATATTGCCCTAAGCCACATCCTGTTTACTTTAATGCATTTTCTATGTGGCAACAGTTATCAGGCTCTGTTCAGTACCTAATAATAGCTATTACATCATCCGTCTAGCCAGGTGACCCCGGGCCAGTCCCGCCCCGGTTCATGGTTCATAGTTCTGTAGGCGTGTATATGATCAAGGTCTCCTACAAAAACCACCCAACTTGGGCTAAATTCATCGTAGCTAGTTCGTTTTGCAGAAAGAAGATGTCCGCTGATGAGACCAAAGCTCCTCTAACTGATCCTCCCCTTTACCCCGCCTATAACTCGTCTTACCAACCTGCTGTCTCGTACCAGGTTCTTCAGGCGGACATTAGTCGGCAGGGCGTAGTCCAGGTTCCTGAGGAGGCTTTGCAGGAAAAGAGTGAAAAGAAAGAAGAGAAAGAAGAGAAAAAGAAAAAAAACGTTGAGCTTGATGATGGCGACGATCTGATTCCCGGCACAAATCCAGGAGGCATTCCTGACAAACATTTCAATGTAAGTTTTCTCCACTTTTAGACTGTAAAGTTTACCATAAAATCTTGAAGCAGTTCTATTAAAAATCAATGTTGAAATTAAAGTTTCATGTAAGTAATTGTATTTATTTGTATACAATATACCTATAGCTTGACTTTGAGCACTGCTTTACTGAGCACAAAAGTACCAAGACCTTCAGCCAGCTTTACAAAGTGGTTGGGCTCATCTACAAGTACACCAAGCTCACCATCTACCATATCTTTGTCATTCTCATTGGCATACCCATGGCCATCCTGTGGGCGATCATCAACGGAATAGTGGTCTTCAGCATAGTCTGGTTGTGGGGTCCGGCCATCAAGCTCGTGGTCCTGGCCGTGTATGCTGCTGCTCCCGCATTCACCTCTCCGATCCAGGCCATGCTGGCGCCATTAGCTGATGTAATTGCTCGCATATTCAGGCAAATTCGAGTCCGAGCTAACATTAATGGGTCATTTATAAAAAATATAAACCCTGAACACATGGCTTAGTGATAAAGTGTTCCATTTATCATTGTTTTTATGTGTAGTGGTATGTAGCTAATTGTAAGCTATCATTCAGTATGTGGTGTTTTTTTTTTAAAGTTTTGTCATTCTCTTTACCTTCTGTTTATAAAATGTCTTTTAAGTATGTGGGAATAAAAAAATTCATTTAATTTTAAATTTAATTGCTACAACGATGACAATTGACCTTTTAAATATATCATACAGTTGGAATTATTGACAGAGAACTCTCTGACAAGTAAATTACCTCTATTTAGTGAATTTGCTGCTAATCCACTAATAGAAAATGTATAGTTTATCCCTCTTAAAGCAAATACATCTTAGTTTTTGAACTGAAACTGGTCCAAATTGTTCTCAGATCGGAGGCATTACTGTAAGGTGTAAACCCTCATCCCTATCTTTTATACTAATACATTTATTGAAGCGAGTGTCCCAACAGCACTTAATTTTCTCTATTAATAATGGGGGCTACACTTAGCTAACTTAATTACATCATAGCTCACTGTAGCAAGTTGTAAGCATTAGTTTCATCGTCTTCTTCATTTGGTTTACCTGTCATGTGACAAAATTTGTATGGCCTTGGGTAAGATAATATGTAGACATATTGTGGCAGTCATTATAATCTTCCCCTGCTTGGTCTCTAAAACTGTATTACATCATAGGTCATTACAGTCTAAATATAAAACCACATGCAATTACTTAATTGATTAACACATTTCAGAAAATGTCAACAGCGATGGTGACCTGTAGGTATGAGGAAATACCTGACATTCCAGTAGTAGCCTCCTGTGTAGGGCTCAACTAATTTTCCCTAATTTTTATTACTGCAGACAAGTCCAGCAAGAAGTTTAATTGGCTCATATTGCAGCTTCTTTTCCAAATCTCTGACTTACTAAGAAATCAGTGTGTGGAAGCCAAAACATGACAACTTCCCTAGGATTAATTCAAAATAGTAAAACGCCAACAAATATACACAAAACAACAACAAAGATCACCAACAGATATCAACCCTATTTGACTACCATATTACCTTCATGCTTCCACTAATAGCTAGATCGTAGAGTATAATTTCTCTATAGCTATTTTTAAGGAATTTTTTTTTGCTAAACTTGAGCTTTTTAACAGAATATGGCCAGAGAGAGTTAACATTGCAGATCAATGAAAGTTTATTATGTGGACAAGGAAATGTTGATTTCTTCTGTAGCTTTGGGTATTGACAACAGCAGCCCTATCTTATGACTTTCAATGGAGCCTAAATGAATGTTTATTTAATCAGGATGTGTGTTTGTTCTACCTCTAGAGAGTCTGAAGTACTGGTATTATTCTTGAAGTGTTTGTATATTTACCTGCAGATGTGGGACATAACAGATGAAGACCAGTTGAATAGCTAACCTTTTGTCCTGGAACAACTTTTACCATTTGTATTGGAGATCCACATCTTGTGCGTTTGACCACATTCATACACTATAGGCAAGGTATATTCTGTTTGGAATTGAAAGAGACGTACACTTGCTAATCGACTTATAAAATATCTGTGTAAGTTGACACATGCTCATCATTGACCATGTTTAGCAAATCAATCTAATTTGCTGATTCATTTTCCCTGGCAACTAGGTACTAAATACCTATGACAGTACTTGTGACAACAAACAGCCCTAGGCTTTTCTTGAATACTTTGTTATTTCTCAGAGACTTGCTGGCCACTGGAACCTTCTTGTTAGTAATTGCTGGTGTCCAGATTAGTATTAGAATAACAAACATTATGTCCATATCAAAGAATTCTGCCTTGGAACTACTCTTCATTGTCGTGAGCAGCAAACAGACTAGAAACATGTGATATGTGTAATGTATTATTTGGGTGGGCTCTTAAATTCCATATTTTGGCACTATTACAAGTGTTTTACAGTAACTAATTTACCCCAAATTTCTCCAACTAGCTACTTCAGCCTAGATGAGCTATTGTGGAGATAGCTATTGCAGCTCTTCCCTCCTACACAAAGTGGTTTATTTTTGTAGATTTAATGATGGGAGTTGTATTTTAATTAAAATTCGGAGCATTATTATGGTCTTTTTTATTATTATTTTTTTTATTAGTCACTTGTATTAGTATAAAAAATATCAATTACCTAACTGCAGAGTAACAGGAATGCATAGTTAAATTAAAAATTGACTGTAGCTGTTCAAAATGACACATTATTGGAATAGAAGACGAGAAGGGAGTGACAGAGATGCAGTGAGACTTGAGGGTCTGCCTTCCGGTATTGGCGCATGCGGAAGCCCTACACGGTTACCAGCGGCGGGACTAATAATAGCTATTACATCATCCGTCTAGCAAAGTGAACCCTGGGCCAGTCTAGTCTGGCGTAGCCGACCCTTTACCTTCCCATTATATGTGGTCTGGTGAGAGCTCCACATCGGATTGGTACTGGAGTTACTATAGTGGCGCCCAATCAGATTGCAGTATCGGTAATTAGTGTCATTCCTTTGAGACGGTACTAATGCGTGTAAGTTTAAAGGGAACGTGCGTCAGCACGCAACGCAAGCAACCTATTCTGGCGAATTGTAAGGCAACGATCAAGACTAAAATCACTGAAGTGTTTTAGGAGATGGGATGGCCTTCAGCTAAGCCTGAGCAACACTAAATTGTAGAAGCTATTTTGAATAGAGAAGTTTTTGTAATTCTTCTTACTGGATACGGAAAGAGTGCCTGCTATCAGTGTTGCCACTTCTTCACAAAAAGATGTACCCAAGTAAAGCTCCAATTGTTCAGGGGTTGTAAGTCCCTGAGCAGAAGCTTCAATTTGAAGGACCACCTAGGCAAAGCCCTAGGATGCAGCATACACCGATGCCCTATTCTTAGAAGAACCAGACACCCCAAAAGTGCACTAGTTATCACTTTACCAATAATCGAAAAAGATATAGACTGAGGAAAGAGGCCTCAGGCCTTTTCATATGGAATGACAGTCTTAGTGAGCATGCTCACCAAGCAGGATGTAATGTATGAATATGATTAGGTTCATGCAGGAATAATGTCATTAAGTGTCAGAAGGTGATATCATGGCGTTGTTTGGTGTAGACCCAAACACCAATCATAGTATTAGTAGTTTCTCCACTCAGAGCACTAATAAAAGATCAGGTAAAATTATACTTCTCTTTCTATATGGGTGAACTACTTTTGTCTCTGAAACAGGTATCGGCACTAACAAAAAAAGGTTTTGAAGCATGCTGTGTTCTTGAAAATGATGAAATTGTGAATGAAGGAATATCCAATGGAGACTATCAATTTGTTTATTTCACTCCAGAAACTCTTCTGTTAAGTAAAAGATGGAGAGCTGTGTTGGCTGGTGATGTACTTTCTAGCAGGCTACAATATTTTATAGTTGATGAAGCTCATACAGTTGTGCAATGGCAAGTGCATGGCATGATATATACTGTTGTTGTGTTGGTTTCACAAATATTCTTTTTATGTAGGGGAGAAACTTTCCGAAGCATTTTGTTGCGAATAGAAGAAATTTGTAGCTTAATCCCTGAACATGCACACATCATGGCACTTACAGCTACAGCTACAGAAAGACTAAGAAAAGATGCCTCAAGATTAATGGGATTAAGGAATGAAGTTGTAGTGGCCATATCTCCTTGCAAAGATAATATCATGTATGTTGTTGTCGAATCTGATGGAATTGAAAAGATATTTGAACCATTAGCGACAAAATTACTTCAAAAACAAGCATCATATCCTCGCACATTAATTTACTGCAGTTCTTTTGCAGACTGTTCAAATGTTTATTCCTTTTTTAAGACATATCTATAAAAGAATACAGCAGGAACCACATTGCCTGATATTCCAGGATTTAGGCTTGTGGACATGTATAATTATAAGCTGTATAGATCCTGAAGTAAAGGAGAAGATTGGGAAACTTTTTGTAATAGATTCTCCTCTACGATATTGTGATAGCCACGACAGCATTTGGATTGAGTATAGACTGTCCTGATGTACGTCATGTTACTAGCTTTGGTTTTCCCAGTGACATCGAATCCGATGACCAGGAGACAGGGCGAGTTGGTCGAGATAGCTTTCCTGCACTTGCTACCTTTTGATAACCAAAAAATTAGTAGTGCAAGAGAGATTTATTACTTTCACAGTATGACAACTATAGTCGAAATGTTTATGTTGTGATCTGTGTCAGCAAATTTGCAAATGCACCCAATGTCATACTCAACAGTTTGTACTCCATAACACAATAAAATAATGATCAAGGTATAGCGTATATAAGTTTTCATATTATATATGTTTAATTATCCAGTCAATAACTGCATCCACATGAATGGAGAAGAATGTCACGTGGATTGGGAAAAGTTTGATGTTATCTGCCCTTCTGATAAGAGAAGATAGTGTACTTTTTCAAATGTTCAATAATTTTGTTCAGATCTTCTGAAAAGCCTGGTGCATTGTGTAGACCAGAAGGTTTCTTGACATTATTGCATTCATCAAAATTGTCAAGCAGGGGTGAAATCATTTTGATAGTTTTGCCAATGAGAATCATGTTGTCCGTTTTATTCATGTTCAACCTTTACAATTCTGTTCAGATGTTCTTGGTGCAGGTCACATGGAATGTTTCTTCCAGGGGCATTGTGTGTATTAACACATCTGTTCCAGATGAGCTTTTGAGCTTGTCTAGGTGGTAGCTAGTTCAAATTCGAACTGGCACAGCATGCATAAGACTTCAATGCTATATTTCTTTCTTCCTGAACTTTTAAAAATAGGAAGCAAATATCGCCAGCATCTGAGAATCCTTTCTCTATCACCCTCCTTTATAGCATCAAAAATTCCAGGTAAAAGCAGCCCAGACCAAGAAACTTTTTGCCATATTCTAGTACATTACATATTTTATTTATTTAATACAGGAGAATATTATGAGTCTTACATTACAGATTGATTAGCTACAAATATCAATATTCTTCGACTTATCAATATTCTTCGACTTATACATGTCTATACTGTGTATATGCTACACTTACCTCTTTTTTCTTTGCAAAAGTTGTATAGGCATAAAAACACTTCTTGCAAACATTGCTTCTTTCCTGCTGTAATTTCCATATATTAGTGACTAATTCGATTCCTGTGCTCCTAGAAGACATCTGTTTTTAACATTAGTCGAATTAGCACAAGCTAAACAAAGAGCTGCACTTGATGAAGCTGCCATAACTAAACAGTAAGTGCGCGCGTACGTTACGGCGTAAAAAACGCTCACTGAAACGCAAACTTTACTTGGCCTCAATGCTGACGTCACGTACGTGGACGAGTACCAATCCGATGTGTGTGTGCTCTCACGAGACTGTACACGTTCCTTCCCCCCACGCCCACATATAACGGGAAGGTAAAGGGTCGGTCGGCATAGTTCTATGATCAAGGTCTCCTGGCTACACACAAAAACCACCCAACTCGGGGTAAATTCATCGTAGTTCGTTTTGCAGAAAGAAGATGTCCACTGATGAGACCAAAGCTCCTTTAACCGATCCTCCCCTTTACCCCGCCTATAACTCGTCTTACCAACCTGCTGCCTCGTACCAGGTTCAGGCTGACATTAGTCGGCAGGGCGTAGTCCAGGTTCCTGAGGAGGCTTTGCAGGAAAAGAGTGAAAAGAAAGAAGAGAAAAAGAAGAAAAACGTTGAGCTTGATGATGGCGACGATCTGATTCCCGGCTCTAATCCAGGAGGCATTCCTGACAAACATTTCAATGTAAGTTTTTTAGACTAGCTAAAGTGTACATATACCATAAAATCTTGAAGCAGTTCTATTAAAAATCAATGCTGAAATTAAAGCTTCATGAAAGTAATTGTACCTATAGCTTGACTTTGAGCACTGCTTTACCGAGCACAAAAGCACCAAGACCTTCAGCCAGCTTTACAAAGTGGTTGGGCTCATCTACAAGTACACCAAGCTCACCATCTACCATATCTTTGTCATCCTCATTGGCATACCCATGGCCATCCTGTGGGCGATCATCAATGGAATAGTGGTCTTCACCATAGTCTGGTTGTGGGGTCCGGCCATCAAGCTCGTGGTCCTGGCCGTGTATGCTGCTGCTCCTGCATTCACCTCTCCGATCCAGGCCGTGCTGGCGCCATTAGCTGATGTAATTGCTCGCATATTCAGGCAAATTCGAGTCCGAGCTAACATTAATGGGTCATTTATAAAAAATATAAGCCCTGAACACATGGCTTAGTGATAAAGTGTTCTCTTTATCATTATTGTTTTTATGTATAGTTGTAGCTAATTGTAAGCTATCATTCAGTATGTGTTTTGTTTTTTTAAAGTTTTGTCATTCTCTTTACCTTCTGTTTATAAAATGTCTTTTAAATATGTGGGAATAAAAAAATTCATTTAATTTAAAATTTAATTGCTACAACGATGACAATTGACCTATTAAATATATCATACGGTTGGAATTATTGACAGAGAACTCTCTGACAAGTAAATTACCTCTGTTTAGTGAATTTGCTGCTAGTCCCCTAATAGAAAATGTATAGTGTATCCCTCTTAAAGCAAATACATCTTAGTTTTTGAACTGAAACTGATCCAAAATGTTCTCAGATCGGAGGCATTACTGTAAGGTGTAAACCCTCATCCCTATCTTTTATACTAATACATTTATTGAAGCGAGTGTCCCAACAGCACTTAATTTTCTCTATTATTTATGGGGGCTACACTTAGCAAACTTAATTATATCACAGGTCACTGTAGCATGTCATAAGCATTAGTTTCATAGTCTTCTTCATTTGGTTTACCTGTCATGTGACAAAATTTGTATGGCCTTGGGTAAGATAATATGTAGACATATTGTGGCAGACATTATAATCTTCCCCTGCTTGGTCTCTAAAACTGTATTACATCATAGGTCATTACAGTCTAAATATAAAACCACATGCAATTACTTAATTGATTAATACATTTCAGAAAATGTCAACAGCGATGGTGACCTGTAGGTATGAGGAAATACCTGACATTCCAGTAGTAGCCTCCTGTGTAGGGCTCAACTAATTTTCCCTAATTTTTATTACTGCAGACAAGTCCAGCAAGAAGTTTAGCTAATTGGCTCATACTACAGCTTCTTTTCCAAATCTCTGACTTACTAAGAAATCAGTGTGTGGAAGCCAAAATATGACAACTTCCCTAGGATTAATTCAAAATAGTTAAACACCAACAAATATACACAAAACAACAACAAAGATCACCAACAGATCTAACTAAAGCTAGACTACCTATGCTATTAACTCAACCACTTTGGCAGATAATTAGAATGACCACATGATAACTGGTAAAGGGTGTTAATGTATATGTGGTTAAGTTTTACACACAGGATAGATACTAATTTCAAGAAAAATGTAGTAGAACTTGACTCTTACTTCAAGCTCCCCCAAAATTGAAGAGCCTCTAAGTGATAGGAGTGGTTACAGGAGTCAAGTGGGTAGAGCTACAGGAGTCAGGTGGGTATACAGGGTAGTTACAGGAGTGAAGTGAGTACAGGGTAGCAACAGGAGTGTGGGTTCCATACAGGAAGTCTGCATGAAGGGACTGAAACGAGAGCAGGCAACAGACTATAGAGTAGGTAAGAGAGTGAGTAGGAAATCATAGAAGTGAGTACACAAGACCATAGAAGTGGATATGTAGAAGTGGCTCAGAGTCATCAGGTAAAGGAAAACTATATACAGAAACACTATGGTATTATGCATGGGAGACTTATAGAAGTGGGTATTTAGTTATTTGATTAGTGTAATATTATACTGTAATTGAAACGCTAATTGACCTGCTCTCTCAGCTTATTACTTGGGCAAAAGGTACAACTTGAGGAGAGCTATTGCTTAGGCTCTTGTGTACATGGCTCGTTCAAATGAAATATACACACATACACTTAAAAAGTACTTGTTACATCTGTGGACTTGCCTATTAATATCATTACCATTGGAGGCAGAAGGTAAGGGTTGACGGAGCTAAAGTTCCCCTCCTCCCAACACCTATACCTTCCTCCCTACCCACCTTCTCCCCGGTTTTAACAAATCTAAGACCTGACTGTAAGTTTTAGCTTCTTCCCCACCCCCACCTCACATCCCCACCCCCACACCCAAATAATAACCATAAAGAGCCTCTGGCTCCTTTGATTGCCATCATCAGTCCATCTCAGATTGTCAACTTATAAAATACCCGTGTAAGTTGACACATGCTCATCATTGACCATGTTTAGCAAATCAATCTAATTTGCTGATTCTTTTTCCCTGGGCAACTAGGTACTAAATACCTATTTTGATCAAAATAACACACTGATTAGGAAATTGACACAATGTTGTTTATTGTAAAATTAGAATGACAAAACATTTTTACAATAAATCGTCAACAAATTGAAGAATATATATTTAAATGTCTATCATAATTGTTCACATTACTACTACATACAGTTAGATGACCACGTCAACAATAATGTGATCATTAATTTGAGATATTTTCATTAACTGACACTATGAAAAGTAAAGTATTGTTCTTGATATATGCCGTCAAAAAGCCAGAGAGACCTGAACGAGAGATAAACTCCTGAAATCCATTACGCTGCCCAACTAAAATACTATTTGTTTGATTAAATATAATTTCTCTGCTGTGATGATTCTTATTCCTTCGTTGATTAAGCAGTGTAATTTTGACATTGCCATAGAAGAGTGAAGATTGTTTAGTCTGATAGGCTCCATCCAGTAGTCTAACATACACAGACATATGTGTGCCACTTCCAGTTTCATTCCCAGCAGGATATACCTCGATACACATTTTGTATCCACCGAGATGGGTGTAAAATGATCCACTTTTTGTGATCATGTTAGGAGTAGTTATATAAGGTACTTCAAACTTAAATTCTTCATCTTTTTTCAAAATATTCATGTCTTTTTTGGCTATCAATTTATGCAGGCATTTATACTCCGTACAGACCAGCCATGGCTTGTGGTCCCCTTTCACTGATACTCTGAAGTACAGTGTATCATCCAGGAGGTATCGTGTGTTGGTGGTTTGGCCATCTTCAACAATATGTTTATCAATAGCCTGATAGCTACTGCATTGATTAACTTGCAACACTAAGTCGTGAACTCTGCTGAAATGTCTAGTGTCTTCTAACTGGTTCAGAAGTTCATACCTGATCGTTCCTCGAAAGGGCCACTGTAGCTGGCTGTCATGATAACCTTCTAAAACTTCAGCATGGAGTGCTACACCGGTTGTATTATTAGCATTGACTTTAATACGCATTTTATATCCTCCAGGATGAGTATAGAAAGTCGGGGAATAAAATACTTCATTTTTCTCCATTTTGCTGGCATACTCTGGCATTTCAAATGTGAGTACAATTTTTTCTAGGTCATCATTCACTGTATGTTGAGAAGCTGGTGCTGACAATGGTATTGCAGTAGTACTGTCACTTGTGTCCAATGAATCCATCTAGTCGCTACTTCTGTGAATTTATGTCAAGTCAAAACTCTTTTAGGCTTGTGGTGCCATTAATGCATATCATTTAGGCATTATATACAGTCTACTGTAATGCTTGAGTAATTGGAACTAATTCTTCATGCTTGCACAATTTGTAAACATGATAGTACTTGATTCCGCCCTAATTATACATGTGTAATATTGATGATAATTAGAGTCAACATAGTTGTAGACCAACGACTAGTTACTTGCTGTTCTTGCTTCACTCAATCAAATTAGCTACTTCCCTGTCAATCCCATATTGGAAAAATAAATTTCATGTTTATGTTGTTGTGATGGTAAAGGGTCTGGTTACGTGAGACACCACTATAAAATAGATGTGATGTAGTTAACTTTACTCGCGCCATTATGGAGAGTGAGGTTTGGAGCCAATGAATCTCAGTGTTTAACTTCCCTAGGATTGATTCAATAATAGTAAAAGGACAACAAAAAATACACAAAACAACAAAAAAACATCACCAACAGATATCAACCCCAACTGACCACCATATTGCCTTCATACTCCCACTAATTTGCTAGATTGTGGAGTACATAATTATTTTATCTATATTTTTAAAGACATTTTTTTTTGCTAAACTTGAGCTTTTTTTTTTAACAGAATACGGTCAGAGAGAGTTAACATGGCTGCTCAACAAAAGATTTTTATGTAGACAAGGGTATGTTGGTTTCTTCTGTAGCTTGGGTAGTTTCGATTGACAACAGTGGCCCATCTTATGACTTTCAATGGAGCCTAAATGAATGTTTATTTAATCAGGATGTGTGTTTGTTCTACTTCTAGAGAGCCTGAAGTACTGGTATTATTCTTGAAGTGTTTGTATATTTACCTGAAGATGTGGGAAATGAAAGATGAAGACCAGTTGAATAGCTAACCTTTTGTCCTGGAACTCGCAACTTTTAACATTGTGTATTGGAGATCCACATCTTGTGCGATATTTGACACATTCATACACTGTGGGCAAGGTATTCTGTTTGGAATTGAAGATGAAGTACTACACTTTAAACGTTGGAGAAGTGAAATCATTAGTACCCGTTACTCAGCAAAATCAAGAGGAAAAAATGCAATGCCTAAATTGACTCAGGTGTGAGTAGCTACAGGAACACAGTGATTTATAGACTATAGAAATGGGCCTCAACTTTATGGAAATATTTTCAGGGATCATAAAAACAGTATATGCCACACCCAATTAAAACCACACCCACTATCATGTGTACTACCTATCTACAAAAAGTACTACGGTGTTTTTAAAACTATTAGTTATTGGCAATAATCATATAATTTATCAGATAAATGCATTAACCTTGTAATAGAATGCTGCATGAACCAATCTTTTCTTAAAAAAAGAAAAAGTAGAAGGAACAAACTACTATACATCTTGGTATAACTGTAGATCTGGCATCAGCACATTCACCCATTATTGATTACATGTTCCATTGAATTGTAATAAGAGGCTGCAGTGAGCGTGCCATTTCCATAAATAACAACAACAGCAACAACAACCAGAAATAAAAGAAACCAAAAACAAAACAAAACAAACAAACCAAATGCATCTTACTGTAGTTGTGGCAACAGGGATAGCATGACCCATAATTGCTTACATGGAGAATAGATCTAACTTACTAAAACTCAACTACTTTGGCAAAAATAGTTAGAATGACCACATGATAACTGGTAAAGGGTATCAATGGAAATAAAACAAATGCAAATGCGTGTGCAATGTTTATGTGGTAAAGTTTCACATACACTGCACAGGATAGACATGCAGTAGAAATTGACTCTTACTCTTCAAGCTCCTCCAAAATTGAAGAGCCTCTAAGGAGTGGGTAGAGGGTGGCTACAGAGGGGTTACGGATGGTTACTGGAGTCAATGGTTCAGGGTAGTTACAGGAGTCAAGTGGTTATAGCTACAGGAGTCAAGTGGGTACAGGGTGGCTACAGGAGTGTGGGTACTGTACAGGAAGTCTACATGTAGGGGACTGAAGTGTGAACAGGCAACAGACCATGGAGCAGGTACAGAGAGTGAGTGGGAAAATAATAGAAGTGAGTACAGATGGGTACAGGTAGAAGACCATAGAAGTGGGTATGTAGAAGTGGCTCAGAGACATCGGGTAAAGGAAAACTATATACAGTACAGAAACACTATGATATTGTGCATGGGAGACTTATAGAAGTGGGTATTTAGTTATCTGATTAGTGTATATACTGTAATTGAAACCTAATTGACTTGCTCTCAGTTTATTACTTGGGCAAAAGGTACAACTGAGGAGAGCTATTGCTTAGGCTCTTGTGTACATGGCTCATTCAAATGAAATATACACACAAACACTTAAAAAGTACTTGTTACATCTGTGGAATTTTACCATTGGAGGCAAAAGGTAAGGGTTGAAGGGGCTAAGTTCCCCTCCCCCCATCACCTAAACCTTCCTCACCTCCCCTCCCCCCCCCCCCCCCCCCCCCCACACACTCACACCCCAAATAATAGTCACAAAAAGCCTTTGCCTCCTTTGTTCGCCGTCATCTCCATCTCAGAATATCAATCAGAAGCTGTAGATTTTGACCACACAAAGAAAGGCTAACACTTAGTACTGGCTTGCTGACAGTGACGTGCACTTGCTAATCGACTTATAAAATACTCGTGTAAGTTGACACATGCTCATCATTGACCATGTTTAGCAAATCAATCTAATTTGCTGATTCTTTTTCCCTGGTTAACTAGGTACTAAATACCTATTTTGATCAAAATAACACACTGATTAGGAAATTGACACAATGTTGTTTATTGTAAAATTAGAATGACAAATTTTTTTTTATAATAAAATCGTCAAAGAATATATATTTACATGTCTATCATAATTGTTCATATTACTACTACATACAGTTAGATGACCACGCCAACAATAATGTGATCATTAATTTGAGATATTTTCATTAACTGACACTATGAAAAGTAAAGTATTGTTCTTGATATACGCCGTCAAAAAGCCAGAGTTTAGACCTGAACGAGGGATAAACTCCTGAAATCCATAACGCTGCCCAACTAAAATACTATTTGTTTGATTAAATATAATTTCTCTGCTGTGATGATTATTATTCCTTCGTTGATTAAGCAGTGTAATTTTGACATTGCCATAGAAGAGTGAAGATTGTTTAGTCTGATAGGCTCCATCCAGTAGTCTAACATACACAGACATATGTGTGCCACTTCCAGTTTCATTCCCAGCAGGATATACCTCGATACACATTTTGTATCCACCGAGATGGGTGTAAAATGATCCACTTTTTGTGATCATGTTAGGAGTAGTTATATAAGGTACTTCAAACTTAAATTCTTCATCTTTTTTCAAAATATTCATGTCTTTTTTGGCTATCAATTTATGCAGGCATTTATACTCAGTACAGACCAGCCATGGCTTGTGAGTGTCCAGTTTCAGTGATACTCTGAAGTACAGTGTATCATCCAGGAGGTATAGTGTGTTGATGGTTTGGCCATCTTCAATAATATGTTTATCAATAGCCTGATAGCTACTGCATTGATTAACTTGCAACACTAAGTCGTGAACTCTGCTGAAATGTCTAGTGTCTTCTAACTGGTTCAGAAGTTCATACCTGATCGTTCCTCGAAAGGGCCACTGTAGCTGGCTGTCATGATAACCTTCTAAAACTTCAGCATGGAGTGCTACACCGGTTGTATTATTAGCATTGACTTTAATACGCATTTTATAGCCTCCAGGATGAGTATAGAAAGTCGGGGAATAAAATGCCTCATTATTCTCCATTTTGCTGGCATACTCTGGCATTTCAAATGTGAGTACAATTTTTTCTAGGCCATCATTCACTGTATGTTGAGAAGCTGGTGCTGACAATGGTATTGCAGTAGTACTGTCACTTGTGTCCAATGAATCCATCTAGTCGCTACTTCTGTGAATTTATGTCAAGTCAAAACTCTTTTAGGCTTGTGGTGCTATTAATGCATATCATTTAGGCATTATATAGTCTTCTGTAATGCTTGAGTAATTGGAACTAAGTTCTTCATGCTTGCACAATTTGTAAACATGATAGTACTTGATTCCGCCCTAATCATACATGTGTAATATTGATGATAATTAGAGTCAACATAGTTGTAAACCAACGACTAGTTACTTGCTGTTCTTGCTTCACTCAATCAAATTAGCTACTTCCCTGTCAATCCCATATTGGAAAAAAATTCATGTTTTACGTTGTTTAAAGGGTCTTGTTACGTGAGATTATTATGGTACACTACTATAAAATAGATGTGATGTAGCTAGCTATACTCGTGCCATTATGAGATGAGGTTAGGAGCCAAAGGATCTCAGTGTTTACCTGGTAGCTTTCCACATACAGTGTATGAATGGTATATATCTGGGATAAAAGCTAAATAGCAGGAAATTCCATTGCGAGTTTGAACTAGTCTCGTAGCCAGACCCTTTACCTACTGTTATGCTGGGATAGGGGTCTGGTGTATAAAAGTAATATAATCATTATAGCACTGTTTGTGTTATAAATATTACTTGTATGGCACTTATTGAGGCTTTATTCCAGCTTAGAATATAACTTTGAACAATTAGGCCTAGGTTATAGCATACCAAGCAACTGTTATAAATTAAACTAGCTTATACCGTACACTTTCACACTGTTGTTTGGTATTAAATGACATTATTATTGCTGTCACAAAATCGCCTGTCAATATCAAAAAGCAAAGCTTTTTATATCTTACTTCCGGATTTTATTTACAAGCCCTAAGATTACTCGTCCAGCAGCCATTTTATGAATCCTAGTGTGTTTGACACCATTTTTTGCCATAACTTCAGTGGAGTAGGAAGTTGGGGAGGGGAGGGGGGGGGGGGGGAGAGAGGAGGAGAGGAGCAGTGGGCCATGGCCCTTAAATAATTCTCAAGGGAGGGGGGTGGGGTGGAGCTGGTCACCCCAATATTTTCCCATGCTCATACTAGCTACATTAAGCATTTCACATCTAGATGAGTGATCATTTTAGTTCAATTACAGTAGCAGTAGTTAGTAGTAGCAGTACTAGCAGTACAGGCAACTGAACTTTCCTCTTTATTAACATCTTTTCTCATTCATTTTTTCCCCTTTATCCATTGCAGTACTCATTATTATTATTATATTATTATTATTAGTATTATTATTATTAGTATTATTATTATTAGTATTATTATTATTATTATTTCTAAATCAATTTGCTAGTTTAGATGCATTACTTTCATTTTAAAGCAGCCTCTACAAGCTTGGCTTACCAGAGACCAAAAGAAAACTTTGTGCAGCAGCCTACTCTGAGTAATTTTTTCTTTTTGTTAGAAGGTAAGACTCTAAAATAAATGCCAAGGTACACTTTGACCTCAATAGTAACATCAATAGTTCCTAAACTGATTTCAAGTTGAGAAATATTAGTCTGCCCTGATGAGTGCTGGTTTGTGTGACAGAAACTAGCTCCTGCGGATGTACTTTGATGTTATTCTGGTAGATGCTGGACCACCTTCCAAGTGTCTTGATTAGTTTGTTACTACCCACTATTCGGGGAGGAGTGTCCCTTAACCTGATAGTTGGTCAGCATTGTCCTTACAGACTTAATAAAGGACTGTTTCATCACTAGTCTGCTACCACAAGAGACAAATAGTGGACCCGCTGCAGATGTGGGGCAAATTGCATGATATTGTAAAATGGCTGACACCAGACAAATGCTGTGGCAGGTTTTCTCAATATAAATGGTTGTACCATGACCAAATTGGTCCATCTTTGAGGATGCAAACTGCCAAAATGAGAAGGGTCCAGGTGATAGTCCATTGGGACATCTACAATTCTTACGGATAAAACTGTAACACATTCGGAAATCGAAACTCTACACAGCTCAGGAAGCAAAAAAAAAACAACACAAGCAACACACCACCCACAGCATAACACTCTCAAACTCTGGAGCATGGCTCAATTTTTGCTAAATTTTCTCGAGGACCAGCAGAGTTACTGGCAACCTTGGGATTCTTTCGATTGGGCTGGAGTCGATGAATACCTTCAGCACCCAGTCAAGTTTCTGCTTCTTTTCACCAAGGGGTTGCCATAGTTATGGATGATATGAAAATGGCAGATACCTGCCAGATAAACAGTATGAAAGTATTCTGCAAGGCATGGGTGTTAGACTTAAACGATGACAGAAAGTCCAGGAAAATCCATTGTGCTGATGTGTATTACTATGGAGTGAGCAATGACCTTGCTCAGAAGGAGCTCAGCTATCTCCAGCTTGAGATAGCCAATCCAGTTGCTCCTCCACCACTATGTTCCATAGGTGATGTGGTACTGGGGTGGGATGTTGTTGATCATTAGGAAGAGAGAAAAAAAAGTGTGATAAACCATTCCTACACAGGGCATATCAGCAGCCTTATTTACTACCCCCCCCCCCCCCCCCCCCCCCCCGCCCCCACCAGTAATATTGATTGCACGCACATTTTCGCCTCCCATTTCCCCACAACATGCTGCCAAAGTAGTCTTGTGGGGCCTGGACCCTTTACCGACCTAGTCTGGCTATGCCAGACTATCATCAACCATGATTGAAATTCTTCTGGCCCTGCGAGACTACCACCAAAGCATCCAGAAGCACATTGGAAATTTCGTATCTATGTATTTCTTTAATTTGATATACATATTACAAAGTTCACAGTGAATATTGATGAATAGTTAAAAGCTAGTGATTAAAAGACTATACATACTACGATGTTTACATAGCCATTAAACATCTAAATAGATTCTTTGCGTAAAATTGCTATAGTTGTCTTAAAGATTTCTTTTATTTTTCCTGGACCAAAAAACTTTCGTATTTTCTCAACATCATACATTTCTCTTGTACCGTGCCCATGAGCCAAAAAAGCCACTTCTATGTATTCTTCGACACTATCATACTCCCTTTCGTACATTCCCGACTGCAAGTGGTCCACTTCAAAGCCATTCTCCACAGCTAGTCTTTGCACGTCATCCACACTTAGGCCTTTGAGAGGTGCCAGTACTACCTCAATGAGTTTATCACTAGCCCAACCCAGTACTTCTTGTGTCTTTTCTGGAGTGATTGCACTCATTATATTAAAAGCAAACCTCCCACCAGTCTTAAGCTTGCTGGCTATCCTTCCGAACACGACTCCGTGGTCTTTTATCCATTGTAATACATAGTTGCTGTAGATAAGGTCGAAATCTCCACCTGGTATATTGTCAGTTCCCGCTAGTTTATAGGTCAGATTGTCCGCAGAGTAACAGTTTTTGGCAATATCTAGTCTCTTCTGATCAATATCTATGCCTAGAACTGTCCCAGGACGGACTCTGTCCGCGATAACTCGAGTAATATTTCCGGTACCACATCCCAGGTCCAGTACACTAGAACCAATGGGAGGGTTAAGTAACTCAATGAGTTTCAGTCCGTCTTCGGTCTGTCTTGTATTTGACTCACTGTAAGTCTTTGCCTGGTCGAAATTGTCATCCATCTTACGACGACGAGTAGTTTTGTTTCGTCAGTCAGTCATTCAGAAATTAGGTAAAGGGTCACGCTATCTTTACCGCCGGCATTTTCTCCCGCAAAGGCCAAAGACAGCTTGGGAGAAACTTACCGTTTAGCTCGCTGCCGTAATAATACTGTCCTGAGTTGGTAAGTAGCTACACAACATATATAAAGGCAGGAGTTGTTAGCTATAACCTTTACTCACAAACAATATTTCTGGCTAATGACTTTTGTAACGAATGATATTTGACAGCGAGGTTATTTTGGAGACTGTCAGCTTGTTGTCTAACACTATCTTTGAAGGCATTCACTTTGCCTCTCTGGTCCAGTCTTTCAAAAGCAGGATCATATATAATGTACAAACATTGTGTGGAAGCTAACATCAATAGAGTTCAATGAATATCAGTTGAATGTAATGAAATTTGTTCGATGTAGCCCAATGGACTCTTGAATTTACTTCTCCTCAGTATATGCCTTTGTTCTGAAGCTGTAGCTTGGCTTGAATCTTCTCTAACTGTCTCTTTGCCTCGCACTGAGGGAAGTTTGGAAGGTCATAGTACTGAGGGGCTGTCTTTAACAACCTGCGATAACAATGAGAAAACACATAAAAATTTCTATCAAAACCGAGCACAAATTCTAAGACATTACTGGCAAATTCAATTTCATCCATACTGTAAACCCAACCAAAAATAAATAAAATAACAGCAATCAAAGATTGATCATCTATGATTATGCTTCACACATCCAACTGGGAAAAATGGCTAGAAACATTTTCGTACCTAGTGATTGTGCACAGGAAAATTGGGCACAGTGTGGTGCATGTAAACACCAGGAAAAGATTGATAAACTTCTCAAAACAAACAAACCAACAAAATAATAACAACATTAAACAGCTCAACATTTGAATGTTGAGAACTGTACAAATTTAAGTGAAAATTTTCCCCCTTCACTGCTGTGCCCGATTTTCCTGCGCATGGTCCCATATTATGACTCATTCTCCTACTAGCCCTCCTCACCATTCTGGTTTGACGTCTGAACAAGTTCTGATGTAATTCTTTGTCGTGAGCACAAACTCGTTATAGACCACCCACTCAGGCTTGTGGTCCAGACAAGTGCTAGGATGAAGCTGAACAACCTGCAAAGAGAAGAGCAATCCTCACATTACAGATACATGGTAGAACTCTAATAATCCTTTCCCCATATTAACTCATGCCCTTGAATAACTTTCTATCTCTCGTTGTGCCTGAAACAAACAGGTCGCATGCGAACTTTTGGTGTATGATTTCGGGACCTCTACAAGCACAGAAATTACAATGCTTCTGGTATGAGTGAGGTTGGTGGATTCACACTGCTGACATTGATCCTAAATAGACTAGTAGAAAGAATGAATGTGCGATACTCGATGACAGACTTAGCTCAAAATCATATTACTGTATCACACTCTTATTCTTATACTAGTGTTTGCTTTGTATTAGGTCATGATAGAAGATAGACCGACCCTCCATGCAACTCACTTGATTGTCCTTGATAGTAAGATAATGTCCTGTTCTCTCTAAATGAGCAACCTTAACAAACATACAGTAACAGTTTATAACCTCTCACCTTCGCCTCCAAACAACAGAGGAAAACAAACAGATCAACAAACAAAATTCCAACCAATCAGATAGAAAATACAAAAAAACCCCCCAAAACAACAACAAAAACCACAGACACAAACACAAAAAGAATAACTAAAAAACAACAACAAAAACCCCAAAACCAAAACAACAACAACACTAAAAAAAACCCCAAAACATCAACAAAAAACAAAAACAAACAAACAAACAAAACAAACAATAACCACATATGTATGTATGTGTACAACATCCCCTGAGTGTGTGATGACCCCTATTCTATTACCCTGCCACTACTCCTGACCTGCATGAAGAAACCAGAGAGCAGAGCCTTCCTGATGTTGAGGTAGTAGTCCTTGCTGGTGAACTCAGTGGAGGTGCGACGTAGACCCAGTCGATCCATGATACGAGAGAGCTGCTCGCGAACATTGTCTGCCGACTTGAGGGAACGATTGCTCACAAAGTTATCATAGCACCACTGGTTGTCCTCACGATCTACACAAGCACAGTACATGCAACAGGAATTAAAAACAAAAAACAACAAAACAAAACAACCAACAAAAAAAAACCAACAAAAAAAAAAACAGCAACACAAAAAACAACTTTACATGCAACAGGAATAAAAATAATAATAAATAAATAAAAATAAAAACTTAACCAAAAACACACACAAAAACAAACAAAAAAGCAAAACTGCAACAACAAAACAACTTTTAGATGCAGGTGCCACTGTTGGCTATGCTTAATAACAAACAAACATACAAACAGACAAAACACCACTAAAATATACGTATATAAATAATAACTATAATAAAACTATAACAAGAAAACAAAATGACTACGACAACATCTTTTAATTTGTAAAACACACTCACTCTGTTTGTAAGCATGGTAGACATTGAGGTAAGTGAGGTGGTCTCCATCTATGTGGGCAAACCTCATCTTACTCTCATCTGCTTGCTTCCTCACATCCGTGGGACGAACAAAGATCTGGGGAACTAAAACCACCACAATCATTAACAACAACCTGGGAGATAAACAGAATAAAAAGCAACAACAAAAACACAAAGAATAACAATAACAAACAAAAACTATTGGTACATATGGGGGAAATAATTTGAATAAACAATCAAACTATTGACTAAAATTTCATTCTCTTTTCAATTCATTCATTCAAAATTCTGTCATTAACAACATATTATAAATATAGGATGATAATATATATATTTACCATCAAATTTCACATTATCATGGAATAACACCTACACACAGAATCTACTATGGATGGTGATGCCACACACGGAAAGAAAAACCAACACACTTATAAAGCATGAAAAAAAAGAAAAAAGAAAGAAAGAAAAGAACAACAACAATATCCAAACACTTACCAGACAACATGGAAGTGACAGAGAGTATCTCATTGGAGCAGTTGTAGTCTGTGGATGCTATCACCATCTTGGCTAGCTGTGGATCCAGCGGGAACTCTGACATCATAGACCCCAACTCTGTGAGCTCCCCATCGTCATCCAGTGCCCCCAGGTAGTTCAGCAACTCCAGCGCCCTCATCAGAGTCTCTGGAGATACGCACACACAAACATACTGTAGCTTTATCCTTACTCTACATAATCCTATTGAGAAATATTGAATTGGGCTTGCAATGAACTTACCAACTATTAAGTACTTGATAAAATTGTATTGAATGACATGGACAACAAGCTTCCAGCTACTGAACTAGCCATGTTAGGTTCCAAATTTTGAAAGTTTTAAGTCACTAAAGGATACCCAACAGAGTGAAAACGTTGGACAATCTATTTCAATATCAGCCAAAATTTATATTTAAAAAAGTAGCTAGAAATAGAATTATGTTCATGACCTATTACAATGCTTATAGAAGAGTTTCACATCTAAATACTTGAATATTGTTAGGGTCCTTTCAAAAAGATTTCATTTGGTGAGCAGGCAAGACACTTCACTGCAGATGGGGGAAACATTACACTACTAAAGTACCAATACTGACAGATGTTGCATGAGTTTAATGCTGCAGTGAGAGTTCAGTCAACAGCTACTGCACACAGCAAGTATTAGGAGGCGAGAGGGGAGGGGAGAAATATAGAGGACTACTCCCCTGCCCCTCCCACTAGAGATGAACCCGTACACAAATACATATTCAATGCTTGAATTAGTGAATTCCATTCGATACTAAACATGAGAACCTCATGATCCTTCCATGTACGTGGGAAATTCCTGAAATGAATGTTTTGACCTCAGGCACTTCGCAATAATCATGAGTACTGGCCACAAGTTGGGATCTGCCCAGTAAAGGACAGTCAATTCAATTCACAAGCTCAGCTAAAAATGACTGAAAAACTTGAAACAAAGATAGAAAACATTACTGATTGGGAGCCCAGCAGTAAAAGGCAGGATGAAATGAATGGTGAAAATCTCGAGCCAAATGGACCAAGTAAAAGAGAAGATACACCACTAACAACCCAGTGTACCATAGTTTGGTAAGGGATGAACTTGATTCTACCCTGCTGACTCTGTACAACACCTTGGAGCTGGAACACACATCTGGACGCGCCAGTAGTTTCTATGACACTTTACAAGACAATAGAACTCCTGAACTCTCTGCAGTTCTCTACAGCACTCTGCAACAAAATCGAACTTCAGCAGAAACCCTCTCCAACACATCAGAAGGGAATACAACTTCTACACTCTCATCTGAAGACAGTGACAACACTAAGCTAGGAGATAAAGCAAGCTTCTACGATACTCTAGAGAAACACAGAACTCCTAAAGCCTCTGAAGTCTTTTACAACACACTCAAACACATGCCAACTGTTAAAATGACAGGAATTTTATATGACAGTTTATCAGAAAATATAACTTCTATAGACACTGAGACTCTCTATGACACTGTAGGAGAAGTCCCTAACCAGCTGAGAATTTGCATATGGTAAAAGAAAGTAAAAACACTAAACATAAAGCAATGTGGATAGTAACAGCTTTAATCATGACCTGCTTCATCACGTTAACAATAGCATCAGTGGTTGTAACATCTTTACACCTACTTAATAAAATTGACAGCAAAAATCTTCAACGGATTACAACTGGGGCTAATAAAACTGGGCAATCTCCATCCCATCCACTAGAGTCTTGCAGCTTGCTGCCCAACTCCTCCCTGTCTGGCTACTGCTGGGTGAGGTCTTCCAATGGCTCATCTATCAGAGTGTATTGTGACATGACTAGGACATGTGGACCCATCACTGGTGGCTGGATGAGAGTCACTAGTGGATATGAAGATGGAATCTTCACAGTGTCCATCAAGTCTCTGCCTAGACAAGAAACCTGTTCGAATGTGTAAACTTTGTGTAAACTTTGTGACAATGGAAGATGTTCTTCTGAAGTATGTTCCACAAACGTGCCCTTATGTGGTAGAATTATCGCTTACCAAATCGGAACCACTGATGGTTACTCGCACCGATACACCAACAAGTTTGACGGGATCAGTTTAACAAACACTGGATCCAACATTCACGTTTAGACATTCTTTGCTGCACTAGAAGAACTATTTGATAACTACCACGTAGTGTGTCTGTGTAAGAATTCAAACAACAGCCAGATCAAACCTGTCCCCTCTTACTATGGTAATCACTACTTCTGCGACACAGCACCCCAGATGGCAACCCGTGATCCACTCGTGTTCCACTTAGAAGACCCTTTGTGGGACGGAGCTGGCTGTGAGGATGCTAACCAATGTTGTTCCTTCAATAACCCCCCGTGGTTTTACAGGGAAATGCCGAAACTCATCGATTAGTATTAAAATGAAAGTATGTGTAGATGAATACAAAACCAATGAGGACATTGCCATTGAAAAGATAGATATTTACGTGCACTAGTAAATAGACACTTCAAATTACTCATAAATGGTACATGTATACAGTTAGCAGCTCTGAAATGTTCAATACAAGAATTACAAACCACTAGCCAGTACATGAATCAGTTGAAATCAATTGACATAAGTGGAGGGTGGTGCATAGGTCTCTACAAGATTAAGAAAATATCGCCCAAAACCAAACAAAAAAAACAAAAAAACAAAAACAAAACAAAACAACAACAAAAAACAAAACAAAACAAAGCCAAAAACAAAAACAAAACAAAACAACAACAACAACAACAACAAAACTGCAAAAAAAGCAACATAAGTTTTAAATAGTTTCAAACTTTCACATTGGGATTCCTACTCAGTTGTAGAATACGAGGCTAACCTTTTGAGTAGATAAGCACATATTAAATAAAACAGGGTTTTAAACCCAGTAACACCTTTAATGAGGTAGGAACCGGTCAGTGGTAACTGGTGTGGGAAGCGCTAAAGCCCCACCCACTAGAGCAGGAAATACCCACAGAGTTCTGCCATAGGGGTGTATGATAAGGAAGCTCCTAAATATAAGCAGCAGCTACCAATGGTGGACTGGTGGGGCTGGTGGGAGGTAGATAGAAAACTAGATGGAGAATGGCCTGAGCGGGGTTAATTTTCTCTTTCCCTCTTGTTTCGTCACTCCAGGAGTACCAAATTTTACAGGTGACTCCTTCATCTTGTTAAAGAGATGAACACTAAGGGAAAGGAATTTGCATATACTCACAAATAAATTTTGTCAGAACTTGTCCAAAGTGTTCAATGTTTCATTTTATTCATTTTATTGCCAGTTAATCTGACTTATTAAAGTGGCAGTTCATTTAACCACTCTTTTATTCTTCCTATACCATTTACTGCCTTTCTTTGGCACTATTGTGTAGAGGCAGAGTTTACAATGCCATTGTAAACTCTGCCTCTACACAATAGTGGCAAAGAAAGGCAGTAATGTTGGAGCATATCCAGACCCCATTGTCAGCATTCTAATAAGATTACTATTGGTTCTGTTCCGCCTTCCGTTCGTGAAGGGTCACGCGCAGCGAAACTAGGCTGAAAAAAGCATACCTTTCCACTCAATAATACTCGTCGCTGCATACCTACCCGTCAAGAAGGCTTGCCGCCGGATCACGCGTATAGTTGTTGAGCAGCGTGATCAGAGTTTACACTGTAGATAGAAGGCTTTGTGGAGACCAGCCATAATCGCATCACGAAAAGCACTCTCTTGTGTAATTGAAGATGTAAAACTTGTTCCAAACCGAATTTTAATAGAGCAACCCTTTCTTGGGCACCAGGCTTTCTGCAAGACGGCGAGAGCTTTGAATGTTGTAGTGGGCGTAACAGTACATTAGTCTAAAGGCTGTTACAGTCATCTAGCTACAAAAACCAAAACTGAACTACAGAAGATCCCGCAAATTTTGGGGGAGGCGTGCGAGAAAAAAAAAACTTGCTTAATTTACTATCACGTGCTATTTGTTTAGTCTAGCGGTCTCAAAAGAGGGGTGGAACCGGGTTAGTAAGCTGTGGACGATTCACGGGAAACGGCTTTCTGGGTGAGTTTTCCCGGTTGAATAGGAGCGGGGTTACTACAATCTAAAAATGCATTTATGCATTGACTTTTGACTGGAAAAAAGTTTTGTTTGCATGAAGGTTAGCTCTAAGGTTTGATTCAGTAATTTCTTCATAGCATTTATATAATTTCTTATTAAATAATGGAGGTTGGCATGACCTCTGAAGGCTGAATTTGAGAAACATCTAATTCCATTTCTTATTGTCTAGAATAGCAAGCAACTGTTATCAAGTATCAAGGACTATTCTGAAGTACAATACACAAGTTGAATTGTCCATCATTGCAAGTGTGGGTGTAGCTCTCATATTGGTATCAACAGGTAAGTGTAAATAAATATGTAGATTAACTAATTTAGTGTTCTGCTGTAGAACTGATATATACACTTATAGTTTGTTTCAAAATATTCTTTGCTGAGCACACTTGTAACATACAAAACTCTCACACATACTTACCCACACAAGATTTATTTTAGTTACTTGACATATATTCAATGGATTTTCAAGTAAGAACAGTTATGATATACAGCGCATTAACCAAGATAATATGTACCACCGCCATTAATTCAAGAAAATTAACTCCAGTAAGTTTGTAAGACCTAATCGCTTCTGCAGCATTCAGAAACAGCCTAATTCTAAGGGGCAAACAAACAAATTTTCTTGGATAATACAGCTGAAGATTGTTAACAAAAACATACCCTTTAGTGGAGTTGGGGACGGAGTTGACAACCAAACAACAAAGAACCCCTAATAGTATCTTGATTGCTTCACTTGCTTGCCAATAATAACTTAATGTTTATAGTATTCATCATTTTTTAGTACCTATAGACTTCATATTTGTACTTTGATGCAAACAGACGGAAATAAATTCAGTGAGTTCATATTAGATTCTATTATTTCAGTGCCAATGAGAAAGTAACAATATAATTGCAAAAATGTCAGTAGACAACTGTATTCCACCCTCAACTATCTGTAGACAAGCTAAAAAGTTCACAATATGACTTCTGCACTCTATAGCTCAACCATTTTCCTAAGTACTTTTGGATGTGTTGAAAGTACTGCAACTCTTTAAGAGTTGAGACCAAGCTTGTAGTACATTTAAAAGCAAAGCAAGCTTGTAGTATTTATTAATTATGGACAGAATAGTATTGTATTTAGTGGTTGTTGCATATTATCTCTATTATGTAACTACTTTCACCATTAATTAGCTAAATTGTCTTTGTGAAGTACTTCTCATAAATCAGTTTCATTTTTTTTCATGATTAACTTATTTATTTACTCAATTTCTTTATTCTAGACGAAAATACCTTTGAATATTACTTAGTTTTTTTTTATCTTTTCCTTCCTGAATTTAGCAGTTCATTCATTACAGTTCCATATAGTCACATTATAATGCTAATTATGGTGTGAGTGAATCTTAAAATTATTATAATCTTGTAGGAAATACAATGCAGCCAACATTTTTCATATCCTAAATCTGCTCCTGTATAATCTACAGTAATATCTAGACTTATTCAAATAAATTGTAGTACAAAAGGCCTATTATGTTGCACTTTTGGTGTACAGCTCAACGTAATGGTTGGAAGCCTTGTTACATGAGAATGATATAGCATTAACAGTTAACCCCTTGTTACTCAGTATAAATCAGCAGTGTTCAATGTACCTATAAAAAGAAGACAGAACAGTTATTAGCTTTGGTGCAATTTGTCAGAATAAACTAAGGAAGTAGGTGTGGTTTTCTTGTGTAATCTGAATCTCCTATGCAAACTTCCTGCTGAGCTTTTCTGCCTCTGAATATTTAATGTGTAGAAGCACTTCTAGCTAGGTATTTTTTTTTGTTAATTATTATGTTATTTGTATTTGCTGATGCTCAGTTAGTGTAGTCTCTCCTGCATTTGTAGAATACCTTACACTGTATAGGAATTAAATACTTGCGGATGGCTAACTAAACTTACTGTATACCATTATATGGCATAAATAATATCCAAAAAATATATAAAAAGAAGAGGAAAAGTTATATAGCACTGACGTATTGGAGTGTTTAAAATGCAGAGTTCAAGATGGGGAAATACTAAACACTTGCTTAATGTGGAAATATACAAGGAAAATGTCCCAATGAATCTCTCAGTTTTTGCTGCTGCCTTACATTATTCTCTCTGATCATTAAAGGGCTTGTCTTAGTCTCCACCTCTGCCTTTCTCTCACATTGTCCCTAATATGTGTGACTGTAAAGTTGAGAGTCACCGGTTAGAACTCCAAATGGAAGTATTTTTTGTCTTGTTTTTTTTTTTAAGGAAGTTAACCGAGTGGTAGAAGTGGAGTTTCGCATTAAAAATATATACCTGTAAGTGTTTCTGGCTTGTTTAGCTTCTTCTCTTATAAAGGCAGAATTTACATCTACTGCTTTCATTGCTTGAGCTATATTGATACATATATACCTGATTAGTTAGGAATAGTTAAATAAATAATTCTTTTGGGGTGAGGCAAGAGACGTGGCATACAAATTAGAGTATGTGTACATTTAGGAACATTAGTATTAGAAAAGTGTCAGCAGCATAATTTGACAAAAAAAAACAACCCCACACAACTTCAATGCACTTAAATAGTAGTCTGGCGGAGCCGACCCTTTACCTTCTTTGTTGGTGGGCTGGGGAAGGAAAGAGTCTGGTATCGTTAGCATATACGAGTTGTGCAGCAGACACTTCCATTACATCACTTTTTCTTACGTCATTCCCACGCATGCGTGAGCTATTTTTTTGCGAGAACTATTAGCTGGATAGATGCTATATAGTCTTTAGCTTCAATGGCTTCTTCATCTTCAATGGCTTCTTCATCTTCGACTTCATTGTCCGTTGCTGCTTCTCTTCCAAAAGCAAGTAAGATCTGAACTTCGGCCATCTCTCTCCAGCAAGTATAGCAAATATTTAATTGCAAAAATTTAAATCTTTATTGCAGTGGGACAGCTAGTTAACTTCCCAGTAACTGATTCAGAAGAATCCAACTCCTGTTTGTCTTGTGCCATTTTGTCCATGTGAGCTGTTGAAAGGACTAATTAGTGGGTATAGTCAGGGCTGACTAAGAGTTTGTGAGTTTGATGATTAATACCAACAGCTGGTGATTGGGCTTATAATTGTTAGGACAATGCAGAGAACAGGTTGATTGAGCCGGATCCCTCTAAAGTACAATTCCACACTAATTGTCACACTCCTCCCACTATCTCTATTCAGGACCAATAAATGAAGGAGTGTGTAATACTATATTTCACACACCAACAGGGAAGTATGGATAGATGATAGAAATGGGAGGACAATATACAGTTTGGAAGATTCAGGAAACTGAAAAATTTGTCTTGTTGTAATCGTTAAAAAAAATACTGCTCTCAGTTCCAACCAAACCGGTTCCAAGGTAAACATTTGTAGTATAAATATTGAAAACTACATGTATGTTATAATAATAGCAAATTTTTCTTGTTCTAAGAGCCAATAAGTTATTTAAAGCTTATCCTGAAATTTCGACTTCTTGCCAAAGTCCTCTTCAGGAGTCAACTGAGGTCAAACTCTCTGTGGTGATATAATAAACAGCAATGTAAACAGTAAGATTTCTGGAGGGTATGCTTACTGTTTATTATATCCTGGAGGGTGATTTGCATGCAGCATAGACATCCAGCATCCTGGATTCTCTAAACCTATGTCTCTGTTAAACTTGTTGTTGTCCGGTGTCATCTGTATGTGTAGAGCTTCCTTTATCCTTAACTCATGATTCTTACTGGCTCTGTCTACAACTCTTACCTTTTCCCATTTAATGGGGTGATGTTGCTGCCAAGCGTGTTCAGCAACAGCTGAAACCTTCTCATTACCTCTCTTACAAGCATCCTGATGTTCGTTCTCTCTCTGCTCAAGCCTTCAAGTTGTTTCACCTGAATAGTGTGGCTATTTTTTTAGTTTTGCTTCTGTTCAGGGTTGAAAAGCCTGAATATGCCGCTACTTAGAAACTATACTAAATAGATCAGTTCAGATTAAGATATACTCACATGTTTGCTGGGGAAATGTTATCTAAAACCAAGTAGTTGGGTAGGGTGGTGTTGCTTGAAATGCTATCAATGAAATGGTGGTGGAGTGTAAAGGTAATAAGTGGTTAATAATTGGTAAATAGGTGTGGAGGAGCCCAAACATCACCTATATTACTTTACCACAGCTGCAGGGTATACTCTACACTATGGATGACTCAGTGGTAATGGGAATAGTATCTTAGACTTTAGCAAGATCTGATCTTAATGTCTTTTTACCCTACTTAAATGCTGTTTTGATGTCAAAGTCTCTACACACTCTCTGAATGCTCTCACTCAATCCTTCTATGTATGGAATAGTAAGAGTCTAACCTTTCTCTTGGTCAGTATTGGTGTGATCTCTAAGGCAACTCTTTAGAGCCTGCCCTAATGGTTGCATTGTCATAACCATTACTTTGAGGTATACTTTGTGTGTAGATGTTTCTCTTCTTCCTTCAAGTTTTCACTCTCATTAGTTACCCTCCTAGCTCTCTGATAGAGAGTGATTGTATGCTTACTTCCACTGTGTACAGAAAACTTACACATGCAAATAGATACCTTCACTTTAAGTCTCATTATCCTAATCATGTAAAGAGAGGAATAAGTGAGATGCTTGTATCAGAGAGTTAGAAGGGTAACAAATAAGAGTGAAAACTTGAAGGAAGAAGAGAAACACCTACACAAAGTACTTCACTACGCAACCATTAGGGCAGGCTCTAAAGAGTTTCCTTCTAGAGATCACACAGATACTGAGCAAAAGAAAGGTTTGATTCTTAATATTCCATACATCACAGGACTGAGTGAGAGAATTCGAGTGTAGAAAGTTGGAATCAAAACAGCAGGGAGGGGAGGGGGAGAGGGGAGAGGAGGGAAGGGGAGGAAGGTTGGAGGGGAGGGGAATTCTGAACCATAAGCAATGCTGCTCTCAGAACAAAAGCTCAAGCATACTACTTTATTAGCTACAAAGGCAAAATTTATTGAAATGATCGACTTATTAAGCCTGTGATATTAAACTGATATACAGTCATAATACTTGTCATATGATTTATAATAATAACATGAACTGATGTTGGGATTATACATACACATATATATAGTACTTATTACATGAGTCATGGTGAAATATTACGTCAGCAGGCTAATTTATTTTCACAAGCCAGAGGCGAGTGCAAATAAAGCCTGAGAGTGAAATATCTAGCCATATCACTCTCATGAGATTGATATAGATATCTTCACTGTTGTAGTTTAGGACTAGGACAGCCTAAAGTTGGTTGTAGGGGCTACCCACACACCCAGTTGATATTTTAGCAGCTGCTCTAACCCAGGTTGAGAAGGCTATACCAAGGAAGGTTGCTGTAAAATCTTGGAAAACTAGAGAGCATGGCCAGGTTGCTATAACTACAAGGGTAATGAGCTTGCACAGTACAGTGAAATGACAGCTTGAAATATCACTAGTTATTTCAAGGGTCATGTACCTAATGATATCATTGTGAAGATATCTAGGGTGGAATAAATAATACTTATTACATGAGTCAGAGAGTGATATGGTGAAATATTTCATGAGCAGGCTGATGTATTTTCAGGAGCCAGAGGCTGTAAAAATACAGCCTGAGAGTGAAATATCTTGCCATAACACTGACAAGTGTAATAAGTGGTTTATTCCACACTAGATATCTTCACTGCTGTAGTTAGTACTAGAGAGGACCTGTAACTCACAGGTAAAGTTGGTTGTAGGGGCTACCACCCCCAGCTGATATTTTAGCAGCTGCTCTAACCTGGTTGAGTAGATACACAAGAGGAAGGTAGCTGTAAAAACCTGGAAAGTGACAAGTATGGCAAGTTGCCCAGTACAGCCTGAAATAACAACCTGTGAAATATCTTGAGTTATTTCAGGGTCATATACCTAAAGATATCATAGTGAAGATATGTAGGGTGAAATATATATAATTACATTATTTCTAGTAAAATCAATAAAGTAATTCTCTCTATTCCTAGTTATAACTATTTGTACATTTAAAATCACAGTAAGTGTTATTATACGACACCTATAACATCTTTAAAAGCTTCCCTACCATGTCAAACAGTTTTTGTCCAGGTATAACAATCAATACCACCACTGACAACTAACTGGACTATCCACTCTATAGCAATGTTCCTTTGCTGTTCCACAAATAATTAGGCTATATTAATAGCCATGTCTGTGGTAACCAGGAAGCAGTGATATTTTATATTTTTTACATCTTAGTGTAGAGTGCAGCCTATATAAGGCAAACAATATTGTTCAAGGAAGGTTACAAATACTAGCGTCATTATCAGGTTATATCTGATCATAATATTGTGCTGGTATTTAAAATCACTTTTTTTAAACAGAATAATGGCCTCTTCACACTCAGGCAAGAAGAAAGACTATAAAAGAGAAGCACAATATTTAGCATGTGGGTTGGTCCCAGGTATTGAATCTGTATTAGAATTATTTGGACGTGACCCATACAAAGTTCAAGGGACCCAGAGAAGAGATTTGACAGAAAAAGCTATTTTGCTTTTATCATCTCTTAAAGAAACTAATACACACAAGCTGAATTTCCTCAGGATGTATCCTCAATGGATTCAAGCTCGTGAAGAATGTATCGAAACTATTCGGGACTTTGCAGATAACATTGACTTCCATCACCGCAACACCAATATTGCGCAAATTCCTACTTCTGTTGTGGGTTTAGTAGGTGGTGCTTTAACTATAACTGGCCTAGCCTTGATACCAGTAACATTTGGTGCATCCCTTGGGCTTACCATTGCTGGTGCAGTGGTTGGTGGTGGTGCTGCAGTGGCTGGAGTAGCTGAGTAGCTAATGCTAGCACAGATATTGGTGTTAGAGTTCATCGCACAAAGAAAGCCAAACGATGTGTAGATGAGCACTTGAAAGCCACTCAAGATATGGAAACTACTATGAATGAACTTTTAAAGTGCTGCGATAATACATCAGAATTGGCTGATGATAAAAATACAGTTGAATTGGCTCAAGCTATTCTTACACGAAACATTGCTGAAATTCCTCGAACAAGTGCCATTGGATTAAAAAACTCGGTTTCTGTGGGAGTGATTGCTGTACGCACGATTCCCAGGGCTGCCAAATCTCTGCACTTGCTACGTAAAGGTCTTGGAATAAGTGCCGCTGCATCTGCATCTTCTTTAAGGACAGTTGATGTAGCAGCGGATGTTGCAGTTACATCCACTAAAGTCATAGCAACTACGGCAAGCAAAGTGGCTGGAATTACTCTAAGTGCCATTGGAATGGCAGCTGATGTATTCACACTTGGAGTCACCATATATGACTTAGCTAAAGGATCCAAGACTTCTTCCTCTAAAGTATTGAGAAAGATAGCTGATGACTCAACTGCCGAGAAGGAAAATGTTACTAAGATGTTGGAAATATTGAACGGAAATGCAGCATAAACTGCAAACCAAACTTGATTTTTTTTAAACATCATCCAACACCTTTTCTAGCTATACACACTTGTGGTTGTGCCTTACATAGTATTTCTGTAGTGTACATATCGTAAATTAGTGTAAAATGTGTTGATAACTAGTTTGTTAACCTCTACAGCCTTGTACATTTTTTGTTAACTCTAATTACCAAGACACAGTTTATGGATTTTGTTATGGTTATAAATGGACTCTTTTCACCCTGTGCTAGTTAGCTATGTCTACTAAATAACTCTGAATACACTCCAGGTTTTTCAAGAAGCTAGCTTAAACTATGTTGAGCACAAGCCCGCAATCAGGGTTGTGTTTTTTATGGTTGGAAATCAATAATATACATAACCTTTTCTCACCTAGGGAAGACATTGTCTTTTCCCTTTCTGTTTAGCTACAGTCAAGTTATTTTACAAGTAAAATGGTGCTAACTTGATTAGATATAGTCATCATTAATAGTTCGCTGATCGGCAACGGTAGTTCATGTTAGCTCTGCTTGATGGTCGTGGTAACTAGTAGGAATTCCCTGTTGAAACTAGGCGAGTGTCTCTTAAATGGTTTCTTATGAAGATGGCATTTACACCTACTGTTTCATTACAAGAGCTACGTATCAATTTATTCAAGCCACATATTGACTTGCATGAACTACATATCGACATATTGATACTACACCAAATTCATTTTTTGGGTCTTTGTAATAGCTAACTCTAGCTACTTTATAGTAATGGTGAGGGTACACACCTTAGGTGTTTCATTTTGCTAGTAGTACTCAATGTTTGTTTGTTTGTTTTTACAAATAATGATGAATAGTTAGCTAATTGCTAGTGATTAAAAGATTATACATACTACAATGTTTACCATAGCCATTAAATATCTAAACAGATACTTTGCGTAAGATTGCTATAGTTGCCTTAATGTTTTCATTTATTTTTCCTGGACCATAGAACTTTCGTATTTTCTCAACATCATACATTTCTCTTGTATCGTGCCCTTGAGTCAAAAAAGCCACTTCTATGTATTTTTTGACACTATCATACTCCCTTTCGTACATTCCCCGACTGCAAGTGATCCACTTCAAAGCCATTCTCTGCAGCTAGTCTTTGCACGTCATCCATACTTAGGCCCTTGAGAGGCGCAAGTACTACCTCAATGAGTTCATCACTAGCCCAACCCAGTACTTCTTGTGTCTTTTCTGGAGTGATTGCACTCATTATATTAAAAGCAAACCTCCCACCAGTCTTAAGCTTGCTGGCTATCCTTCCGAACACGACTCCGTGGTCTTTTATCCATTGTAATACATAGTTGCTGTAGATAAGGTCGAAATCTCCACCTGGTATATTGTCAGTTCCCTTTAGTTCATAGGTCAGATTGTCCGCAGAGTAACAGTTTTTGGCAATATCTAGTCTCTTCTGATCAATATCTATGCCTAAATCTGTCCCGGGACGGACCCGGTCCACGTGAACTCTAGTAATATTTCCGGTACCACATCCCAGGTCCAGTACACTAGAACCAATGGGAGGGTTAAGTAACTCAAAGAGTTTCAGTCCGTTTTCGGTCTGTCTTGTATTTGATGTGCTGTAAGTCTTTGCCTGGTCAAAATTATTATCATCTTATGATGATGATGACGAGTAGTTTTGTTTTGTCAGCTTCTAGTCTCATCCATCAGAAATTAGGTAAGGGGTCTAGCTAGCCAACGAACGAAGGGCTTGGAGTTGCGGCAGATTCTCGCGCAAAGACAGCTTGGGAGAAACTTACCGATAAGCTCGCTGCTGTAAGAATACTGTCCTGAGTTGGTAAGTAGCTTACTCACAAAAAAATATTTCTGGCTAAATGACAATTGTAACGAATGATATTTGAGGTCTGAAAGCCTGTCAGCTTGTTATCTAACACTATCTTTGAAGGCATTCACTTTGCCTCTCTGGTCCAGTCTTTCAAAAGCAGGATCATATATTGTGGGGCCGTCCTAAGGGATGCATTAGAACTTTAATTGACTGTTCATCGTCATTTATCTGTTTATTGTTTTTCATCTGTTTTGTGTTCTTACAGTCTTTTGTCTGTATTGTGTGGAATGTGCGTGTGATTATGTTAGAGTGCCATGTGCTCACCCAATGGGCATGCTCACACTGTTTTTCTATTTGTTTCACACCGGACTTGCCTGGGTTGTATATATTCTGGCCTTGACCAAACCCATTTTTTAGTCACTGCTCAGTTTATGCTCCACTGCACTATTCTGTCACCTTTATTACTTTGAATATAATTAGTTATTCCTCAAGTAACCTTTTACCCTAACTTGGGGATGAGGGACTAGTTAGAGTATTAGGAACAGATCAGTGGCCACTCAGGAGTAGTAACTCTAGTGGCAGCGTACCAAACCCTTCCAAGTCCAGGAGCTTCTGCGATAGAGGGAAGTTTCCTGGGCAACATTGTGTGCTTCTGAGCATTGAAAGGGACCGACTTGCAGACCCACATATATAATGTACAAACATTGTGTGGAAGCTAACATCAATAGAGTTCAATGAATATCAGTTGAATGTAATGAAATTTGTTTGATGTAGCCAAATGGACTCTTGAATTCACTTCTCCTCAGTATATGCCTTGGTTCTGAAGCTGTAACTTGGCTTGAATCTTCTCTAACTGTCTCTTTGCCTCGCACAGAGGGAAGTTTGGAAGGTCATAGTACTGAGGGACTGTCTTTAACAACCTGCCACAAAAATGCAAAAACACATAAAAATTTCTATCACGTCTTTGCCAATATTTTTAATGCCTGAGGTAAAAACCGAGCATAAAATATTCAGAAATAACTGGCAAATTCAATTTCATCCATACTGTAAAACCAAACCAAAAATAAATAAATAAAAAAATAATAATCAAAGGTTGATTATCTGTGATTGACAACATATTACACTTATAGTCTAACAGAGTAGATGGAATTCAACTTTACCAAAATTTCCAGCACACACACACACACACACACATTACACAACACACTGTCAACCTGTCAAGAGTATCCCAACTAACTATAAGAAACAAACTAAAGCACACAATGAGGGGCAACTTGAAAACCATGCAGCACCCACCATCTTATGTGTACCCAATTTACGTACTTTATGAAGATAGCATACAAAATATTATCACAAAACCTTTAGCTGAAAGGCAAAATAAATCACAGTTCGAATATATTGGACTGAGACACAAAATGACAGAGAGAGGGAGAAAAAACGAAGAACATACTTCATCCACATTTTCTTCCTATTTTTATTTCAGCATTTCATATCCCATCCCATTAAATGAATAATAATAAAAATATTAAAAGGAAGAGAGGCAGGTCAGTAAGTGGACAAAGTATCAAGTGCTTCACACATCCAACTGGGAAAAATGGCTAGAAACACTTTCGTACCTAGTGATTGTGCACAGGAAATTGGACACAGTGTGGTGCATGTAAACACCAGGAAAAGATTGATAAACTTCTCAAAACAAACAAACCAACTAACTAACAAAACAAAATAATAACAACAACAGCAACAATAAGCCTGCAGATTGAACCGGTTAGGTTCACTGCTGTGCCCAATTTTCCTGGACATTGTCCCATGACACATTCTCCTACTAGCCCTCCTCACCATTCTGGCTTGATGTCTGTACAAGTTCTGATGTAATTCTTTGTCGTGAGCACAAAGTCGTTGTCCAGACAAGTGCTAGGATGAAGCTGAACAATCTGCAAAGAGAAGAGCAATTCTCACATTACAGATACATGGTAGAACTCTAATAATTCTTTTTTCATATTAACTCCTGCCCTTGAATAACTTTTTAACCCTAGCTGCACCTGAAACAAACAGGTCGCATGCGAAGTTTTGGTGTATGATTTCGGGACCTCTACAAGCACAGAAATTATAATGCTGCTGGTATGAGTGAGGTTGGTGGATACACACTGCTGACATTGATCCTAAATAGACCAGTAGAAAAGAATGAATGTGTGAAACTCGATAAAGGTCTTGGATTGTCATTGATTATAAGATAATGTCCTGTTCTCTCTAATAATAAGCAACCTTAACAAACATGCAGTAACAGTTTATAACCTCTCACCTTTGCCTCCAAACAACAAAGGAAAACAAACTAATCAACAATCAGATAGGAAATACAAACAAAAAACAACAAAAAACAACAACAAACAACAAACAAAAACAACAACAACAATACACACACAAACACAAAATATAGTAACAAAAAAAACACAACAAAAACAAAACAAAAATACAACAACAATAATAAAAAACAAACAATAACCATATATGTGTAGAATATCTCCTGAGTGTGTAATAACCCCTATTCTATTACCCTGCCACTACTTCTGACCTGCATGAAGAAACCAGAGAGCAGAGCCTTCCTGATGTTGAGGTAGTAGTCCTTGCTGGTGAACTCAGTGGAGGTGCGACGTAGACCCAGTCGATCCATGATACGAGAGAGCTGTTCGAGAACATTGTCTGCCGACTTGAGGGAACGGTTGCTCACAAAGTTATCATAACACCACTGGTTGTCCTCACGATCTACACAAGCACCAGTACATGACACAGGAATAAAAAATAAAAAAAAAAAAGCAAAAAAAAAAAAAGCAAGAACTTTTAGATGCCGGTGCCACTGTTGGCTATGCTGAATAACAAACAAAAAAACCACCCCTAAAATCTGTATAATAAGAATAATCGAACAACAATAACAACAAACAAAATGACTACGACAACATCCTTTAATTGGCTAACATACTCACTCTGTTTGTAAGCATGGTAGACATTGAGGTAAGTGAGGTGGTCTCCATCTATGTGGGCAAACCTCATCTTACTCTCATCTGCTTGCTTCCTCACATCCGTGGGACGAACAAAGATCTGGGGAACTAAAACCACCACAATCATTAACAACAACCTGGGAGATAAACAGAATAAAAACAACAACAAAAAACACAAAGAATAATAACAACAAACAAAAACTATTGGTACATACGGGGGAAATAATTTGAATAAACAATCAAACAAAAAACTCTAATGAAAACTATTGACTAAATTTTCATTCTCTTTTCAATTCATTCAAAATTCTGTCATTAACAACATAATAAGAACATATAAATATAGGATGATAGTATTACAGACATACGTTACCTCAATATATATATTTACCATCAAATTTCACATTATCATGGAATAATACCTATACACAGAATCTACTATGGATGGCGATGCAACACTTAGAAAAAAAACCAACACACTATAAAGTACGAAAAAAGGATATATAAAAAAAGGAAAGAAAAAAGAAAAGAAAGAAGAAAAGAACAGCAACAACATCCAAACACTTACCAGACAACATGGAAGTTTGAGAGTATCTCATTGGAGGAACAGTTGTAGTCTGTGGATGCTATCATCATCTAATTGGCTAGCAGTGGATCCAACGGGAACTAAAATGAATGTATATGTGGTAAAGTTTATACACTACACAGAATAGATACTAATTTCAAGATAAATGTAGTAGAACTGGACTCTGACTTCAAGCTCCCCCAAAATTGAAGAGCCTCTAAGTGATAGGAGCGGGTAGAGGGTGGCTACAAAGGGGTTACAGGATGGTTATGGGAGTCAATGGGTACAGGGTAGTTACAGGAGTGAAGTGGGTACAGGGTACGTAGCTACAGGAGTGAAGTGGGTACAGGGTAGCAACAGGAGTGAAGTGGGTACAGGGTAGCAACTGGAGTGTGGGTACCATACAGGAAGTCTGCATGAAGGGACTGAAACAAGAGCAGGCAACAGGCTATAGAGTAGGTAAGAGAGTGAGTGGGAAATATAGACGCGAGTACAGATTGGTACAGGTAGAAGACCATAGAAGTGGATATGTAGAAGTGGCTCAGAGTCATCAGGTAAAGGAAAACTATATACAGAAACACTATGGTATTGTGCATGGGAGACTTATAGAAGTGGGTATTTAGTTATTTGATTAGTGTAATATTATACTGTAATTGAAACCCTAATTGACTTGCTCTCTCAGCTTATTACTTGGGCAAAAACGGTACAACTGAGGAGAGCTATTGCTTAGGCTCTTGTGTACATGGCTCATTCAAACGAAATATACACACATACACTTAAAAAAAAACACTATAGTTACATCTGTGGAATTGCCTATTAATATCATTACCTTAGGAGGCAGATCAGAAGGTAAGGGTTGAAGAAGCTAAATTTCCCCTCCTCCCAACACCTAAACCTTCCTCCCCACCCACCCTCTCCCCAGTTTTAACATATCTAGGACCTGACAGTGAGTTTTAACTTCTTCCCCACCCCCCACCTCACACCCCCACCCACATACACACACACATGTTCAAATAATAATCATAAAGAGCCTCTGCCTCCTTTGATTACCATCATCAGTCCATCTCAGAATATCAAACAGAAGTTGTAGATTTTGACCACACATTAAATAGAAAGGCTAGCACTTAGTACTGGCTTGCTGAAACACTTAAACAACCTGCCAGCTGCTGGGGTCGATTGAGCCTCTCATTTAAGCCATTAGACTTCAGATGACGTCGTACACTTGCTAATCGACTTATAAAATACTGTTTAGCAAATCGCGAATCTAATTTTCTAATTCTTTTTTCCCTGGCAGCTGGCTACTAAATATCTATCTTGATCAAAATAACACACTGATTAGGAAATTGACACAATGTTGTTTATTGTAAAATTAGAATGACAAAATTTTTTTTATAATAAATCGTCAACAAATTGAATAATATATATTTACATGTCTATCATAATTGTTCATATTACTACTACATACATTTAGATGACCACGTCAACAATAATAATGTGATCATTAATTTGAGATATTTTCATTAACTGACACTATGAAAAGTAAAGTATTGTTCTTGATATACGCCGTCAAAAAGCCAGAGTTTAGACCTGAACGAGAGGTAAACTCCTGAAATCCATTACGCTGCCCAACTAAAATACTATTTGTTTGATTAAATGTAATTTCTCTGCTGTGATGATTATTATTCCTTCGTTGATTAAGCAGTGTAATTTTGACATTGCCATAGAAGTGTGAAGATTGTTTAGTTTGATAGGCTCCATCCAGTAGTCTAACATACACAGACATATGTGTGCCACTTCCAGTTTCATTCCCAGCAGGATATACCTCGATGCACATTTTGTATCCACCGAGATGGGTGTAAAATGATCCACTTTTTGTGATTGTGTTAGGAGTAGTTATATAAGGTACTTCAAACTTAAATTCTTCATCTTTTTTCAAAATATTCAGTCTTTTTTGGCTATCAATTTATGCAGGCATTTATACTCAGTACAGACCAGCCATGACTTGTGATTGTCCACTTTCACTGATACTCTGAAGTACAGTGTATCATCCAGGAGGTATCGTATGTAAAACTTCAGCATGGAGTGCTACACCGGTTGTATTATTAGCATTGACTTTAATATGCATTTTATATCCTCCAGGATGAGTATAGAAAGTCGGGGAATAAAATACTTCATTATTCTCCATTTTGCTGGCATACTCTGGCATTTCAAATGTGAGTACAGTTTTTTTCTAGGTCATCATACACTGTATGTTGAGAAGCTGGTGCTGACAATGTATTGCAGTAGTACTGTCACTTGTGTCCAATGAATCCATCTAGTCGCTACTTTTGTGAATTGTGTCAAGTCCAAACTCTTTTAGGCTTGTGGTGCCATTAATGCATATCATTTAGGCATTATATAGTCTTCTGAAATGCTTGAGTAATTGGAACTAAGTTCTTCATGCATGCACAATTTGTAAACATGATAGTGCTTAATTCCGCCCTAATCATACATGTGTAATATTGATGATAATTAGAGTCAACATAGTTGTAAACCAACGACTAGTTACTTGCTGTTCTTACTTCACTCAATCAAATTAGCTACTTCCCTGTCAATCCCATATTGGAAAAATAAATTTCATGTTTATGTTGTTGTGATGGTAAAGGGTCTGGTTACGTGAGACTATTATGGTACACCACTATAAAATAGATGTGATGTAGCTAGCTTTACTTATGCCATTATGGAGAGTGAGGTTTGGAGTCAAAGGATCTCAGTGTTCCCTAGGATTAATTCAATAATAGTAAAAAGACAACAAAAAATACACAAAACAACAAAAAAATATCACCAACAGATATCAACCCAACTGACCACCATATTGCCTTCACACTCCCACTAATTTGCTAGATTGTGGAGTACATATTTTATCTATATTTAAAAAAAAATTTTTTTTTGCTAAACTTGAGTTGTTTTTTTTAACAGAATACGGCCAGAGTGAGTTAACATGGCTGTTCAACAAAATATTTTTATGTAGACAAGGGTATGTTGGTTTCTTCTGTAGCTTGGGTAGTTTAGATTGACAACAGTGGCCCATCTTATGACTTTCAATGGAGCCTAAATAATGTTTATTTAATCAGGATGTGTGTTTGTTCTACTTTTAGAGAGCCTGAAGTACTGGTATTATTCTTGAAGTGTTTGTATATTTACCTGCAGATGTGGGACACAACAAATGAAGACCAGTTGAATAGCTAACCCTTTGTCCTGGAACTCACAACATTTACCATTGTGAAATGGAGATCCACATCTTATTTGACCACATTCATACACTGTAGGTAAAGCATTCTGTTTGGAATTGAAGATAAAATACTACAGTTTAAACATTGGAGAACTGAAGTCATTAGTACCAGTGTTGTTTTGGTTTAGCAATTCCAGACTTTCTTTGTTTTAGTTATTCATACTAACAAAATATCTTGAATGCTTAGTTTTAGTTTTTTCCCAAATTCTCCCTGAAGATTTAGTTAGTTTTTAGTTTTTCTTCAATACCATGTAGAAGATTTAGTTAGTTATACTATCATTTGTCTTAGTTTTAGTTAATTTATGTTGCCTCTCAAATTCTGCAATAATGAGACTTTTCCAAAGAACTTCAAAAATGGCATATTTCTGTGAAAACTTGGGTATTATTAATAAAGTACATATGGTATTTGTTATGTAGTTTAGAGAATAATTACTTGATGGGAATTTATATTTTCATTTAATAATGACATAATTCAAGGTGAATTGTTTACAATAAAATTGCTTAGTTTTAGTTTTTGTCATCCACTCTACTGGTAGTTTTAGTTATTATTGAATTTACTGTCTTCTAAAATAATTAGTTTTTTAGTTTTTTCATATTCTCTACAGCTTAGTTTTAGTTATTCTTACCAAAAGTAAAATACCCCAAAACTAAGGGGTTTGGGTTTTAGTTTTAGTTAACTAAAACAACACTAATTAGTACCACTTACTCAGCAAAATTAAGAGGCACTAATTCAATGCTTAAAGTTGACTCAGGTGTGAGTAGCTACAGGGACACTGAAAAATGAGCACAGAAAGACAGTAGGGATCATAAAAAACAGTATATGCCACACCCAATTAAAACCACACCCACTATCATGTGTAATAACCATCTACAAAAGGTTGTATTATGGTGTTTTTGTTTAATTTATTGGGTTATTGGCAAATAATTTATCAGATGAATGCATTAACCTTGTAATAGCAGGCTAAATTGAGGCAACACTTTTCTTAAAAAAAGTAACAAACTACTATATATTTTGCTATAACTGTAGATCTGGCATCAGCACATTCACCCATAATTGATTACATGTTGAATTGTAATAAGAGGCTGCAGTGAGACTGCCATTTCCATATAAAAAAACAAAAAAAATAAAACAAAACAAAAAAAAAACATGAAAAAACAATCAAACAAAACAAACAAACCAAATGCATCTTACTGTAATTGTGGCATCAGGGACAGCATGACCCATAATTGCTTACATGTACAGAATAGATCTAATTTGCTAAAGCTAGACTACCTACTATCAACTCCACCACTTTGGCAAAGATAATTAGAATGACCACATGATAACTGGTAAAGGGTAAGAATGGAAATAAAACAAATGCAAATGTGTGTGTAATATTTATGTGGTTACGTTTACACAGGATAGACACAAACTAGTGTAGAACTTGATCCTTACTTCAAGCTCCCCCAAAATGGAAGAGCCTCAAAGTGATAGGAGTGGGTATACGAGGGTTACGGATGGTTACGGGAGTCAATGGGCACAGGGTAGTTACAGGAGTGTGGGTATCATACAGGAAGCCTACATGAAGGGACTGAAGTGTGAACAGGCAACAGACCATAGAGCAGGTACAGAGAGTGAGTGGGAAAATGTAGAAGTGAGAACAGATGGCTACATAGAAGACTATAGAAGTGGGTGTGTAGAAGTGGCTCAGAAGCATCAGGTAAAGGAAAACTATACAGAAACACTATGGAATTGTGCATAGGGAGACTTATAGAAGTGGGTATTTAGTCCTTTGCTTGAGAATCTGCAGATTAGTGTAACCCTGATTGACTTGCTCTCTCTCCAGCTTATTACTTTAGCGAAGGGTACAGCTTGGCTATGCGACTGAGGAGAGGTATTGCTGAGGCTCTTAGAATCACATTACTTAAATGTAGCTACAGGGCTCATTCAAATGAAATACAACAACAACAACAACAACAAAACCACAAAAAAAAAACAAGGCACTTATTACATGTGGAATTGATTTTTACCATAACTGAAGGGGGTCAACCACCATCCAACACCTAAACTCACCCCCTCCCCCTGCTTTAACATATATATAGGACCCACATTTTAATTCTAGCTTCTCCCCACAAATGAAGAGCCTCAGCCACCTATGATTGCCACAGAATACAAAAAACAAAAAACAAAAACAAACAGTTACAAATCCTTATCATCTCGCTCACTATTTACTTTAGCAACTACCATCTGCTGCACTTGTTAATAGACTTCTATTTAGTTGACACATGTGCATCATTGACCTATTTAGCACAAACTCACGAAATTATACGATTATTTATTTACCTGATATGCAATTTCTTTCCTTGGCAACTAGCTAGCTACTGAAATCTCTCATCTTTGACCAAAATAACACTGACTAGGATCCTTACCATAACCACTGATGTAGGAATAGTCCTTAGACACTGTTGCCAGCCAGCAAGAGCAAAGCAAAAAGTAAAGAGTGGGTGGCAGATTTTTTCCTTAATTTGGTTTTACTACACAAGGCTGTCGGATCACGTAGTTCTAGCGTATGATCCATTCAATGACTTAGACACTATAGTCTTGTCAAATTTGTCAGAAATACTTTGCTTAGCTACTGATACATGTGTTGATGCAATATATATCATTATCTTTATTATTATTTACTACTTTATTATTATTATTATTATTATTATTATTATTATTATTATTATTAATATTATTATTATTTTGTCACAGGCTATAATAAAACGACCACAATCACCCAAAAATTCAAAAATGAATTATGAAGATAGTCTTTATAAATTTTATTCTAAATTGTTGAACCGGTCACTAAAATCACCTACAGTTTCTTTCCTTTAATCCACCCTTTCTATGTAAGGTTTATCTGGGTGGGCACTGGTGGATAGATCGGTCGAGTCTCATGGAACAAGTTTAAATGCCTAAAGAGGACAGGCTAATGTAAGCATTATTGAAGAAAATGGCACTTTAACTTTTGAGGTAAGATTTCACACACTAACGTTACCTCAGCATCATGTAGTAGTTCTGCATGAACTTATAAATAGGCTAATTCGATGTAATTTTAAGGGCATGTGGCAAAAAGTAAACTAAAAATAGATAACTTGTGTAACACATTATCCATAGAAAGTATCCTTGACTAGGCAGTGATTTAGAATGTTCACATGGGGTAAATGACCCTTTCTGTTTCCATACTTCTATGCACATCCTTTCACGACAGTGGCGAGTAAAGCAGCAGAACAGTTCTATTCTATCAGCCAACCTTGCCTATCTAGCTCTTCAACCTTCATTGTGTAGTGGTGGTGAAGACAATGAAGATGAGACAGTGCTAGACACTATTATTCCAGGAGGTAACGCTCAATTCAGTGCGAGGGCAGAGTACCATTCTGCGACCCGTAAGCTACATAAAAAATGGCGTCATTAGTGGGACATTCGCTAAGTTTCTTATTGAAATAGCTATAAATTGGAGTCAAGTAAGGAGTTTATTTGACTATACGCCTTCAAATCACTGATGTCCATAATTGTAATGGAATATCGAGACATATTGATCAAGCAGACCAGGATGCAGTGGCATACAACCATAGTAGTGGAGGGGGTAAAATGTCTCCCAACTCCCTTCCCCTCCCCCCCTCCCGCACCCCCCCCCCCAAAAAGATGAACAACAAATAAATAAAATATACATAATATATTTATTTATTCCACCTAGATAACTTCACAATGTTATTTTTATGTACTCACTCTCTTATCTCATGGTGTTATTTCTATGGCTGTAATGCCAAGCTCATCATCCTAATAGTTATGGCAAGCCCCTAAGCTCACTGGCTTTCCCCTGTTTTTACAGCTACCTTCCTCAGGGTGAAGTCTACCCAACCAGGCTAAAGCAGCTGCTAAAATACTAGCAGCAGCTAGGGTTGTGGGGAGCCCCTACAGCTAGCTTTATACAGCCCAAGTACATACTATGGCAGTGAAGGTATCTAGCACAATAAACAATAAACCACTTATTACACTGTCAGAGTGGTATGGCTAGATATTTCACTCTTGTGCTTTATTTTCACTCCCTTTTGGCTCTGAAAACAAATTAGCCTGCTCTTGAAATATTTTGCCATATAATACTCTGACTCATGTAACAAGTATTATTCTACTGTGAGAATAGAACATTATTAATGTATTGCAAGATTGTATAATGCTCACAAGTGCCACACTCAAACATGGCTTATGGCAGTCTTAGCCCCCACCTCTTTTGCATACCAAGGTCTAGGAGGATTCTGGGGGTTCAGTCAAAGCTCTGTTTGAGCAGCCAGAAGTTTGCCACATCCCACATTAATTAATCTCTAGAATATCGTTAACTGTTAACTGTTCAATTGTGTCCATTTGCTATTTAGCGTAAGTCCTCAAGATGCACCTCGAAACTCAACTCGTCAGCTTAACGACTTAAAAAGTAATTGTGTGGTTAACATGCACCATTGTAGTTTCCATTTACAATTACCCTTTACCTACTGTATTAAATATTCTTATGTATGTGTAATTTTTATGGCAAATTTTTTTTTTTGTTTCTTACTGGATCAGTTGTTGCAACTACAAGGTATCTAGTTAAAAAAAGGAGTATTGCCTGTTTTCTAATCGCTATTAGACTAAAGGCCTGTATTCCACCCGCGACTATCTGTATACAAGCTAAAATGCTCACCAATATATAGCTTATACACTCTAGCTTTTTCCTTTGTATTGTTGCTCTAAGTTTACCAAGATCTGCACAATTCTGCCATATATTACTAGGACAAAAATGTAGGTAGGTGGAGTTGATAATAGATTGAGGAATTATGCTAGCTCTTTCCCAGGATATAAATGCACTTCATACTATTCAATGTGGACGGCTAGTCGAGTCCAAGTTACCTGATATACGTACATTCATTATCTCCTTGGCTACAATATCTTGCCCTTATAGCAACTCCGGCATAGCCAGACCCTTTACCGAACCGCTACGCTGGGAATGGGTCTGAGGACATGGCCATACCAAATTTGTTCCGCCGCACATATATTGCGGCGGTTAATTACCGTTAGTAAATTACCGGGAATAGCGTTCCTCAACCACAAATAGAAATTCCTGTGTGTGTCAGCCACCCTTTCTAACGCTAGGTTTAGCAATCATGGCTAATTTGCTGTAGAAATTCAGGTATAAAGGAGGTGGGGCACTCACCACTTCACATTCCTCCAAAACAAATTTGGTACGGCCATGTCCTCAGACCCTCCGCGTGCTATGCGCGCTACGTGGGTCTCGCTCCGCCAGACTACATAGCGACTTGAGTAAAGCATTACCTCTATTATTTATATAGCAGGGATGTATTTTTTTACCTTGGCTGTTCTAGAGGAATGTGGTTGTGGTTATCTAATTACTATTACTGTGCCCACAGTTTGTGGGACGCTGTACCAGAACACAACCACAGAGTATATTGCGGTGGCGCAGCAATCACCAACAATTTGATAGTTTGGGACGCAGGCTCTGTTATGTATGCTCGTGGTAGGCTCCCCAGACAGTAAAAAACTAACCACTTCCCAAAATCTTGGCTCTAGAACAGCCATTGTGCATGATTGTCTCCAGACCCTTTCTTCCCATAGCTGTTAGGTAAAGGGTATGTTACGCCAGACTAAGCTTTCACTGCATTACACCGATCTGAATGGCTTTGGATCGCCCGCAAGACAAAGAACCAACTGTTGGTGGTTGGGCTCTCGGGATGGTGGTTGGGCTCTCGGGATGGTGGTGGGGCTCTAGGGATGGTGGTGGGACTACAGAGTGGTTGCACATGACATCAACCGCGTGGTGCACGTAGCATTTGCATGGCAAAAGTAGCATGGCTTCTACAGTTTCCTCTGCTTCTGCATGTTCAGAACCAGTTTTATCAGGCTACTACTACTCTGAAGGATGAGAAGAGTAAAAGTTACTAAACTAAGGTGATCTTTTTCCTGATTTCTGGTAAGTATAAAAGCAACATACAGCAAATAAAATAATCACCCTTATTTTTTTTGTTTTGTATCTTCAGTTACCCTGACTTATACCACTACTTGACAAGCTTTGTAACTTTCGATGAAGTAAAAAATTACAAGAGTTTAACAGCGTACAAGTATTTTATTGATGGATGGGTATTAGAAACACACTGGAAAAGTTATTATTTAAGTTATTCTGAAAATTTTCTTCTTGTTGGGAAAGTGAAGCACTCATATTCAAGTAGCAAATTACCACTTCATCCTTGGGTAGCCTTACGAATAAATGGTACTGTTGAATGTGGACACTGTACATGTATGGTGGGCTTGGCTGAGACTTGTTCACATGTAGCTGCCATTCTTTACTGGCTAGAAACTGCTGTTTGAATTAGTGTTGATATAATCGTGCACCTCTAAACCAAACAAATGGCTTCCACCCTCTTTACCAGATGCTTGCAAACAAATTCCTTATGTCACATTAGAGGAATTAAAGAGTATTTCTCAGCAACAGCATGCTGCAGATGTATCCAGTAATATGTGGGAAAAAATAAAAAAACAAAAACCAAGCACTGAAGATTTACAGCAATTTTTTGTCCAGCTGAATGCAGTTGAGAATAAGAAACCAGCAATTCTCTCCCTCATAACAGCAAGTTTGTTCAATCAGTGGAGCACCTTCCGCCAGCACTTCAGGGAAAATATTCCCCTAGCAATGCTGAATTGAGCTATACTGAATTGATTAGTGCCACAAATGATGCTTGTTACACTGCTTCGGAATCTCAGATACATCATTTCGAGGAACTTACTAGAGGCCAAGCAAATAACAAGCAGTGGTTTAAGTACAGGGCTGGCCGAACCACTGCTTCTCAGATTTATCAGGTAGCCATGAGTGTGTGTGTGTGTGTATTAACAGGGCTGTAATTTTATGATTGTAATTTTTCATAGGTGATGCATACTAATCCTCACCAGTGATCCTTAGTCACCTACTTACAGTCCCTCTATTTTTGGAAGTGATCATCATTTACCAGAGGTCAATCACATCTTGCACCTAAGGATGTAGAATCAACGCAAAAGCTTGCCAACGTGAGAATCCATGTAGAACGGGTTATTGGTGCAGTTCGACAGAGATATAAAATTCTAAGTGTGACGACACCTCTACTCACAGTTCCATCTAATTAATTGTGTGTATATTTCATATGTGTAATGATAATGTTCATGAGTTTGGTATATTCAAGTAATTTCAAATTATTTGTTTTGTTTTTTAGCAGGGTGGCATGTAGGACATATCCATTTTCCAGATGGTGCTTTGGACACTCCCAAACACGAAAGATGAAACCATTTAATGGCACACTTGTCATTGTCACAGCCAACCATGCTTCCTCCTTTGGACTCTCTATAGTAACACCATATTATGCCTTCATCTTCATGGTCCTGTGATGATACTTCTATTTCATCAAGATTTCTCTGCCGTGTGTACCAGTTTCCTGTGAGCTCAGGTAGAATGCACAATTTTAAAAAATTGTTTTGTTTGCCTCTGTAATGACAGCATTGTCTGGCTCTAAACGTTTTATGTGAACAGTTGCATGGTGCCATATGACAAAGTCAAAATAGAGACGCTTAGTAACATGCATCTGTAATTGGCATTGCATAATAATACTGGTGACTCCGAGATAGTTGCAGTCCAGAAGGCTGATGTTGGAGGTAAAACTGTTTCCTGCGATCGGATACATCAGACAGTGTATCGGCATCTTTGGCACAAAAAGGACATTTAATCTCTAGGACTCCCACATTTGCACTGAATTAAACCATCAGGAGAAGCACCAATATATGAATCATTGCCATCCACAAAAAACCCACAAGATTTTATCTCAAACTCAGTATGTTGCTTGATCATTTTTGACTTGCACTCTTCTCTGGCATCACTCTCGTGCTGGCATCCATAAGCTGTTGCTGTGGTTGAAAATTTATAAGATTCAGGATAGCAAATTCTTCTTACTAGAGACAGAGAAGGTTACTTTTTTTACCTATGAAAATCACAAATAATTCCTGGCAGAAATAAATATGGCCTTACCTCCAACAAAGTTGCATATATGTATTTCGGCCAGGTAAAAAATCCTTGCGTTTAATAGCATTCAGCCAAAGATGCCGCTTTTCATCCTTTCTAGGATGACGGTAGAAGTATATACCTTTTTTCCCTAGAGACTTTAGTCGCTCTATTCGTACAGAAAGGAGCACAACAGGACGAATCATCCCCTACACCGTCTGACACAGTAGTCTTGTGCTACTTTCTTGCCGTGCAAGTAAATATCACGTGAGCGGTGCAGTCGCTTTATAGAAATGGAAGGATTCAGCTTTATAAAATAAATCTGTATTCGTAGAAAATGCACGCAATTATTTGATAAAAATCTGTGCTCGTAGAAATGCGCGCAATTTGTGGTCACTCCACCCCGTATATTAGCTCGTGCGCCGCCACCTATTAGTAGTGTGCGTCGGGTTAAGAAGTTCCTAGACTCTAGTAGGGGCGCTATCAAGAGGAGGAGGTAACCCCCAGCATTTGGTTAGCCTATAATATTTTCTTGTTAAATGTTTAGCAGCACCTGTAGGTTACTGTTTTGTGTCATTTGTATTGGTTGCTGCTCAGTCAGTGTATTCTCTCCTGCATTTATAGACACATTTATATTAGCTAGCTTGCTGCATTCCATTATAGCATATTAATATCTTTATACACAAAAGAGAGAAAAAAAAGTATTATAGCATGGCCGCAATATGGGAAAATGTTGAACACTCATGCGATGCAGATCAAATACTCAAAGAAAGTATTCAATGTAGCAGGGTTTGGTTCAACTACCTGCCACTGAGGCACTTGATGAACTATATGACAGCAGTTGAGGAGAACGCGAGTGCTTGACAATGTTTACACACTTTATCAGCGCTAAAACTCTCCTCTGCTGCACTCTCACTCTTTTACTTGTCCTCCAACTGCAGATGATGGTGACTGGGAAGCGCACAGTTTATGCTGCTGCCTTACATTGTCCTCATTGCTCTTACGAAGGCGGTTTGTCTGCTCCTCTGCTTTCTCTCACATTGTCCCTCATGAGTGTGACTGTAAAGTTAAGAGTCATTGGTTCGAACCCCAAATGGAAATATTTTTGTCTTGTCTTTTTTTTTTTTAATAACTATAGAGCAGGTAACTTGATGCTTTATCCACTCAGGCAATGATGATGCTTTATCAAGTCAGCTCAGACTATGAATTATTCATGAATACACACTGTCGTCAGTCGTCCATCGTCACTGATGTATAGATTATTGTTAATTACTGCTGTTATTATTATGCTAATTATCTTAAGCAGTAGTGATACTAGCTTCATTGTTTGAGAATTTTTACTTTCAAAATTTTCAGCTTCCTGTATCCTCCAAAATATTATATTGCCCTCCCATTTCTATCATCTATCCATACTTTCCAGTTGGTGTGTGAAATATAGTATTATACACGCCTTCATTTATTACTTCTGAATTTTTCAGAGATTTTAGTTTTGTGTTTTTTTAGTCAAAATATACTGGAGCTTTTGTAACACAAATGTTACTAAATGCACACAGGCTGTAAAGCATACAACATGTCTGTAGCTGTGAGTATCTTTCTACATCATGCCTGTACCTTCATCATAACTATTAAAAGAAATGAAGAAAACTTCTCTCATGCTGACCACTTAATGTTAAGAAATAACAATATATTATTGTAGCATAAGTATTTGAAAATTGCATGTATACCACCTAGCAAAAGAAAAAAGAAAAAAAATCCTCAACATTTTAATTCGAATATTAAGGGGATACAGCTAACAGTGATTATAATCTAAGTAAAATATAGATGAAATAATTATAGTAAAACAAATTTATGCTTAATCTGAAACAATTGCTATAATCAATGCAAATATTTTAGAATTTTACTAGCTTTCTATGCTTATTTAAAGTCTATTTAAGTTGAGATAGCAGCAAGGAACTGGAATATCCTATAGCTATACAGAGCAATAACTTCCCCAGCTGATTACATAATAATATAATATGCACATAGTACTTATTACATGAGTCAGAGATGGCAAAATATTGCATGAACAGGCTAATTTATATTTTCATGAACCAGAGGAATTGAAAATAAAGCCTGAGAGTGAAATATCTAGCTCAGAGGAGGCTCCACACACTTGTGGTTGGGGGGGGGGGGCAAAATATTAGAGATTGGCATACTCCTATGAAATCTGATTGTTTTTAAGCTATAATACATCATACAAAAAGACTGATTAAAATGTTCCAAAGTGTCTTTTCTTTTCTTCATGTAGTGATACAAAGTCACAAGTTTTTTAATTGGGGAGGGGGGGCAATGCCCCCCCACAATTAATATTGGGGGGGCAATTGCCCCCCTGCCCCCCCAGTGGAGCCTCCCCTGTAGCTATATCACTCTGACCAGTGTAAGAAGTTGTTTATTCTGCACTAGATATCTTCATTGATGTAGGATTGGTAACTCTATGGGCTCACCACATCCCCAGCTGATATTTTAGCAGCTGTTCTAATGGCTAGATAGGATTTACTAGAGGAAAGTAGCTGTAAAACCCAGAAAACCTGCAAGGCAGGCCACAAGGTTATGGTCACCATTATTTATGGTCACTACCTAAAAATATCACTGTGACTATATCTAGCTGGGATAAATACACACACACAGTGTGTGTGTGTGTGTGTGTGTGTATAATATACAAAATAGAATTAGTTAAGTGATGCTGTTCCTCCTGGTAATTATCTGCTTCTGTACATTCAGAATCACAGTAAGTGCCATTATATGAAGCCTATAACATCTTTTAAGGCTTCCCTACCTCCTGAAACAGTTTTTGCTGACAACTAACAAGAGTATCCACTCAATAGCAGCATTGATTTGCTGTTTCACAAATAATTGGCAAGGAGCCAGAGACACTGTCAGGGGTAACACAACAATAAAAAATCAGGGATATTTGTTTGTTATGGGGTGAGCAAAGTGAGATACTATTAGGGTTACTATCAGGATGGACAATTGAAAATCGGGTACCGGTATATGTTATATATCTATAAACTAATACGCTTATGTGTCAGTAACAAAGACAACGGTGATGCAAGCTTGTGGTATACTGTGTGACGTCAACATCACATTTGGGAGGGTGAAATGTTGTGCGACTTCATTAAACTGGTGAAGTTGATTTTCAAAGGCGATTTATAAGCACTCCTGGCAAGCAATGAACGTACAGGCATGAATAGGAGATCTGCTTCCCCGACGTGGCCATGACGTCATTGGCTACCGCAAGCCTTTGAATGTGATAATTGAGCACCCTTTTTGGGGTGCTGCTGAACAAGTTGTTGTATTATATGTTCCCAGACCCTTTCCTTCCCCGCGTAGCAGTTATGGTTGGTAAAGGGTCTGGCTACACGAGACTAATCACTAGTTAGGATTATATAAATAGCCATGTCTGTGGTAACCAGGATGCGGTGATATTTCATAATTTTTTTCTTACATCCTAGTTTGAGTGTAGCTTATATAAGGCAAACAGTACTATTTCAGGAAGGTTACACAACAGTACTAGTGTCATTATTGGTTTATATCTGATCTATAGGCTGTTAGTATTTAAGTTACTTTATTAAACATAGAATAATGGCCTCTTCACACTCAGACAAGAAGAAAGACTATAAAAGAGAAGCACAATATTTAGCATGTGGGTTGGTCCCAGGTATTGAATCTGTATTAGAATTATTTGGACGTGACCCATACAAAGTTCAAGGGACCCAGAGAAGAGATTTGACAGAAAAAGCTATTTTGCTTTTATCATCTCTTGAAGAAACTAATACACACAAGCTGAATTTCCTCAGGATGTATCCTCAATGGATTCAAGCTCGTGAAGAATGTATCGAAACTATTCGGGACTTAGCAGATAACATTGACTTCCATCACCGCAACACCAATATTGCACAAATTCCTACTTCTGTTGTGGGTTTAGTAGGTGGTGCTTTAACTGTAACTGGCCTAGCCTTGATACCAGTAACATTTGGTGCATCCCTTGGGCTTACCATTGCTGGTGCAGTGATTGGTGGTGGTGCTGCAGTGGCTGGAGTAGCTAATGCTGGCACAGATATTGGTGTTAGAGTTCATCGCACAAAGAAAGCCAAACAATGTGTAGATGAGCATTTGAAAGCCACTCAAGACATGGAAACTACTATGAATGAACTGTTAAAGTGATACGATAATACATCAGAACTGGCTGATGATGAAAATACAATTGAATTGGCTCAAGCTATTCTTTCGCGAAATATTGCTGAAATTCCTCGAACAAGTGCCATCGGATTAAAAAACTCAGTTTCTGTAGGAGTGATTGCTATACGCACGATTCCCAGTGCTGCCAAATCTTTGCACTTGCTACGTAAAGGTCTTGGAATAAGTGCTGCTGCATCTGCATCTTCTTTAAGGACAGTTGATGTAGCAGCGGATGTTGCAGTTACATCCACTAAAGTCATAGCAACTACTGCAAGCAAAGTGGCTGGGTTTACTCTAAGTGCCATTGGAATGGCAGCCGATGTATTCACACTTGGAGTCACCATATATGACTTAGCTAAAGGATCCAAGACTTCTTCCTCTAAAGTATTGAGAAAGATAGCTGATGACTTAACTGCCGAGATGGAAAATGTGACTAAGATGTTGGAAATATTGAATGGAAATGCATAAACTGCAAACAATGCTTGATTATTTTAACATCATCCAACACCTTTTCTAGCTATACACACTTGTTGTTGTGCCTTACATAGTGTTTCTGTAGTGCATCTCATAGCTAATATATTACTCATATATCCATGACTTCATAATTATTTTTTTTGTTAGCTATACAATATCATGAAGCTATACTGAATCTTAACTTTTTTTTTTGTAATATTTTTAAAGTTAGGGTAGACTGAGTCTGCTGAAATTTCACCCACAACATATTTGGTTGGCTATGGCCTCCTCCTGCAGGTTGACTTGAGTTACAATTTCTTTGTGGTTTACCAGAGCTTGCTGCTAGTCCTTGACAAAATTTGTTTTTTCTTTGTGGTGCCCATTTTTGTTAGGCAAATTTTACCAATCTGACCATGGTGGAGATTGTGGGGTTTGGCTGGGGATTGTGGGGTTTGGCTGGGCTATCTGGGTTGGTAGTACAAGTCTCCCCACACTTCTGGCACATCTGGTTAGTACATGCTGCCACCAGACTTCTGTAGCAAGTGATGTAATGTTCCTTACTGTAGCTACCCACAAGCTTTCCCTTGAGGTTGTCAGGAGGTAGTAGGTTGAATAAACATATACAGTAGAAGCACACACACACACACACACAAAAAAAAAAACAACAACAACAACAACACACACACACAAGGACACTGTATATGTCTACTAGGCAGCTTGGCCTTTATAATAGTGACTAGGCTTCTCATGCTCACAAAAATTCATTCAAATAAGCATGACTTTACAAGTTTATGACCTCATGAATGAAGTGCTAATAAATTAAGTACATGTACTCTTTTGACTTTAGCTAATGTGTTTGTGAATGCATGAATACAATGAATTTAATGTGTACTGTTTGCATGAATGGATAAGTGTGTTATATATAACATATTGATACTACACCAAATAGATCATTCTTTGGGCCTTTGTAATAGCTAGCTAGCAACTTTATAGTAATGGTGAATGTTCACAGCTTAGGTGTTTCATTTTGCTAGTAATACTATATGTTGTTTTTTTTTATATAAATAATGATGAATAGTTAATAGCTAGTGATTAAAAGATTATACATATTACAATGTTCACGTAGCCATTAAATATCTAAACAGATGCTTTGCGTAAAATTGCTATAGTTGTCTTAATGTTTCCTTTTATTTTTCCCGGACCATAAAACCTTTGTATTTTTCTCAACATCATACGTTTCTCTTGTACCTTGAGTTGGAGTATTGGTAAAGGAGACAACCGAGCTTCTTCTCTGATTGCATAAAACTCTTGCTTGAGGACTTTCACAAAACTCAACATCGAACCCTTGCAGCTGGGCCACTGTTTAAATAACCCAACTACCAGGGAGGATGAAACACAATGGATGGCATTAGGAACATAATCTACACTAATTACTAAGATAATTCTATGACATATGTTTATGTTCTCATGGGCTAATGTTTATGTTCTTGACTCCATCAATGCATTCCTTTCTCTACATGGTGGGCGGTCCCACACATGCCCTTGAGCCAAATAAGCCACTTCTATGTATTCTTTGACATTATCATACTCCCTTTCGTACATTCCCGACTGCAAGTGGTCCACTTCAAAGCAATTCTCTGCAGCTAGTCTTTGCACGTCATCCACACTTAGGCCCTTGAGAGGCGCAAGTACTTCCTCAATAAGTTTGTCACTAGCCCAACCCAGTACTTCTTGTGTCTTTTCTGGAGTGATTGCACTCATTATATTAAAAGCAAACCTCCCACCAGTCTTAAGCTTGCTGGCTATCCTTCCGAATACGACTCCGAGGTCTTTTATCCAGTGTAATACATAGTTACTGTAGATAAGGTCGAAATCTCCACCTGTCAGTTCCCCCTAGTTTATAGTCAGATTGTCCACAGAGTAACAGTTTTTGGCAATATCTAGGTCTCTTCTGATCAATATCTATGCCTAGAACTATCTCAGAACGGACCCTGTCCACGAGAACTCGAGTAATATTTCCGGTACCACATCCCAGGTCCAGTACACTAGAACTAGTGTTGTTTTGGTTTAGAGATTCCAGATTTTCTTAGTTTTAGTTATTCATACTAAAAAAATATCTTGAATGCTTCGTTTTAGTTTTTTCCCCAAATTCTCCCTGAAGATTTAATTAGTTTTTAAGAAGATTGAGTTAGCTAGTTATACTATCAATTGACTTAGTTTTAATTATTTTACATTGTCTCTCAAATTCTTCAATAATGAGACTCCTTAATTAAAGAAAGTAGTACTGGTAGTTTTTCCAAAAAACTTCAAAAACAGCCTATTTCTATGAAATCTTAGGTATTATAAATAAAGTATGATACATTTTATATAGTTTAGAGAATAATTACTTGATGACAATTAATACCTTTCATTTAATAATGACATAATTCAAGGTTAATTGTTTACAATAAAATTGCTTAGTATTAGTTTTTGTCATCCACTCTACTAGTAGTTTTAGTTATTATCGAATTTACTGTCTTTTAAAATATATAGTTTTAGTTTTTTCATGTTCTCTACAGCTTAGTTTTAGTTATTCTTACCAAAAGTAAAGTACCGCAAAACTAAGGGGTTTTGGTTTTAGTTTTAGTAAACTAAAACAACATTAACTAGAACCAATGGGAGGGTTAAGTAACTCAATGAGTTTCAGTCTGTCTTCGGTCTGTCTCGTATTTGACACGCTGTAAGTCTTTGCCTGGTCGAAATTGTCATCATCTTATGACGATGATGACGAGTAATTTTGTTTCGTCAGCTTCTAGTCCCATCCGTCAGAAATTAGGTAAAGGGTCAGGCTAGCCAACGAAGTCCTCTTCCAAGTGTCTTGATTAGTCTGTTACTACCCACTATTCGGGGACTGGTCAATCCCCACGTTGGTCAGCATTGTCCTTACAGACTTAATAAAGGACTGTTTAGTCACTAGTCTGCTATCACAAGAGACAAATAGTGGACCCGCTGCAGATGGGGGGCAAATTGCACGATATTATAAAATGGCTGACACCAGACAAATGCTGTGACAGGTTTTCTCAATATAAATGGTTGTACCATGACCAAATTAGTCCATCTTTGAGGATGCAAACTGCCAAAATGAGAAGGGTCCAGGTGATAGTCCATTGGGACATCTACAACTCTTATGGATAAAACTGTAACACATTCTGAAATCGAAACTCTACACAGCTCAGGAAGCCAAAAAACCACAAGCAACACACCACCCACAGCATGACACTCTCAAACTCTGGAGCCTGGCTCAATTTTTGCTAAATTTTCTCGAGGACCAGCAGAGTTACTCGCAGCCTTGGGATCCTTTCGATTGGGCTGGAGTCGATGAATACCTTCAGCACCCAGTCAAGTTTCTGCTTCTTTTCCAAGGGGTTGCCATAGTTATGGAGCAATGACCTTGCTCAGAAGGAGCTCAGCTATCTCCAGCTCTGAGATAGGCAATCCAGTTGCTCCTCCACCACTATATTCCATGGGTGGTGTGGTACTGGGGTGGGATGTTGTTGATCATTAGGAAGAGAGAAAAAAAAAAGTGTGATAAACCATTCCTACACAGGGCACATCAGCAGCCTTATTTCACCAGTAATATTGATTGCACGCCAATTTTTGCCTCCCATTTTCCCACAACATGCTGCCAAAGTAGTCTTGTGGGGCCTGGACCCTTTACCGACCTAGTCTGGCTATGCCAGACTATCATCAACCGTGATTGAATTCTTCTGGCCCTGCGAGACTACCACCAAATCCAGAATAGCACATTGGAAATTTCATATCTATATTTCTTTAATTTGATATACATATTACTAAGTTCACAGTGAATATTGATGAATAGTTAATAGCTAGTGATTAAAAGATTATACATACTACGATGTTTACATAGCCATTAAATATCTAAACAGATTCTTTGCGTAAAATTGCTATAGTTGTCTTAAAGATTTCTTTTATTTTTCCTGGACCAAAAAACTTTCGTATTTTCTCAACATCATACATTTCTCTTGTACCTTGCCCTTGAGCCAAAAAAGCCACTTCTATGTATTCTTCAACACTATCATACTCCCTTTCGTACATTCCCGACTGCAAGTGGTCCACTTCAAAGCCATTCTCCACAGCTAGTCTTTGCACATCATCCACACTTAGGCCTTTGAGAGGTGCCAGTACTACCTCAATGAGTTCATCACTAGCCCAACCCAGTACTTCTTGTGTCTTTTCTGGAGTGATTGCACTCATTATATTAAAAGCAAACCTCCCACCAGCCTTAAGCTTGCTGGCTATCCTTCCGAACACGACTCCGTGGTCTTTTATCCATTGTAATACATAGTTGCTGTAGATAAGGTCGAAATCTCCACCTGGTATATTGTCAGTTCCCGCTAGTTTATAGGTCAGATTGTCCGCAGAGTAACAGTTTTTGGCAATATTTAGTCTCTTCTGATCAATATCTATGCCTAGAACTGTCCCAGGACGGACTCTGTCCGCGATAACTCGAGTAATATTTCCGGTACCACATCCCAGGTCCAGTACACTAGAACCAATGGGAGGGTTAAGTAACTCAATGAGTTTCAGTCCGTCTTCGGTCTGTCTTGTATTTGACTCACTGTAAGTCTTTGCCTGGTCGAAATTGTCATCCATCTTACGACGACGAGTAGTTTTGTTTCGTCAGTCAGTCCTTCAGAAATTAGGTAAAGGGTCACGCTATCTTTACCGCCGGCATTTTCTCCCGCAAAGGCCAAAGACAGCTTGGGAGAAACTTACCGTTTAGCTCGCTGCCGTAATAATACTGTCCTGATTTGGTAAGTAGCTACACAACATATATAAAGGCAGGAGTTGTTAGCTATAACCTTTACTCACAAACAATATTTCTGGCTAATGACTTTTGTAACGAATGATATTTGACAGTGACGTTATTTTGGAGACTGTCAGCTTGTTGTCTAACACTATCTTTGAAGGCATTCACTTTGCCTCTCTGGTCCAGTCTTTCAAAAGCAGGATCATATATAATGTACAAACATTGTGTGGAAGCTAACATCAATAGAGTTCAATGAATATCAGTTGAATGTAATGAAATTTGTTCGATGTAGCCCAATGGACTCTTGAATTTACTTCTCCTCAGTATATGCCTTTGTTCTGAAGCTGTAGCTTGGCTTGAATCTTCTCTAACTGTCTCTTTGCCTCACACTGAGGGAAGTTTGGAAGGTCATAGTACTGAGGGGCTGTCTTTAACAACCTGCGATAACAATGAGAAAACACATAAAAAAATTTCTATCAAAACCGAGCACAAATTCTAAGACATTACTGGCAAATTCAATTTCATCCATACTGTAAACCCAACCAAAAATAAATAAAATAACAGCGATCAAAAGATTGATCATCTATGATTATGCTTCACACATCCAACTGGGAAAAATGGCTAGAAACATTTTCGTACCTAGTGATTGTGCACAGGAAAATTGGGCACAGTGTGGTGCATGTAAACACCAGGAAAAGATTGATAAACTTCTCAAAACAAACAAACCAACAAAACAATAACAACAACAACAACAAAAAGCCTGCAGATTGAACCGGTTAGGTCCGCATATGTAGACAATGGTTAAAGCTACTGCTACTAGACTTAAACAGCTCAGTTGAGAACTGCACAAATTTAAGTGAAAATTTCCCCCCTTCACTGCTGTGCCCGATTTTCCTGCGCATGGTCCCATATTATGACTCATTCTCCTACAAGCCCTCCTCAGGGTTTCATTTAGGGAGGGGCGAAAGGGGGCATTTGCCCCCTTGGATTCTAAGTGCCCCCCACCCTTTTGAAAGAACCGATATTTATTAAGAGAAAAATGTAAACCAAATTAATAATAAACAATATTCACACAGCAATTCGTCTAGGTTTTTTGTTCCATACTGTAATAATGTCATTTAATTGTGTAGATGAGAGCGTCTCGGGTGTCTCCATGGCTATTTTCATCAAATAGGATAATTGTGATTGCCCAATTCGATTTCGTGTTTTAATTAGTTTCATTTTGGAGAAGCTCCTTTCCACTGAAGCAGTGCTGACAGGGATAGATAGACATATGTTTGCCAGGGTGCTAATGTTTGGAAAAATTTCACTAAGCATATCACTTGTGGTGAGCTCTTTCAACTGCAAGTGCAGGTTACCTTCGGCTTCTTCGATAAGTAGCTTCGAAATGTTTTCCACTCCTCTCGGGTTTCGCGGGAAATAAGAGCTTCTTTGGTGTATTCATCTCCACCAGCAGTCTTAGCAGGCAGCTCTGCACCATAGTGAGCTAATAGTACATCTATTAAGTCCTCACCATATCTATGGAAGTCAGAAGAGTCAGCAGCTGGCACTTTCTTCGGATCAAAGATGCCAAATGAGGAGACAATATCTTGTGAAATAAATCTGCTGGATATGTTTGCCTTCAGCATCCTGATAAACGGTTCAGCCACTTGTCCTTGGAATGTAGCAATGCTTTCCGTGGTTAACGTGATGTCAGTGACTTCTTCGATCTCATTCTTTGCATCCATCAGTTCTAATACCCAGTTAGCAGCAGGTAACATGGCATCATCAAGTGTATTGAGAGTGGCATCAACAAGAGGGGTGATAGCTGTCAAGTCTATTCTCTCAGTCTGGAGAGCTCTGCTCAACTTCGCCACTTGTGGCAGAACATAATCAAGGAGGTATATGGCCACTAAAGTTGAGGGCCTACATAAGGCTTTACTGAAACCTAGAGCTTCAGGTGCATGTGTCTGCTCATAGATATTGTTTAGAGCAGTCACAATTGCACTGTAGCTAGCTTTGACTGCCTTCACACAGCGTTCATGGGACAGCCAGCGAGTATCTGATGGTTTCACAACTTTCAGCTCAGGTAAGTCAAGCACCTGCTGTACTGCTTTGAGACTCTCCGCTCGCTTAGGAGAATAGTGGAAAAATTTCCAGAGGGTGGTGAGTGTGATGTACACATGTTTTATCCCACTGGTAGCATTAGCTGCTTGAACGCATGCTAGCTGTAGCAAATGGCAATGCCAGTGTACGAAAAGTGCATGAGGTGAAATTTTCTTCAGGAGACTCTGCACACCATTGTGTTTCCCAGCGAAAGTAGCTGCTCCATCGAATCCCATACCCACCAGCTTGCTAATCTGTATGTTTTTATCTTTCATGAATTCAACAAGGGCAGAATAAATAGTCTTTGCATCAGTAGCTTTCAATGGAACTATATCCAAGAAGTGCTCAACAGGTTGACCGTCCATGTTCACCCAGCGGAAGAAAATTGAAAGCTCTTCTGTGGTCGTCACATCAGTGCACTCATCTGCCATTATGCTGAAATGGGAAGCTT